>Ga0163161_10000136_pt1 | contig 69043 bp, 57 predicted proteins | sample S45metaG_FD_129847 | JGI IMG/M metagenome (GOLD analysis project Ga0163161, IMG submission 129847) | Switchgrass rhizosphere microbial communities from Kellogg Biological Station, Michigan, USA - S4-5 metaG | ecosystem: Host-associated > Plants > Roots > Rhizosphere > Soil | place: USA... | reverse complement strand
GTAACGCAGGTAATTCAAAAGCCATAATGTTTTATGTTTAAAGATTTAAAAATGTTTCTTGTAGCAAATATAACATTAGAACGTTAAGATTTGTTCATGTTATTATCATCAAATCGTTTTCTGTTCTGCTGTTGTAAAGTTGGAAGGGCTGAAAGTTGTAAGGTTTGTTGGTTTGAATGCTGAAAGGTTTTGGGGTGAAAGAGCTAGTCGTCAATGGCTTGGTGGTTTTTTAAGGTTCTTGGTTTATTACTTTGGCTTGGTTGTCAAAATATCTATAAACCATCAGCTAATAAACGATCAACAATGGGCTACTGTCTCTTTCCTGCAAAAAAATCCTTCATCAATGTTGCACACTCCTCTGCCATTACACCACCTTTTAATATTGTTTTCGGATGTAACAGATTTGCATTTTTAGAAATAAAACCTCTTTTTTCTTCACGGGCACCGTAAACAATCCTGCCGATCTGTGTCCAATAGCTTGCTCCTGCACACATTACGCAGGGTTCGATGGTGACATATAAGGTGCAATCTCTTAAATATTTCCCGCCGATAGTTTGTGCGGCCGAAGTAAAGGCCTGCATTTCGGCGTGCGCCGTAACATCGTTAAAGCGTTCGGTTAAATTATAACCACGACCTATAATCCTGTTTTTACTGACCACTATTGCCCCAATGGGAATTTCATCTTCATTTAAAGCTTTTTTTGCTTCTTCCAAAGCCAATTTCATATAATGTATATCTTCTTCCCCAGGGTCAGTATTTTCGAAATTGTAAAAACTCATGGAGCAAATATAGGGTAACACTTCCAAAGTTTAATAATGTAAAGCCTAAGGTAACTTCTGAAGTCTAGATTAAATGATAAGTTTTGAAGCGCAATGATAGTGCTGGTCGGTTACTTCAGTCCTGCTTTCCGTTTCAAGTCCGCACTCGTACCTCGTTTGCAGGCTTTTTACTGCAATCAGGGCTATTTTAGCGATACCCGGGGTGAATAGACATGACCTATATTTCTTGTTTTTTCCCGCAGATCTGCTTTTTTTATCGTTTATATCTACTGGAAAAGGATGGGCATCCGTAAATTAAACCAACTTGCTCCCGTTAGGAACTTTACCTTGAACAGTAGTTAACACGATATCGCCATTCTCATCGGCAAAACCGGTAACTAAAAATTCAGACATAAACTTGCCGATCTGTTTTTTCGGAAAGTTGATCACCCCAACAATCTGTTTTCCGGGTAATTCGTCCAATGTATAATGTTTGGTAATCTGTGCACTGCTCATTTTAATGCCGAATTCACCAAAATCTACCTTTACTTTATAGGCCGGTCTGCGGGCTTCCGGAAATGCAAAAGCCTCTAAAATGGTACCCACTCTCAATTCTACCTTTTCAAAATCATCCCAGGTAATCTGTTCCATTGCTTAATTTTTATTTATGTGGCAAATATAAATGATTTAATAATTCACCTGGGGGCTTAATCCAGATTTAATGTCGTTCAGTCAATAGTTTTGAAGCAAGCCAAATAATAAAAATTTGCGGTTTATATTTTAACAATTATCTTTATGCAACCGTTTGCATAACCAAATATTAAAATAGATAAAAGCATGTATTTATTAGGGATTGATTTAGGTACTTCATCCATAAAAGTTGCAGTTGTTGATGTGGCTACACAGAAAAGCATTGCTACGGCACAATATCCCGAAGAGGAAACAGCCATTAAATCCTTACAGCTGGGCTGGGCCGAGCAATCGCCAAACGATTGGTGGTTTAATGTACAACAGGCTATACTGAAGTTAAATGCTACAGGTTTATTCGATCCCAAAGAAATTAAAGCAATCGGTATCGCGTATCAAATGCATGGATTGGTTGTGGTCGATAAAGATCAGCAAGTACTGCGCGATAGCATTATCTGGTGCGACAGCAGAGCGGTAGAATTGGGCAATCAGGCTTTTGAGGCCATCGGCGAAGAAAGGTCTTTGCAACACCTGTTGAACTCTCCCGGAAACTTTACTGCTTCTAAACTGGCCTGGGTGAAAGCAAACGAAGCAGATATCTATGAACGTATTGATAAAATAATGCTGCCCGGAGATTTTATCGGAATGAAATTAACAGGGGAAATTACCACCAGTATTTCCGCCCTATCGGAAGGCATTTTCTGGGATTTTAAAAACCATGAAATTTCTAAAGATGTATTGAACCATTACGGCATTGATGAAAACCTTATTCCTGCCGTAAAACCTTTATTTTCGGTGCATGGTCATCTGAAAGCCGATATGGCCAGCGAACTGGGTTTAACAGCTGGTATCCCAATCGCCTATAAATCTGGCGATCAGCCCAACAATGCCCTTTCTCTAAATGTACTCAGACCAGGCGAAGTTGCGGCAACAGCCGGAACATCGGGTGTAATTTACGGGGTAAGCAACGATCTTACTTACGATAAACAATCGAGGGTGAATACTTTTGCCCATGTAACCTATTCAGAAGAGAAAAAACACACAGGGGTACTGCTTTGCATTAACGGCACCGGCAGCATGTACCGATGGGCGAAATATAATTTTGCGCCACATGCTACTTATACCGAATTGAATAATCTGGCCTCGGAAGCACCGATCGGTAGCCATGGGTTAAAGGTTCTTCCCTTCGGTAATGGCGCAGAAAGGGTGTTGAACAACAAATATACCGGTGCCCAGCTTTTGGGAATCGATTTAAATACACATAACCAATCAGCTATTTTCAGAGCTGTACAGGAAGGCATTGCATTTTCTTTCCGTTACGGACTGGACCTTATGCGCGAAAATGGCATGAGCCCCAAAGTAATCCGGGCAGGCAGGGCAAATTTATTCTTAAGTGAGGTCTTTGCGCAGACTTTTGTTGATGTTACGTGTATACCGGTAGAACTTTACGAAAACGACGGCAGCGTTGGTGCAGCTTTGGGCGCAGGTATAGGTGCCGGGATTTTTGAAAACGCTGAAGAAGCTTTCACCAAACATGAAGCAATTACAACTTTAACGCCAAAACATTCAGTAGCATACGAGCCAATTTATCAGGATTGGAAAAAAATATTAGAGAAACAGTTATCCATTGTTTAATAGTTCCTAGCCTAAGTGGCTATCAGCTATGGACCATCAACCAAAAAACAAAAAAACATGACAAAAGTAGTAACAGGAACAAAAGAATTTTTTAAAGGCGTAGAACAGATTCAGTTTGAAGGCCTAACAAGCGATAATCCGTTGGCATTTAGATGGTACGACGCCAATAAGGTTGTAGCAGGTAAGACTATGAACGAGCATTTTAAATTTGCCTGTGCTTATTGGCATTCGTTCAATGGCAACGGCGCCGATCCTTTTGGTGGCCCAACCCATGTTTTTCCCTGGGATGAAAAGGCAGATGCGGTAGAAAGGGCAAAAGATAAAATGGATGCCGCTTTCGAGTTTATCACCAAAATGCAGCTTCCATATTACTGTTTCCACGATGTAGATGTGGTCGATTATGGAAATGATGTAGCTGAAAATGAGCGCAGGCTGCAAACCCTTGTCGAATATGCCAAACAAAAACAAGCCGATAGCGGTGTGAAACTCCTTTGGGGAACGGCCAATCTATTCAGCCACAAACGTTATATGAACGGTGCATCTACCAATCCCGATTTTCATGTACTGGCACATGGGGCTGCACAGGTTAAAGCAGCCCTGGATGCAACCATTGCACTTGGTGGCGAAAATTATGTTTTCTGGGGCGGACGAGAAGGCTATATGAGTTTGTTGAACACCAACATGAAACGCGAGCAGGAGCATTTGGCAAAATTCTTACACACGGCTAAAGATTATGCCCGCAAACAAGGCTTTAAAGGTACATTCTTTATCGAACCAAAACCATGCGAGCCGTCTAAGCACCAATACGATTACGATGCAGCAACAGTAAAAGGCTTTTTACAGCAATATGATCTGTTGGCTGATTTTAAATTGAATTTAGAAGTAAACCATGCTACGCTGGCCGGCCATACTTTCCAGCATGAGTTACAGGTTGCCGTAGATAATGGTTTGTTGGGCTCTATTGATGCCAACCGTGGTGATTACCAAAACGGCTGGGATACCGATCAGTTCCCTAACGATATTAATGAGTTGACAGAAACCATGCTGATTATTTTAGAAGGTGGTGGCTTGCAAGGCGGGGGTGTAAATTTCGATGCAAAGATCCGCCGTAACTCTACCGATCCAAAAGATCTGTTTTATGCCCATATCGGTGGCATGGATATCTTTGCACGGGCATTGATTACCGCTGATGCCATTCTTCAGAAATCTGATTACAAAAAAGTAAGGACCGATCGTTATGCCTCATTTGATAGCGGTAAGGGTGCAGAATTTGAGCAGGGTAAATTAAGTTTAGAAGATTTAAGAAACTATGCTGCAGAAAATGGCGAACCAGAAGTCCGTAGTGGAAAGCAAGAATATTTGGAAAATTTAATCAACAGGTATATTTAAAGCTGTTTCCCCGTGGTCTGTGTCTTCACAGGCCACTTGCATTTATTTATAATGCTCTGTGGCGACGCAAACCGTGGATTAAGATTTCTCTCCCAAATGTTCGGGACTGAGTTCCAGTCGAAATGAGGATATTCTTCGTGATCCCGAAAATAATAAACGTCATCTTAACACTTTTTAATTTAAAAAAAAGCACAGATTAATTTATGATTTTACTACATTTAGGTTTCTAAACCAAATAACCGCTATTACATTAATGAAACACAACTTATTGGACACGAAGGATTACATTGTATTTGCGATCTACTTCGTTATTGTGGCTGCTTACGGTCTGTACATCTACAACAAGAAAAAATCCGCATCCACAGGCTCAAAAGACTATTTTCTGGCTGAAGGATCACTTACCTGGTGGGCAATTGGTGCATCCTTAATTGCATCGAATATTTCTGCGGAGCAGTTTATCGGCATGAGCGGATCGGGCTTTAAGATGGGACTTGCAATTGCAACCTATGAGTGGATGGCTGCCCTTACCCTGGTTATTGTTGCGGTTTTCTTTATTCCGGTTTACCTGAAGAACAAAATTGCCACCATGCCCCAGTTTTTGCACCAACGTTACAACGGAACGGTAGCCATGATCATGGCCGTATTCTGGTTATTGTTGTATGTAGTGGTAAACCTAACTTCAATCCTTTATTTAGGCGCTTTAGCGGTGAGTAGTATCTCTGGTTTCGAGTTAAAGTTCTGTATGTATGCCATTGCTGCTTTTGCCATCATCATTACGCTGGGTGGAATGAAAGTAATCGGTTATACGGATGTTATCCAGGTGTTTTTCTTAATTCTGGGCGGTTTAGCTACAACTTACCTGGCGTTAAACCTGGTCTCTGCACATTATGGTACATCAGGTATTTTTGAAGGTTATAGCTTAATGACTTCAAAGGCATCCGAACATTTCCACATGATCTTAAAACCTGAAAACGAAAACTATATCGATTTGCCAGGATTAAGCGTGCTTGTAGGTGGTATGTGGATTGTAAACCTCAATTATTGGGGCTGTAACCAATACATCACGCAACGTGCCCTGGGTGCAGATTTAAAAACGGCCCGTGGGGGTATCTTATTTGCGGCTTTCTTAAAGTTGTTGATGCCAATTATTGTGGTATTGCCAGGTATTGCAGCTTACGTATTGTATAAAGACGGGGCTTTCCAATCGGAGATGCTGCAGGATGGAACAGTTAACCCCGATCGTGCTTACCCTGTGTTGTTAAACTTATTGCCAGCAGGCTTAAAAGGTTTATCGTTTGCTGCATTAACAGCAGCTGTAGTAGCTTCTTTAGCCGGTAAGGCAAACAGTATTGCAACCATCTTTACTTTGGATATTTATAAAAAAGTATTAAAAACCGATGCTTCTGAAAAGAACCTTGTTTTTACGGGTAAAATAGCAGTAGTTGTAGCCATGTTCCTCGGAGTAATAATCGCACCATATTTGGGTATCGATAAAAAAGGTGGTTTCCAATATATCCAGGAGTATACCGGTTTTGTATCTCCAGGTATATTTGCCATGTTTATCCTTGGTTTCTTCTGGAAAAGAGCCACTTCAAATGCCGCACTTTTTGCAACCATTGGCGGTTTCGGATTGTCGTTATTACTAAAATTCCTTCCAGGCTGGACCGATCTTTCCTGGTTATCGGGAATGGGTTTCTCGGTTAAAAATGCAGCGGGTATTTACGAAATCCCTTTCCTGGATAGAATGGGTTTTGTATTCGTATTCTGTATCATCGGTATGGTGATTATCAGTTTATTTGAGAATAAAAATGGCGTGAATCCAAAAGGACTGGAAATCGATTCGAAAATGTTCAAAACCACCACAAGTTTTGCTGTGGGGGCATTAATTATTATCGGTTTACTGGTTGCGCTTTACGGCATCTACTGGTAGATACATGCTTATCCAAAAATAATCTTTTGCTTCGTGGAAACACGAACCAAGGCATCATAATTTCAAAAGCTTTCCGGGAAACCAGAAAGCTTTTTTTTAGGCATGTTTAATAGCAGCAAAAGCAGTCAGAATAGCCCTGATTGAAATGTAAAGCCCACAGCGCAGCGAGGACATGGAATGGAAAGCAGGACTGTCTTATCGGATTAACACTGTAACATGCGCTCCAAAAAAGATATTATCTTTTGAAAGCGCCAAGTATTGATTAACGGAAATAAGATATTACTTATAAAATTAGTTTAATTCGTGGACCCCAACCGAAGTATTTTGGCATTTATTGCGCGCAAGGCCCGTCTGGAATTTCTTTGCTGATTTTAATCACTTTAGTGACCACTAGAGTAGAATCGAAGTCGGCGGCAACGTTAGCCGTATCCGATTTGGCGAAATAGCCCTCTAACTCTACATAAACAGGCTCGTAAGGCTTTTCGAATCCCAGGTTACTGTAGGAAAGTTCTAAAGTTTTTACACTGTCTCTAACCCAATATTCCCTCCCGTCTTCGCAAAGGGTAAAAGATTTCATTTCCGGGCCAAAGGTATACAAACCTTTAACTGTTTTCAGATTACTTTTTTCTCCCTCGGCTTTATCGTTTCTACAAGCTGTAAAGGCTACGCCAAGGAGCACAACAAATACAATCGCTTGTTTAAATAACTTCATTTTATATGGATTGATTAATTTGGTCTATCTTTTTAACACTCAGATTGGATGACAAAGCAGATGCCAAAAATGAAAAGATACCTACCGTAACAAAAACTAAAACGAAATCTTTCCATTTTAAGCCTATTGGATAGGAAGTAACAAGGGTTTTATTTTCTTCACCCATTTTGATCAGGCCGTAAGTGTGCTGAAAATAGTAGAATATAAGGCCTATAATTAAGCCAAGCACACAGCCCGACATGGTAATCATCATGCCCTCAAATAAAAATATACGTTTGATTAATTTTTTCCCTGCGCCCAAACTGCTCAGAATGGCAACATCCTTTACCTTATCTATTACTAACATGGTTAACGACCCTATGATATTAAAGATAGCAATAATCAGGATAAAAGTAAGAATAATATATACAGCCCATTTTTCGGTATTTAGAATGTGGTAGAGCGATTTATTCTGCTCGGCCTGATTTCTCACTTCATAATCCTTGCCAACCTTTTCTATCACCTCTTTTTGAAAGTCGTCTACATCAACACCTGGTTGCAGATTGATCTCTATCGCAGACACATTTTTCTCTTCGCCCAGGAGTTCTCGGGCAAAACCAAGGGGGACAATGATGCCATTATCAAAATCCTGCTGTACCTCAAAAACGCCGCTTACCCGGATGCTTTTTGCCACGAAATCGTCGGCGGGATTTAAACTGCTGGCTGAAATGTCTTTTTTGGGTGAGTAAATTTCCAGCTCGGTAAAGGGATCAACGGTATTTACTGCGAGATAACTCTGCAAAGCCGAACCGATTACGGCATTATCTCCACTCCTGTTGTGCAATATAAAATGCCCTTCTTTAATGGTGCTATCTAATTTGGTGTTTTTTAAATAATCTAAACTCACCCCCTTTACCATACCAACGGCTTGCTTATTATTGTACTTTAACAAGGCATTTTCTTGCAGTACTTCTGTAAAAGCAGCAACATCTTTATTTTTTCTGAGCTGGTTAAAATAGCTGGTATTCGGATCGAAGGTTTTTCCCTTTGCCGGGGTAATGGCAATTTGGGGGGTAATGGTATCAAACATGTTCAGTACTACTGTTTCCAGACCGTTAAAAACCGAAAGAATAATAATTAATGCTGCGCTGCCCACCATTACGCCAACCATCGAGATACCCGAGATCAGGTTAATGGCATTGGTTGATTTTTTGGCAAAAAGATACCTTTTTGCAATATAAAACGATGTATTCACAGCGGTAAAGATAATAAAAGATGGATGAGGTAAGATGGAATATGTCAGATGGGTATTACCATCATCCGTTTTCCATCATCCATCTTACATTTAAAAAAATGGGTTGTGTTGTTTTTCGAAACCAATGCTGGTTGCCGGGCCGTGGCCAGGATAAACTTTGGTTTCATCTGGTAATACAAAAAGTTTATCAGAAATGTTTTGAATTAATTGCTGATGATTGCCACCCGGCAAATCGGAGCGACCTATGCTGCCGTAAAAAAGCACATCTCCCCCCATTAAAATATGGTCTTCTTCGCTATAAAAGCATAAGTGCGCAGGGGAATGGCCTGGAGCAAAGATTAGGCTTAGGGTACTATTGCCAAAAGAAACTGTTCCTGTTTCAGGCAAAAAAGTATCAGGTTGAGGCGAAATGTCATAACGGGTGAAGCCCATAGAAGGGGCATAACCCGGAATTGCATTTAAAATGGGCAATTCGCCTTCGTGAAACTGTGGCTTTAGACCATAAGTTTCGAAGACAAATTTATTGCCAAAAACATGATCAAGATGGCAATGTGTATTTAATAATAAAACAGGCTTAAGTCCTTCCTGTTTAATAAAGGAAGTCAGTTCATTTTGCTCAAAGCCTTCATACATCCCCGGATCAATGATGATACATTCTTTAGTTTCATCGTAAAGGATATAGGTATTTTCGCTGTAGGCGTTAAAGGTGAAGGTTTTTACGGTAATCATAAGCTTTTTTAAAAAGAATTCCTGACCAGAATTGAGCTGTTCAGGTTAACAAATAATAAATTAATTCTTCCACCTGAAGGTAGAAATCAGCGTATCGATATCTTTTTTAATAAAATTAATCACAGGTGCAATGGAGTCGTATTGTGGGCGCTCATTAAAATATAAGGCACCCCTAAAATAATGTTTTGCACTGTCGGTTAAAAAAAACTGGACAGACGATGCGGTATTTCCTTCAATGGCATAATAGATGCCATATACTTTCCGGTCGGGATAATTGATCGCCTTTTGGTCAATAGCACTGGCTTTTATGGTGTGCTTAAAAGCCAGTTTTCGCGCATCTTCTACCATTTCATCGTATTCGCCTTTACCCGAGACATCATAATAGGTCAAGTGTAAAAAGCCATTAAACTGCTTAAAATGGAGGTTATACCAGTCTTTTTGGGCATCGCGGCTTTTATCCTGTTCAACCATGGCATAAGTGGGGTATTTAAAGCTGAAAGGAACAGGCTGAGTGAATGTTATATAGTTTTTTTGGGGAAATACAATTCTGTAATATGCTCTTGGTTTAGGGCTATAATCATGGTTCTGACAAGCCGTTAGAAACAAAAGCAATAGGAAAGGAAGACAGATCAGTTGTTTTAATTTCATACATTTTATCAAAGATTGCCTGACTGCTGCAGGCGGGCTTCATCGTTCCTCCTCGCCATGACGATACGTTAAATTATTTATTCCAAATTGCCCAGGCTTTTTCGGCCTGTTTGTAAAGCATTTCCAGACCGTTTTTAATACTCGAACCACGCGCTGCTGCCTTGGCTAAAAATGCAGTTTCCAATGGATTGTATACCAAATCGTAGGCCAAATGATTGGGGCCGAGCTGGCTATAATCAATTTCAGGAAAGGTATCAACATTTGGCGACATCCCCAAAGGCGTGGTATTGATTAATAACCGGTGTGAAGCTAAGATTTCCGGAGTAATTTCTGCATATAAAATTGCTCCCGGAACAGGGTTACGCACCACCACCTGGTATTGGATATTTAACTTTTCCAATACATATTTTACTGCTTTTGCCGCTCCTCCATCGCCAAAAACCAATGCTTTTGTATGTTGTGGGCCAAGTAGAGGTTTAAGCGATTCTTCAAAGCCATAGGCATCGGTATTATACCCTTTTAAATAGCTTGTACCTTCAAAACTTTTGATCGAAATACAATTTACCGCACCGATTTTATCGGCGGCTTCATCTGCTTCGTTTAAGTAACAAAGTACATTTACCTTATGCGGAATGGTTACGTTTAATCCACAGAGTGATGGGTTCTTGCTCAACAGATCGGGTAAAGATTTAATATCCTCAATCGGGAAAAGTTCGTATTGATGATCGGCTATGCCCTCATTCAAAAACTTTTCGGTGAAATATTTTTTGGAAAAGGAATGAGATAGCGGATACCCGATTAGGCCGTATGTTTTCATATTTAATTAAAAACGAAAACCTTACAGATTTTAGCGCCTGTAAGGTTTATTATTCGATTATGAATTTATTTTACCTGGTTCAGGAAATAGTCAAAAGTATCTCCACGTAAACCTAAACGGATGGTTTCTAAAGGAATTACTTCAGCTGGAGCAATATTACCAAGGTTTACATTACTGCCGATTAATTTAATAAACCAAACCTGCTGCTCTTTTTGTGGTGCTTCCCAGATGATGGTTTCTTCGGGAATCTGGGTTAAAATTTCGTCAACCAAGCCTTCACGTACCTCGCCGCTTCCACGGTAAATACCTACGTTACCGCCTTCGCGGGCTTCGGCAATTACTTTCCACGAACCGGCCTCAATTTCTGCCTGCATTAATTTAATCCATTTATACGGGGCAAATATTTTGGCTGCATCTTTACTCCCCACCTCAGAGATAACGGTTACCTGTTTAGCAAGTTCACGGATAAATTCACATTTTTTATCATGTTCAATCTCGATAGAGCCATCAGAAACCTCTGCATATTCCATTCCGTACTGATCTAAAATGCGTTGGTAATCTGCAAATTGATTACGGATAATAAATGCCTCAAACAGTGTTCCTCCGAAATAAGTTGGAATACCGGCACTTTTATATAAAGCTAATTTTTCTTTAAGTTTTGGCGTTACATGTGATGTAGCCCAACCTAATTTTACGATATCTGTATGTACGCCGGCAACTTCAATAAAATCTTCAACCTGGCGCAGGCTCAATCCCTTATCCATAACCATTGTTAAGCCTTTTTGGCGCGGTTTAGATGGACGTTCGGGAACGTTTAATAATGGATAATTCATATGCGTACAAAAGTGAAAAAAATTTTGAGATTTATTTGTTAAATTTTTCTCACAAGCTCGTTACTTAATATATCTGTTTATAACGTTCAAAATGGCACTATTATCCTGCAACTGCGGCAGATATTCGAATAGGATATAATGTTTATCGGGGTCGGTTGTTAAAGCTGTTTCCAGATATCCAAGCGCATCGCTATAATTTCCAAGCGCAAAAAGATAGGCCACCATGCGGTAATACAGCTCTGCGGCTTCCGGATTATTCTTAATCGCCTCTGCCATCGTTTCCGATGCTTCAAGCAATTTTCCCTGCTCGTAAAGCACGGTACTAAAATCCAACCAGGCTTCGATATCCAATGGATTAAATTCCAGCACTTTCTCATAGGCTTCGATCGATTCATCAATCTGGCCCAATTTATAATAAGCATCGGCCATGGCAAACCAGAAATCAGGATTTTCTGCTTCAAGATCAATTGCTTTTTTATAAAAATGAAGCGATTCAAAGTAACGTTCTTCAAAATTCAGGGTAACACCGATCCCAAACCAGGCATCGCCCATTTTAGGATCCATTTTTACCGATTTTTTATAGTAAGAACGCGCTTCATCCATTTTCTCGAGCTTTTCGTAACACTCGCCAATGGCACAATAGGTATCAGCATTGGGCTGTTCGTATTCGAAAGTCTGTTTGTACACCTCAATGGCCTCGTCATACTTATCCAGCTGAACCAGTGCATTGCCTTTATTAAAATAAGCAGAGCTGAAATCCTCCTTAATTAAAATGGCATAGTCATAAGCATCAATCGCTTTTTCGAAAAGATTCAATTTGTGAAAACTATTCCCCAAATTGTACCAAGCTGCATACGAATAGGGGTCGGTATCGATATATTGCTGATAAAACTTAATGCTTTCTTCTTGTTTGTCTAATACATCATAACAAAAAGCCAGTTCGTACAAACCGTCCTGGTTCTCCATATTTTGCTCTAAACTGAGCTTGATATAGGTAATGGCACTTTCATAATCGCTCATGCTCTGATAAACGTAAGCCATCTGCAGTAAAATCTCGTCAGTACTTTCCGCAAGGCCCAAAGCTTTTTCATAATTTTCCAAAGCCTCATCATAACGTTCGGTATTTTGAAAAATATTACCCCGCAACAGATAAATATCCGGTTCTGACGGTTCTAAAAGCTCAGCTTTATGCAAAGCAATAAACGCTTTCTCGTTGTTGTTGGTTAAAATGTAAAGATGAGCCTGTTTGATTAAAAAAACAGTTGCATAGGGATGTTGACTGATTGCAAAATCAACTACCTGCAAAGCTTTGACCGGATCATTTTTCTCAATGTAAAAATCTACAATGTATTCGAATGCACCTGCATCGAAAAAATACTGATCCTGATTGCGGAGCATTTCTTCGTAACGTTCTACTGAGCGTTGTGCGTCTTCGTTGGATTCAAAAAAGAATTCTTCTTCCATATATTATACTATTAAAGAACCGTGCCAATTAGCAGAAAAACACATTATAAGTTTACCGATTTTAATTATCCGTTTTTAAAATAATTATTAACATCAATTGCTTAAAACAGCGTAAATAGCTGAATATAAAGTGTATTAACTATGGTTAAGATGTGTGGATAATCGATAGATTTTTTTGCAACATCGCGGTTCCTTTTCCCTTCTTTTACAAAAATACTATAAATTTATGGGATATACGTAATTAAGAAGTCATGAAAGGACCAATCATTTTTACCCTGTTTTTACTATGTTTTGTTACACAAAGTTTTGCGCAGAACAATGAAGAAAACGCTGTTAAAAAAGCCGTAAATAATCTTTTTGAAGGGATGAAAGCCGGCGATAGTACATTAACCGCCTCGGCATTTGCCCATGGTGCCATAATGCAGACCATCGTTGATAAGGGCGGTAAGGTAAACGTGCGTACTGAACCGGTAAACGATTTTGTTAAATTCATTGGAACGCCACACCAAGAGCAGTACGATGAACGCATTGTTTTTACCAAAATATTGATTGATGGCCCCCTGGCTTCAGTTTGGACAGATTATAAATTTTATCTCGGCGAAAAGTTCAGCCATTGCGGTGTGAACTCCTTCCAGTTGGTAAAGGGCGATAAAGGCTGGCAGATTGTTTACATCATCGATACGAGAAGAAAAACAGGATGTAATTAAGCAGCCAGCCTTTATTGTAGTTTAGTTTAACGTATTGTAGTATGTGAACACTTTAATCAGGTCGTCGTCCTGTTTAATATCCAGTTGTTCGCTTTTAATATAAGCGGATACCTTTTCTTTTTTATCGGACAGAACCATCGCTATATTTTTTGCTGAAGGCGTAAACTTTTGAAGTGTGCCCCCTTTACTGGTAAAATATGCGCTGTGCTGCACCAATTTATTGGTTTTCTTCTTGGTAAACCAGTCTTCAACTATTTCCTTTTTAACCGTGTACTGTTTTAACAGCGCAACGTTACCGTCAGCCACTGCTTCGTAAAATCCTTCTGACTGTCCTGATTTCACCTTGGCAAATTGATGCGAATTACCCACAGAATCGAGCAGGGTGAACGATTGTACTGAATCCTGAATGGCATACACGTTATTATTCTCAGTGTATTCCAATTGCTGCGTCTCTAAATTATACCTCACATTCTTGATGTCGAACGCTTTCTGGCTAACGGTCTTGATGCTGCCGTTGGCATATTTGGTGTTAAAGTAAGGGCTTCCTTCAACAAGGTTTTTAGCCACTGTTACTAGAAGTGGTTTTGCGCTCGGTCCTACGGTAACATTCTGAGCAAAAGTGTAAGTAGTAAGGCTAATCAAGAAAAGCAGAGTAGAAATTTTTTTCATGGGTGCGTTAATAAAAGTATAAGGATTTTGGGGCATTTTGATTGGTTAATTTTAGTGAAAAATTAGCAGGAATTTAAAGCTAAAACAGATCGCAAAAGGAACTAAAACACGTCAGTCCTTATGTCAAAATATGTGATAATTTCAAATTACTAAAACATTTTAGTTGATATTTAAACGCAATTTATAACATTTTTAAGATAAACATTATTTTTTTTGATTTATTGATAAAAAAAACTGTAATTCGCGCATTATTAACTTAAACAAACTTTAAAAAACTATGAGAAAACTCGTACTGTGTTTATTCATGTTTTTATTTTGTGGCATTATACAAGCAAATGCGCAAAGTAAAAATATTACTGGTAAAGTGGTTGCATCTAACGATGGATTACCTTTGCCAGGGGTGAGTGTCCGTGTAAAGGATACCAAAAAAGCGACATCTACCGGTTCGGATGGGAAATTTACCATCAGCGTTAATGCAAATGAGGTGTTACAATTCTCTTATATCGGGTTTGTGGCGAAAGAAGTTGCAGTTGGCACCCAGTCAAATTTTAACGTTAACCTGGAGCCAGATTCAAAAAGCTTAAGTGAGGTTACGATTTCTACCGCCTTGGGTATCAAACGTAAACCAAAAGAAATCGGTTATGCTACACAACAGGTGACCGGTAAAGCACTAACCTCGAGCAAGCCAACCAACCTGGCCACCGGTTTATCGGGTAAAGTTGCAGGTTTACAGATTAACCAGGCCAACAACCAGATTGATGCCGGTGATCAGGTGAGGGTGGTATTACGTGGTAACAGATCGTTTACCGGAAATAACCAGGCACTTTTGGTGTTAGATGGTATTATTGTTCCGTTAAGCCAGTTAAACTCGATTAACCCGAACGATATCGAAAATGTTAACATTTTAAAGGGTGCAAATGCTGCGGCGCTTTACGGATCGGATGCTTCGAACGGTGTTATGATCGTAAGTACCAAGCGGGGATCTTCTGATGGAGGTACAGTAACTTATACTAATTCCACGTTACTAAATCGTTTAAGTTACTTTCCGAAGCTGCAAACAGAGTTTGGTGGCGGTACCACTCAGGATGATTACGGATTTGGTTTATACACCCCTTTTGAGAACCAGACCTTTGGAGAGCGCTTTGATGGCAGCATCAGACCATTGGGCCGTATTTTGCCTGACGGTACCTACCAGATGGTTCCTTATACCTATAAAGATGGTGAGAAAGAAAACTTCTTCGAAACGGGTATCGATGAGCAGAACGACCTTGCTTATTCGGGAGGAAATGAAAACGGAACAACTTATATCAACCTTCAGCGTGTAAACAGTAAAGGTTATGTTCCTGGTGATAAATCGAACAGAACAGCCATCCGTGTTAATGGAACACGTAAACTGAATAAGTTCTTGGCTGATTATTCATTTAACTATACCCAGAGAAACTACGATAAGAGTAACAACCAGGTATATAATAATGTAATCAATACGCCTGGTAATGTACCTTTAACCGAGTACAGCGACCTAAACTCTAAATATGGTAACCCTAATGATTTTTATAACGATTATTACAATAGTCCTTATTTCGGTTTACAGCAAAACCGAAACAACGAGAGAAGAGATGACTTGTTGGGTAATCTATCTTTTACCTACAGACCTGTTGATTGGTTAAGTTTATTGGCCAGGGGCGGTTTGAGTACCAAAAATACCCAGGGTAAAAATAGAAACTATGCATTTACCTATTCGGATTTTGCGCACAATTCGGGCAAAGGAATAGCAGCAACGCAATACACAAGATCATCGGTTACCGATTACAATGAATTTGAAAGCAGATATACCGGCGATTTTCTTGCAACAGCTACTAAAACGTTTAACCGATTTAAGTTTACGGTAATTGGTGGTGCGCAGGTGATCCAGAAGAACTATAAATACATGACTCAAACGGGGAATGACTTAGTGGTTGATAATTTATTCAATCTTGATAACCGCACCGGTGAAATTGTGGGTTCTGAAAACGAACGCAATTCACGTCAGTTAGGGGTTTTTGGGGATATAACCGCAACCTACAATGATTTTTTTACCATTCACATTTCTGGAAGGAATGACTGGGATTCGAGGTTATTGGTAACCAATCGCTCTTTCTTTTACCCTGCTATTGATGCGGCTGTAACACTTACTGATGCTATCCCTGCATTAAAGGAAAGTAAAATCATCAGTAATTTGAAACTTCGTGGAGGTATTTCTAAAGTATACGCCGTACAGGTTGATCCTTACAGCTTGGTTTCGACACTTAGTCCTGCTGGTGGTTTTCCATATGGTGGTACCGCAGGTTATTCAATCGATAACAAGTTACTCGATCCAAACCTAAAGCCAGAGCAAACCATTTCAAAAGAGATAGGTATTGATATAGGTTTTTTAAATAACCGTATTACCTTAGAAACCTCAGCTTATCTTCAGAACACTAAAGATCAGGAGATCATCAACGGGATAGATTTATCGGGTACAACGGGTTACACCAGTGCGACAATCAATACTGGTGAAGGCCAAAATAAAGGGATTGAGTTTAGCTTAAACGCAGCTCCTGTAGTTGGTTTTTCGAATGGGTTTAGATGGAATGTAGGTATCAACTATTCATACAATACGAATAAAGTGTTGTCATTATATCAGGGACAGAACCAATTGGGCATTGGCGACAACAACTATATCGTAGTTGGCCAAAGTTTCCCTTCCTTACAGGTAAGTACTTATCAAACCGATCCACAGGGGCATGTTATTGTGGATGCCAATACGGGTTTACCACTTTCTAACCCAATCAACAAAGATTTTGGTCAAACTAACCCAAGCCATGTTTTGGGTATCAATACCAGTTTCACCTTTAAAAACTTCACCCTATCAGGTGTTGCAGAATACCGTAGTGGTAACGTTTTCTACAATAGTTTTGCAAGCACATTAGATTTTGCGGGTATCAGTTATACTTCTGCTGCGGCTGGACGAGAGCGTTTTATCTATCCAAATTCAGTTATCCAAACTTCACCAGGCGTATTTGTTCCGAATACGAATACCACTACTATTAATGGTAACGGATCTTTCTGGGCCGATGGTATCCGCAACAATACTGCTTCTAACTATGTAATGAGTGCGGCGTTCTGGAAAATCAGAGAACTTTCTTTGGCTTACCAGGTGCCTACACAATGGTTACAGAGTAAAGCAAAATTTATTAAAAATGCAAGTATCGCTTTGATTGGAAGAAACCTGTTTATGTTCAGACCGAGCGATAACATTTATACCGATCCGGAGATTAATGTGGGAACAGGAAATGCACAAGGTGTAAACAACTTAAACCAAACGCCTCCAACACGTATTTATGGTTTTACCGCAACAATTGGCTTTTAATAATTAACGAAAAGACATGAAAAAGAAATTAATATACATATTTACAGTAGCGGCAGTATTATTGCTGGGTGCCTGTAAAAAAGGATTTTTAGACATTAATGATAATCCGAATAAGCCAACGAATGTTAATCCAGCATTAATTTTAACTGGTGCATTAAATAATACCGCTGCTTATACTACGGGAGGGTCTGTGTTTTATAGTTTTGCTGCCTTGTGGATGAACTACTGGATGACACCGGGTGGTGTTTCTGGTTGGTATGAGGAACGTTCTTATAATTTTACCACCAATTGGGGTGGTTCTACCACACTTTGGGCCAACCTTTACGATAATCTTAATGATTGGACCTATCTGGAAACACAGAGCAAAGCAACTGGTAAAAACTTTTACCTGGGGATAGCGAAAACAATGAAAGCCTGGGATTATCAGTACCTGGTAGATTTTTATGGCAATGTGCCTTATACGCAAGCATCCAAAAATACCTCTTTCCTTAATCCCAAATATGACAAGGCACAAGCGATTTACGAAGATCTTGCGAAACAGCTAGACACTGCTGCAAATTTATTTAAAACGGCAACAGTTAGCCCGGCAGATGTTACTGCAGATATTTATGCCAAAGGAAACCTGCAAAAATGGGGTAAATTCGCCAATACCTTAAAACTGAGGATTCTTTTGCGTCAATCTGAAATGCCTGGCAGAGAACAATATATCAAAGATGAGATTGCAAAGATTACTGCAAACGGATTTGGATACATCGGAACTGGTGATGGAATGTTTAACAATCCCGGATATCTGAATACTTCGGGTAAGCAAAATCCGTTTTGGGCCGTTTATGGTTACGCTGCCAATGGTGAAAAAACCTCATCTCATACTTACATGTTGGCGAGTACCTATGGTATGGATTTCCTTAAAAATAATAATGATCCCCGGTTAGGCAAATTTTACAGTACCGTAAATGATGGTGCTGGAAGTACATATGTAAGTTTGGTATGGGGGCAGGATGTAAATTTTGATCAAACATTAACTACAGTTTCTGGTATTGGTAAAGGCGTTTTAAAAGCATTTAATCAATCTCAGCCAATTTTTACAGATTTTGAAAGTTTATTCTTACAGGCAGAAGCTGCGCATAGAGGATACCTTAGCGGCAACGCTGAAACCATTTATAAAGATGCAGTAAGTGCCAACTTTATATACTTAGGCTTAAGTAAAGAAGAAGCAACAACCTACTTAACTGATCAGGATGTTGCAAAATGGCCTGCAAAAGACGCCGATAAACTGGCCCTGATTATTAAACAGAAATGGGCTGCCATGAACGGTACAAATGATATCGAGCCCTGGACAGATTACAGACGTTTGGAACTTCCTGCAGATATGCCGATTTCTATCGCCTCTACAGTAACGACAAAGAAAATTCCTGTAAGGATGTTGTATCCGCAACGCGAGTACAACACCAACTCTGCTAACGTAATTGCAGAAGGTACAATTAACCAGTTTACTTCTAGAATCTTCTGGGATGTTAAATAAATCAAGTAAAACGATGAAAAATAAAAATATATTCAAAGGACTCATTGCAACGTTATGCGTGGTAAGTCTATCATCTTGTCTAAAGAATAAAAATGAGCAGCCTGATTTCTCGTCAACAACCCCGGTTGTAGAAATCCCTGTTGGCTCACCTGTTGGTGATGGTAGTGTAAATTCGTTAAGCACTTCGCTTATTCAACAAGATACACCAAGCGATTACATTTATTACATCAACTATGCGGCTTCAAGTACAAAGCCTACTGATATTAAGGTAACTTTATCTGTTGATCCAGCTGTACTTGCTGCTTATAATGCGGCCCATACAGATGCACCTTTAACCATCGTACCATCGAATGCTTTTACCATGCCAACAACCATTACCATTCCTGCCAACCAGCGCAGGGTGCAGGTTCCGGTAAAGTTTGTAAGTACAGCACTTGATCCGGCTATTAGTTATGGTTTACCTGTAATTATCAAGGATGCATCAGGAGAGGTAATCAGTAAAAATTTTGGCTCTGTAGTCATTAAAGTAGCCGTAAGAAATAAATATGATGGAAAATATACTTTAAAAGGTTATGTCTTTAGAGAAGGTGATACTGGCGGTTTAACCGGGTTTTATAAAGGTTTAAGTAAAGATTTGTCGAGTAATGGTGCTAATGCTGTCAATTTTGCTCAAATTTGGGCTGATGGTGGTGGTGCAGGTGGTATTGATGGATTAACCATCAATGTTAACCCTACAACCAATAAAGTGACCATGAAAAGTACAGCTAACGCTACGTTAGCAAACGATCCGGCTTACGATAACCGTTACGATCCGGCTACCAAAACCTTTTATATCTCTTTTAAGTGGGGAGCAAGTCCAACAAGCCGATCGGCTACCGATACGCTTACCTATGTATCAATAAGATAAGTTATAGCATTATAGCTTAAAAAAAAGAGGCCCGGTTGATCGATTCAAACGGGCCTCTTTTTTTTACCTTGTTAAAATATATATTTATTGCTGTTCAAATATTATTCTTTTCCTAAATCTGCAGCACCTTTTTTAAACAGGTCGGCCTGCTTGCTCAGGTTAGCTTTCGCATCGCCGTTTACAGCTGCGGCCTGTTGCGTTTTTGCCTGGGCGGTCGCGGTGTAGGCACCTGCTAATTGTTTGTTTAAATACGATTGCAATTTTAACCTTTCGATGGCATTGCTGATGTTGTTTATCCCTTTTTCGGTAACAATAGGATTAGTATTTGCCCTTAAATACTGAAAATATTGGCCAATTACCGCGAAAATTTTATTGCGGTCGCCGGTAAGCATGATGTTTTCATAAAATGCCTGGTGCTCATCTTTTGGATCGCTGATGTACAAAGATGCAATAGAAGGCGCAATGTGTTCTTTCGTATCGGCATCTAACAATGATAAGGCCGAAATACTTTCTTGTGGGGCAAGCTTCGCCAGGCCACCAATGCCTGCTGCAATTACTTTATAAGATCTATCCTTTATGCTCTCGCTCATTAAAGCTTTATAAGTTTGATCGTTTGTTTCAGCCAATTTTACAATAGCTGCCGATCTTACCTCGGTGTCTTTGTCGGTTTTGGCTATCTGAAGCAAGATCGGTAAAGCGGCTGCTTTGATTTTTGCATCTTCGATGTTAATCCCATCAATACTTAAAGCACGTAAATCAGCTGATTTATCTTTTAGCCCCTCTAAAAGTACTTGTTGACCGCTGTTGGCTTTGCTCTGCATAATAAACTGAAGGGCTTCGATCCTATTGGCATAACTAGGTGCGTTTTTATACTGGAAATAATAGTTTTCGGCGGTTTTATTATCGTTTGTTTCACCTACCAAAATTTTATCTACATCAAAGTCGATCAGATCCGGTTTAGTGCTTACGTCGAAACTAAAGTTCTGTTCGCGGCTATTGATCAGTATTTCTTTTCTGATTTTCTGCCCGCCTGCATAAATGTCAATTTTGATCGGTAAAATGAAAGTCTGAACGCTCGAATCCTGAGTCTGTTTCACTTTAATGGTGGCTTTACCGTTTTCGTAGCCATAATCGATGCTTAAAATCGGGTGACCGCCATCGTAATACCACTGGTTAAAATAAGGGCTCCAATCTTTACCGGTAACCTCTTCCATCGCTAAGCGCAATTGATGTGTTTCGCCATTTTTAAAGGCATTGGTGGTAAGGTAACGGTTAAGCGATTTAAAAAAAGCTGCATCGCCCATCTGGTTTTTCAGTGCATACAGAATGATTGATCCCTTGGCATAACTGATGTTATCGAACATGTCTTCTTTATCGCCATAATAGAAACGCGCCAAAACCGGGCTCTCCCCCTTTTTAGTCGAACCAATGTAGGATTGCAGTTTATCGTAACGCGACTTATCTTCCGCATCCTGGCCAGCATCGTGCCCGTGCCAGATGACTTCGCCAAAGGTGGCAAAAGATTCGTTCATGGTTAGGTTTGACCATGACTCTGCAGTAACGTAATCACCAAACCATTGGTGGAAAAGTTCGTGAGCGATGGTTCCTTCTTCGTTGCCATCTAACAGTTCACGATCTGTTTTTTGTACCTGCTCGCCATGTAAGGTTGCTGAGGTGTTTTCCATTGCGCCCGAAACGTAATCTCTGGCCACCACTTGCGAATATTTGTTCCATGGATAATCTACGCCAAGTAAATTGCTATAAAACTGGATCATATCAGGCGTTTTTCCGAAAATCTGCTTTGCGTAGGGCGCAAATTTTGGTTCCAGGTAATAACTCACTTCTTTACCCTTATAGGTGTCTTTTGTTACTTTAAATTCGCCCACGGCCATCATAAACAGGTATGGTGAATGTGGCAGATCCATTTTCCAGGTATCTGTCCTGGTTCCATCTGCATTGGCTTTCTGGCTCACCAGTTTTCCGTTAGAAAGCGTAGTGTATTTCGATTTTACGGTCATCGAAATTTCGTCTGTAGTTTTCTGATCGGGTTTGTCAATGGTAGGGAACCATGCAGACGATGATTCGGTTTCGCCCTGTGTCCAGATCTGAGTGGGTTTGTTTTTATCCGTACCATCGGGGTTGATGAAATACAGGCCTTTTGCATCGGTGATGGCTGCACTTCCCTTCACCTTCAGCTCATCCGGTTTTGCGGTATAGGCAATATATACGGTGTACTTTTCGGCATTCGTATATTTTTTAATTAATGTGATATAAAGTTTATTGTCATTGTAAACATATTTAAGCGGTGTATTTCCTTTTGCGCCAACCAAAGCAACGGTTTTAATGTCCATACCCTGTGCATCGAGCGTTAACGAATCCGTAGCATAAAAATGCGGCTTTAAGGTAAGCCATTCTTTTCCGTACAGGTAGCGCTTTGCGTAATCGAAAGATACATCAAGTTTGGTATGAACCAGGTCGTTAACCTTGGTTGCCGTTACGCGGTACACACTTAGGTTGTTTGATTTTTCTACCGGTTGTTCCTGTGCGAAAAGTGGATTTGCCATAAAAGCTGAAGCCAAAATTACGCCACAGGCCATAAATTTTTTATTCATTTTTTAAGATTTAATAAGTCTGTTATCTTTAAAAGCAAGATATTAAGAATTGTGATAATTAAAAGCTCAAATGTAATCTACTTTTTTTTAGTTCGTTGCAATTGGTTTTAAAATATAATGCTTTGCCTGCAGGCCTTTTATTAAGCCTTCATCGCCTACTAAATGCCCGGCACCTACCGCGATAAACAGTGATTGCTTTTGCATCATGGCCGGCAGCTGATCCAGCCATCTTTTATTCCGGTTTTTTAAGAGTTCGGTCATAAATTCTTTAGATTCTTCATCCTGGATCTTAAATAGTTTTGTAAGTTTATCCATATCCTGATGTAGATAACCGGATTTTAGTTCTTCCATTTTAAGTTTGCTTTTATCAACTTCTCTAACAGCTTTTAGCAAAGCTTTTTTTTGATTCTGAAGATCATTATCGAATAAAAGGGAGGCCTGGTACTCGGCTGTTTCTAATCCATATACTGGTTTTGCATTTTTTTTGGCCTCATGCTGAAAGCCATCATCCATTCCTTCCTTTCCTACATTATCCATTAAGTCTGGATTATCGAATAACGTGATCATTAAGGATATCATGGCAGGCTTAAAATTGTTCAGTTGTTTTAATTCAAAATCCGGTTGTTTGCTTTTAAAATAACCTTCTACCTCTTTGTATTCTGTTTTTGTTAATAAACTATCTAGTGTGGTGTTTTTCATGATTAAAAATGGCCCCATCTTCTCTTGAGTGCTGCTGTCCGTTATCATTTCACCAACTACAGCATCGGCCAGGTTTAATTTTTCCTGCAAGACCTTCATCGTATCCGCAAATTTTTTACGGATTAAATGGTGGGTGCCGAATAAATAGGAAGGCTTTTTTAAGCCATTGCCCGAAATTTCCCATAAAAGAGTATTGGTAACCTTTTTCGTTTGAGCATGTAGCACAAAACTGAAACCTAAAAAAAATATGAGTAGTAGTTTAATATTCTTCATGCTTTTGATAACGGGTAGCTTTTTTTCGTTTAATTAACTTTAAAGCAAGATATTAAAGATTATGAGAATTAAAGACCTTAAATCTAACCTCCTTTCTGTTATTTTTTTGTTTTTTTGTGTAAATCGTTACAGATATGACTACAGATATTCAATCCATTTTAAACAAATTGGGCATTAAAGCCAGCAATGCAGCATACAGTACAGGTAGGATCTGGGGAGGGGAATCGAATACAGATACTTTGGAAAGTTTTTCTCCTGTTGATGGTCAACTGATTGCTACGGGAAAAGTTGCGGGCAGTGCGGATTACGAAGCGGTGGTGTTAAAAGCACAATCGGCATTTAAGGAATGGCGTACGGTTCCAGCCCCCAAAAGAGGGGAAATTGTGCGTCAGTTTGGGGATGCCTTACGTGAAAATAAGGATGCACTGGGTACACTGGTTTCTTACGAAATGGGGAAAAGTTTACAGGAGGGTTTTGGAGAAGTGCAGGAGATGATCGATATCTGCGATTTTGCCGTGGGTTTATCGCGGCAGTTGTATGGCTTAACCATGCACAGCGAACGGCCAAGTCACCGCATGTACGAGCAGTGGCATCCGCTTGGGATTGTAGGCATTATTTCTGCGTTTAATTTCCCGGTAGCGGTTTGGAGCTGGAATACCGCATTGGCGCTGGTTTGTGGTAATGTTTGCATCTGGAAACCATCAGAAAAAACACCTTTAACAGCTATTGCCTGTCAACATATTATTGCAAAGGTTTTTAAAGATAATGATATAGCTGAAGGCGTTTGCAATTTAATTTTAGGTGATAGAACAGTAGGCGAATTAATGACGAATGATGGTCGTATTCCATTGATTTCTGCAACAGGATCTACCCGGATGGGTAAAGCTGTTGGTGCTGCGGTTGGTGCCCGTTTAGGAAAGAGTTTGCTGGAATTGGGTGGCAATAATGCCATCATTATTTCGGAACATGCTGATCTGGACATGAGTTTAATCGGCGCTGTATTTGGCGCGGTGGGCACCGCAGGGCAACGTTGCACTTCTACCCGGAGATTGATCATCCATGAAAGCGTATATGATGCTTTCACTGCTAAACTGGTAAAAGCGTACGGACAATTACGCATTGGCGATCCTTTAGATCAAAACAATCATGTTGGGCCATTGATTGATACGGATGCGGTTGCAGCCTATTTAGATTCGATAGCAAAATGCAAGGCTGAAGGTGGGAATTTTGTAGTAGAAGGTGGTGTTTTATCCGGCGATGCCTATGCAAGTGGCTGTTATGTGAAACCTTGTATTGCTGAAGTTCAGAATGATTTTAAAATCGTTCAGCACGAAACATTTGCGCCGATTTTATATTTGATTAAATATAAAACACTAGACGAAGCCATTGCCTTGCAAAACGGAGTGCCGCAAGGATTATCATCAGCCATTATGACCTTAAATTTAAGGGAAGCAGAACAGTTCCTCTCAGCCAAAGGATCCGATTGCGGTATCGCAAATGTTAATATCGGTACTTCCGGTGCTGAAATTGGTGGCGCTTTTGGTGGCGAAAAAGAAACAGGTGGTGGCAGGGAAAGCGGATCGGATGCCTGGAGGGCTTATATGCGCAGGCAAACCAATACGATCAATTATTCGAATACTTTGCCGTTGGCACAAGGTATAAAATTTGATTTATAGAGGAATCGTTATTGAGGGAAGCATAACGAAGCAATCTTAATGCGACAGTTAATAACCCACATGTGTAGGATTTCTTCGTTAGGCAGAAGAAGCCTTATCGCAATGACGACAAAAATAAAAAAAGGGTGCTGAATATTAAATTCAGCACCCTTTTGGGTAAAATATATGATGGAGTTAGAATAGTTTTGCTAATAAATCTACTGGCAAATCTTCATATCTCGATGTATTGTTGCTGGCTGTTGCAGATTTGGCAACCCATTTAATACAATTTGCCTGAGCAGTAAATTTGCCGGCTTCAATTTTAGAGGCTATGCCGCTAATGGATACATGGGTTTCTGATGAGCCTTCAAGCTTTAAGGATGCTGAATCTTTTACATCTGTGGTGAGGTTAACAGCATTCACATTCATATCAGCTGAGGCATCATCACCTAAAACAATACTTAAGTTTAATAAATAGAAGTCTCCGGCAGTAGTTACTGTTGCGGTGTTTTGAGCTTCAATACTGGTTAGGTTATTCACATGGGCAATTACCGTTAAGGTATTTTTCTCAAAGGAACTGATTCTAAGTTCGGCACCCTGTTGTTGAACCAAAGCATTTTTAGTATAGTATTGATCGTAAACTTCAACACTTTCTTTGGCATCCTGAACCAGGATCAATTTAACGTTTCCTGATACCACAATTTTGCTGATGTTTTTCACCTTGGTTAAAGCAGTATAGTTTGCATTGTTTTCTGTAGCATTTGCCACTACTGTTGCGCTACTTAAGGTAACCATTACCAATGCAGCTGCGAATAAGTTTTTAATAGAAGTTTTCATGACTTTAATATTTTATGTTTTATAGATCTTTTTTTAAATCCCTAATTATTAGGTGGTTTTGTAATTAAGACGACGATCTGTGTAAAACGTTTCAGCCTTTTAGCTACTATTATACCATGCGATTGTATTTATCGACGAATGCCAAAATAACCTATACGAAAACAGGTTGATCGCATGGTCGGAAATAACAAGATATACTGACTATTAAGTAATAATGTTAAAAAAGGTTAAACCATTACCAATAACTAACGGATTAGTTTTATCTTCGGAAAACAAAACCAAATCCTTCTATGAAACGTCTATTACTCTCGTTGTGCTTTCTTGTTTTTATTTCCTCCTATTCGAAAGCACAGAACCTCCATACGATTAAAGGCCGAACGATTGACACGGCATCGACAACCCTTTTATCGGGTACTTCGGTTGCCGTTTTAAACGCAAAAGATTCTACACTGGTAAAATTTACCAGAACTGCAGAAAATGGTTCTTTCGAACTCACCGGCATTAAAAATGGAAAGTTCATCTTACTGGTGTCCTATCCAAAATATGCGGACTTTGTAGATCATTTTACACTTGATTCTACTACCCAGATTAAAGATTACGGAAAGATCAACCTCACCGGAATGGCAAAAATCCTGGCTGATGTCATTATTAAGGGGAACAGGACTGCCATCAAAATTAAGGGTGATACTACTGAGTTTGACCCCAAAGCCTATAATATCGAGCCAAATTCGAAAGTTGAAGACCTGATTAAGCAATTTCCGGGTTTTCAGGTAGATAAAGACGGTAAAATTACCGCACAAGGTAAAACCGTACCAAAGGTATTGGTAGATGGTGAGGAGTTTTTTGGTGATGACCCCACGCTTGTAACCAAAAATCTCCGTGCCGATATGGTAGAATCGGTTCAGCTTTACGATAAAGCCAGCGATCAGGCAAGTTTCACCGGAATTGATGATGGCGAGAAAACCAAAACCCTGAATATTAAACTTAAGGAAGATAAAAAGAACGGTTATTTTGGTAAGGTACAGGGCGGTTATGGTACCAGGGATTTTTACCAGGGACAGGCCATGTTCAATAAATTCTGGGGCAAAAAGAAATTCTCTGCTTACGGTATCTTGGGCAATAACGGAACGGTAGGTTTAGGCTGGGACGATCGCGATAAATATGGTGGATCTGGCGGGATGACGATGACGGATGATGGTGGGATGTATTTTAGCTACGGCGGCGGAGACGATTTCGACAGCTATGACGGGCGCTACAACGGACAGGGTTTACCTGTGGCCAGAACGGGTGGTTTGCATTTCGACAATAAGTGGAATAAAGACAAAGAATCGTTAAATACCAATTACAAAATCGGATCGATCAGGGTGAAAGGGGACAGAAATTCGATCAGCCAGAATAATTTATCATCAGGCATCCAGAACAATACTTCTGACGAATCGTACGATAACGATATGTTTAAGCAAAAACTGGATGCGACCTATGAGATAAAAATCGATACCACTTTAACCATGAAAGTTAATGTGGATGGGGCTTTGAAAAAAAGTAACACGGCCAATAGTTATAAAACTTCAACCACCGATGGCAATAATAATTTTCTGAATTCATCAAACAGAACCTTAAGCAATGAGGTAGATGACCAGAATTTTAACATGAATGTTTTACTTACAAAGAAGTTAAAGAAAAAAGGACGTACGGTTTCATTAAACTTAAATCAGTCTATCAATAAAAATAATAGCGAAGGATATTTAAACTCGCTTAATAGCAGCTTAACCTCAACAGGTAAAGTAGATAGCCTTACCAACCAGCGTAAGGTTAACGATATTACCAATAATGCCTTCAAATTAAACGTAGCTTATACCGAACCACTTTCAAAAACGCTAACGGTAATTATAAACTATGGGTTGACTTCGATGAACGGAAAATCAGACCGCAGATCATTTAATAAGTCTGGTAACGGCGATTACGATATTTTAGATACGCTCTACAGTAATAATTTTGAGCTGAACCAAACCATCAATCAAGGGGGTGCCATTTTCAACTATAAAAAAGGCAAAACGGTAATCAACTTCGGCTCTAAATTTAGCGGGGTAAATTTTAAACAGGAAGATGTTTACCACAACAGAACTTATGTAAGAAACTTTGTTAACTATATGCCACAGGCATCTTATCAATATCGTTTTTCTCAGCAAAAGTCGTTCAGGCTTAGTTACAATGGAAATACCAACCAACCATCGCTCGATCAGCTCCAGCCGGTCAGGGTAAATAATGACCCCTTTAATGTGGTAGTTGGTAACCAGGATTTAAGGCCTTCGTTCAGAAGCACTATCAATGCGAATTATAACTCTTATAAAGTATTAACCAACCAGTCGATCTGGCTGAGCGGTTCTTACAGTTTTACCTCAAATCCGATTATTAGCGATGTAACAACAGACAATGTTGGTAAGAGTACATTTAAATATGTCAACTTTAACGATAAGATGCAGACAAACTTTTATCTATATGGTCAGATCAGTAGAAAAATAAGCTTGCTGGATATGAACATTGGTTTAAATATTGATGCCAACGGGAGTTCTTCGTATAATTTTATTACGACAGATCTTATTCGGAACTTAAACAATACCAAAAACTACACATACGGTGGCGGACTTAACATTTCGAAATATAAAGAGAAAAGTTATAGTTTTTATTCCCGCTTTGGTCCAACCTATAACATGAGCAGGGTAAGTGTGGGCCGCAACAGCGATGGATGGGGATTAGCCGGTTATATATCAGGAAATGTGCAGTTACCAGGGAAAATCGAAATTTCTACAGATGGTGATTATCAGTACAATGGAAAAACACAGGTGCTTACCGAAAGCTTTGAACGTTTTATCTGGAATGCGGCTCTAACCAAAAAGTTCTTCAAATCAGAAAACCTGAAATTTTCGTTAAGTGTAAACGATATTTTAAACCAAAATGTTGGTTTCGACCGTTCGGCATCAAATACTACCATTAGTCAGAGCAGTTACACTACGATTCAAAGGTATTTCATGTTCTCACTATCATGGGATTTCAGCAAAATGGGCGGCGGCATTAAAACACAAAAATAATTTATCATGAAAACTACACTAAAATATATCATCCTTTTTGCTGTTATTTTCATCAGCAGCGATCTTTTTGCCCAAAATGTACACTTCGTTCAAAATGGGGTAATTGAATTTGAGAAAAGATCAAATATGTATGCCATCATTAAAAAGAAGATCAATAAGGACAATGAAACCTACATGAACGATGCTTTTGATCAGTATAAAAAGAATAGCCCTCAGTTTAAAGCAGCTAAAAGCACACTGAGTTTTACCAAGGATAAAAGCCTGTATAAATGGCAAAAGGTAGAAGAAACAATGAACAACAACTGGCTATCTACTGATGTGCTGGCTGATCTAAAAAATACCATCGCTACAAATTTCGATCAGCAGAGCAGTACCACGCAAAAGAGTGTGTACGAGGATACTTATCTGGTGAAGGATAGTGTGCGTAAGATCAACTGGAAAATTACCGACGAAACAAGGGAAATCGCCGGTTACGACTGCCGGAGGGCAAATGCCATTATTATGGACTCGGTTTATGTGGTGGCTTATTATTCGAACCAGATAGCCGTTTCGGGCGGTCCTGAATCTTTTACCGGGTTACCGGGCATGATTTTAGGTTTAGCGCTGCCACATGAAAATGTAACCTGGTTTGCCACAAAAGTGACTGAAGTAGCGGTACCAGAGAAAGACTTAGTGCCACCTACAAAAGGAAAACCCACCGATAATAAAGGTTTAAAAGCGATACTATTAGGCGCAATGAAGAACTGGGGCGAATACGCGCATCCGATATATAAGGCTTTTTCACTTTAACGCGGTATATTTCATTCTTATAATTATGCCTATTTTAGCGTATTAAATAGCATAATAATGTATAGTGCACTTTATAGCCACATCAATAGATTTATAGATTTGAGTAACGATGAACAGGAAATTCTTGCACCATTGCTCAAATCTTTTCCGGTTAAAAAGAAAAGCTTTTTATTGGAAGAAGGACAAACCTGCAGGGCCAATTACTTTGTGGTAAAAGGTTGTTTGAGGCTCTATTTTATTGATATTAAAGGTGCTGAACAAACCACGCAGTTTGCCATCGAAAACTGGTGGATTACAGATCTCACGAGTTTTCTGTTTCAAAACCCGTCCGAATTGTATATCCAGGCGGCAGAAGCCACAGAAGTAATTGCCATTGAGCACCATCATTATGATGATATGTTCCGTAAACTGCCCAAACTGGAAAGATATTTCAGGCTGATCCTGCAAAAAAACCATCAAGCCTCGCAGCGAAGGATAAAATTCCTGTACAGCCAGACTGCCGAAGAAAGATACCGTCATTTTAACAGTTTGTTCCCTGAATTTGTGCAGCGTGTGCCACAGTATATGCTGGCTTCCTATCTCGGCTTTACCCCAGAGTTTTTGAGTAAGATCAGGGCAAAGAAATAGTTTACTATATAAAGCCACGGAAGCACAGGTTAAACACAGAGGATGTTCATGTTCTGTCGCCTCACAGATCATTTCTTTTTCAATACCCATACTATATTTATCCATGCTTTCTGTGTTTCCGTGGCAAAAACAACAACATATTTGCTGTGCTACCCACTATAAGATTCGTGCTTCTGGGGCAAAAAAATGTGCCCTTTGTTGTTAGCGATTCATTTCTTAAACTACATTAAGTTTTTTGATTTTTAGGATACCGAACTTTACATCGTAATCAAAAAACAAATAAAATGGAAAGTAGAATTGATATCCCAAAAGTAGAACCTGCCGCATATCAGGCCATGTATGGTTTAGAGAAATATTTATCAACCAGCAAGTTGGACCCGATCCTTTTAGAACTGATTAAAATGCGTGCCTCTCAAATTAACGGCTGTGCATTCTGTTTGAATATGCACTCTACCGATGCCCGTAAAATTGGTGAAACCGAGAAACGTTTGTATCTGTTAAACGCATGGAGGGAAACAACAATTTTTACTGAGCAGGAACAGGCCGTTTTGGCTTTAACAGAACAGGTAACTTTAATCAGCAATCACGTATCCGACGCTGTTTATCAAAAGGCGGCAAGCTTTTTCAGCGAGCAGGAACTGGCACAGATTATTATGGCTATTGTAACCATCAATGCATGGAACAGATTAGCGATTACCGCTAAAGTGATGGTAGGATAAATCGTCGCTTAATTTAACCACTAAGGCACCAAGTTAGATTCCGAAATCCTCTGCCTTGGTGGTAAAATTATTATCGCGATTATTTTAAAGCCTGTACACGAAACCAATCATATTCTGCAATTCCCGAATCGTTTGTCTGTGTTTCTCTAATGGCAAATAATCCCATCTTTGCACCGATCCACTGCCCGGCAGTTGCCTGAAACTCATCCCCAACATTGATGAAGTTAAACCCATCCTCACTATAACTAAACTGGCATTTTGCTCCAATAGAAACTTTGACCCTGAAATAAACCATACCCGATTTCAGCCTGGCAATTTCTTTTTCATTCTCCGCTTTCCCCTTGTCGGCGTTTTGGCAAACACCATACATCAGATATAATCCGTCTTTTTTACTCTTGATGTTGATCTGTGCATAACTTCGTCCCATTACCAACAGGCCCGTTTTTTCATCTTCCAATTTTGGATTGGGTTTAAACAAGAGTTTTGTGGTAGCCATAAACTCATCAGCCGGAAATTTCTGCATCAACAGATTTGGAGTATCCCAAAGGTTTTTAGCCTCATCAGGAACTTTTGCCGTATATAGTTTTAACAACCCTCTATCCGCATCGGTAAATAACCAGGTAGGTTGTGGATTTGCCTGCCACTGCCATTGCAAGCCTAATTTTGATGATCCGAACTCATCACTCTCCAACGGAGTTGCTATAGGATGAATCTTCCCTACATTTGGTTTTTTGTAGGTATTAACCGGTTCGCCTTTTCCATCGCCATCTGCATCAATCCCGATCACAGGCCAGTTGTTTATCCATTTCATAGGTTGTAGATGCACCACACGGCCATAAGCATCCTTATCCTGAAAATGCAAAAACCAATCTTCGCCGGTTTGTGTGTTTACCCAGGCACCTTGATGTGGGCCGTTCACGGAAGATTTCCCCTGGTCCATCACTACCTTTCTTTCGTATGGACCATAGATATGTTTGCTCCTTAATATCAATTGCCAGCCTGTAGAAACTCCTCCTGCTGGCGCAAATAAATAGTAATAACCATTACGCTTGTAAAATTTTGGTCCCTCAATCGTCGGATCAAGTTCGTGGCCATCGTAAACAATGTGGCCTGTTTCTGAAGCTTTTGAGCCATCATAAGTTAATGGCATAATCGCCAGCACACTTTTAATTCCTGCTCTACTGCCTGCATAGGCATAAGCCAGATAAGCTTTGCCATCTTCATCCCAAAATGGGCAGGGATCGATCAATCCTTTACCTGCTGCGACCAATTTAGGAGCAGACCATTCTCCGGTTATTGTTTTAGCCTTGGTGAAGTAAATGCCAAAATCAGGGTCGGGATAATAGATGTAAAATTGGCCATTGTGGTATCGGATAGCAGGCGCCCAAACGCCATTGCCATGCTGTGTTTTTTCGAAATGCCCGAATGGGGGCTGGCGTTTTAACGCATGGCCAATGAGTTGCCAGTTCACCAGGTCTTTTGAATGTAGAATTGGCAATCCGGGTATCGCATCAAAACTGGAGGCAATCATATAAAAATCATCTCCTACGCGGATGGCATCGGGATCAGAATAATCGGCATTGATTACCGGGTTTTTATAGGTTCCATTGCCCTGGTCAGCTACCCATACTTTAGAAACGTATGGGCTTTTTGGCACTTGTTGTGCAAAGACATTTATACCAAGACTTAAAATCAGGATTGAAGGGTATAGATATTTCATCTTGCAGCGATGTTTTTTTAATATTTGGTCAGTTATTTTTTTATTTTACGTCATTACCCGCGCAGGGGGGAACCACGAAGTGTTCAGCAAAGCTAATCCTGTATGGGGCTTATGATCGGAGACTATCTCCTATCTGTAATTTACCTCGTATTTTTTACATTGAACCTCTCAGGAAATCGGAACATTAGTCGAAACGTCTTTGACGAAATTTAAAACAGGTACTTAACAAGCTCAAGGATTGCCAGGTGTATTTTATCAAATTCTCCTCCCAACAAGATTAAGCCTTTTTTTATTTTAAGTCAAATGGTTATTGTGCAATCGTTCCCGACATCGTTTGCAATGTTTAATCTTACAAAAATTTCTTTCTGATGGATATTAATGTTTAAAATTGTTCATCATATATTTTAAAACACGGCTGCGTTACGAAGTTTACACTTTTACGTGGCCGATTTTAATTTAAGCCTAACCAAATGAATATGAAAGTGAGCATTTTGTTCTTTCTCTTAGCGATTTCATTCGCAGCAGGTGCCTTTGAGGCTAAACCCGATTTTGTGGTAGCTGCCAATGGAAGCGGGAACTTTAAAACCGTGCAGGAAGCCATCAATGCGGTGCCTGATTTTAGGAATAAAACAACCATAATTTTTATTAAAAAAGGCACTTACAAAGAGAAGCTGGTGTTGGCCGCCTCTAAAAAGAATGTAAAGTTTATTGGCGAAAGTTTAAATGAAACGATTTTAACCTATGATGATTATGCCCGGAAGAAAAATACTTTTGGCGAAGAAAAAGGCACTTCAGGTTCCTCCAGCTTTTATATTTATGGTGAAGGTTTTTCTGCTGAGAACATTACCTTCGAAAACTCCTCTGGTCCGGTAGGCCAGGCGGTGGCGGTTTGGGCAGGTGGCGATAAACTGATTTTCACCAATTGCAGGTTCCTGGGCTTTCAGGATACACTTTACACTTATGGAGGCAGTAACCGTCAGTATTATCAAAACTGTTATATAGAAGGAACCGTCGATTTCATTTTTGGTGCTTCTACCGCCTGGTTCGAAAGCTGTACTATTTATTGCAAAAAGGCGGGCTATATTACTGCTGCTTCAACTGCCGATACTACAAAATTTGGTTATGTATTCAATAAATGCAAAATCAAGGGAGATGCTCCTGCCAATAGTTTTTATTTGGGCCGTCCATGGAGGCCTTACGCAAAAGTCGCTTATCTCAACTGTGAGCTACCAGATGTTATCCGCCCCGAAGGCTGGAACAACTGGGGAAAAGAAAGCAACGAAAAAACGGCTTATTATGCTGAATATAAAAATACCGGAAAGGGGGGCGATCCAAAAAACAGGGCAAACTGGTCGCACCAATTAACAGATGAGGAGTATAAGGCTTATATTTTGGAAAACGTTTTCCGTGGGTGGGATCCGGAGGTAAAATAGTTGTGTTAAGTGTTTGATATACAGTTATTAAGTACCTTGTATAAGGTTCTTTTTTGCTTTAAGTTCCGGCAACGATTGCATAGATTTCTCTTCTATATTACATGCAAACAACGTACACTTGTTATTACAATAACCAAGTATAATTTAACAGCGCAAATAATGAAACACATTTTTGGTAGTTTATCTCGTATTAAAATAACTCTGACCTGCTTTGTTTTATTTTCAGCAAGTTCTGCCATGGCGCAAAAAAAGCTAAGCTTACCCCTTATTCAGCAGGTTAAATTTAAAAGAGATACCACAAGTATCGTGAGCTTAGGGGCAAAGGGAGATGGTATTACTTTAAATACGCAAAGTATCAATAAAACCATTGCGATTGTAAGTCAAAAAGGTGGTGGTGTGGTATTAATTCCCTCCGGCCTGTGGTTAACTGGCCCAATCGAATTAAAAAGCAATGTGAACCTCCATTTAAAACGCGACGCGATCCTTCAGTTTACCGACGATTTTAATCAATACAGACTTGTTCAGGGGAACTGGGAAGGTCAGCCTGCGTGGCGGAACCAGAGCCCGATTTCGGGGCTCAACCTTGAAAACATCGCCATTACAGGAACAGGTATTATTGATGGTAACGGCGGTGCCTGGCGTATGGTTAAAAAAGATAAACTCACCGAAACACAGTGGAAAACCCTGGTGGCATCAGGTGGCATAGTGAGTACAGATGGAAAAATGTGGTACCCATCTGAAAAAACAGTTAAAGGTTCCAACACAAAAAACGCAGGTGTAATTGTAGCTGGTAGAACAGCTGCGGATTATGAGGATATCAAAGATTTCCTCCGTCCGAATTTATTGGTTTTAACGGGCTGTAAAAAAATACTTTTAGAGGGTGTTACCTTTCAAAATTCACCGGCATGGAATTTACATCCTTTATTGTGTGAAGATTTAACCCTAAGAAATTTACAGGTAAAAAATCCCTGGTTTGCACAGAATGGAGATGGTGTTGATATAGAATCGTGTAAAAACGTACTAATTGAAGGCAGCACCTTTGATGTTGGCGATGATGGGATCTGTATTAAATCGGGAAGAGATGAAGCAGGCCGCAAACGTGGCGTGCCTACAGAAAATGTAATTGTAAGAAATAATGTGGTTTACCATGCACATGGTGGTTTCGTAATCGGTAGTGAAATGAGTGGTGGGGCGAAAAACATCTGGGTGTACGACTGCTCATTTATCGGTACCGACATCGGATTACGCTTTAAAACTACCCGTGGCCGTGGTGGTGTGGTCGAAAATATTTACATCAACAATATCAATATGATCGATATTCCTGGTGAAGCGATTTTGTTCGATATGTATTATGCTGCCGTTGATCCGGTGCCTCTGGCTGGCGAAAAACGTGAAGCGATCAAAACCGTAACTGTTCCGGTTACCGAAGCTACGCCTCAGTTTAAAAACTTTTATATTAAAGATGTAGTGGCTAATGGTGCCGGGAAAGCTATATTTTTCAGGGGACTACCGGAGATGAACATCAAAGACATCCACCTCGAAAACGTAACGATAAAAGCTAAAAAAGGAATTGAAATTATTGAGGCTGCAGGAATTTTCCTGAAGAATGTAAATGTGATTACCGAAGATACCAGTCCGGTTGTGATGATCCGGAATGGCTCGGATATCAATATTACCAAGCTCACCTACCCGGTTAACAGTAAAGTGCTGTTTGATGTAAGCGGTGAAAAATCAAAAGGTGTAAAAATTACGGGAACAGATGTTACCAAGGCAAAAACAGCTTCGTTACTGGCAACGGAAGTTGATAAAAAAGCATTGGAAATTTCAAAATAACAACATGAAGAAATCAATTCTATATACAGTGGTTGCCCTCATTGGTTTTTCCATTTTATCACAAAGTGGATTTGCCCAAAAAAAATTATCAGAACAGTTAACCCTCACTGCGATGGAAAAGCTTTGGCAGGATACCACGGTATTAAAGGGGCCAAAAGGACCAAGATGGTCGTATGATATGGGGGTAGTTTTAGAAGGCGCTGCAGTGGTTTGGCGCAATACAGGAGATGGAAAATATTTTAAATACATCCAAAGTTCAATGGACGCTTATTTAGATAAGGAGGGAAATATCACTACCTATAAACCAGAAGATTTTAATATCGATAACATCAAGAATGGCCGTTCATTATTGTTATTGTACAAAGTTACCGGACAGCAGAAATACCTGTTAGCGGCTACTAAATTATACGATCAGCTACAAAAACAGCCACGTACACAAGAGGGCGGCTTTTGGCATAAGAAAATTTACCCCAACCAGATGTGGCTGGATGGATTGTATATGGGTGAACCTTTTTATGCGGAGTATGCGAAGCTGATGAAAAAAGATGCTGCTTTCGATGATATTGCCAAGCAGTTTATCCTGATGGAAAAGAATGCCCGCGATGCCAGGACCGGATTACTTTATCATGGTTATGATGAAAGCAGAACAGAGCAATGGGCCGATAAAAAAACAGGCCTTTCAGCAAATTTCTGGGGCAGGGCAATGGGCTGGTATATTATGGCTTTGGTAGATGTACTGGATAATTTTCCAGCCGGTCATCCACAGCGAAAGGAACTATTAGCCATTTTAAACCGTACGGCAACTGCTGCGGTAAAATACCAGGATCCGAAATCGGGTGCTTGGTTTGATATTTTAGATATGCCCACCAGAAAAGGCAACTATCTGGAAAGTTCGGCATCAAGCATGTTTGTATATGGTTTAGCCAAGGGCGTACGCAAAGGTTGGTTAGCACCATCATTTATGGCTGCTGCGAATAAAGGCTATGCCGGGTTAAAGAAAGAATTTGTTGAACAGGCAGGAAATGAAAGAATTAACCTGACCAAAACCGTTTCGGTATCGGGCCTGGGTGGAAAGCCTAAATACCGCGATGGCAGTTTCGATTACTACATCAGCGAAAAAGTAATCACCAACGATCCGAAAGGCATGGGCGCATTTGTTTGCGCTGCTGCCGAGATGGAAACTGATATGCTGCCAAAACCGGGCAAGGGTTTAACTGTTACTGTCGATAATTTTTTCAATAATGAATACACAACTGGCCCTACCGGAGATAAAATCCCTTTCCATTATGTTTGGGAAGAAGATGATAACAATGGATTTTCACTATTTGGAAAAGTATTTAACGATGCAGGCGTAAAAACCGCTACCCTTAAAACAGCGCCAACAACGTCAAACTTAAAAGGAAGTAATATTTATATTATTGTAGATCCTGATACGGAGAAAGAAACAGCGAATCCAAACTTTATGAATACCACACATGCCAAACAGATCAGTGATTGGGTAAAAGCAGGTGGTGTTTTGGTACTGTTATTAAATGATGCAGGCAACTGCGAAATCTCAAAATTCAATGTATTGCCCGAAATGTTTGGTATCCATTTTAACGAAGATAGCCGCAACAAAGTTCAGGGTGCGAATTTTGAACAAGGTGCGGTAAATATCCCGGCAGGCAACTCAATTTTTAGAACAGCCGGGAAAGTTTACATCAAAGAGATTTCGACGATTGTAGCCAAAAGTCCTGCGGTTTCTGCCCTAACTGATAAAGGTGATGTGGTCATCGCAACAGCAAAATATGGCAAGGGAACAGTTTTCGCTGTTGGGGATCCGTGGTTTTACAATGAGTACATCGATGGAAGAAAATTGCCTGCTGAATTTGAAAATTTTAAGGCAACGAATGATCTGGTAAACTGGCTGATTAAACAGGTTCCAGGAAAGAAGTAGATTTAACCACAGATAATAGGATGACTCAGATAATTTGATATTGGCCACGTAAAAGAATTTCTCAGTGTTAATCGGTACCTACGTGGCAAAAAACAAAGAAATATAAATGATGAAAATAAAGATATGGTTAACCCTGATCTGTAGCACCCTAATGCTATCGTGTTATGCGCAACAGCCAGCTGATTCTACCGCAGATAAAATGCTGGTGTATCAATTGGGCAATGGCGGCTGGCCGAAACAATTGGAAGATAAAAGCGTGGTGAACTATAGCGCAAGCCTCACACCGGAGCTTTTGGTCAGGATAAAAGCGACTAAAGATCTGCATGCCACATTCGATAACAAGGCCACCAGCAGAGAAGTGGCATACCTTGTTCAGGCCTATAAAAAAACACAGAACAAAGCCTATTTAACAGCGGCAGAAAAGGGATTGGATTATATTTTAACCGCTCAGTATGCAAATGGGGGCTGGCCACAGTATTATCCTGATAAAGCTTTGTACCGCTCAGAAATTACCTATAATGATGATGCCATGATCAACGTACTCAATATCTTACAGGATATTGCCACTCAGGAAAATGATTTTGAGGTAGTGAATCCAGCTTACATTAAAAAAGCCGAAAATGCCATAAAAAAAGGTGTCGATTGTATCATTAAAACGCAAGTGAAGCAGAATGGATCGCTAACCATTTGGGCCGCCCAATATGATAAAGATTCGATGTTGCCTGCCAAAGCAAGGGCATTTGAACCGGCTTCGTTAAGTACAAGCGAATCGGCAGGTATCGTGCGTTTCCTGATGAGACTTAAAAATCCTTCACCAGAATTAAAAAAATCAATTGCGGCAGCCGTAAAATGGTTTGATGCCTATAAAATTGTGGGTTACCGCTTCGATCGGAATAAAAATGTTTCAGCCTTGGTTGCCGATAACACGAGCATCACCTGGGCACGATTTTACGACCTGGAGAAAAACACCCCGCTTTTCGGCGACCGGGACAATACGATTAAAACAAAACTGGAAGAACTAAGTCCCGAAAGAAGAAACGGTTATGCCTGGTATGGCAACTGGGGGCAAAAATTAATTGAAAAAGAATACCCGAAGTGGTTAAGCACTAATGGAAAATAAATAAAAGTATAATTCGTCAGAACGGATAATTATGAATCACACTTTGTGCCTTTGTGCCTTAGTGGTTAAAGAACATTACCATGATTTTAAACAAAGAGAATTTAGCAAACATTAACGGCGAAAAGGTTAGCAAACCAAGTGATGAAATTTTGACCTTGCCTGAAAAAGTAATCCAGTTTGGAACAGGTGTTTTATTGCGTGGATTGCCGGATTATTTTATCGATAGGGCCAATCAAAAAGGCATTTTCAATGGCCGTATTTTAGTGGTTAAATCGACCTCAAAAGGCGGTGCGGATGCATTTTCGAAACAGGACAACCTATACACCCTTTGTGTAAAAGGCATTGAAGATGGTAATCATGTGGAAGAAAATTCAATCAACGCCTCCATCAGCCGTGTGTTATCGGCTTCACAAGATTGGGCTGAGATTTTAAAAGCCGCCCATCAACCTGAAATGCAGGTCGTAATTTCGAATACCACCGAAGTTGGGATCGTTAAAAGTGAAGATAAGATTACCGATAATCCTCCGCAATCCTATCCGGGTAAATTATTGGCCTTCCTGCACGAAAGATATAAAGCCTTTAAGGGTTCTGCTGAAAGCGGAATGGTGGTCGTACCGACTGAATTAATCAGCGATAATGCCGATAAGTTAAAAGAAATCTTATTGGATCTTGCGATCCAGAACAAGTTGGGCTGGGATTTTGAAAACTGGTTAAAAACAGCCAACCATTTTTGTAAAACTTTGGTAGACAGAATTGTACCTGGTAAACTTCCAGAGGCAGAACAAAGAGCAATTGAAAATGAGCTGGGTTACGAAGATGAACTGATGATCATGGCCGAACCCTTCAGGCTTTGGGCGATCGAATCATCAAGCGAAAAAGTGAAGGAAATTTTATCCTTTGCAAAAGCAGATAAGGGGGTTTCTATTGTTCCCTCAATCGATAAATTTAAGGAGCTAAAACTCCGTTTGCTAAATGGTACGCATACCATCAGTTGCGGATTAGCGATTTTAGCAGGCTTTAATACTGTAAAAGAGGCCATGGCGAATGAAGATTTTGCGAACAATGTGTTAAAACTGATGAAAGATGAAATCGCACCAGTTGTGGTAAATGAAGATATTACTTATGAAGAGGCGATTGCTTTTGCCGAAAGTGTGATCGATCGTTTCAGCAATCCTGCTTTAGAGCACCAGTGGCAGGCCATTACACTAAACTTCACTTCAAAAATGCAGATGCGCAACATGCCGTTGATCAGAAGGTACTATGCTTTGAAAAATGAAGTCCCTCAGCTTACCGCTTTAGGTGTTGCGGCTTACATTCTTTTCATGAACGTAAGCAAAGATGGCGATGTCTACGCTGCAAGTGCAAACGGAAAAACCTATCCTGTGCAGGATGAATTTGCTGAAATCTTATACGAATACTGGAAAAGCCCGGAAACAGTGGTAGACAATACACTTGGCGACAGGCGTCTTTGGGATAAAAACCTGAACAATTACCCAGGCTTTAATGCAGCCGTAAAATCTTATGTTGAATTATTACAAAATAAAGGTGCAAAAGAAACTTTAAGTAACTTGCATTCGGAAAGAACAATTTAAAATGGTTACGAGAATTTTAAAAATCCATCCCAACGATAATGTACTCGTTGCCCTGCAAAACCTGGCAAAAGGTGAAACCGTGATTTACGATGGACAGGAATATATTTTACAGGATGATATCCAGGCCAAGCATAAGTTTTTTATGCAGGATATGAATGTGGGTGATCACATTATTATGTACGGCGTATTGGTAGGCAAAGCGCAGCACTTTATTCTTAAAGGTGGTTTAATGGATACCGAAAATACCAAACATGCATCAGATCCTTACGAATTCCGTCCATACCATTACGAATGGCATGCCCCTGATGTTTCTAAATTTGAAGGAAGGACATTTAACGGTTATATCCGGAGTGATGGCCGTGTAGGCACCGCAAATTACTGGTTGTTTATTCCAACGGTTTTTTGCGAAAACCGCAATTTAGATGTCATCCGTGAGGCTTTGCACAACGAGCTGGGTTATGCCGTAACCGATAAATACAAATCTTATGCCCACCAACTGGTTGAGGCTTATAAAAACGGCGAGATTTTAGAAGAGGCTGATCCAGGTTCTATCGGATTGGCAAATCCATCTACCAACCGTGTTTTTAAAAATGTAGATGGCATTAAGTTCTTAAATCACCAGGGTGGTTGTGGCGGTACCCGTCAGGACGCTGCTGTATTAAGTAAATTATTGGCCGCATATGCCGATCATCCCAATGTTGCGGGTGTAACGGTATTGAGCTTAGGCTGTCAGAATTTGCAGGTTAAGGATTTTATGGACGACTTAAAACACCGTAGTCCAAATTTTGATAAGCCGCTATTCATATTCGAGCAGCAACAATCGCAAAGTGAAGAACAATTGGTGAAAGAAGCGATCAGAAAAACCTTTATCGGTTTAACTGAGATCAATAAAATCGAACGTCAGGCAGCACCATTAAGCAAACTGGTTTTGGGGGTTAAATGTGGTGGTAGCGATGGTTTCAGCGGAATCAGCGCCAATCCTGCGGTGGGTTATACGTCTGATTTATTGGTGGCTTTGGGTGGAACTGTGTTGCTTGCCGAATTCCCTGAACTTTGTGGTGCCGAACAACAGTTAATCGACCGTACAAAAGATGAAACCGCCGCGCGTAAGTTCATCCAGTTGATGACCGCATATAACCAATCGGCAGAAAACGTAGGATCCGGTTTTTTCATGAACCCATCGCCAGGAAATATCAAAGATGGTTTGATTACTGATGCGATTAAAAGCACCGGAGCGGCCAAAAAAGGTGGGACATCGCCGGTAGAAGATGTGTTAGATTATACCGAACCCGCAACAAAACCTGGATTAAATCTGGTTTGCACACCGGGAAATGATGTGGAGGCCACTACAGGCAAAGCAGCAGCTGGTGCAACATTGATTTTGTTTACTACAGGCTTAGGAACGCCTACCGGAAACCCGGTTTGTCCAACCATCAAGGTATCAACCAATAATGCATTAACCAAACGCATGGGAGATATTATCGATATCAACTGCGGACCAGTAATCGAAGGCGAAAAAACCATCGAACAAATGGGTGAAGACATTCTGGAATATTGCATTAAAGCGGCTAGTGGCGAGGTTATACCTAAGGCTGTGTTGCTTAACCAGGATGATTTTATTCCATGGAAACGGGGAGTTAGTCTTTAGTCTGAAGTCCTGGTTTTACCAAACTAAATTCTGATCTGTGTCCTCACAGATCACAATAGATAAATAGAAATTGAATTCCGGCCTTTGAGGACTTAGACCGGGAATAAAATAAAAATGAATAGATAATTGTTTTGATCATCTCAAATGGATTATCTAATGTCTCAAATCACATCGCATGAAACCTTTTTTAGACGAGAATTTTCTTTTGCAAAGCAAAACAGCCGAAAAACTTTACCACAATTTTGCAAAGCCATTACCGATTATCGATTACCACAATCACCTGATCCCGGAGCAGATTGCGAACAACACGCAATTCGCAAACATCAGTCAGGTTTGGCTGGCTGGCGATCATTATAAATGGAGAGCCATGCGTGCAAATGGTGTGGATGAAAAATATATTACGGGTGTAGGATCGGATTACGAAAAATTTGAGAAATGGGCAGAAACCGTTCCTTACACCCTGCGCAACCCTCTATACCACTGGACACATTTAGAACTTCAGCGATATTTTGGTATAAATGATCTGCTGTCGGGCAAAACTGCACAGAAAATTTTCGACGAATGTTCCGCAAAACTGCAAACACCGGAGTATTCGGTTCGTGGTTTATTAGCCAAAATGAATGTTGAGGCCGTTTGTACCACTGATGATCCTTTGGATAGTTTAAATTACCACCAGCAATTGGCAAGAGAGGGCGTTAACCTTAAAATGTTACCAGCCTTTCGGCCGGATAAGGCGATGAACAGCGATGATATTGAAGGTTTAAATGAATATATAAACAAGCTTGAAAGTGTTGCAGATAGAAGTATCAGCAGTTTTCAGGATTATATTGATGCCTTAAAAAGCCGTCACGATTACTTTGCGGCCAACGGCTGTTCGGTTTCCGATCATGGTTTGGAGCAGATTTACGCTGAAGATTATACTTCGGCAGAAATCTCGGCCATTTTTGATAAAATCCGTAACAAACAAGTTATTTCTTATGAAGAAAACCTGAAATTTAAATCAGCTATGCTGGTTTATTTTGCAGAGTGGGATCACGAAAAAGGCTGGGTACAACAATATCACCTGGGTGCATTGCGTAATAACAACGCCCGGATGTTAAGACAGTTGGGGCCCGATACCGGCTGGGATTCGATAGGCGATTTTAGCCAGGCCAGGACGCTATCTAAATTCTTAAACCGCCTGGATAATCAGGATAAACTTGCAAAAACCATTATTTACAACCTTAACCCTGCCGATAACGAATTAATTGCAACCATGATCGGAAACTTTAACGACGGCTCAGTTGCCGGTAAGGTTCAGTTTGGTTCGGCATGGTGGTTTTTAGATCAGAAAGACGGGATGATCAAACAATTAAATACGTTATCGAACATGGGCTTGGTAAGCCGCCTGGTGGGGATGCTTACTGATTCGCGCAGTTTCCTTTCTTTTCCCCGTCACGAATATTTCAGAAGGATTGTTTGTAACCTCTTTGGAGATGACATTGAAAATGGCGAATTGCCTAACGACTTGGAATGGGTTGGCAAAATTGTTCAGGATATTTCGTATTTTAACGCAAAAAATTACTTTAAATTTTAACCAAAATAGGGCTTTAAAGAGGCATTTCGTTGGAATCAAATCATTTCAATCGTTTTCCTTCCATTTTCATACCGTTACAGAAAACGGGGTGAAATACGCCGATCAGATACAAAAATGAGCACCGAAATATTCGCTTCATCAAAAAAAGGAAAAAAAGTTTTAAGCTTTGGTGAAATACTTTTACGCATCTGTCCCGATATGGACGGCCAATGGTTAAGAGAAAATAAACTTCCGTTTTACGTAGGTGGGGCAGAGCTGAATGTAGCCACGGCACTGGCCCTTTGGAAGGTGCCTTCTGCCTATTTATCGGCAGTGCCGGATAATTCGGTAACCCGCGAAATTGTAGATTACCTTGATGCCAGAAATATCGATACTACACCAATGGTTTACCACGGCGAACGTCTGGGTTTATATTATCTTCCAAAAGGGAAAGACTTAAAAAATGCTGGCGTAATTTACGATCGGGCGAACTCGGCCTATGCGGATTTAAAGGTTGGACAGATTAACTGGGATGAAGTTTTTGAGGGGGTGAGCTGGTTTCATTTTAGTGCCATCTGCCCGGCAATCAATCAATCTATTGCTGATGTTTGCCTGGAAGCTTTAAAAGTGGCCACTGCAAAAAACATTACGGTTTCGCTGGATCTAAATTACAGGGCAAAGCTTTGGAAATATGGTAAGGATCCAATCGATATTTTGCCTGAACTGGCGCAATATTGCACCCTGATTATGGGGAATGTTTGGGCAGCCAATAAAATGTTGGGTACTGTACTTCACGAAGATTTAACACTAACTGAAGGTTATGCAAAGGAAACGTTACTGCAACAGGCAACCAATACCTCTAAAGAAATATTAAGTTTGTTTCCAGCATGTAAGGCCGTTGCCAATACCTTTAGGTTTGATCATGGTAAAGGCATCAGGTATTATACCGCCATTTGCACCGCTAATGAGCTATCGGTGTCTGAAGAATATGTTTCAGATGAGATTTTAGATAAAGTAGGCAGTGGCGATTGTTTTATGGCAGGCCTGATTTATGGTTTTTACAACCAGTTATCGGCCAAAGAAACCTTAAACTTTGCTACCGCGGCGGCATACGATAAATTATACATTCCAAGCGACGCGACAACCAGTACCGTCGCGGATATAGAAAAAAGAATAATACGCAATGATTAGCAACAAGCACAAAATTTTAGATGCCATTTTAGAGCAGGGCATGTTACCCCTTTTTTACCAGGACAGCGAACCGGGTAGCGTAGAAATATTACGTACCCTGTATAAGGCCGGTGTTCGTGTTTTCGAATACACCAACCGTGGTAAATCTGCTTTGCCCAACTTTAAAAAGTTAAAGGAGATACGGGATGCCGAAATGCCCGATCTTTACCTGGGTATTGGAACCATTAAAACACCTGCAGATGCACATGCCTTTATCGAAGCCGGAACCGATTTTATTGTTGCACCGATCGTAAATCCGGCAGTTGCCGAAATTGCGAATAAAATCGGTATGCTCTGGATTCCGGGTTGCATGACGCCGACCGAAATCAGCGTTGCACAAGAGCACAAAGCCATGCTGATCAAAATTTTTCCTGCCAATATTTTAGGCCCTGAGTTTATTTCATCCATCAAAGATCTTTTCGCCGGGCAGTTATTTATGCCAACCGGAGGTGTAGAAATCAATGCCGATAACTTAAAAACCTGGTTTAAATCTGGCGTTTGTGCCGTTGGGATTGGTAGCAAACTCATCAGCAAAGAGGTAATGAACAAAGGCCTTTACGAAGAGTTATTCGACAATACAAAATTAGCGCTTGATCTCATTCAGCAAAGCAAATAAAAATTTAACACACCTAACCAAATGAACCAACCCAAAACAAGCAAATACAGATGGACCATATGTTTGCTGTTATTCCTAGCTACGACCATAAATTATTTAGACAGACAGGTACTTTCTTTAACCTGGACAGATTTTATTAAACCAGAATTTCATTGGGACAACAACGATTATGGAAATATTACCGCTCTGTTTTCTATTTTCTACGCGATATCCATGCTTTTTGCTGGCCGGCTTGTTGACAAACTGGATACCAAAAAAGGCTTTTTATGGGCCATTGGCGTTTGGTCTGTTGGTGCTTGTTTACATGCCTTCTGTGGTATAGCAACCGCAGGGATCATCAATGGAAACTGGTTTGTAGGCTTTGAGGGTGCTAAAGAAATCATTGCCCGGGTTAACGATACCGGCATGGTAGTTTCGGTGAGTGTAACCTTATTTATTTTTGCCCGTTTTGTATTGGCCGTTGGGGAAGCTGGCAATTTTCCGGCTGCGATTAAGGCCACGGCAGAGTATTTTCCTAAAAAAGACCGGGCATTTGCAACCAGTATATTTAATGCCGGAGCTACCGTTGGTGCTTTGGCCGCGCCCATTACCATTCCTTTTATAGCAAAGGCTTATGGCTGGGAAATGGCTTTCATCATTATCGGTGCATTAGGTTTTATCTGGATGGGCTTATGGGTATTCGTTTATAACAAGCCCGAATTGCATAAAAGGGTTAGCGCCGAAGAATTGGCTTATATTCAACAAGATGTAATCAACGATAGAAAACTAGCCGATTATGTGGAAGAAACTAAAGAGAAGGTTTCGTTCGTAGATTGTTTTAAATACAAACAAACCTGGGCTTTCGCCTTTGGTAAATTCATGACCGATGGTGTATGGTGGTTCTTTTTGTTCTGGACTCCAGCCTACCTGAAGTCGGTTTATGGAATGGATTCTACACAAAGTGCATTTCCGTTATTTGTACTCTACATGATTACCCTTCTTTCCATCGTTGGCGGATGGTTACCAACCTATTTCGTTGATAAAAAAGGCATGAACCCTTATGAAGGTAGAATGAGGGCCATGTTGATTTTTGCCTTTTTCCCGCTTTTGGCTTTGGCAGCACAGCCTTTAGGTCATATTACCTATTGGATTCCGGTAATCATTATCGGTATTGCTGGTGCAGCGCACCAGGCTTGGTCGGCAAATATATTTTCTACAGTTGGCGATATGTTTCCTAAAAAAGCTATTGCAACCATTACTGGTATTGGTGGTATGGCTGGTGGTATCGGTGCTTTCATTATCAACAAAGGCTCTGGTTTATTGTTCGATTATACGGGCAAAAACAAGATTGTTTTTATGGGCTTTAAAGGTGAAGAAGCAGGTTATTTCATCATTTTCTCCATCTGCGCGGTATGTTATTTAATCGGCTGGACCGTAATGAAAACCTTAGTGCCAAAATATAAAGTGATTGAACTAAAATAATCGCAGATTTAATGCGCAGGTAAAGTTAAATGATCTGCGTATTGATATATTTGCAATAAGGTTAATCTATACTTAAACCATAGATTAACACAATTATAAACCCCTAACAACCAACCCAAATTGAGTACACCTCTAAACCTCGAAAGTATTTTCGTTGAAGAGAGCCAGATTCCAGATGAATTTAGGCTCACGGAAGAAATCAATCAAAAGGAGTTTCTTTCCAATGGAGAAATGAAACCATGGAACGGACCATTTAATGAAGTGTTTTCTCCGGTATGCGTAAAAACCCCTGAAGGCTTCAAACGCAAGCGTATTGGTAGTTTCCCTGTCTGTACAGAAAAAGAATCTACAGAAGCTTTAGATGCAGCTGTAGCCGCCTATGATAACGGACGTGGGCAATGGCCAACCATGAGCGTTGCCGATCGCATTGCATGTGTAGAAAACTTCACCCATAAGATGATTGAGCAAAAAGAAATTGTTGCGAAATTGATTATGTGGGAGATCGGGAAATCTTATGCAGATTCGGTAAAAGAATTCGACCGTACGGTTGAATACATTTATGCTACGATCGACGCATTGAAAGATATCGACAGACAGTCGTCACGTTTTGAAATAGAGCAGGGTATTGTGGCCCAGGTGCGCCGTTCTCCACTGGGAGTGGTACTTTGTATGGGGCCGTTCAACTATCCGTTAAACGAGACCTTTACAACGCTTATCCCAGCCTTGATTATGGGCAATACACTTTTATTCAAACCACCTAAACATGGTACCTTATTACACTATCCTTTATTAGAGGCCTTCCGCTCTAGCTTTCCTAAGGGTGTTGTAAATACGATTTATGGCCGGGGCAATACCATCGTTCCGGGCTTAATGAAATCCGGAAAAATTAATGTACTTACCTTAATCGGCTCGAGTAAAGTAGCTAACGAACTTAAAAAGTTGCACCCTAAAGTAAACCGCTTAAGGGCAATTTTAGGTTTGGACGCGAAAAACGCGGCCATCATCACCAAAGATGCCGATCTTGATTTAGCTGTTTCCGAAACCGTTTTGGGTTCGCTTTCTTTTAACGGACAACGTTGTACCGCGATTAAGATTGTGTACGTTCACCGTAGCCTGGCACAGGAGTTCCTAAAGCGTTTGTCTGCTGAAGTAGAAAAATTAAAGTTTGGTATGCCCTGGGTAAAAGGTGTAAACCTTACCCCGCTTCCAGAGCTGAACAAACCAGAATACTTGAAAGAATGTATTGATGATGCGGTTGCCCATGGCGCGAAAGTGGTAAATAAAAACGGAGGTCAAACCTTGGAAACATTCGTTTATCCGGCAATTGTTTATCCGGTAAACAGCAACATGAAATTATACCGCGAAGAGCAGTTTGGTCCGATTGTTCCGGTTGTTCCATTTGATGACTTAGAAGAGCCCATCGAATATTTAATCGGTTCGCCACACGGCCAGCAGGTGAGTATTTTTAGCAACAACGCTGCGGTAATTTCTTCGTTGATCGATCCTTTGGTTAACCAGGTAAGCCGTGTAAATATCAACTGTCAATGCCAGCGTGGACCAGATGTGTTCCCTTTCACCGGCCGTAAAGACAGTGCCGAAGGAACACTTTCTGTTGTTGATGCCTTACGTTCGTTCTCGATCCGGTCTTTGGTAGCCACCAAATTTACAGAGGACAACAAAAAGTTGTTAAATGAAATTGTTAGAGGAGATGATTCGAACTTTTTAAGTACGAAGTATATTTTCTAAAAGTCTTATCAAACCAAGCCGCAGGTTCGCAGATTAAAATCTATGAATTTGCGGCTTTTTAGCATGTATTATAGCCTCGTTTGTGACAAGGTGATTCCTATGGAACAACGGGATTGCCTGGGCTGCATTTGTAATGCGGGTAATGTAATTACATCACGGCAATATAATCGCTATTCTCCTACATCCTCGTTTTTAGGAATCACCTTGTGACTAACAAGGACGATATCCGCCGTATTTTACTTCAAACTCTTCACCAAACTTAACTTTAACTCCTTTATCCCCCTCACTACCAAACCGGCAATTTGTTTAGCGCCTTCAGGACTTAAGTGCGTATTGTCTTTCTTTCCATTTGGGTAATTTACATTTCCCGAATCAACATGATTGAATAATTTGATGGATGGTTCTTCTCCCAGGCGGTTTAATAAACTTTCGGTTTTTACCAGCATATCAATCAAAGGAACGTTTAACGAATCGGCAACCTGACGGGTAATGCGTGGATAATCGCCATGTGAATCCATTAAAACCCCATTTTTGAAACTCCTGCGCGAGATTGGTGTTAGTAAAACAGGAAAGGCTTTTTTACTTCTGGTTTCCTTTACGTAATTCACCAGGTTGATTTTAAAATCAGCCAATGAAACGCCAACTTCTGGTTTGTCAACTTTCTCATCGTTGTGCCCAAACTCAATGAATACATAATCTCCAGGATTGAGTTGCGCTAAAATTGGTTCCCAACGTTTTTCGGCCCTAAAAGATTTTGTACTCCTTCCGTTCAGCGCCCGGTTGTCAACTTCAATGTCTACTTTAAAATAAGACTGTAATGCCATACCCCAACCTGTTTCAGGATAGGCTTTTTCTTCTTTATTGGCGGCAGTAGAATCTCCAATGATATAGAGTTTCGTTTTCTTTGGGATGAGTGTGAAAGAAAGTAAAACGGCTAAGCTACCTGTTGCTAAAACTTTAAAGAAATTTTTATCCATATTTTGTTGATCATGCTATAAATGAAGCGGGTTCCATTGATCGTTTCCGCCCAGTATATTTTTTAAAGTATAACTTTTCGCCTTTTGATCAGTCAATTGTTTCGCCCAGGGTAATCTTGTTTTTGGCGATGCCCCGCCACCATTATTTTTATATTCCGCATAAAAAACAGTTCGTTCTTTATCCGGAAACATCTTATCGCCTTTCCATGGGTTCCATCCTTCAGGTAAAATATGTTTGCCCAGATTGCAATTTATAAACACCGTTTTTGCATAAGGTCGCCAGGGTCTCCCTAAATAGGCCTTCGTAACAGACGGATCCGCAATAAGCTTACAATTTATAAAAACAAATCCAAATTTTTGCTGGGCAGAGGTTGATGCCGCTGTAACATATGAGTCACTTAAATTTTTAATGGTGCAGTTTTGAAAAACTACCGTGGCCTTACCGAAAATAAAATCGGTGGTGCCTTCGATAAAACAGTTCTGATAATATTGCCGGCTATTTTCAATTGCAGCATAAAGGGTATCCTGATTGCCCAAAAACCTACAGTGTTTTGCTAAAAACCGATCGCCTTCTACATGTAAGGCAACGGCCTGTCCTACCCGGCCCGCCGAATTGATAATGGTTAGTTTTTCCAAATGGATATCATTACCCTGAACCAATACCGTAAATGAGGTGTAGGTGCTAAACTTGGTATTTCCAAAGGCATCTTTCCCTAAAGGATTAGGCTTTCCCGAATAATCGTCGAAGGTGATGATCGTATGCTCAGCACTTTCGCCAATAATAGAAATATTAATTTTCCAGGAAGGAATAATCAACTTTTCTTTATAAATGCCATTTTTTACATAAATCTTCACTTCTTTCTCGCCTAAATCCCTTACGGAATTTATGGCCTCCTGAATGGTTTTGTAATTCTGGTTGCCATCTTGCCCAACCGTTATGGTAGAAGGGTATTTAGGGTCTTGGGCGTGCAGATAAAAAATGGAAAATGTATTAAAAAGGATTAGCGTAATAAAACTAAAGTAAGATGTTGTTGTCATTCTGATCGATTAAATCTGTAGCATAAAGTTCATTAAAAAAGGGCAGATTAAAACCTGCCCTAATCAATTATGAAATTAGTTCCTCCACCGTGGGTCACCTATTCCATTGCTTTTTAAATCTGCTTGGCTCATGGTAAAGTTGCCAGTTGCAGGGTCGGTAAAACCCGGATTTAATGTAGTAGCTGTTCCTGTGTCATATTTCGCGCCTGATGTTGCACTTCCTGATAAATATGTTGGTGCATTGAAATAATTATTTGCGGTAAAATTGGCCGCCACAATAGCGGTTGATGCCTGATTGGTCAAAATACCACCGGAACTGGCAACAATGTTTTTTGAAAAATAAATTTCGTGTTTAGCTAAGCGGATATAAAATAGTCTATTTGACGCGCCATTGCAAATGCCGTTTAGTGTATTGGTAGAAACTGATATAACAGAGGTAATGGCTGGGAAATTTGTAGAGCCGGTTGGGTCCATCCTGAAAAAATCTCTCGCTAATACCGAAGCATAAACCGTATTGTTAGAGAAGTTTAGTGTTTTGGTTAAACCTGATCTAAAGTCGATAAAATCTCCGCCATTACATTCTATATTGCTGATCACATTTCCCTTAATGGTAACAGATTCGATCAGTGCTTTTATGTTTACATACATCAGACCTTTAACATAGTTCTTGATCGTGCAATTTTCGATGGAAAGATTACCGTAAGCATTATCAGAGGCTTCATCGTAAATAATAGCCTGATTTCCATTTAGTGCGCCAGTACCATCTATCTCAAGATCTTTTAAACCCAGTCCTGCATTGGCTTTCAACCTTAGCACCATACCTTTAATAATTGGCTTATCAGTTGGTTTTGCCCCTTTCAGCGAGATAGAAGCACCTACTGTTACATCGGCATTGATGGTGTAGGTGCCAGGGAAAAGTGCAAATACATCACCTTCCTTAGCATTGGCCATTAAAGTGGTCAGATTATCCGTTGGCAATACTGCTATTGCACCTCCAAGATCAAGTAAGGTTGTAAAAGTAGTTGTACCCCTGATTTTTGCTCCATTGAATAGTTTTGCCGTATATAATGTTTCACCAGTCAAACCAGTTATAGTTGCTTCGCCGGCTGTAATTTCGGCAGGGGTTACGGTATGGGTGATGTTGCCTGGTGCCAAAGTGATTGTTGTTGCAGTTTCGCCAGCAGGCCAATTCAATACAACGGTATTTGATGTTAACTTAGCGGCATTTACAGTCTGGAAAATTTGTTCTGCATCTGTTTTTAATGTTGCTGTAATCCATTTAGAATCGGTAATGCCTTCTCCAACAGCTTTTACCCTAACGGAATACTGCGTATCGCCGGCAAGGCCGGTAACCGTATAGGGCAACTGTGCAAAAGTGATATTGCCTACCGACTTGATGGGCGTACCCGAAAAATCGGCATTTTCAAATACCTCTATGGTATATGTTTTTGCATTATTTACCGCTTTCCAAGATAACCTGATGCCTGTTTTATTTACGATACTTGCGCTAAGATCGGTAGGGGAAAATGTCCTGTCGACCTGCAGTTTAGTCACTTCTTCCAGCTCATTATCCTTGCAGGCTGAAAACCCGATTAAGGTGATCATAAGGAAAACGATGGTATATATATTATTTCTTTTCATTGCCGATTAGTTTATAACCCTAAATTTTTATTGTTTAACAACCCGTTAGACGAATCTAAAAAGACCTGCCATACCGGCCAGAACTGCTGTTTGTTGGGATCTTTTACCGCAAGTGCATCCCAGTAAGTAATGGCATCGCCACTGGCGGCCATCGTCCATGCCTTATTTGATGGATAGCCTAATGCAACGCCCTGTGCATCCGTATCGCCGAAGTTTAAGCCATAAATTTCTACGGTTTCACCATTTGCTGCAGTCCGGTAATAAATTTTGGCTGGAAGTGCTGCATACCTGCCTTGCCGGGTTTCCAATTGCTGAAGTTTGGTTTTCGCTTCCGCTACTTTAGCGCCTAATAGGTTCCAGCGGATCAAATCGTTTTTTCTCAACATTTCACCTGTAAACTCTAAGGCCCTTTCGTTCACAATAGCATCAAAAAATGTCTGTTTTGAAGCCGTTACAGAAGTCATAAATGCACTTACTTTTAATGGATTTGTAGGGAAGGCCCGGTCTCTGATCATTTTGAGATATGGAGCAGCTAAAGCTGGCCCATCCAATTCATTAATTGCTTCTGCTGCCATTAAAACAACATCTGCATAACGCATGTACATCCAGTTTAAGCCATCATCATTGGTAGAGGTAACCCGTCTTTTCATCCATTCGTAACGGTACTTGCCAAAGTATAATCTCCCCAAAGCAGAAGGTACCTGGTAGCCCCCGGTATCGCCGGTACCCCCATCCCATTCGTAAGGAACAATGCTTACATCTCTTCTTACATCATCCCGATCATATTCATAGAGCATAATCGGGTTTGGCCCATCGGTTCCGCCTTTGTTCTGCCCGGTATATTTATCTGTTTTAAGGTGTTTTACCCCAAGATCGAAAATCACCCTGCCTCTGCCTTCGCTAAAAGGAATTTCCCACATCGACTCTAAGCCTGCTGCACCACCTTCTTCATTCAGTTTTCTGAAAACCTCCTCAAAGCCTAACAACCTTAATTTATTGCTGTTGATAATTTCAACACATTCTTTTTTGGCAATGGCATACATTTTATCGCGCGTGAGATCGGGGTCAGAACTTAATTTCACAGTTCCATCAAGGCGCTGGGCATAACCTCCCGCAGCCAAGGCCAGGCGTGCCCTTAAACCCTTGGCAAAAGCCTTGCTTACACGCTCTACTTTAGCTGTTGTACTATTATCACCCGGCCATGGTAAATAGCCGGCCGCCTCATTTAAGTCGGCCAATAATTGCTTGTAAATAATATCCCTATCGTTTTTGGGTAGATATGATGTTTCGGTGGTAATGGGTTCGAAACGGGCCGGTACATCTCCCCAGCCTTTAATCAGGTCGTTATATAACACCGCTCTCAGCGTCAGGATTTCACCTAAAATCTGAGCCATTTGTGGGTTAGTGCTAATATTACCATAAGTTCTCAAACCCCTAATGGCCAGATTCGCCCTTTCAATACCTTCGTAGAATTTAGCCCAGGCATTATCAGCTGTATTCATTTGACCATTGTTTACATTGGCATCGTAATTTGACAATTTAGCCTTATCATCGATTGTTTTTAATCCGTTATACACTTCTGCATCGTTATTCAATCCATAATAAACCAAAAAACGGCCTCTGTAAGAATTAGTTTCCCCGAATGACTGTAAAATACCTGGAATTGTTCCTTCGGCCAAAGATGGCGTAGAAAAAATAACCGATTCATCTAAAGAGGATTTTGTTGGGGCATCTAATGCTTTTTTACAGCTGCTAACTATGGTAAGGGCTGTAAGGATAAACATTGTATATATAATCTTTTTCATTTTTTTTATATTAAACGATATGCTTAAAAGTTAACATTTACACCAAAAACGAACGACTTGCTTTTTGGATAAGCTGAATAATCTACACCAGGCGTTAGCGGGTTTTTGCGACGGGTAGAAACTTCCGGATCAAAGCCCGAATAGTTGGTTAGCAACCATAAATTATAAGCAGAGGCATATACCCTGAACTTTTTCATTTTTAGTTTTTCCGATATTTTTGTAGGTAAGGTGTAACCCAACGTGAGCGTAGATAACCTTAAGAACGAACCATCTTCCACTGCCCAATCGCTCAACACGAACGTTTTCATGTATGGTGACCAAAGGGTGGTATTTGCGTTCATTGCCGAAAGTTCGGCAGGATCGTTACTGATTGTGCCGTCTGCACGTAAGTTTGTCCAGCGGTTTCCGCTTGCCATTTCGGATATCATATTTCTGGAGCTGTACTTACTGGTAGAGGTATATTCGATTTTATTGGCATTGTAGATATCGTTTCCATAACTCCAGTTAAAATAGGCACCGATATCGAAGCTATATATCCTCGAATTTACAGAGAAACCGCCTGTGTGTAATGGATTTGCGTTGCCTATAATTGTTCGGTCAGAGAGATCAATTTTACCATCGCCGGAGATATCTTCGATTTTCATCGAGCCAGGACGTATTGTTCCAATAAATGCGGTAGCATCTACCACCCCAGGTTTTAAGGTCCAGTTGCCTGTTGTTGCATTGTATCCTGTAAAATCAGATACTTCGTATCTGCCCGCGCTACGGTAGCCATATATTCTGCCTACAGAAGCGCCTTCTTCAACCAAATAATCCACACCAACCTCTGTTGAAGCCCAACCGGATGAGGCATTGATGTTTTTAACTGAACCTAATGAAAGTACCTTATTTCTGTTAAAGCTGATATTTGCATTAAATGATAGATCGAAATTGGTTTTCTTTACCGCATTCCAGTTCAAAGAAAATTCTAAGCCCTTATTTTGCGTAGACCCAAGATTACGGTATTGATTGTCGTAACCGGTACCGCCCACAGGGAAGAGGATTAATAAATCTTTGGTTCTGTTTGAGTAAGCATCTATTGTACCCGTAACCTTCGAATTAAATAAAGCAAAATCTAACCCAATATTCCGGGTAATGGTGGTTTCCCATTTCAGATCGGGATTCGCCATCACCTTTGATGCAGCCCAATAATTGCTGAAGCCATTTACCCAGGTGGTAACAGAATTCTGGAAGCTTTGAACCGTTTGCCCAACAGGGATATTATTATTGCCTGCACTGCCATAACTTGCCCTTAATTTTAAATCGCTAAGCCATGATTTTGTTCCTTTCATAAAATCTTCCTGAGAAATTCTCCACGCTGCAGAAACAGATGGGAAATAAGCCCATTGGTTGCCCGGAGAAAATTTAGAAGATCCATCGGCCCTGAAAGTTGCACTGATTAAATATTTACCTGAATAATCATAATTGGCCCTTCCGAAAAAAGAGAACAGATTATTATCGTTGGAAAAATTATTATCGATTGTGTTGGCTTTTCCCTGAGTAGACAAAACCCTTGCCTGTTCGAAAGTAAATGTTTTAGGAAACCCGTGTACCACATTACTGAGTGTGCCGGCTTCAGTTGTCATATACTCTTGCCCCACCATCACATTTAAATTGTGTTTGTTACCTATAATTTTACTGAAATTGTAATTTAAGGTATTCGAGTTTCTAAAAGTATTGGTGCTTGCGTTTGTAAAAATAATAGCGGGTAAATTCTGGTTATCTGCAGAAGGAACATTTCTTACGTAATAGGTTGTTGTTCCGTAAAAACGGTCCTGGTTATTTCTAACATCATCAATTCCCACCTCAGAACGCAATCTTAAATTGTCGATAATATCGTAACTCAAAGCACCATTGATGTTGTATGCCTTACGTCGTGTGTACTGATTGTTGTCAGAAATGGAAACTAAGGGATTGTACAGGTTAAACTCATCATCAGTTTCTGTCGTGGTAGTTAATCCGGGCACAGGAAAAGGTGGATAAATCATCGCGAATTTCAGGCGGGAATCTGCAGATGAAACTTCATTTTGTTCATTGGTGCCTCCACCGTTGGTTTTGGCGTCAGAATATCTGAAGCCCAAATCTAATGTAAGCCCTTTAAATAACTTATGGTTTAATTTAAAGTTTAGATTTTGTCTTTCAAAATCGGAAAGCTGCATAATTGCCCTGTCCTTAACAAAGTTGTGGCTGATGCTATATTTGGTCTTCTCTCCACCTCCGCTGATGCTTAAATTGGAGTTGAATGTATTGCCCGTACGCCCAAAAACAAGCTCCTGCCAATCATTAGCAGGTATATTTTGATATAAATCGATATCCTGATAGTTGCCGAAATACTTGGTATAATCTGTTGGCGACTTGTCTAATAGCGAACGCTCATATTGCCAGCTGACATAATCGTAAGGCGTAAGTACATCCAGTTTGTTGGCGAGATTTCTTACACCGCCAAATACATTTAAACTTATAGCCGTTTTACCATCCTTACTGTTTTTTGTGGTCACCATGATTACACCGTTTGCACCCCTCGAACCATAAATCGCCGCAGATGATGCATCTTTCAGGATATCGATACTCTCAATATCCTGTGGAGCGATATCCGCAATGGAGTTTACAGGGAAACCATCAACGATATAAAGCGGGGTATTGTCGCCTGTAATGGAACCGCCCCCTCTCAGGCGCACCACTAACTCAGCGTTTGGCGAACCTTCGGTTGATGCGATACTCACACCGGCAACCCTTCCCTGAATAGCTTCCAGCGCAGAAGAAACAGGAGCCGCAGCAATTACGGCTGCCCCAACAGAGCCAACTGCACCTGTTAAATCTTTTTTGCGTACGGTGCCATAACCGATGTTTACGGTCACCTCTTCAAGATTGTTCGCATCTTCATCTAAAGAAACAGAAAGTTTCGTTTCATTCGTTACCGTAACATTTTTGGTTTTATAACCAATGTAAGTAAAAGTTAAAACCGTTCCCTTTGCAGGTATACTGATTTTAAAAATACCATTTGCATCGCTACTGGTTCCATTCTTTGAACCTGCAATGGTTACGCTAACGCCAACCAGAGACTGGCCATCTTTTTTATCTTTTATGGTTCCGGTAAGCTGTCTGTTCTGTGCCTGCACCTGGGATAATCCGAGAAAAGAAAGGAATGTAAATAAGAGTAAAACTTTGCTCATAATTAGTAATTTATTTGAAAATATTTGGTTATTGGGATGTTGCAATCGCTTGCAGATAGAATGTAATTCTATTTCGGGATGTTATTGTTTGTTAATATTTGGTTATGTTGGCATAACAATTTTACAAACTAAAAACCAATTGAAACCAGATTTAACTAAAAAAGTGTGCAAACGTTCCCAAAAACGTTGTGTTAACGTTTATTAATCTTGCATTCGGATTCCATCAAAGAGATATTTTTTGTAACTTGTACGCACCGCCAAAAATGAGATTTGAAACATCTACCATAAAAGATATTGCTAAGGCATTAGGACTGTCGACCTCTACAGTTTCCAGGGCTTTAAGAGACCGTTACGAAATTAGTGAGGAAACTAAAAAGCTGGTGTTGGCTTACGCAGAAAAGGTAAACTACCGTGCCAACCCCATTGCCAGAAGTTTAAAGGAACGCCGCAGTTATTCCATTGGCATTATTGTAAGTGAAATTGCCAATAACTTTTTTTCCCAGGTGATCAACGGTATCGAATCTATCGCTTATGATAAAGATTATCATGTAATTATCTCTCAAAGTCACGAATCGTACAAACAGGAAAAATTGAACGTAGAACACCTGGCATCTCGCTCTATTGATGGTTTATTGATTGCACTTTCTTCAGAAACACAAGATATCGAGTACCTCAGGAATTTGTATGCCAAAGGCTTACCAATAGTTTTTTTCGACCGTGTACCCAAGGATTTTGAAACCCACAAAGTAATAGCAAATAACTTTAAGGGTGCTTTTGACGCCACCGAACATCTTATTTTATCAGGAAAAAGAACTATTGCGCATTTAACAAATTCCGAAAATCTTTCGATAACAAAAGAGAGATTAGAAGGCTACAAAGCCGCATTAGTTAAATACCATATCGAATTCAAGCCCGAGCTGGTTAAATATTGTCAACATGGTGGTATGCACAATGCAGAACTGGAACAAGCCGTTAAAGAACTTTTGCCCTTTAATCCAGATGGGATTTTTATTTCAAGCGATCGCTTAACAACAGGATGTATTCTGGCCTTAAAGAAAACCAATCCCGAAGTAGCCCATAATATTGCAATCGCTGGCTTCACCAACTCTAATCTGGTAGAGCTATTTTCGCCATCATTAACTTCGGTTAAACAGCCAGCTTTCGAAATGGGCCAGGTAGCTACCGAACTGTTAATTTCGATGATCGAGGCCAAAAGACCTATCACAGAATTCGAAACCAAGGTTTTAGATACCGAACTGGTGAAGATGACGAAGCGGTAAATGATAAGCGCTTAGCGAATGGCGGTATGAGCAGATGTACGATCTCCAAACTCCCAACCTTCAACTCCAAACTAATTATTACCTTTGCAACATGGTAGAAATCACACTAAAAAAAGGTAAAGAAAAAGCTGCATTACAAAGACATCCCTGGGTATTTTCTGGCGCATTGGAAAAAGTTAAGGGAAAACCCGAAGATGGTGATGTGGTAAAAGTATTTGCCTTTGATAATGAATTTCTGGCTTATGGTTATTACAACAGCAATTCGCGCGTTGCCGTTCGTCTATTAGAATGGGATGAAACACAAACCATCGATAACAATTGGTATCAGAACCGTTTAAAACAGGCGATTGCCTCGCGCCAGTTTATTTTAAGTGAACAAACCAATACCTGTAGGTTGGTTTTTAGTGAGGCCGATTTTCTTCCAGGTTTGATTGTTGATCAATATGCCGATTTCTTATCACTACAGATCTTAAGCTCTGGAATGGAGAAAGTAAAGGCAGAGATTGTAGAAATACTAAAGGCTGAATTAAAACCAACGGGAATATTTGATAAGAGTGATGCCACGGCCCGTACCCATGAAGGTTTACCTGTTGAAAACGGATTGCTTTGGGGCGAAAACCCACCAGAATTTTTAGCGGTAAAAGAAAATGGAATCACCTATAATATCAATATCGCCGAAGGACAAAAGTCAGGTTTCTACTGCGATCAACGCGATAACAGGCACATTTTAGCTAGCTACACAAAAGGTAAAAAAGTTTTAGACTGTTTCAGTTATAGCGGTGGTTTTAGCTTAAACAGTTTGGCTAATGGAGCATCAAGCGTTACCAGTGTTGATAGTTCCGGTTTAGCTGTAGAAACACTAAAACAAAACGTAGTCTTAAATAATTTTGATGTAAACAAAGTAAGCACTATTCAATCCGACGTAAATAAGCAACTTCGTGCTTTTAAAGAATCAGGAGAATTATTTGATGTAATTGTATTGGATCCGCCTAAATATGCACCCTCGCGTTCTGCTTTAGATCGTGCAGCTAGAGCCTATAAAGATTTAAACCGTTTAGGCATGTTACTATTAGAAAAGGGTGGTTTGTTGGCTACATTCTCTTGCTCTGGAGCGGTTGATATCGAGACTTTTAAGCAGATTATCGCCTGGGCAGCACTTGATGCAGGTAAAGAAGTTCAGATTATTAAACAATTCTGCCAACCGGAAGATCACCCGGTTAGGATTTCTTTTCCGGAAGGGGAATACTTAAAGGGATTGTTGTTAAGGGTGCTGTAAAAAAAATGCCTTGGTCTGTGTCCTCACAGACCAATAATTAAATGGTTCATCCGCTCATTGGTTAGCGAGGTACAAAAACTGTAAATCGCCAACTGAAAACTTTCTTGTGGCGAAACATATCTCAGTGGTCTGTGCAACACAAAACCACTAAATATCCTCCGAACTTTCCGGCAACCGCTCATATTCACCTTTCCAGGCGTAAAAGCCGAAAATCATTAATCCAAAGCTAATTGGAAGGAAAATGAAGAGGATAATTGCCCATTGCAGTATCGTATTGGTGCGCTCGATATCGGTATGGGTTAATCCTACTTTATCTATGGCCTGGATAAACAGAAAAGTCATGGTTAATGGGCCTAAAACCATCCAAATCAATCCTAAAAGTTTCTTTAACGTATTCATCTTCTTGGTATTTAGTCGTTAATGTTTTCGTCTCTTTTGTTCGATAAATAAATGGTTCCGATCACTAAACTTAAAGCTGCGATACCTATCGGATACCAAAGCCCCGAGAGTGGCGTGGAACCTGAAAAACTGGCAATCAAAGTGGCTATGAATGGAACAAGGCCACCAAAAACACCATTGCCAATATGATAAGGTAAAGACATTGAAGTATACCTGATTTTAGTTGGAAATAACTCAACAAGGAAGGCCGCAATAGGGCCGTAAACCATGGTTACCAATAAAATCTGAAAGAAAATTAAGGCGACAAATTTCCAGAAAACAGGAGTGGGCAAAACTTTGTCTTTCAGTATTTCTTTACCTAAAAGAATACCTTTTGTTGCAGAAACGGTGTCGGTTTGAACTTTCTTAAAAGAGGCTCCGTTTTTAAGGATTACTTTGGAAGAAACCGTTCTTAAGCTATCTGCTGAGTTCGCGATCAGGACAGCGCTTACCGGTGCCGGTGTTGACGATAAAATATTTGCCTGTTCAATTTTGGTGTAATCCGTATCGTCCAAAAAAGTTTGATAAATAGGGCGGTAAAAAAGGATTCCCAAAAGCATTCCGGTTAACATGATCCATTTCCTGCCCACTTTATCGCTCCAGGCACCAAATACCACAAAAAACGGTGTGGCAAAGGCAATTCCCCAAAGCAAAATATACCGTGAGTCGTTAAAATCCAGTTTGCAGGTATTCTCCAAAAAAGATTGTGCATAAAACTGACCGGTGTACCAGATCACGCCCTGACCCATCGTGGCACCAAATAGCGCCAATAGTACCATTTTAAAATTCGCCTTATTGTTAAAACTTTCTTTCAATGGATTTTTAGATACATTACCCTCCGCTTTTAGCTTAGAAAACATTGGCGATTCGTGCATTTTCATGCGGATATAAATCGAAACCACAACCAATACGATCGATAAAAGAAAAGGAATCCGCCAGCCCCAGTCGCCAAAAGTTTCAGCCCCTAAAATATTTTTGGTGATTACGATAATGCCCAGCGAAAGAAACAGTCCTAAAGTTGCGGTAGTCTGAATCCAGCTCGTAAAAAAGCCCCTTCTGTTTTTAGGTGCATGCTCCGCTACATAAGTGGCAGCCCCGCCGTATTCTCCACCCAGGGCCAAACCCTGGATCAGCCTCAATATTAAAACCAAAATTGGTGCAGCATAACCAATGCTTTTGTAAGAAGGGATTAAACCGATAAAAAATGTCGATCCACCCATCAATACCAATGTGAGTAAAAAGGTATATTTCCTGCCTATTAAATCGCCAAGCCTGCCAAATACCAATGCACCAAAGGGGCGTACAATAAAACCCGCAGCAAAGATCGCCAGGGTGTTGATTAAGGCAGATGCGCCTGCATCTTCAGGAAACAATTGATGTCCTATAATAACCGCAAGGCTACCAAAAATGTAAAAATCATACCATTCAATCAGTGTGCCTAAAGATGATGCACCAATTACTTTAAAGATATTGTTCTTGGGTAGGGTTTCGCTCATAAGAAAAGGAATATTTGGTTTCCCAAGATAAACATTTGCATGACAATTGGCAACCTGTACTGTCTGTCATTTAATTTGTTACAATCTCAAACATTTCGGCTTTAGTTTTGTATTTTCATCCGTAACGAATTTATTTTCCAAGAATATATGCTTTTAATACAAAATATCAGGTTAAGTAGAATTTTAAGAAATACCTGGCATGTTGATCTGATCATGATCGCCTCCTGTACCGCCGCTTATTTCGTTCGTGAGTACTTAATTGCCCATCATTTTTCCATTCCATCCATTATACCAACCGTGTTGGGTACCGCAATTGCCTTTTTTATTGGTTTTAACAATAACCAGGCATACGATAGGTGGTGGGAAGCCCGGAAAATATGGGGCGCTTTTGTAAACGATTCGCGCTCTTTTGCAAGGGCTTTGATCAATTATGTTGATGAAGACGAAGAAAGTGTAAAGCGCATGATCTACAGACACATTGCATTTTTATATGCGTTAAAAGCCAATTTGAGAGGTACTGTCGACGAAATTTATACTAAATACCTTTCTGAAGCGGATTTAAAAGAAATTCAAAAACATAACAATAAGCATAATGCGATTTTAAATATCCAATCAAGAGATTTGCAAAAACTGTCGAAAGCAAATGCTGTTGATGGCTTCCGGTTTATTGAAATCAACGAAATGCTCACCCGTTTTTCCGATTCCATGGGGATGAGTGAACGCATCAAGAATACCATATTTCCAACCACCTATACCTACTTAACAAAGGTGTTTATCTGGTTATTTGTGGTTACCTTTACCCTTGTAATCAGTCAGGATGCAGGTCCTGCAGCTATATTTTTGGGCTGGCTGATCGGTTTTGTATTCGTTTCTACACAGATTAACGGCATGAGCCTGGTTAATCCCTTCGAAAATAATTCGGCAGGTGTTCCCCTTAACCAGATCACCAGAACCATAGAGATCAATCTTTTGCAGATGCTCGAAGAAGACAATATCCCCGAGCCGGTTAAGCCTATCAATGATGAATATATTCTTTAAGCTTTTTCCGTTTTATTTCCGATAAAGATGAATAAAAGAGATAAGAGCCAAAAGATAAGGATGACGATTATTGCATTCAGAATAGCTTTAGGATAGCCCAGTTGCACTACATCAATAAATGGATAAGGGTATTTATTGATGAGGTAACCCCTAATCACTACAAAAACAACATAAAGCAATGGATAAATAAGCCAGGTGATGGCCTGTTTATATTGTAGATTCGACTTTTTAACAAAAAACAGCCAAAAGATCAGGAAAACCAAAGGACTTACTACATGTAAAAGTTCATCAGCCGCTCTTGCCCAGCCTGTTGGCAATATCAGGCCCCTGAGCATTACATTATAAATTAAACCAACCACCACAATATATACAGTTATGGCCGTTAAGGTAGAAGACTTTGTAAATAGATGATCGGATCGGCCTTGTTTAAAGAACGATAGCCAGGTAAAACAAATGGCCACAATGATATTGGTGGTTACAGTGAAGTAAGATAAAAATACCTTAAGTGTGGCCAGATAATCTCCGCCCGAAAGTGCTAAACTTACACCGAATTGCAGCCCTAAGGAAAACCATACCAGAATGGCTGCGCAAATCACAAAAGGGCTGAAATTTTCTTTTAAATCCATAGGCTTACACTTCCACTACGCTCGAAGGAACAGAAAATTAAGAAATTAATAGGAATGAATTAAATTTAACGGACTTTATTTCTTTCTCAGCTCTTTTTATTCCCGTTTCCCGGATTTATTATTTGCTTGTTATTATTGCCTTTAATTTTTCTTCTAAAGTCACCGATTTAGCTTTAAACTGAGGATCTGAAAAAGAAATATTAGCTGTTGCATATACGATTTTTCCATCCTGCCCAACCAAAATATTCGATGGAAAACCATGATTGATATTTAGTTTTCGGATTTCATCCTTACTTAAGGATACGATTTCATATTTGTAACCATTTCTTTGCTGAAAACGCCTGGCACTTGCCGGAGTATCGTGGGTGATGCCAATAAACCGCACACCATTCGCACCATACCTCGTTACGAATTTGTTGAGTTCAGGCATTTCGGCAATACACGGCGGGCATTTCTCGAACCAGAAATTAATCACCACAATCTGATTTTTTAAATCAGTATTGGAAAAAGGCTTTTTATCAATGGTTAATCCCTTAAATGAGGGTATATCTTTACCTGCTAAATCTTCGAAGAAAGTTTCTTGCGTGGCCCATTTAACAGGGGCATCTTGTGCCAATAAGGGTAAGCTAAAAACAGACAGCAAAATGATCAAATTAATTCTCATAGATGCTAAATATAAAAAAAGTCCCACCAACATGGCAGGACTTTATGGTTTGTTTGGTTTGGAAATTCTTATTTAAAGGTAACTGAACCGTATTCGGTTTTAATAGAGACATTCGCTGCGCCGCCGCTACCAATTTTGCCTGAGTATTTTTTGGTTTCATCATCTTTGCTTACCATGTTCGAGGTTACATTCGAACCATATTTAAAGCCTGCATAAGATGTAGAAACGTTGAAATTGGCATTATAACGGTCTGCAAAACCCAATCCAATACTTACATATTCGCCGCCAAAGGTGAAGTTTTTACAGGCTGGGGTAATTTCATTTATGCTTAAGCGGTTATAGTCCATGTTGATGTTTGCATCACCATTCAGCGTGCCTAAAGTAACATTAGAATATTCTGCATTTACGGCTATTTTGCCTGCAGATGCAATGTTTAAATCGCCGTAGGCTTGTTTAGCAACCGTATTTCCTCTAACCGTATTGATATTTACTTTGGCATATTCCGAATTTAAAAGTAGGTTACCTCCAATGGTGCCAATGGTTAGGCCTCTGCCGTATTGTATTTTAATATCGGCTGATTTTCTGATGGTATTGATATTTACGGCAACATACTCAGCATCAAGTTGTAAGGTACCCACAGCACCAATGGTTACCGGTCCATTGTATTCATGTTTTACCACAGCAGCATTTAGGTCCTGGATATCGCATTTGCCATATTGAACATTGATGTAATTGTTTACGTTACTCAAATTGCCCGCAACCAGATTTCCATATTCTACTTTTAAAGAAGTTGGACCAGAAAAATTACCCAGTTCTACATTGCCATATTCCTGTGAAACCGTTAAAGGGTTTACTGAGGGCATATATACTACGTAATTTACCTTTACTTCTCTTCGCCAGGTGGTTACGCCATTTTTTACTCCACGGCCGTAACGTCCGTTTCTATCACCCATGTTCGTCCTGAAAGAAACCACATCACCGTTTTTAGTGGCATCAATACTTACGCCATCAATCAGTTTTTGCGCATCATTGTCTGAGTTGCTATAGGCTTTGATGTCTACATCAACACGCACTTCTCTTTTATCCCAGGTTTTAATGGTGATCGATCCGTATTGATTGCTCAAATTAATTTTATCGTTATTGTCTACGCTAAAACTCTTACTAAAAGTTTTAGAACGTTCGGCATCGCTTCCCGTTTGTTTATACTTTGAGGTATTCACCATCGCCAATGCCGACGATTTCTCCGCACTCTCCATAATTACTTTCTCTGACGGACTATTTACCACAGCTTCCTGCGCGTGGATTTTTACGGCGATTAAAGCCATAAAGGCTAAAAATATTTTTATTGTTTTCATGTTGTTAATCGTTAAACACCTAAGCGCTTAAACCTGCCGGCTGGTCATAAGCAATTTAAATGTGGTGAGCGTTCTCTTCTTAGTATCAGATATGTTGAATTAAGTATCAAGAAGCGAAAATCAGGTATCGAGACTGATTTAGGCTACTGTTTAACTTAAATCTGGTTAACTCTTTTGTAATCGTCAACCTGGTTTATAATTAATAATTGTTGTTTTAATAACTGTAATTGTATTTCGCGGTTTTTAACCATGGCTTTTACCACAAAAGTTTGATTGGGCGAAGTTGGCAGTTCTGCTTTTAATCTTTCGTAATCTTCGTCAAGCTTTCTCAGGTCTGCAGTAAATTTTTTGTACAATTCCGGATTTGCAGAAGCAAAAATGGCCAGACTATCTCTTTTCTCGGTAATTAAACCTGCAAAGTGGACTTCTTTCTTGGCGTATGAAGCGCTAACGTCGGCTATTTCTAAATCTTTGTTTTGCAACCTTGCGGCGTACAACCAAACTAAACCGAAAACCACCACGACAGCGGCCGCCGCACTCATCCATAAATATAGCTTTAGCGGTTTTTTTTTCTTTTTTGTATCTAATTCCAGTTCAATCTTTGCCCAAAGTGCGGCCGATGGCTCCATTACATCGAAGGCTTTACGGTTTTCCTTTACAAAGGTTTCTAATCTGTTATTCATCTCTCATCCCTTTCTGTTCTAAAATACTTTTTAACTTCTTTTTAGCCCTCATATACTGTGTGCGGCTCGTGTTTTCACTTATTTTTAAAATGTGTGCAATCTCTTCATGGTCGTAGCCCTCTAAAAGATACAAACTTAATACCACCCTGTAACCATCTGGCAATTGGGTAATGGCCATTCTAATTTCGTCAGCCTGCAAGCGCACTTCACTGTCATCAAAACTATCCTCATCAGGCACTTCCGATATTTCATCGGTACTTACAAATTCCATCTTGCGTTTACGCAGATAGTTGATGGATTTGTTGATCACAATCTGCTTTAGCCAAAGCCCGAAAGTGGTTTCCTGTCTAAAATCTACAATTCTGGTAAAAGCATCCAAAAATGCTTCCTGTAAAACATCTTCGGCCTCTTCCTCGTAATTTAAAATGCGCAGCGCCACATTATACATGGCCTTGGCATACAGCTTGTACAATTCAAACTGTGCTGCACGGCTGCCCTGCATGCATTTTTTTACGAGTTCTAGGTTCTTATCGATGTATACGGCTTCCAAAATTTCGAATATTCTGATTATAAGACATAAGGGATTTTAAAACGTTGCATCAAGGTATAAAAAAAATCAAAATAATGTTAATGCTATTTTAATATGGGATCAAATTGGCTTTCATGCTGAGTAAGGAAGCATCTCTCCCTATTAACAAGTGTTTTTTTTAATGAAAATTGATCATTATTAGGAAATGAAGGGTTCTGCGCTTTTGGCTGATCTGGTCCTGCTTTTCCTCCTGCCAATTTGAAGGAAATTGGCATCCGTCCAATCAGTTTATTGCACAGGGGCTGTGCAGGAAACAAAACTTTCATCCGTCGGCAAATAAAAATGGGGTTACTGTCAGGTTTTCTATACTTTTCGAATTTGTGGAAAATCAGTTTCCAGATCATCATAAATTTGAAAACCCTGATACAAACCATTAACTTCATGCCATGGAAACCGATTTAATCCTTTCAGCAATTAACGCGCTACACCAGAAAGCAAACCAGGCTTTAGAAAACAAAGACACAAATGCTTATATGGCCATATTTGATGATGCTTTGAGTTTTACCCCTTTTGAAAAACAAAGCCTGAACAAGCGCGATTTTACCATTGATTTAATGAAATATTTTAGCACAATCAAAGAAATCCATACCAGTTATTACCGCATTAAATCTGCTGTGGAAGATGAAATTTTTACGGAGAAAATAGCACGCAAATCGGTTATTTTAAAACCTAACCTGCTGATCTTTTCAAAAAAACAGACCATCCAGACCGAAGAAATTTACCATTGGAAAAATGTTAAAGACGAATGGAAAGTAATTGCTGTAGAAGTGGTATTAGAGGAGAAATATTAATTAAGCAGAATGGAGAAATACATCAGATGGGATGCTAAAATAGTTTTTTAGTTTTTGCGCCATTTTTAAAGTAATATCTCTTTTTCCTGATAATACTGCTGAAACATGCCCTTTACTACCTATAATTGGCTCCAGATCTTTAGCTTTTACCCCCATTTCTTTCATTTTATATTTAATAACCTCTAATGCATTCAATTCTGGTAGCTGGTAATTTTTTTCATCAAAATCTTTTATCAGAACAAGTAATAATTCCAGTTCATCACCCTCAGGTGTATTTGGTGCCGCGTGAAAAATCTCCATCAATCTTATTGATGCTTTATTGTAGTCGGTTTCGTTCTTTAGTATTTTCCAATTCATCATTTTATATCATTATCTGTTAAAATTTTAGTGTCAAAAGCAACCGTTTCAACGTTGATTTTATCGTATTCTTTATGTGTTCCGAACCAAATCACATAACAGGCCTGCTGTATGAAATTCACAGATACGACTAATCTGAAATCATTACCCTTAATATTGAAAACAACGCGGTTGTTTGCTACAACACTTGCACTTCCATAAGTACTTTTTAGCTGGTTGAAATTATCAAACTGTACTTTACTAAAGTCGTGAAACCAAACTAATAATGGTATTTCAGCCAAAGGGTAGGCTTTAACATAGTACAAAATAGTTTTCTTCACTAAAATTTTCATTATTCAAATATAATCAATAGTTTTCAAAATGAAAACTATTGATCGCTAAAAAAACGTAGCTCAAAAACCTTCGCCCATAGCATTAACTTTAAAACAAAATCGGTATTTTTGCCGCTCAATTTAGATTACAATATATGTTAAGAACAGTAACTTGTGGTGCATTAAACCTAAATAACTTAGGCGAAAGTGTTACGCTATGTGGTTGGGTACAAAAATCAAGAGATTT
>Ga0163161_10000135_pt1 | contig 69859 bp, 68 predicted proteins | sample S45metaG_FD_129847 | JGI IMG/M metagenome (GOLD analysis project Ga0163161, IMG submission 129847) | Switchgrass rhizosphere microbial communities from Kellogg Biological Station, Michigan, USA - S4-5 metaG | ecosystem: Host-associated > Plants > Roots > Rhizosphere > Soil | place: USA... | reverse complement strand
CCTGCTATCAGATAATATCATTTTTATACGTATTTTTGGCCTAAATTATCATTTATTTAAGATAATTTTGCATGTAATCTCCAATTTAATCAATGCCAATAATTTACAATAAAAATATTGATCAGCATTCTGTTTTAGCAATTTGGAAAATTGAGGAAACCGAGGAAGAATTGTTGGCCGGACTGCAGCTTAAGCAGCATGAACGTGATATCATTTCATCATTAAACAGCGGCAAACGCTTATTGCATTGGTTAAGCACAAGACTGCTGTTAAGAACCATGCTCAATACTACCGAATACATCGATTGCCAGTTTGATGAACATGGAAAACCTTATCTGGTTAATTTCGACTATCATATTTCGTTAAGCCATTCGTTCGATTATGCTGCTGTAATGATCAGCAAAGACCATCCGGTCGGTGTAGATATTGAACTGATCAAACATAAAATAAAAAGCATTAAACACAAGTTTTTGAGCGATGTAGAGCTTGCCCAAAAACAGATTGGCGACAATACGGACGGTTTATACGTGGCCTGGTGTGCCAAAGAAGCGATTTATAAATGGCATGGTAAAAAGGGACTGGAGTTTAAACAACACATCCACATCAAACCTTTTAAATTAAAAAGTGAAGGCTCTTTAAATGCAATCGTCGAACTGCCCGATGGCACCCGTGAGCTAGCCGTTAATTATTTTAAAACCAAAGATGGTTATATGCTGGGTTACGTGGCAAGCAACTTTTAAAAATACTAAGATGGACGAGACAGCGGGAAAAGTGATTGCAGCAGATTTAATTCCAACCCTATTTACGGATTGGGGCTTGACAGATTATCAGGAAGCCTGGGATAAACAGGAAGATTTATTAAATAAAACGGTGGCCGTTAAAACCGAAAACCGTGTAAACAATACCCATAAACCCACCCCTAACCACCTTATATTCTGCGAACACCCACATGTGTATACTTTGGGCAAAAGCGGGCACCCTGAAAATTTATTGCTGGATGAGCAGGGCTTAAAAGACAAGGAGGCCACCTATTACAAAATAAACCGCGGTGGGGATATTACCTATCATGGGCCTGGTCAGATTGTAGGTTATCCTATTCTTGATCTTGATAATTTCTTTACTGATATCCATTTATACCTGCGCACGCTGGAGGAAGCCGTGATCCTGACTTTAAAAGATTACGGTATTGAAGCAGGTCGTTATCCGGGTTATACGGGTGTTTGGTTAGATGCCGACAATGAAAAGGCACGTAAAATCTGTGCCATGGGCGTGCGCTGCAGTCGCTGGGTTACTATGCATGGTTTCGCTTTTAATGTAAATGTTGACCTCGATTATTTCAAAAATATTGTTCCCTGCGGTATTGACGATAAAGCGGTTACTTCTTTGGCAAATGAGCTCGGGTATCAACCAGATATAGAAGAGGTTAAAGAAAAATTAAAAAACCACATTGCCGAGCTTTTTAAAATGAGGCTGATTTAACCCGCAAACAAACTAAGTTCAAGTCTACTTCGTAAATTACACTATGAAGATTTTATTGAACGTCATTTTATTTTCTTTGCTAACTTCGGGCTGTACAAAAGAAGCGCCCATGTATACCGAACCCACTATTGATAAACCTCTAACCAACCCCGCTGCAAAGGGCAATTACACTTATCTGGCACTAGGCGATTCGTACACGATTGGCGAATCCGTTAAACAGGCAGAATCTTTCCCCTATCAACTTCAAAACCTGTTACAGGCCCAGGGTAAAAGCGTAGCCAACCCAAAAATTATCGCGGTTACGGGCTGGACTACCGACGAACTGCAATCGGCTATCAAAAAAGAGAATTTAACCGGAACATACAGCTTCGTTACGCTTTTAATCGGGGTAAACAATCAGTACCGCGGCTACCCGATAAGCACTTACAAAAAAGAGTTCGCAGAATTGTTACAAACGGCAATTGCTTTTGCAGGCGGCGACAAGAGTAAAGTTTTTGTGGTTTCTATACCCGATTGGGGTGCTACCCCTTTTGGCAAAAACTCAGGCCGCGATCCCAAGACCATTACTACTGAAATCGACAATTTTAATACCGTAAACCAGGAAATCACGCTTGCAGCGGGTGTAAACTACACCAATATTACGCCGGCCTCTAGAAACGCAGCCACCGATATTGCACTCGTTGCCAACGATGGACTGCATCCCAGTGGTAAAATGTATGCCGAATGGGCCAATGCGTTATCCACAAAAGTGGCTGATGTGTTGAAATAATTTACCCATTTATTTATTCTGTTTTTAAATTAAAAAAATTACTTTAGATTAACTATTTAAATTAATCACCTTAAAAACATTAAAAAATTATGAACGAGTATGAAGGAGGCGGATTAGCCGCAGGTATTGGCGTTGTAGGCGGAATTATTTACCTTGCGATAATTGTTGTACTAATTGCCGGCATGTGGAAAACATTCGAAAAAGCAGGAAAACCAGGCTGGGCAGCTATTATCCCGATCTACAATCTGATCATTTTATTAGAAATTATCGGCAAGCCAATGATTTGGATTTTATGGATGCTAATTCCTTGCGTGAACATTGTATTTGGAATCTGGGCAACAAACCTGTTAAGCAAAAGCTTTGGTAAATCAGAAGGTTTTACTGTGGGCTTAGTTATATTTCCTTATATTTTCTGGCCAATTTTAGGCTTTGGTCCGGCAACATATTTAGGTCCATCAGCGGCAGAAGCACAAAATGGTGGTTTTGGAAACAACCCTTTCAACAATCCAAATAACCCTTTCAACAATCCAAATAACCCGTTCAATAGTCCAAACAATCCTTTTAACAAACCAACCGACAATCAGAATACGCCTAACGATACCCCTCCACCGGTAGTTTAATTCAGGATGTTTATCATATCTATATTTTGCAGCTCAATCAACCTGTTTGATTGGCTGCAAAATCATTTAATAACCTGTCCATTTAAAGCTTTAACAGGTATCGATTGTCCAGGTTGTGGCTTTCAAAGATCATTAATTGCCCTGCTGCAGGGCGATTTATCCAAAAGCTGGTCGCTTTATCCACCAACTATTCCGTTACTGTTTTTGTTTATATCTGTTGGTTTATTGTATCAGCTGAAAGTTAAACGACACTCCCTAATCTTTAAAATACTGGTAATCGCGGTGGGTAATTTTGTAATGATCAGTTATCTGCACAAAATGTGCTTTAGTTAAACACCCATATTAGCCGTAAGGTGGTTATAATCCTTTAACACCGCCTCTAAAAACTGTAACTCGTTCATCCCGCTTGGAATATTTACGAAAATATGTGCTTTGGTTTTAGCAGCCATGGCATAAATTAAATCCGCATTCCCGGTTTGATAATAACCCGTCAGCACTTCGTGGATCAGTTCGATATCCCGATCGTTTAAATGCAAAACCTCTTTAAATTGTGGATTGTATTCTTCAGGCAAATTAAAGCTGAAGGCCACGTTGGTAAATTCGGTGCGGGGTTTAGTTTTGATTAAGGTTGTTTTAGCAAGTATATCGCCCACCCGCTGGTGGTTTTTGGTTACCGCTACCGAAACTAAGGCAACAACTCCCCAGCCAAAGGGAAAACCGAAATCGATTATCCTGAACAACCATCTAAAAATATACTGCCCAAAGGTGGGTTGCGTGCCATCAATGCTGATGACCTTTATTTTTAACACTTTTTTGCCGAGGCTCTGTCCGTCCATGGTGATCTCGCAAACCAGATCATAGAAAACAAAAATGGCCAGAAAAATAAAAAAGACAACCATCGACGCATTTCCCGACATACTCATCTGAGCCACGCCCATTAATACCAACCCTATTCCCCCTACCACCACGAAACCAGCCAGATCAATACATCTGGCGGCTATACGCTCGCCAAGGCCCGCAATTTCGTAATCAATATCAATATTTTGAGCAGTGCTAATTCTGATGCTATCCATATTCAAACATAATTTTTTTTAAAGATAATTGCTGTATATCCATCCTTAATTTTTTTAACTAAAGTTTCCTTAGATTTTCCATCTCTGTATACTTACAAATGCAACGAATATGATGTTAATTTCATTTCCATAAAAAATTAGCTATTTTAACCCAAGATTTGGTAACGCCTTAAATGAGAGAAGCATTATTTGTTAAACAGAATTCGGAAAAGTGGCAACATTACGATGCCATGCAACAGGCAAACCCTGATGAAGTGGCCAACCAGTTTATCGAAATCACCAACGACCTTGCCTACTCCAAAACATTTTATCCGAATTCTAAAACCACGGCTTATTTAAATGGTTTGGCTTCAAAACTGCATCAATCTGTTTATAAAAATAAAAAAGAGAAATCGAACAGGTTTATCAATTTCTGGAAAACAGAACTCCCCTTAATCTTTTTGCAGCATCGGAAACAGGTGTATTATGCGCTTGCTTTTTTCCTGATTTCATGTGCCATCGGTGCCTTATCGGCGAAGTATGATGATACGTTTGTGCGCCTGATTATGGGCGATGGTTATGTAAACATGACCAACGAGAACATTGCAAAAGGCGATCCTTTTGGTGTTTACAAACAACAGAACGAGTTTATGATGTTTTTTCAGATCGGCGCCAACAATATCTTTGTGGCCCTATATACTTTTGTTTTAGGCATCTTATTTTCATTTGGTTCGATCGTTTCATTATTCAGAAACGGCGTAATGCTCGGTTCATTCCAGTATTTCTTTTTTAGTAAAGGTTTGGGCCTCCAATCTGTTCTGGTAATCTGGATTCACGGAACATTAGAAATATCGGCGATCGTACTGGCCGGAGCAGCAGGATTAATTTTAGGCAACAGTCTTTTATTTCCCAAAACCTATACCCGGATGGCATCCGTAAGCAAAGGGGCAAAAGATGGATTAAAAATCGTAATCGGCCTGATCCCAATTTTTATCGTTGCCGCATTTTTTGAGAGTTTTGTTACCCGCCATACCGAAATGCCTTTAGCGCTCAGCTTACTCATATTGTTATCATCTGCAGCTTTCATCATTTGGTACGTATTTATTTATCCTATTAAAATTTATAACAAACAACCTACACTAAATTAACATGATCGGCAAAATTGAATTTAAGAAAAGAAGAGATTTTGGGCAAGTGATAAACGATACCTTTACCTTTATGCGCCAAAATTTTAAGCCGCTAATTAAGGTCTATTTTACGTTTTGCGGTTTGTTTGTTCTAGCCAGCATGTTAACCATGTTACTGCAGCAGTACAAAATGGTCAACATCATCAATACCTTTGGCAACGGAAAAACTACAGGTGGCTTAGGCTTTGGAAGGTTATATGGACTAGAATATTTCTTATCTATCCTGTTCTCGCTGGCTACCTATGCGAGTATGAGCGTTGCCATACTATCTTATATTGCTGTATATGTTCAAAAAGGCAATCATACACCTACTACAGATGAAGTTTGGGGTTATTTTAAGTATTACTTCTTCAGGATTTTTGGCAGCTCTCTCCTCTTAATGCTGCTGCTGGGTGTTGCCTTTATCTTCTGCCTGGTACCTGGATTTTGGCTATTCCCCTATATCGCCATGATTTTCCCGATTATGGTGATCGAAAACGGCACTTTGGGTTACGCATTTAGCAGAAGCTTCAAAATTATTAAAGACAATTTCTGGATTACCTTCGGAACGCTGATCGTAGTATGGATTATCGTTTACGCCTGTATGAGTATGGTGATTTTACCCACCAGTATATTTAACATGATTGGTATGTTTACCCATAAAACACCACACATGTCGGTAACGCTTACCATGATTACCACTGTGCTACAATCGCTGTGTCAGGTTTTTACCATTATCCCCATTATTACCATTTCATTGGCCTACTTCAGTTTGGTAGAGCAGAAAGAAAGCACCGGATTGATGGAACGGATCTCTAATTTTGGCAATACAGAAAAACCTATCGATACCCGACCTGAAGAATATTAAGATGCAGCGTGCTTTATTCCGATACCTTCTTGTTTTCCTGTTGTTTTTTATTCCGGTAATCAGCAATGCGCAGGCTGTAAAGCCTAAAGCAAAACCTGTGGTGATCGCAATAGATAGCGCCAAAATTACACCATCAAAATTCGATAAAAACGCCATTAGCGACTATAAAACGCAAAAAGAATTCCAGTATGATGAAATAGGCCAGCAACAACTGTCGCTGTGGGACAAATTCTGGATGTGGTTTTGGGATATGGTGGGCAGGTTATTTACCGGTGCGGCAACCAACTTTGTTTCGAGGTATATATTTATCGGACTGGGTATTGCGCTCATTTTGTACATCGTCATCAAAATCATTGGTGCCGAGAATATCTTCAGGAGAAAATCGAAGGAGACCATCCTTCCGTACGATGTAATAACCGAAAACATCCATGAGATCGATTATGAACAGGAATTGCAGCGATTAATCGGCGAAGGAAAATTCCGTTTGGCTGTGAGGCTTCTGTATTTGAGGACGCTAAAACAGCTGAGCGATGCGGATGTCATCCAATGGCAGCCTGATAAAACCAATTATAATTACCTGATGGAAATCAGTAAACCCGAACTCAGAAGTGATTTTAGCCGCCTTACCCTACAGTTTGATTATATCTGGTATGGCGATTTCCCTGTTGATGAAGGAAAATTTACGCCGATCAACCATTCGTTTAACCAGTTTAACAACCAGATTAAATGAAAGGTTATAAAGTATATCTGATCATCGGCTCCCTCTTAATTTTGGGCTATCTGGTGGCACAGTACAACAAACCCACACCTACAAACTGGGCACCCACTTATGCGGCACAGGATAAAATTCCCTATGGCACATTTATTTTGTACAACAGGATAAAAGACATTTTACCCGATGCCAATGTTCAACAGTCGAAAACAGCCATTTACAACACCATAAAAGGTAAAAAATTTAGTAAAACAGCTTATTTGATTGTGGCACAGAAAGCCGAGATCAGTAAAACGGATTTCGAACAATTGGTAAAATACATGCAAAGCGGTAATGATGTATTTATCGCCAGTTATGATCTGGGCAAAATAGAAAAAGACCTTAAAATACAAACCTCTACCTCAATGTCGGCCGAGGGAAGTAACTTAAATTTCACCAATCCAAATCTCAAAACCGATGCAAATTACGGTTTTGAAAGAGGCATCGGCAGTCAGTATTTTAGCAAGGTTGATACCGCTAAAACCACCATTCTTGGGGTAAATGCAAAGGGCCAGCCTAATTTTATCCGTTACCGTTATGGTAAGGGCAGCCTTTACCTGATTGCTGAACCCGGTTTTTACACCAACTTTAATCTGCTCGATAAATATGGGGCAGAATATGCCGCTAAAACATTAAGCTATCTGCAGGGAAATGAGCAGCTTATTTTTGATGAATATTTTGCGCTTCAGAAAAACGCCACTACCGACATCCTGAGGGTATTCTTTAAACACCCCGAACTCGAGTTTGCCTATTACCTGAGCATTTTCAGTCTGATTGTTTTTGTACTGTACGATATTAAACGCCGGCAACGGATTATCCCGATCGCAGATCCACTGACCAATACTTCGTTGGCCTTCGTTAATGTGGTGGGCAGTGTGTATTATCACGAACGGAACAACTTAGATATTGCCCTAAAAAAGATCAACTATTTTATGGAATATTTAAGGACCAGATATTACTTAAAAACCAACGATATCGACAGCAAATTCGCCCAATTGTTAATGGAAAAAACAGGCATCAACGAAGCCTTATCTAAAACCTTAACGAAGCATTTTATGCAAACGCCAGGCATGGCCGACATGAGCGATACCCAATTGATCAATTTAAACGAAAGCATAGAACAGTTTTATAAAAATACGCAAAGCAATGGAACAAGAACAGTTTAACCCACGTACCGATTTAAGTGCACTTAACGCGGCGGTAAATCAGATCAGAAACGTACTGGGGAATATCATCGTAGGCCAAAAACAGGTGATCGACTTCCTAATTGTAGGCCTTCTTGCCGATGGGCATATCCTCATTGAGGGAGTACCTGGCGTAGCCAAAACCCTTAGCGCCAAATTGCTCGCCAAATCAATTGATGCCCAATTTTCGAGGGTGCAGTTTACGCCCGACTTAATGCCCTCTGATGTTTTGGGCACACCCATATTCAACACCAAAACAGGAGATTTCGAATTCAGGAAAGGTCCGATTTTCGGCAATATTATCCTCGTTGATGAGATTAACCGTGCACCTGCCAAAACCCAGTCGGCCCTGTTCGAGGTGATGGAAGAGCGTCAGGTAACCATCGATGGCCACACCTATATCATGGACGAACCCTTTATGGTACTGGCCACACAAAACCCTATCGAACAGGAAGGCACTTACCGTTTACCCGAAGCCCAGCTGGATCGCTTTCTTTTCAAAATAGAGGTTAAATACCCTACGTTAGAAGAAGAAACAGCAATTTTAATGGCACAGCACACTTTGGTAAATAAAACCTTATTAAGCGAGGTAAAACCGGTATTATCCGTACAACAGATACAAGAGGCGAGGGCCATTATCCGTAATTTATTTGTAGAGCCTAAATTATTGGAGTTTATCGCTAAAATCGTAAACGAAACCCGCAACAACTCGTCGCTTTATCTGGGCGCTTCGCCAAGGGCATCCTTAGCCATTGTACACAGTGCAAAAGCTTTTGCAGCCATACAGGACAGAGACTTTGTGACACCCGAAGATATTATTGCCGTTGCAGGTCCGGTTTTGGCGCACCGGATATTGTTATCGCCCGAAAAAGAAATGGAAGGACTCACTACAAGCGATATCGTGAATCAGATTATTAAGAAGATTGAAGTACCAAGGTAATCCGCAGTCGCTAATCCATAGTCTTGAGTCTTATTTAATGATTACAATTAACCTCTTGAGTTTGGAGTTGAGCGTTGGGCGTCGATTAACCGGTTTTCAGTTGGCAGTTTTCAATTTACAGTTTATAATTCAATTAACCAGTTTAAACAATTAACCAATTAACCCAACTTGAAAAAATTCTTTCAGCAATATTATACCAATCTATTCCTAACCGACCGTTTATTTACGGCCTTAGGCTGTTGCATTGTGCTTTTTTTGTTGAAGTTCTTTTTTGCCTGGCTGGGCGATATCCCCGAAATTGCCATTGGGGTGGTTGTGGTTTTGTTCTTTATTGATGTTCTTATCCTATACCGGATTACCCAGGGCATTGAAGCCAAAAGATTTACGGCGAAACGCCTGAGCAATGGCGATGAAAACCCCATACAGATCGAAATCAAAAACCGTTATGGCTTTGGTGTAAATGCAAGGGTAATTGATGAGGTGCCTTTTCAATTCCAGCTGCGCGATAAAGATTTTAAACTGCACTTAAAACCTGCCGAAGTAAAATCTATCCATTACAATCTGCGCCCCACTAAACGCGGGGAATACGACTTTGGCTTTATCAGAGCCTATACCAGTTCACCATTAGGTTTAATCAGCAGGCGTTATAATTTTGATGGCGCTAAAGTTCTGCCCGTTTATCCTTCATTTATCAATCTCGGTCAGTACGAATTGATGGCCGTTTCGCGCTACCTAACCGAATTTGGGATTAAAAAGATCAGAAAGGTTGGGCAAAGCAGCGAATTCGATCAGATCAAAAACTATGTGGGCGGCGACGATATCCGGACCATCAACTGGAAAGCCACTGCAAGGAAAGGCGGCTTGATGGTGAATACCTATACCGATGAAAAATCGCAGAATATTTATTGTGTAATCGATAAATCACGTGTGATGCGTATGCCTTTTGAAGGCTTAAGCCTGCTCGATTATGCCATCAATGCAACGGTTGCACTTTCCAAAGTGGCCATGCTCAAAGAAGATAAAGCCGGTTTGATCACCATATCTGAAAATATCGGCTCTGTTGTTCCGGCCGACCGTAAGGCTTCACAACTGGGCAACATCATGAACGTGCTGTACAAGGAAAAAACCAGGTACCTCGAGAGTAATCTTGAAGCTTTGTACTCAGCGGTACGCTCGGTGGTCAAGCAGCGCGGACTATTGGTTTTCTTTACCAATTTCGAAAGTCTATCAGCACTGCAACGACAGTTGCCTTACTTAAAAAGAATTGCCAAATACCATTTACTGGTTGTCGTATTTTTCGAAAATACAGAACTGAAAGGATTGGCCACTGAACCCGCAAAGGATGTGGAAGGCATTTACCATAAAACTATTGCCGAGAAATTTATCTACGAGAAAAAACTGATGGTTAAAGAACTCAACAAACATGGTATTCTGGCCATCCTTACCCCACCACAGAAACTAACCGTTAATGTGATTAACCAGTATCTGGCGCTAAAGGCACAACAAAGGATTTAGTCCAGAGTCGTTAGTCCTCAGTCCAAAGTCGGCTCATGACTGAAGACTACAGACCCAAGAGTAAAACCTACTCTTCTTCCCTAAAATACACCTTATAAAAGTTCATCGATTTATCGTCATCGTAACCTTTTTCGATCATATCTTTATTGCCATGAATGTAGATGTGGAAGTTTTTATCCAACTTTAATACGCTTTTATAGGCACGGGCCTGCTTTTTTACTGCAGATTCGGCAATTTCAAAATTATCGGCAATCGGACTTTCGAACTCCTGTTCGTAACTTTTTTTATAATTTTTAAAAGATTCAATTCCTTCAGCGTTCCCGATTACCTCATTACCGAACTCTTCGATATCAAAAGTTTCCTTTTCTTTGAAATACTTCATCGAACGGTTTAAAAGGTCAATTTTATCCGCTTTGCTGATTTCATAATCATCATCCAGCTTCTGTGTGACGAAGTTTTTATAAACCCCTAAAACATTATTGGTCTGGTTATAACTGTCGTTCCTGATTTTTAGTTTTAAAAATTCATCTTTCCAATAAACAGCAGAATCGTTGCTGCTTTTCGATTGATCCAACACCACCACCTTGTAGCCTTCTTCTTTATCTACATTAAAAATCAGGCAGCCCTTATCCAATTTGTTAATGCTAATGGCTTCCTGCTCATAACTTACGTTAAAGCCATCCTGCTCAGGGTACACTTTTAGGTAGGTATCCTTTGTTTCAGATTTGAAAACCCCAACCACATCCAACTGCTCACCTTCGATCTGCACTTTTTCAAAATAGGCAACATACAGCTCCCCCGATTTAATTTTGGGGTGGTTGGCCACATCATATAAGTGTTTGGCCAGTTGCTGCGAATCTTCGTGAAACAGTTCGTTATTTTCAAAAATTTCATGAACAAAATGAAATACTTCATTCAGTTCTAAATTGTCGTTAGGATGGTAAAACCGGTAAACTTCATTTACCTTTTCGAAGGGTTTTAGGAAATACTGCATCAACAGATTTCCCAACACTTCATCATCAATTTTTAAAGGCGCATCAGATAATTTATAATATTCTTCCAGCAGTTTATTGCCTGTATGGTGAATGGAAAGTTGTTTAAGCGAAGCCTCGAAAAATGAAATCATAGGCGCAAAAATAGTAAAATCATTGATTAACGCTCTCGTCATTCAATCATTCTATTCTTCAATCATTTTTTAATATAAACCTCGGCCCTTTGCAGAAAACTCTTTTCCTGTAAGCTTGCTTCCACTTCGTTAATGGCTTTCATCAAATTATGCTTGGTATTTGTAATTTCTGCTGTGGCTTTAATAATTACGTCCCAAACAGGCTCCATGGTAGAGAGAAGGGCGATTCCTTTTTCGGTCAGTTCAACCAAACGTTTACGGGTATCCACTTTATCTTTTTTAGACCTGATCAATTTCTCTTTCTCCAGTTCTTTTAATAAACTGATGGTAGATGGATGTGCATAACCAATCTCATCAGAAAGCGAAACCACGCTCATCGTCGATTTTTTATACAAAGTATATAACACCGGAAACCATTTGGGCTGGAAATCGATCCCGAAGGCTTTATAAATCAACAGACCATCTTTCCGGATCTGATCGCTCAGCCTTTGCAAACGGGTAGAAATGGCCAATAAACCAGAAGCATCAATTACATTTTGTTCCATTAAACAGATTTTAAGTCCAGGCTATAAAACACATTATCAACAGCCATGCGAGGGAAATAAACTGGTAGTTTTTCCATTTCAACGGGTTTAAACCCATTTCGCTCGTAAAAACGGCAGGCAGCCTGTAAGATATCCTTGGTACCCAAATATACTTCATTCAGGTGATGATCCGCACAATACGCCAAAAGGGTTTTTAATAAGGCCTGCGCTACACCCAGTTCCTTTCCGCGGTATTCTTTTTTAACGAACATCTTTCTAATGGCTCCCGAATGATTTTGCGGCTGGGAAATTAGCGCAATGGTCCCAATCAGTTCACCGTTTAATTTGGCCCCCCAAAAAGCACCGCCAGAGCCATTGTAGTTTTCTTCGATATCCAGCAAATCTGGTTGTGCTGCCAGATCGATATCTACATTAAATTCTATTTGCTGAATGGGCAGAATTAACCCGATAATCTCTTCACAGAATTGATTATCTAACCGTTCAATTTTAAAATCGTTTTGCATTGCTCAATATTATGCAACAAATATATGTAGTTAACTACATATATCTCGAATAGAAATATCATTTGTACATCAAATTTATCTGTTCGAGAATTTGGAAGAGGAATGCTAGTTGCTACTTTTTAACTTATTGAGGAAATCAATAATCTTTTGATCGGCGTAATTGGCTACGCCTTCGTGTTTAAAAGACAACCTGCCCTGTTTATCGAAAATAACCGTAGTGGGTAATGATCCTGTAAATATTTGCTCAGGAATATCACTTTCTACTTTGTAAACCGGCATTGTGTATTTACGATCAGCCATAAATTCCGCTGATTTTGCAAAATCTCCATCTGCATCTGCGAAAATGAAAACGATATTTTTACCATCTTTAAACTGAGTATATAACTTATTGATGGAAGGCATTTCGGCCCTACATGGCGGGCACCAGGTTGCCCAGAAATTAAGGAAAATAACTTTACCTTTCAAATCACCCAGATCTACCAGCTTTCCCCCTGCATCCTTAAACTGGATTCCGTTAAGGCCCGTCACCTTTTCTTTTGGTGCTTCAACACTGGGTTTGTAAAAACCAATTTCCATCAATCCCTTAATAAAAAAAGCTTTTGCGTCGGGCACAAAAACGATTACCAAAAGGACAACGATAAATAACGCATTAAGTATGTTTTTCCTGATAAACTTCATAAACGGATGGTTTAAGCGACCAAACATCGATAAAATCGCTGGTCAGAACAGTATAAATACAATGTTACTTTGTAAATATATATAATTGCTTAGGAATTACTACTTTTGGCCTGTTGAAAAAGCATAGACAAAACATCCAAAAATATTTATCAGCATTTATGCTGGTCGTGTTTGCTATTGCATTAACTCCATGGAGTGTTCTCCACCACCACAATCCCGTTCCTGTTGTGCCCAAAGAAGCACATTGTAAACATGTAAGCCATGTACAGGCTCACGGCGATACCTGTTTAATCTGTAATGCGAGTTTTGAGAAAAACTATGTGCAAACGCACCACATTTACAGAATCTTCTTGTCGGCCAAAATCTTCAGCCGTACAGAACCTACCTTAAAAAATGCCTTTACCGAAATAAAGCGCACCTGCTTACGCGGTCCCCCTTTAGCTTAATTTTTCTTTCCAGCGCATCCGTGCTTAATTAAATTATTTACAAGAAAAACTAAAAACTAGCTTATTTAAGCTATGGTTTTGGCTTTCCGATCATTTTATTTACGACAACACATGAAAAAATTACAGCTTATTGGCTTGGTAATTCTATATACATTATTGGGTAGCCCTGCTTTCGCTGCCATATTAAAAGATATAAAAGGTAAGGTTATTGATGCCAGCACCAAACAAACATTGCCAGGTGCAACCATTTTTATTCCAGATTTAAAGGTTTCGGCCCTAACCAACAATGATGGAGAATTTACGATCAACAATCTTCCTTCAAAAGGAAGTTATCTGGTAGAGGTACACTATGTTGGTTATAAAACTGCTACTCAAGTGGTAAACTTCGCCAGCGCTACCGGATTAGAATTTGCTTTGCAGCCTACTGCAATAGAAACCAAGGAAATTGTGATCACCGGGAGTTTAATCAGCAGCACGAGCAAACGAAACAGTGCCTCTTCGGCAGTGATTGGTAAAGATCAGCTGCTTCAGCCCTCTACCAACTTAATCGATGCCTTAACCAAAATCCCTGGGGTATCTCAGATTACTACTGGTCCGTCTATTTCCAAACCCGTAATCAGAGGTTTGGGTTACAATAGGATTGTAACTTTAGATGATGGGGTTAAACAACAGGGCCAGCAATGGGGCGACGAGCATGGCATCGAAATCGATCAGTTTAAATCAGACCGCGTGGAAGTTTTACGTGGCGCAGCGTCGCTGATGTATGGTTCTGATGCACTTGGCGGTGTAATCAACCTGTTAGAGCCAAGTAGCGCACCTGAAGGACAGATCAAGGGTGAATTCATCACCAATTACTCTACCAACAACGGACTTACCGCCAACTCATTAATGTTAAACGGCAACGAAAACGGTTTTGTTTGGAGGGCCCGTGGCACGTATAAAAATGCCTACTCTTTTAAAACGCCTACCGGATATTTCCCTAACTCCGGTTTTAATGAAACTGATTTAAGCGGTATGGTGGGTTTAAATAAAAGCTGGGGTTACACACACTTAAATGTTTCAAATTTCCGTAACAACATCGGTTTCTACGAGCCAACTTTAGATGACAATGGAAATTTTGTTAAAGAAGATGGCAGTCCATTTACCAATGCGGATAATAAAAACCGTACTTTAGAATACCCCCGTCAGGATATCCGTCACTTTAAGATTGCTTTGAACAACAATTTCATTATCGGTAATGGCAATCTGAAAGCGGATTTTGGCTATCAACAAAACCAGCGCCGTGAGCTGGATGGACCAGATCCGGCTTTATTTTTCGATCTTAAAACCTACAATGCAGATTTAAAGTACTATCTACACGAAACCAATGGCTGGCAACCGGTTTTTGGCTTAAGCGTGGATGATGCACACAGCCAAAATAAGGGAACAGAATTTTTAATTCCTGCCTATGATACCTTTGGTTTAGGTGTTTTTGCATTTGCCAAGAAAAACTGGGAAAGCAATACCTTTAGTATCGGCGCCCGTTACGATTTCAGAAAAAATAACGGTAAACAATTGTTCGATGATGGAGAGGAATTATTCGCGCCTTTTAAAAATAAATTCTCTAATGTAAGTGGCGCATTAGGTTTTACACACCAGTTTAACGATGAGCTGAACTTTAAGGCCAATGCGGGTTCTGCTTTCCGTGCGCCAAATCCAGCTGAACTAGGATCAAATGGTGTACATGAAGGTACATTTAGATATGAGATCGGTAATTCGGCTTTAAGCCCTGAGCGCAGTTACCAAATAGACGCGGCTTTAGAATATGAAGGAAAAATTATAAGTGCAAGTGCCAGCATTTACAACAATTATATCCACAATTATATTTACGCATCCAACAATGGCGAACAACGTGAGGTTGATGGTACTCTTTTCGATGTTTACCGCTACGGGCAGGTAAACGCGAACCTTTATGGTGCTGAAGCGAGTCTAACCATCCACCCGGTTCCATTTATCCATTTCGAAAATACCTTTGGATATGTTCATGCACAGAACAACACTTTAAACAGGCCACTTTCTTTTATCCCTGCAGGAACTTTGAGAAATGAGTTGCGTTTCGAGCCTAAAATTAAGGGCACAAACGATGCTTACCTTTCTGTAGGTATCAATTCGGCATTTAAACAAACCCGCGTGGATGATGTTTTCGAAACACCAACCAGTGGCTATACTTTGTTAAACGCAGGCATCGGCGCTACATTTAATTTGGGTAAACAACCCGTTAAATTATCGGTATCTGCCAACAATCTGTTAAACCAGAAATATTATGATGCCTTAAGCAGGTTTAAACCGGGCCGTTTTGATAAGGAAAACCCTAATCTGGGTGTATATAACACAGGAAGAAACATTACTTTCGGATTGTATGTTCCTTTTACCCTGGTAAAATAATTTAATTCGGTTTATTCTGAATCTTCCTAGCGGGACTGATCGATAAGATTGGCCCCGCTTTTTTGTATGTCAAAAGCAACCGAAAAGACTTACCAAACATATTTAAGCAATTGACTGTTAAAAAGATATCAACGTATCATGAACTAATATCTGCTATGAAAACACTTTTCAGAAACCTTGTATTGGCTGCATTTATGCTATCTGGTTTAATATCCTGTTCAAAAAACAGCGCCGAAATGAATATGGATACGCCAATTTTTACGGGTCCAAATCCAAATCCAGCCAATTTAAGCGTCAGGGTAATTTATATTGTTCCATCTGATCGATTACTGAACAAAACCTATACCGAAGCTGCCGGGAATTGCATTACACAATTAACGGCGTGGTATAAAACTACATTGGGTAGTAATAAAACTTTCCATATTAATAACAATATGCTCGTAGAAACAATGCAAAGTTCGCATGCCGCGGCATGGTTTAACGCGCAAAATGGAAATACAGGTGATGCGCAATTTTATTTTTATGCCAACGCAAAAAATGATACTAAATTATTACTGGGGAGCAGTTATGATGAAACAAAATACATTTACCTGGTTTATATTGATGCCGCGGGAACAACAGGAGCCGGCGCGCAGGGCTTTACGGCCATGCCCGAAAACGACCTGAAAGGTTTAACGGGGCAAATGACTGAATCTATTCCGAGGTGGATTGGTGGAGCCGGGCATGAATTGGGGCACGCTTTCGGAATGCCACACCCAACAAACGAAAATCCACAGGCTTTAATGTGGACGGGTTATACAACCTATCCAAATTGCATCTTGCAGGATAATGATAAAACCATTTTAAACGCAAGTAAATTTTTCTATTAAGAGAAAAGTCAGCTTAACATTTTTTTTTGGAAAGCAATCACAGGAACATGAGCGGGTTCAGGTGGCTTAAAAAGAAAACATAGGCTAAGGGCTTAGTGATTAAGAAGAAGAAAGCCAGCAAATGCTGGTTTTCTTCTTTTCGGTATATCACCACTAACTATTTCTTAAACGTTTCCCGCTTTGCCCTCACATATTGATTTGGCCATTCCGTATCATCGCCTAGCACTTGTGCGGCATGTGAAGGGAAATAAGCATCACGTAGCGATTCACGCGCAATAAAAATCAGATCGGCCTTGCCTTCCGCTAAAATTTCTTCCGCCTGGTTCGCTTCCACAATTACGCCTACTGCACCGGTATAAATACCAATTTCATTTCTGATCTTATCCGCAAAAGGAACCTGGTAATTCGGTCCTGCAGGAATAAAGGCATCTGGTACATTCCCACCCGAAGAGGTATCGATTAGATCTACCCCACGATCTTTCAACACCGCGACCAACTGTAACGAATCATTTTCGTTCCAGCCACCTTCAGTCCAGTCTGTTGCCGAAATACGCACAAATAAAGGCAGGTTCTCCGGCCAAACAGATTGTACAGCTTCAACCACATCGATCACCAAGCGGATGCGGTTTTCGAAACTGCCACCATAAACATCAGTACGTTTATTACTCAGCGGACTAAAAAACTCGTGTAGCAGGTAGCCATGGGCAGCGTGTATTTCTATCACTTTATAACCAGCATCCAAAGCACGTTTTGCCGCAGCCCTGAAAGCAAAAACAATATCCTGAATTTCTGATATCGTTAATTCATGTGGTTCAACCTGTCCTAATTTAAAAGGAATCGGTGATGGGCCAACCGGTTTCCAGCTGTTTTCGCCATCAGCAATCTGCTCTCCCCCATTCCAGGGCACTTCACAACTCGCCTTTCTACCAGCGTGCGCCAATTGAATGCCTGCAATGGCTCCATGATTATGGATAAAAGAAACAATTTGTTTCAGTTTATCTACATGTTCATCTTTCCAGATACCCAAATCGGCATAGGTAATTCTTCCATCTGCGGTTACTGCAGAAGCTTCCTGGATAATCAAACCTGCTCCACCAACTGCACGGCTTCCTAAATGTACCAAATGCCAATCGTTGGCAAAGCCATCAACGGCAGAATACTGGCACATCGGAGAAATCACAATTCTATTTTTTAAGGTTACATCCTTTATGGTAAAAGGGGAAAATAATTTCGACATATCTTTTTGTTTAACCGTAAGTGGCGCAGCATTTTTCGATAAAATGAAATAAAGTCATTTGTATGAACGCTCTTCGCATATTCCACAAACATACAATTTACACAATAAGGAAGTTTTAATGCCTCAATTATTAAACGGATATTTTACCTTTTAATGGCGCAGAGCGATAAGTGTAGGGCATTAAGCGTCGAAGCATGACAGGAAAACACCAACTGCCATTCGCTCAGCGCTAAACTTTTTTCCACAAAAATTTGGAGATCACCAAACAACATCATACTTTAGTGTATTATTTAACTAATACAGTAGATATGATCAACATTAACAATCTTAATTTTGGCTACAGCAAGCACAAGCCATTATTTAAAAATATGAGCATGCGGTTAAGCAACGGCCATATTTACGGTTTGCTTGGAAAAAATGGTGCGGGTAAATCCACCTTATTAAAAAACCTGGCGGGTTTGGTTTATGCACAAAGCGGTACTTTGGATGTAATGGGTTACAATCCTGCTAAAAGACAGCCTGCACTTTTAGAACAGATTTGTTTTATTCCGGAAGAGTTTTATTTGCCTTCGGTAAAAATTGATGCCTATCTAAAAGCAAATGCACCATTTTACAAAAACTTCGATCACGCTTATTTCGCTGATCTGATTAAAGAATTCGACATTCCGGTTGAACAGAAACTCATCAACATGAGTTATGGGCAAAAGAAAAAAGTAATAATCGCCTTCGGCCTGGCTACACAGGCTAAACTGGTCATTATGGATGAGCCTACAAATGGACTGGATATTCCTTCTAAGGCACAGTTCAGAAAAATTATGGCTTCTGCCATGACAGATGAACGTTGCATCATCATTTCTACCCACCAGGTTAGGGATCTGGATAACCTGATCGATACCGTGATCATGCTTGATGAAAACGATGTTGCACTTAAAGCTACAGTAGAAGAAATTACGGCAAAGCTAACCTTCAAAAAAGTGAAGGAAATTGATGACAGCATTATTTATGCCGAGCCCTCACTCTCTGGTTATAATGCGGTAATGCCAAACTACCATCAGGAAGAAAGCAAATTGGATATGGAACTCCTTTTCAACGCCATACTTGCCGAAAAAATTAAATTTAAACCTCTATTCAGTTAAGCGATGAACAACACATTTAATATCAATCGATTTGGCTTATTGCTTAAAAGGCAATGGTTAGATTTCGGAAAAATTTACCTGATCAGCCTTATTGTACTGCTGGGAATTGTAGTAGGCTTTTATAGTTATAGTATTCCATCGCCGCTAAAGGACAACAATTTTGATTACGATAATAATCTCGATATGCGTTTCCGCTATCCTCTTTTCCTGATTTTAGGATTTATTTTCATCAGTATTGTAGCAAGCAGCTATTTTAATATCCTTGGACAAAAATCGAGGGCCATTTTAGAACTGATGACACCTGCATCTGTATTCGAAAAATTCCTTTCGGGTATATTTTATACCGCCATTCTAAGTATCTTCAGTTATTTACTGATCTTCTATTTAACAGATCTGGCTTTCGTTAAATACCTAAATAACCATCTCGATGCTTTTAAAGGGCTCTTGCCAAATAACGGGGCGATCATAGAAGTTGAAAGCATTACCTATCAGATATTTAATGATGAAGGTTATAGAAAATTTTGCGGCTACTTTTTTGCTTTCCCCTTTCTTATTACCAGCGTGTTCCTTTTAGGATCTGTTTACTTTAACCGTTTCCACTATGTCAAAACTGCGCTTTCTGTAATGGTTTTTGTTGGGCTGATAGCTTTCCTGATTGTTAAGGTTTCCGAATGGCTAATGAAAGATAAAGTTCCCTATCACCATCATTTCAGAAAAGATGATAAAGATTGGATTTTGCTTTTGTTATTATTGGTAACAAGCGTCATTACCTTAATTATTTGGACGATCACCTACGTTCGCCTAAAAGAAAAAGAAGTTTAACATTAAAAGGTATAGATATGGAATTTAGAGATAATAAGGCAATATACCTTCAAATAGCAGAATATGTTTGCGAACACATTTTGTTAGGAAAATGGAAAGCCGAAGAAAAACTACCCTCAGTTAGGGAACTGGCCGTTGAGCTGGAGGTAAACCCAAACACGGTAATGCGTACATACGAACTGCTACAGAACAAAAATATCATCAACAATAAAAGGGGCATCGGTTTTTTCGTAAGTGATGATGCCATTGGCCATGTAAAAAACTATCGAAAAGTTTTATTTATGGATGATGAACTTCCTGTAGTATTTAGGAACATCTATCTATTAAATATTGGCTTTGATGAATTAAAAAGCAAATATGAAACATTTGTAAAAGAAAATTTTAACGCTTAGGATATGAAAACAAGTAATAAATTATTAATCGGCTTAGCAGCGCTTTTACTCATTGTACCCATTGTGGTTGTTGCGATCAATGTAAAACTGAATTACAAAGAAAAAGAGGTTGAGGACACCTATTTCGGGACACAAAACATCAATGACGCAGGTTTCGATCAGAAATCGAAAGGCAGGATCACCATTCCTATACCAACACCATTCAAAGCCATTCAGATTAAGGACGCCAAAGGTCTTAACGTACAGCTTTATGTAAAGGAAGACAGCAGATACGGACTTAAGGTACCCGAAAAATTTCAAAAAGACCTAAAATTTGAAGTAGATGCTAATGGGGTGCTTCAAGCTACCATTAACAATTTTGATGATGATAACGGTATGGAGAAAGTTGTTCTTGTGATTTATTGTCCTAAGATCAATCAGGTTTCAGTTTCAAAATCAGGTGTTTTTGAATTTAGCGCCCACGCAGATTCCTTAACACTTAACGTTGATCATAGTGAAAGTTTATTCTTAACTGGCGATATTATATTCAACGATGCCAAAGGAAAGGTTACCAGTGTGATTAATCCAACCAAAATTGGAAAATTGTATCTGAACCTGAACAACACTACATTTAACGGGTATACAAATGCTTTTAAAGAGTTATATGTTACCGCAAATAAATCAGAGATTGAAGTCGGAAGCACCGATGATGATAACAACAAACCCTTTCCGTTCGATCATCTTAGCATTAAAACAACCGATACCTCTCATGTAAAATTGCAAAACGTTAAAGTGAAAAGCTTCACTGGTGATTTTTCTGATGCCACCACGTTACAGATTCCAACTCCGCTGCTTAAGCAGCTTTTTAAAAAATAATCTTCAAATCCCGATGAGCCAAATCTTATCGGGATTTTTTATGCTACGATATCTTTTATTCGTCCTTATGTAAAAAGGGCATGATTTTTAAGCTAAGTCATTGGCAAAAGTTTAACTTGGCCCAATGAGCTTTTTAGTTTTCACATCAACCCCCATCATGAAGAGATATTTTCTTTTATTCGCCCTTAGCCTGTTCGTTTTTAGCCATGTACAAGCACAAAAAACAGATACCCTATCCATTACCCTGGATAATGTAAAATATCCTTATCCGGTTAAATATTTCCCGATTAATACTGAAGGACAGGATATTAAAATGGCCTATATGGATGTTGCACCTACCTCAGCGTCAAATGGAAAAACAGCCATTCTTTTCCATGGTAAAAATTTTGGAGGCTATTACTGGACAAACGTCATTAAAGCTTTAACCAATGTTGGTTATCGCGTTATCGTACCCGATCAGATTGGTTTTGGTAAATCATCCAAAGCCTTTATCCATTACAGTTTCCATCAAATGGCCAGCTGGAACAAAAGGTTATTAGATACACTGGGCGTTCAGAAAACAGTTGTTTTAGGCCATAGTATGGGTGGCATGCTCGCTACCCGTTTTGCTTTAATGTACCCCGAAACGACAGTAAAGCTCTTGCTCGAAAACCCAATCGGACTGGAAGACTATAAAACATTTATTCCTTACATCACTACCGCCCAACAATACCAAACCGAACTTAAAACCACTGCAGAAAGCGTGCGTAAATATTATCAGAGCTCTTACTTTACCTATTGGAAACCTGAGTATGAATACCTGGTGAATATTGCCGGTGGGGTAACCAATAGTGCCGATTATCCAAGATGGGCAAAAGTTGCCGCATTAACTTACACCATGATTTATGAACAGCCTGTGGTATACGAGTTTCAGAACTTAAAAGTACCTACTGTTTTGTTTATAGGTAAGGAAGATAAAACGATTATTGGTAAGGGTTTGCTTACGCCAGATCAACAGGCACTTCACGGCCAGTACCGGCTTTTAGGAAAGCAGACTGCAGCCAAAATTATTGGTGCTAAAATTATCGAATTTGATGCCTGCGGACATATTCCGCATCTAGAAATCCCAACGGAATTTCTGGTAGCGTTAACAGGGAGTTTGTAATTTCTTAAAAAAGACCTCGCAGGTTTTTAAACGGCAAACTCCGGATTAAATCTGCGAGGTATAGATATTATTTAATCTCTTTCCCTACGATTTTATTAATGCCCTGCATTTCAAAATCAATGTCTTTTCCCATCGATTTCATTTTGCCGTACAGCTCAATACGAAGGTGACTGTTGAGCACCATCCCTGTCTTAATATCCAGGGAGGTTTCTCCGGAATTGGTCCCACTTAAATCGGTTTCCATTTTGTTGCCCATGGTTTCAAATGTCCCTTTCGATACCAAAGTACCTTTTACACTCAGTATGGCAATACCGTCTTTCACCTCTTTCAAGGTGTATTTTGTTATCGTTTCAATGGGCATGCTCATCTGCATTTTGGTATCAACCGTCCAGCTATCGCCAATGTTAACCGCCCTATCGGGATAAATTTTAAACGACGATTCCATGGTCTGTTTTACCACTTCAGCGCTGAATTGTTTACCCAATTCATTTTTAATCTGCTTTACCTGGTTGGTATCGTTGCTCATCTTTACCGCCATATTGTCGAGCATTTTATCAATACCTGCAACCGTTTTAATTCCTCCGTTCGGTGTTACGGTCATAAAAAAAGAAGCACCTTTCAAACCGCTAAACGGATTTTTCTTTGTGCTATCCTGATCATCAGAATTAAGGGTCATGGTATTCCCCATCGCAACAGATTTTATAAAAATCCTGTTATATGTTACTTTAATATCCTTTTCGCCGTTGTGGCCTTCGGTAATATCAAAAGTATAATCGGTTCCAATATTCTGGGTTAAATGTACATCCTGACCGCCAATTTTCTGGTTAATGATCTGATCAGAAGTAATCGAGAAATCGTATCGATAACCTGTTGGATAATTTTGCTTCAGTATATAGGTCTTCTGCGCAAGAGCACCAATTGAAATCAAGCTACAGATGATCGTTGCAAATATTTTCATTCGATAATTTATCATGTTAACCTGCGGGCTGTTGCGCAAAGATGCGGCTTAACTGGAAATACAATTCAGGGTGTTTATCTTTTAATAACTCAGGTTTTTCAAAGAAATATTCTGAAACTACCGCAAAAAATTCGGCCTGGTTGGTGATGGCGTAAGGATTGATATCCGATTTGTTATCCTCAATTTTCTCCATCTCCTCATGCATCATTTTAATCCAGGGCAAAGTATATTCGTGTGCAATTAAATTCTCCGGAACGCCATCTGTTGCACCATCCGATTTATCCAAAAGGTGTACAAATTCATGGATCGCCGTATTCTCCTTCCCAGCGCTTTTAGAAAAACCATGGCGTAAAGCCGAACGCGATAAAATCATCTGTCCGTTCATATAACCTGTGCCTACCATGCCCATGATATTTCTCTCCCCACCTTCTTCAAACTGAAAATCCTTATTAAAAGTATCCGGATACAATAAAACGCTGGTGAGGTTTTTGTATTGCCAGTCGTCGAAACCAAAAATCGGAATCACTGCACTAGAGGCGATCAGTAACTCGTCTAGGGTGGTCATTTCCAAGCCTACAGCTTCAATTTTAACCGTACTAAAAAATGAAGCCACCTTTTGTTCAAACCGAAGTTTGTCCGTTGAATCGAGGTTATGGTAGTAACCTACATAATCATCCAGTATTTTCTTATCCACATCCGTTAAGGGCTCTATGGCCACCTTCTTTTTTTTAAGGATAAGGTATAAGGCAATCAGAAAGATAGGGATCAGGTAGGCAAATGGCAGCGAGTTCATAAAGAAGGATTACACAGATTAATGGGATGACACAGATTGGATTTGTTTTAACTTTCGATAATTTCTAATTGGGTCAGTATATGCTCACGGCTAACCGGATAAGGTATATTGTTGGTTATTGCCTGGTAAACGGCTTCGAAAAGCGGCAGATAACTTCCTACTTCTGATGGGATTGTCTCCTCGGTTTTATGGCCATCGGCATCAATGGTGGTTAACAGACCATCTTTACTCACTGGCTCAATACCATAGCCCGGATCGGTTAATTTCATACCTGCCAGCAACTGTTCTTCCTGAATATCGGTTCTTTGTTTAATAAAGCTTCCATTCACGCCATGTAAAATAAATCCTGGTTGCGGGTTTACGACCAACATGCTCGAGGTTACAAAAACATTTACACTATCAGGGTAACTTAACTGGATCGAGAAATAATCATCTACCAGGGTACCTACCCTGTTTTTACCCAAAATTTTATGGAAACTTAAAGGTTTGCCAAACAAACTGATTACCTGATCCAAAAGATGCGGACCTAAATCGTATAAAAGTCCGCTGGCTTCTACCGGATTTTCCTTAAATGCTTTCGGCCCGATTACATTGCGGTACCGATCGTAACGCAGGTGCATTTCATTCAATTTACCCAGTTTGCCGCTTTCGAGTACCTTTTTCACCGATGTAAAATCGCTATCCCAACGGCGGTTCTGATAAAAGAAAATCTGCTTTCCTACACTGTCGGCCAGTTCGAAAAGTTCTTTGGCCTGGGCAGTTGTTGCCGTAAAAGGCTTCTCCACCAAGATATGTTTATGCGCACGTAATGCGGCTTTCGAATGTTCGTAATGCAGGTTGTTTGGGGTATTAATCACCACCAATTCTATTTCCGTATCGTTCAAAAGCTCATCAACACTGTTGTAACTTGTAATATTGGGGTAATCATTAACCGCAATTTTACTGCTCCGCTCTACTATTGCCTTAAAATTGAAACCACTGTGTGCCTGAAGAAAAGGTGCATGAAAAACCTTTCCCGACATGCCGTAAGCTAATAAACCTGCGTTAATTGTTTTATTGATATTCGTATCCATAGGTTATAAATGTAACTAAAAATACAATTACGATTCAAGCTTTAACGTTAAAACCGCAAAGCTTTTACTTAAGCCTTACACCATTTTACACTATCTTTGTTCCATATGAAGCCGTCGGAGATTAATGCCAAGTGGAAAATTTTACAGGAAAAGATTTCAACCGAATTTGATTCGGATTTCCCTGATTTAAAAGTAATGCTTTTTCTGATCGGTGTTCAGGAACTGGGCAAAGGGCCCAAGAAATACAGCAAACGCCAAAAAGAGGAACTGATGCATATCGCAACCTGCCGCTTATTGAGTGAAATGGGTTTTTACGAATTAGAAGGCCTCGACCAGGACGGCTGGCCGCACTGGAAATTAATTAAAGCCATTCCTCCATATACCATGCTGGAGCAGGAAATGCTGATGAAATCGCTCGTGGTGAGTTATTTTGAGGATATTTATTCATAAATGCTGCCGTGCTGTCGGATGTTATCATCTGACATGTTACAAAAGCACATATCTTTTTCTTTTTGGAAAGAAAGGCTATCTGCATTTTTTAATGATAGCCGGGCTTTTCGCTATATCTCCCCATCCGACGAAGCCTGTGAAGCAAGCACATCACAAGAAATAAAATAATAGCGCTTAAATCGGATCGGGAGGATGCCGCTTCATCCGATAGCTATCGGATCCTGTTTAAACCATTTGTTCCGTGCTACTATTTGAGGTTGCAGAACCCTATCCCTGGTAACTAAACCGGACAGCAGCGACACTGAACGAAGAGAGGTAAAGCGAATGGCGGGGCTTTCGGAACCGATACACACAGGAAGCTGTTTTTCAAAAAAACATAAAATTTATCACGTGTCAGCTTGTAACAGCTGACAGCACAATTATTTATCCCTGACCTTCATACTCTTTTACCGTTAGGGCATCACCAAACAAGGAAGAAAAAATATAAAATTTATCAAGCGTCAGATGGTAACAACTGACAGCACACAAAAAACCCCGGTGGATGTACACCGGGGTTGCATATATAATGACCTCATAGGTAGAGGGAAATTGCAATATTATCCTTGTTTTTGTGCGGTAGCTTTTAATGCATCGTTCGCTACGATTACAATTTCTACACGACGGTTGGCTGCACGGCCAGCATCAGTTTCGTTATCAGCAATTGGCTCGGCAAAACCTTTACCAATGGTAACCAATCTGCTAGATGGCACACCTTGAGAAACTGCATAAGCTTTAACAGCTGCTGCCCTTCTTTCTGACAGGCCCATGTTATATTGTTCGGTACCGCGGCTATCGGTATGACCGATAATTTTGATATCTGTATCAGGATATTGATTCAATGAAGAAGCCAAACTCTGAACGTTTGCTTTCGCTGCATCTTTTAAAGCTGTTTTATCGAAATCGAATAAAATACCGCTATCAAATTTTACAATAATCCCTTCACCCTCACGAATAACTTCTGCATTTGGAATAGCTTTCTGGATTTCAGCCGCCTGTCTGTCCATTCTACGACCGATAAAAGCTCCGGCTGTACCGCCAATAGCACCACCAATTAAGGCACCAACTGCTGTATTACCGGCTTTTTTACCGATTAATGCACCAATTACACCACCTGCTGCAGCACCAATACCGGCACCTTTTTGTGTTTTAGTTAAACTATCACAACTTTGGAATGCCATAGATCCCACGGCTAATCCTATACTTAATGTCGCTATTCTTACTTTTGAAATACTCATGATATGCTAGATTTATAATTTCTACCCGGTATATTCAAACACAATGCCAAAAACACCATAACCTGTATTTTCTGCCTATTTTGGCCAATTTTGAAAGCAAAGCAGTAATCCTTGTGGCCAAAAAAGGGCGCTGAAGAATCAGCACCCTTTTATATTGTATCATTCTTAGTACAAAAACTATGCGGAGAAATAACTCTCCAGCTCTTTCAATGTATTTTCATCTGTTGTAAAATCCTTGATTACTTTTCCCTTTTCTACCAGGATAATCCGGTTACATACATCGGTCACATGGTTTAAATCATGACTGGAAATAAAAGTGGTCATGTTACCGGTATGCTCCTTCAACAACTTCTTTAAACGGATCTGCGTGGTAGGATCAAGGTTGGCAAAAGGCTCATCTAAAATCAAAATTTCAGGCTTCTGCATCAATGCCGCTGCGATACCTACTTTGTTTTGGTTTCCCTTACTAAAATCACGGATGTATTTTCCGCTGTTTAATATTTCGCCGTTAAAAAACTCGCCGTATTGAGTAAGGTAAGCGGAAACATCGGCCACACTCATATTGTGTAAGCTGCCAATAAAAATGAAATACTCTTCAGGGGTTAAATAATCGATCAGGAAACCCTCATCTAAAAATGACGCGGTATAATTTTTCCAGTTATCGCTCTGCATTACATTTTCGCCTTTTGATATTACCTCTCCATTGGTGGGGCGGATCAAATCTAAAAGCATGCGGAAGAAAGTGGTTTTACCAGCACCATTATTTCCAACCAAGCCCACAGTTTCGCCGGCAGCAATCTGCAAGTCTTCGATGTTTACAACGGTTTTATCGCCATAAACTTTCTGTAAATTCTTAACTTCTAAAATCATAATTATTCTCTAAAGCCTTCGGCTATTTTATATCGTTGTTTTTCAAATCTTTTTGCAATGTAGTTTACCCAGAAGCCACGCAACAATAACATGGCTAAACCAAAAACAGATACCGCAACCAAACCCCAATAAGGTTTATGCAATATCCCAAATGGCACATAAATTAAGATGGGCGTAAGGGCATAAGGAAACATCAGTAACCATTGTGTAGCGCCCGTTCCCTCGTAGTTAAAACTAGCTGCCTTCGTAATATCCAGTCTTTTATAATTCAGTGTAGCCAAATAAAGCACCACTACGGTTCCGAAACCGATATTGTATAAATAGGCAGCCAAATGCAACAGCAATAATTTCGGACTTAAAAACCCGTAAAAACTCGCCAATAGTGTAATAATGGTACAGCCAATGGTAAACAACAGGAATTTAGCCCTGATAAAATCCTTAAAATTGATTTTATTGGCCAGTAAACCATCAAAATGGGCACTTTGCCAGGCAAACATAAACTGTCCGTAAATAATAATCGAGACACCCGTCATAAAAATAGCACCGAACATCATTTGTCCAAAAGCATCGCTATTAATCGCTTTTTCTTTATAAAAGATAAAACCATAAAAAAGGAAGAAAAAACCAAGGATAACCGAAGAACGCGGACGTTTGTGGCGAAGGATTAACTTAAGCTCCAGGGCCGCCAGTTCGCCAACTTTACCAAAACGGTTAAGGAAGGCATAATCGGTACTGCCTTTTTTCTCCTGCCTGGTACTTAGCTCCTCAACATATAAGTTTTTACGCAGGAAATTGGAGTTAAAGAAGAATATCGCGACTGCAGCCAGTGTAAAGGCAAAACCATATAAAGGATGTGCAGCGATGGCCCTGAACACAAAATCGGAACCCGCCATGATGGAGATCACCTTATAGTATTCCAATGCTGCAAAAGCCGCGATAACCACCAGCCCCAAAAAAGTATATAAGGTATTGGTGATCGATTTCCGCTTGATGTACAACACCAGATAGTTATTAAAAATCATGATCGAAAGTATAGAGACGATGTACATGATCGTAACAAAGGCCCCATACTCACCAGAAATTTTAATAAAACAAAAAGGCAGAAAAATAAAGAATGGCCATATATTAAACGCCGAGAACAGTGCCTTAACATTTAAAAAATTAATAATCTTACTTTTCTGGATCTTGAGGTGAAGGTAAGGGATAATACTTAGGGTTGGCAATTCCTGGAACTGCAAACGCATGATAAAATCGAAGGCAAAATAATACAGGATAATTCCGTTAAAACTCGAGATTACCTCTTTGTTTGGGAAAATTTTTGGCAGGAAATGCGACATCCCAAAACCCACGCCAACGGCAATGGCAAAGAAATAGAGCATAAAGAAACCCAAAACAATCTGGCCGGCAATGCTACTGCCCCTGTTTCGCGAACGCCAGAAAGATTTTCTTTGATGGCTTAAAAAAGTACTCAGCATATTTAGTTTAGGTGTTTGATTTTTAGTCAATATACCTATTAGTATGCATTCGGCAGAAAATGTTACACTAATAGTTGTATTTGTCTTTCCAATTCTGACGAAGTTTCTCCCGCAGCTTCTCTTCTGCTGCGTTTTTACCCGGATCGTAGAGTTTCGTACCACTTAATTCATCAGGAAAATATTCCTGCGGCGAAAAATTGCCTTCATAACCATGCGAATATTGATAATCCTTTCCATAACCGATATTTTTCATCAGTTTGGTCGGCGCATTGCGGATGTGCAGCGGCACAGGTAAATTCCCGGTCTGTTTAACCAAAGCCTGTGCTTTGTTAATGGCTTCGTAAGAGGCGTTACTTTTAGGCGAACTGGCCAGATAGGTTACACACTGCGACAGGATAATCCGTGCTTCGGGATAACCGATTACGTTTACCGCGGTAAAACAGTTATTGGCCAAAAGCAGGGCATTGGGATTGGCATTTCCGATATCTTCTGAGGATAAAATCAATAACCTGCGGGCAATGAACAGTGGGTCTTCTCCTCCTTCAATCATCCGCGCCAGCCAGTAAACCGCTGCATTGGGGTCGCTGCCCCGGATAGACTTAATAAAGGCCGAAATGATATCGTAATGTTGTTCTCCGGCTTTATCATACAAGGCAAGGTTTTGCTGTGCATGTGCCAGCACATTTTCGTTGGTGAGCACAATCTTATTTCCGCCGATACCGTTAATGGCGATTTCGAGCACATTTAACAACTTCCGAGCATCGCCACCCGATAAACGGATTAAAGCCTCATGTTCTTTTATGGTAATCTTTTTCTCCGCCAGGATAGGATCCTTTTTAATAGCCGTTTGCAGTAAACCAGCCAATTCGGTTTCTGTCAGCGATTTTAAAATGTATACCTGACAACGCGAAAGTAAAGCGGAAATAACTTCGAATGATGGATTTTCGGTCGTGGCGCCGATTAACGTCACCAGTCCCCTTTCAACCGCACCCAATAAACTATCCTGCTGTGATTTACTGAAACGGTGAATCTCATCGATAAACAGAATGGGTAAACCCAAAAAACTATCCTTTAGCTGTGCCGCCCGGTCGATCACTTCGCGGATATCCTTCACGCCGCTGTTAATGGCGCTCAGATTAAAAAAAGGACGGTCTAACGCCTGCGAGATGATGTAGGCCAGGGTGGTTTTACCTACTCCGGGTGGCCCCCAAAAAATCATGGATGGGAGCTGGCTGCTTTCGATCGCTTTGCGCAACACTGCTCCCGCTCCTACTAAATGCTGTTGACCAACATATTCATCGAGATTTTGAGGGCGCATACGTTCGGCTAAAGGAGGCAGGTTTTGCATAATGGTAAATATATAAAAATTGAGTATTTTGTTGGTCGATATTTACTAACCAAATATCGGCAGCATAATTCCTTAGCCTAAAACAAAAGGATGCCTGCTTTAGTTCTAATTTAATATTATGGACATCAAAAACTTAGATCATCTGGTATTAACCGTTGCCAATTTAGAAAGTACCTGTAAATTTTACAGCCTGGCTTTGGGTATGGAAATCATCGAATTTGGCGAAAATAGAAAAGCCTTAAAATTTGGCAATCAAAAAATCAACCTTCACCAACATGGGCGCGAATTTGAGCCCAAAGCATTTAAACCTATGCCCGGAACCGCCGATTTATGCTTTATTACCGATTTTCCATTGCGCGAAGTGATGCAGGAACTGAAAGAAAAATGCATCGAAATTGAAGAAGGACCTGTAGAACGGACTGGTGCAAATGGAAAGATCGTTTCTATTTACCTCCGTGATCCGGATATGAATTTGATTGAGGTGAGTAATTATTTGTAGTTGGACGTCACCCTGAATTTATTTTCAGGGTCTTATCTTTCCTTTGATAGATGCTGAAATGAATTCAGCATGACGACATCTCCACATTCTGCTCGCAAATTAATCCTCAATCTTCGAGTGGTGTTTGGTATCCTTCATGGTGGTATACAAAATCAGCGAGATTAAAATACATCCGGTTACATACCAGTAGAAATAACTTTCGTGACCAATATTTTTAAACCAAAGCGCTAAATATTCTGCCGTGCCACCAAAAATGGCAACGGTTAAGGCATATGGTAAACCTACCCCTAAGGCCCTGATCTCAGCAGGAAACAGCTCTGCCTTAACCACCGCGTTAATACTGGTATAACCGCTCACAATAATCAAAGCGCCGATCATTAACAGAAATATGATGGTGGTATCCGTTTCTCCAGCTAAACCGGTTAATATTGGATAAGTACATAAAGTGCCCAAAACACCAAAACCGATTAACAAAGGTTTGCGACCGATTTTATCAGATAACAAGCCGAATAAAGGCTGCATAATAGCAAAAACCAGCAACGAAACAAACGATAAGGTGGTGGAGCTTTCTTTACTCAGATGCACGGTATTCACGAGAAACTTTTGCATATAGGTACTAAAAGTATAAAAGGCAATTGTGCCGCCCAAAGTTAAACCCACAACGGTAAAAACCTCTTTAGGATAGGTTAACAGCACCGCAATACCTCCTTTTTTATCTGCCGAACTTTTACTTTTAAAAGCAGAAGTTTCGTCAATATGCCGGCGTAGATATAAAGCAATAAAAGAGAGTATAGCGCCTATAAAAAAAGGAATCCGCCAGCCCCAATCGTGCAGTTCGGCAGATGTTAGCAACCAGTTCTGTAAAATTAACTGAATGCCCAAAGCCAGTAACTGTCCACCAATGAGGGTCACATATTGAAAGCTCGAATAAAAACCCCGGTGTTTTTTGGTGGCCATCTCACTAAGGTAAGTGGCAGAAGTTCCATACTCCCCGCCTGTACTCAATCCCTGGATCAGCCTCGCAAAGATGAGTAATAAGGGAGCGGCAATGCCTATCTGCTTATACCCGGGCGTTAAACCGATAATCAGGGAACCTATGGCCATAATGAATACTGAAAGCGTCATCGATCGTTTTCGGCCTAATTTATCGGCAATGCTGCCAAATAGCCAGCCACCAATCGGCCGCATTAAAAAACCTACGGCAAAAATTCCTGCAGTATCCAGTAACTGCGCCGTTGGATTACTATTGGGGAAAAAAGCCGGAGAAAAGTAAAGGGCAAAAGCCGAATAGGTATACCAATCGTACCACTCTACCAGGTTACCAACTGAACCACCGAAAATAGATTTCAACCGGTATTCTACATCCTTAATTTCGTTCTGTTGTGCTTTATCCATAGTTGAAAATGAGTGATGAGCGCATTATTGAATAACTGGGTTTTGAATGATCGAATGAAACTTAAATCAACACTACTTGTTATTCAAAAATATGATAATTTTATAAAGAAAGAGCGAAGTTATTTTCATCCTGATGCCATTCACTCCTTCTCGCACTTAACATTCAATCATTAAACCATGAAAGATAACTTTTCTACCCAATCTGCCGATTACGCCATCTACCGGCCAACTTATCCGCAAGAATTGTATGATTATCTGTTTGCTTTGGTAAAAAACAAAGAAACCGCATGGGATTGTGCCACGGGAAATGGTCAGGTGGCCCGCATATTGGCCTGGCATTTCGATGCCGTATATGCAACGGATATTAGCGAGAACCAATTAAAAAACGCATTACAGTTGCCCAATATCACCTACAAGGTTGAACCTGCAGAACAGACTTCCGTTAGTGATAACAGTTTTGATCTAATTACCGTAGCGCAGGCTATCCATTGGTTTAATTTCGAGGCCTTTTATGCAGAAGTTAAAAGAACACTAAAACCCGATGGACTTTTTGCGGTAATCGGTTATGGCATCATGTTTATCGATAAAAAAGTAGATAAAGCCATCCATAAACTGTACGAAGATATCCTTGGTAAATACTGGGACAGCGAACGCCGCTATATTGAGGAAGGTTATAAAACCATCCCCTTTCCTTTTGAAGAAATTATTGCCCCACACTTTCAGATCAAAACCACCTGGAATTTCAACCAAATGATCGGCTATTTAAATACCTGGTCTTCTTTACAGCATTATAAAAAGGCCAATGAACGGAACCCGCTTGAGTACATGTTTACCGAACTCAAAGAAGCCTGGGGCGACGATGCGGAGAAAGATGTTCATTTCCCGGTTTTATTACGGATTGGGCGATAGGGTTAACCACAGTGGGAATCGAACAAATAGAAAATTCACCAAGTCCATCGTACTGACTTATTTCAAGATCTTTAATGAGGGGAAAACCAGAAAATGTATTCAAGCGAGAATAGAAACAAGTTCAGGATGACGGCCGCACCTCCCGTCTCGGTGTATGAACTCAGCAATCTCTGTGGTTAAGTAAACGTCTATTTCAGCAACTCCAGTATACCTAAAACAGTCAGTTTTTTCTGCTCACCGCTTTGCATATCCTTTAGCGTAAGCTCGCCACTTGCAATTTCATCACCACCGATTAAAATTACATAAGGGATATGCTTCGCATCGGCATAGGTCATCTGTTTCTTCAGTTTGGCTGAGCTTGGATATAATTCAGCTGAAATTCCTGCGTTTCTAAATTGCTGAACAATCGGTAAAGCATACTTTTCCGCTTCTGCATCGAAATTGCTGATCAATACTTTTGTTCCAACCTCAGCAGATGCAGGGAAAAGATTTAATTCTTCCAATACATCGTAAATGCGGTCGGCACCAAAAGAAACACCCACGCCGGTTAAATCTTTCAAACCGAACATGCCTGTTAAATCATCATAACGGCCACCGCCACCAATACTGCCCATAGCCACTTCGTTGGTTTTAACCTCGAAAATACAGCCGGTATAATAGTTTAAACCACGGGCCAAAGTAATATCCAATTCCAATTTCGCAACCAATGGCAAACCATAAGAAATCAGACTTTCTACATATTCAAAAACCTGTTCAATTTCTGCTACACCCTTTAAACCGGTTTCCGATTGGTCCAAAACATCTTTTAAACTGGCCAGTTTTTCTTCGTTGCTGCCCTCCAATAAAATCACCGGACGGAGTTTTTCCAGATCGTCTTCAGTAAAGCCACGTTCCAGCAATTCTTTACTTACGCCATCCAAACCGATTTTATCCAGCTTATCAATGGCCACCGTCATATCGATGATCAGATCAGGTTTACCAATGATCTCGGCAATACCTGATAAAATTTTCCGGTTGTTAATTTTTATACTGAAATCTTTTAGTCCCAATTTGCTTAAAGCTTCATTGTAGATTAAAATAAATTCGGCTTCATTTAATAAACTTTCAGAACCCACTACATCCACATCACATTGATAAAATTCCCGGTAACGGCCTTTTTGCGGTCGGTCGGCACGCCACACCGGCTGCACCTGAAAACGTTTAAAAGGCAAGGTGATTTCGTGCTGGTGCATCACTACATAACGCGCAAATGGCACTGTTAAATCGTAACGTAAGGCTTTTTCGGAGATGAGCGGGATCAGCTTGTTGCTGTTGTCTTCTTCTGCAAAATCGAATAATTTCTTTTTTGGATCTTTAAGATACTCGCCGCTATTTAAAATTTTAAAAATCAGTTTATCGCCTTCATCGCCGTACTTTCCGGTTAAGGTAGACAGGTTTTCGAAACTTGGGGTCTGGATTTCTGCATAACCATATTTCCTGAAAACCGTTTTAATGGTATCGTAAATAAAATTGCGTTTTACCATTTCAACCGGGGTAAAATCGCGGGTACCTTTTGCTAATGAGGGTTTAATAACTGACATAGCCGCAAAAGTACAAAAATGTAAGGTTTAAAAATAAAGTTTCGTCATTGCGACAAGGAACAACGAAGCAATCTTAAGCACGAATCAGTTGTTGTAAGATTGTTCCCCGAAAAGTCGCGACAGGCAGTCGGCTGAAAAAGCCCTCTCGCAATGATGATCAAAGGAAAAATTACTTTCCCAGCATCTCTTTTACCATTTCCCTATTTGGTTTACTTACCGGAATTTTATCCCCACTATCCATTAATAAGGTTCCGCCATCTTCCTTTAACCAGCTTTTTACAAACTTTGGGTTTACGAGATGACTTTGATGTGCCCGTACAAAACCATGCGGTTTTAGCAGGTCTGCATATTCTTTCAATGATTTTGAAATCAACAGCTGATCCCCATCGCTAAAAAAGAAATTGGTGTAATTGTTATCCGCTTCGCACCTGATGATTTCTTCAGGGTTTACGTACCTGATTTCATTTTGCTGGGGCAAAGCAATCCTTCCATTTAATTTAACAGCTTCTTTTTTATCGGCCTTTTCATCAGTTTTCCGGCTTTGATAAGCAACCGGAGGAGGGAAATTAATCGCCACAGTATTGGGTGCCACATGTGGAGGCGTATTGCGGCTTTTTTTGATTAAAAAGTAGATCAACATAAAAATACCGCCAAAGAAACCAAAAAAGAGCAGTCCCGCAACCAAAAGTATGATGATTTCAGGTGCTCCTAACATGGCGGCATGAGCTACCTGTACGCCATAAACAAGGATAAAAATTAACCCGAAAATTATCTTATTTTTCATTTTGATCATGCTTAAGCTTCTTAATTAAATATAAACATAAGAAAACAAAACCGACCATCGCGGCAATTGCTACAAAACCAACAATGAACAGGATTATTAGTTCAGGTACGCCAATAGTTGCGGCATGCGCAACCTGTAAGCCAAAAGAAATGATAAAGAAGAATAAAAATAATACCTGTTTCATGTTAATTGATTTAAATGTTTAACGAAAGTACCGCTAGGGTATACATTTAAAAAATCAGTAATGAGAATCGGCAGGCCTCCAGTGAGTATTGGCAGCTGGGATTTTAGTATTTGATAAGCCGCCAATCCTGATGTGATATACCAAATAGGCATAACGGCACAAAGCAGTTTTGCTAAGGGAAACTAAAGTAAACCATATCAGATTTTGATACTGATCAAAACCGGACCATCATCGGACCTTTCGGGTTTTGATCCGATTAAAGTTGGATGGAAACCGATAAATATTGCATCTTAAATGTTCATTCATCTGAGGTGTCGAGAATAGGTATGAAGATGAGCACACAGAAGCATGAGCACACAGAAGCAATGGCCCTGGCATTCCTGGTATGTTAGTGGTTAATAAGACTACTTTCCCAACATCTCTTTTACCATTTCCCTATTTGGTTTACTTACCGGAATTTTATCGCCATTGTTCATCAGCAGGGTTCCGCCATCTTCCTTTAACCAGCTTTTTACAAACTTTGGGTTTACGAGATGACTTTGATGTGCCCGCACAAAACCATGCGGTTTTAGCAGATCAGAATATTCTTTAAGCGGCTTGGAGATCAGAATTTTATCTCCATTGCTTAAAAAGAAAAAAGTGTAGGTATTATCGGCCACGCAGCGTACAATGTCATCAACAGAAACATAACGGATTTCGTGCTGCTGGGGCAATGCAATTTTTGGAATACTTGCCTCGCTCTTTTTAATCTGACCCAATAAAAAACTGAGCTGTTCGCCCTGTATTTTGTTTTTGATCCTGATTTCGGCCTTTTCAACAGCCGCTTTCAGTTCGTCAGGATCAACAGGTTTGAGCAGATAATCCAGAGCCGCAAATTTTACTGCCTGGATGCCATAATTATCGTAGGCGGTTACAAAAACCACTTCAAATGATTTATCGGTAAGCTGGTTTAATAAATCGAAACCTGTTGTTTTACCCATCTGGATGTCTAAAAAAAGCAGATCGGGATGGTGAAGGTTCACTTGTGCAGAGGCATCGTTAATATTGCCAGCACTGGCTACCACTTTAATGTTTGGACAATGTTTATCCAGTAAAATCCTCAGATTTTCTAAATTGGCTACCTCATCGTCTACTAAAATTGCCCGCATCTTATAACCATTGGTTTAAGGTAATCTTGATTATCGTTCCATCTTTATCTGCTTTCATGTCCAATACAAACGGGGTTGCTTTATAGATGGAATTGAGTAAAGATATCCTGTTTTTGGTTAATGCCAAACCTAAACCTTCGTAATCTTGGCTTACATTAAACCCACTTCCATTGTCTTTTATACTTAAAACCAGGTCTGCTGATTGTGCTGTAAAATCAATTTCAATCCTACCATCGGCTCCTTTCTCTGCAATACCATGTTTTACAGCATTTTCTACAAAAGGCTGCAAAAGCATGGCTGGAATTTCGATATTCTCGGCATCTAAATCAGGTGAAGCTGTGATCTGGTACTGAAACCCAAAACGCAGTTGCTCCATCTGCAGGTAATCGTCAAGCAAGGTCTTCTCAGAAGTTAAACTGATGAGTTCTTTATGATCCAACACATTACGTGTTAAGCGTGCAAACTTAACCAGGTAGCGGTTAGCATTGTCGGTTTCGTTTTTGTTCATCAATGTTTGGATGCCTGCAAGTGCATTAAACAAAAAGTGTGGGTTTAACTGCGAGCGGACAGATTCTAACCGGAGTTTGGCGATTTCTTTATCTCTATACTGTAAAGCCAGTTTTTTAGCTTCTTTCTTTTTGATGTAGGTTACCGCGCCGCCAAAAATTACTCCAGCAATGGCACAAAAGATAAGACCGTAAATAATCAGTTGTTTTTCGGAGAAAAGTTTTGTTTTGTTTTTTTCTGGCAACACGGTGAACTTATAACTCGAGGCTTTTTCTTTTATAAAAGAAACCGGTGATCCGCCTGGAGCCGGCAATTTTGGTGTCAGGATAATTTCATATTCTCCCGGCTCTTTCCAAAATTCTTTATAAATGTAGAACCTGCGATCATAATTGCCCAAATCGAGGGTTTCAGTTCTTCCATTTATGCTCCTTACCAATTGAGCACGATAACTGTAATTAAATCCACCAAAGCTAACATTAAGACGTACCAGGGAATCTCCTAAAGAAAATCTCTGATCATCCAACGATCTTGTTTCTACAAAATTATAATACTTTTTATTGCCTACTTTATCTAATGAAGCGTAAAAAGGGTCACCGGAATTTTTTTTAGTCAAATATTCTACTCCTAACCTCAATTTTGCCGGCAATACCGGCCTCCAATCCACAATTATGGCGTCTCTTTCGCGGTAGTCGTTAACATTATAGATCTCGATTTTTAGATATCCATTTCTTTGACATTCATAATTTCCTAAATAGGCAAATTCTACTTTATCATCTGAAGTTTTTTTAAATTCAGAGGGAATAGTCCATCCTTTAATTTCTTTACTATCGTTAGTAATTACATGATAACGATAATTTTTAGCGGTTTCTCTGGTAATTCTAACATCTGCAAATTCAACATTGGCATTGCCATCAATTATAAATGATCCAAAATTACCCCAATTTCCCCAATACCATTTATTTCCCTCATAAACCTTTGATCTGGTATTTGACTGAAAACGAATAGCCAAACCCTGAAGGCCTCCATAAAGCTGTTCTCCGATTGAAAAATTGAATCTGTCACTTGAAATTGATTTCAAATGCTTTTTATGCGCAATCATAGCCACCTGCTTAGGTGTTGCATACCTGACATCAACCCGTTGATTTCCAGCAAATTCGAAGTACTTATTATCTACACTAATATTAGCTTTATGCTGCGCAACCAGGCCCTTTACCAAAAATATTAATATAACGAATAGTGTTATCTTTTTCATGCGTTTAATTTTTCATAAACATCTTGCAAAAAATCTGTTCATGAAACATTAAAACAGGATATGGCATGAATAAACTTGTAAATGGCAGGTTTGGGGTAGTATTTAGATTTTGGGAGGAACTAGTTTCCGGAAGACAAATACCGCATTCCCATTGATAGTTCAAAAGAAAAATCGTCCTCTCGACTGACGCATAGCGAGATGGTGAGATCTATGTTAGATGGATTTAGCTGCTGAGCAATCGTGGTTCCCCGGCTGCGTCTCACCCGCTCGAAATGACGGTGAGCAAGAATGACAGCTTTTTCCTGTTATCCCCCGGCTTTTTTTACTTTATAGCCATCTTTCTGCAGGATGCCCATTACTTTATCACGCACATCGCCCTGGATCATAATTTCGCCATCCTTAACCGAGCCACCCACCCCACATTTGGTTTTCAGCATTTTGCCCAGTACCTCTAAATCTTCCGAACGGCCTCTAAATCCTGTAATCAGCGTTACAGCCTTGCCGCCACGGTTTTTCTTATCGAGCATGACCCTTAAATCCTGCTGATTGTTCGGAGAAGTAACGGTATCGTCAACTTCTTCTTCGTATTCGAATTCCGGATTGGTAGAATACATAATTCCGCCAAGATCGCTTAAACTGTTTTTCTTTGGTTTCATGTTTGTAAAAGTTCACTGGTCAATGGTTCATTATATGGTGGTTAATCGGTTAACTGGTTAATCAACGCCAACCGCTAAACGCCTTACGCTATGGCACAATTACCTTCAGCGAAAGCGGCCTTATCACCGCTTCAATAGCTGTTCCCATTTGTAAGGGTTCGCCATCTACATGTACCGCACCCGCTGTTTCCCTTGTTATTTTTATATTTTTCCCTTTAATAATTTCAATCATATCCGATGTTTCGGCTTTGCCCCTCAACATCACATAACCCAATACCGGCAGTTTTATAATCGGGAAAGGTTTAATAATGCAAACATCCAGCAAGCCATCTTTTACCGAAGCATTTGGCGCGATGTATACATCATTTCCATATTGTGATGAATTGGCAATGCTGATGGCAAAAGCTTTTCTGGTGTACTCAGTACCATCGATGTTTAGCAGATACGTTTGTGCTTTATAGTTAAAAACCTCTTTAAAACCCAGCTTTACATATCCAGACAAGCCACGCTTTTTATCCTTCGAAAAAACAGCGCTTAGATGGGCGTCGAAACCCATTCCCGCCAGGTTGAAAAAACATTTTTGGTTAAACTCAGCGGTATCAATGTCATCAACATTAAAATTGTTGATAATGGAAAGTGCATACCTCAGGTTTTTAGAAATATTTAAAAACCTGGCAAGGCCATTTCCCGATCCAAGTGGCAAAATGCCTAAAATCTTTTTGTGTTTTAACACTTTGCTGGCCACTTCGTTAATCGTACCATCGCCACCCGCGGCCACGATTACATCGAAGTTTTTGGTGGCTGCTTCATCTGCCAGTTCGCCGGCATGACCAACATATTCGCTAAAAACGAAGTTCGGACTAAATTTTTCCTTATCCAGAAATTTATCGATAAAATCAGGGATACGCAGCTTCCCTCTCCCACCAGAGATAGGGTTTATGATGAAGAGGATATTGATCTTTGTATACAAAGTGTAAGAATGAGTGCACAAAATAATCTATAATTTTTGAAATAAAGAAAATATGCTAATTTTGCAACAGTTAAAAGTGGATTGATTTGCTATCCCGATACTTCGGGACCGGATTGCAACCACTTAAAAAAATTGCTAATACCTCCTTTCAATTAATTAACCACCTGTACATAAGGGGTTTGGCAATCTTAAATTTGTTTATTTATCACTAAATATTTAATAAATGTCATATTTATTTACATCAGAGTCTGTTTCTGAGGGTCACCCAGATAAAATTGCCGATCAAATTTCGGATGCATTAATTGATAACTTTTTGGCTTTCGATCCAGAATCAAAGGTTGCCTGCGAAACTTTGGTAACAACTGGTCAGGTTATTTTGGCGGGTGAGGTAAAATCTAAAACATATTTAGATGTACAACAAATTGCCCGTGATGTAATCAAGAAAATCGGTTATACCAAAAGCGAGTATATGTTTGAGGCCAACTCGTGCGGAATTTTATCCGCCATACACGAGCAGTCGCAAGATATTAACCAGGGTGTAGATAGAACAAACAAAGAAGAACAAGGTGCCGGCGATCAGGGAATGATGTTTGGTTACGCCACCAACGAAACTGAAGATTATATGCCATTGGCATTAAACCTTTCTCATAAATTATTACAAGAACTGGCTGTTTTACGCCGCGAAAATAAAGAAATTACTTATTTACGTCCGGATGCAAAAAGCCAGGTTACTTTAGAATACGACGATAACAACAAACCGGTACGCATTGATGCGATTGTAATTTCTACACAGCATGATGATTTTGATGAAGAAGCAAGCATGCTGGCGAAAATCAAAACTGATTTGGTGAATATCCTGATTCCCCGAATTATCAAAAGCAACCCTGCTTACGCACATTTGTTTAACGATAAAATTGAATACCACATTAACCCAACCGGTAAATTTGTAATTGGCGGTCCACATGGTGATACTGGTTTAACCGGAAGAAAAATCATTGTGGATACTTACGGTGGTAAAGGCGCTCACGGTGGTGGTGCTTTCTCGGGTAAAGATCCAAGTAAAGTGGATAGAAGTGCGGCTTATGCTACCCGTCATATCGCAAAAAACTTAGTGGCTGCAGGTATTGCCGACGAAATTCTGGTTCAGGTATCATACGCTATTGGTGTGGCAAAACCAATGGGTATTTACATCAATACTTACGGAACAGGTAAAGTGGGTAAAACGGATGGCGAGATTGCTAAAATTGTAGAATCGATTTTTGATATGCGCCCTTACTTTATCGAACAACGTTTAAAATTAAGAAACCCGATTTATAGCGAAACTGCTGCTTACGGACACATGGGCCGTACACCAGAAACCGTTACCAAAACTTTTAGAACACCAAATGGTGAAGAAAAAACAGTTACGGTTGATTTGTTCACCTGGGAGAAATTGGATTATGTAGATCAGGTTAAAGCTGCTTTCGGCATTTAATTCTTCGCATCAAATTATAGAAAAGGCGTTTTGCAGCATTGCAGAACGCCTTTTTTGTTGTCGTGCAGTCGGACGTTACCATCTGACCGGGTATTTGTGTCGGATGGTAACAGCCAACACCACCAGATCCCATGTTGGTGGCTCACCAAACAATAGCAAATATTAGTGAACAAAATAATTAACTGGTGTTTTTTTTGAAAAGCAGGGTTCTGCGTACATCGGTTTCGAAAGCCCTGCCATTTGCTTTACCTCTCTGCGTTCGGTGCCCGCTCCTGTCAGGTTTATTTAACGGAGGCTGGTGGTTCTTAAGTAGGAATCCCAATAGAAAATAAATATTTTGGGAACTGTGCAGAATTCCGCTCATCGTAGCAAATGCCTAACCTATCCAAACCTGATCCGATAGCTATCGGATGAAATGGAAAGCACGCAATGCCGATCCTTCATCGGCAGCGGACTTGTAATGAAAAGCAGGAGGGACATTAAAAAAGCTACTGCAACTGCTTTCCAAAAAAAAGCAATAGAAAAATTACCTACTCATAGTCTGATCAGATGCTAACATTTTAAAGTTCCAAAGTATAATAACGTTTTAGCATGACAGCCCCTGATCCCGATATGAAATCGGGACAGGTGACGGAACCAGGACTTACGAAGTTTTCCCTACGCTAATGCCTGACTAAACTTAGTAATTAGGCCAAATGGTATTTCAGTTCCTGATGGCTGCCCTGCTCTACCACTACGCCTTTATCCAATACGATAATTTTATCGGCATTGTTCAGCGTACTCGACCGGTGTGTAATGACGATTACCGTTTTCTGTTCGGCTTTTAAAAGTTCGATCATTCGTTGTACATGTTGCTCTGATACCGAATCAAGAGATGAAGTCGCCTCATCTAAAATCAGAATCTCCGGATCCCGGTACAAAGCCCTTGCGATGGCAATACGCTGTCTTTGCCCACCAGATAGTGCGGTTCCATTTTCACCTAAATAGGTTTGGAAACCTTTCGGCAAAGCTTCAATAAAGCCGATTAAACCAAGTTTGGTAGCGATGTCGATAATCCTTTGCATATCGGGTTCTTCTTCACCTATGGCAATATTATCGACTACATTGCCTGCAAATAAGTCGATCTGCTGGGGCACTACCGATACCACTCTACGCAGCGACGAATTGGTAATGTATTTTAGATCGTATTTGCCAATGCGCACGTTGCCCGCCTGTATCGGATAAATATTCTGCAGAATAGACATTAAAGTTGATTTTCCTGACCCACTCTCGCCCACAATGGCTGTAAATTTACCCTGCGGAATGGTTAAGTTCAGGTTTTCGAAAACAGGCAACCGCATTCCATAACGGAAGGAAACATTTTCGAAATGGATATCGCCAATTTTATCGGCACTTAATTCGATCTGGTTTTCATCACTTTCGCGTTCCAGGTCCATAATTTCAAATAAACGATCAGCAGCAATCACCGCATCCTGTACCGTTTTGTTCATCCCGATTAATGAGGAAACCGGTCCGGTAAAATACCCGATCAAGGTATAAAATGACAATAATTCACCTGGTGTAATCGAATTGCTCAGCACATAACCTGCACCCACCCAAAGCAATATAATGGTGATCAGGCGCGAAATAAATTCGGTAGAAGTACCGGATACTACTGCATTGATGTTCGATTTAAAACCGGCCTGAAGCAGTTTAATGAAACGGGTTTCAGTTTTATCATTGGCATGGTCTTCCAGGCCGAAACGTTTAATGGTACCAACGGCATTTAAACTCTCTACCAGTTGCGATTCGAGCTCGGCTGCATCTTCCATTAACCTGCGCTGGGTACGCTTGTTAAATTTATCGGTAATATAATAAATTACCAGGTACAGCGGAATAACGGTAAGCGTGATGAGTGCCAGTTTCCAGTAATAGGTAAACATTATGATGAACGAAAAGAAAACGATAAAGATGTTGACCACAAAATTTACGCATACATCGTTTAGAAATGTTCTGATCTTTACCGCATCGTTAATCCTCGAAATAATTTCGCCCACCCGCATGGTATCAAAAAACTGCTGAGGCAGGCGGAGCAGGTGTTTGTAATAGCCTAGAATAAGCTGGGCGTCTATAAGCTGACCCGTTTTTAAGGTAAAAACAGTTTTTGCCGAACCGATAAACATCTGCACCACCAGAATCACCATCATAGCGATGCTCATGAGATTAAGCAGGTTGCGGTTGCCATCCACCAGTACAAAATCGACCAGCTTTTGCACAAAAATAGAGGTAGATAAACCCAGTACGGTAAAAACAATTGCACCAAATAAAACCTGTGTCAGAATGCCTTTGTGCGGTTTAATCAAACTCCAGAACCTGCCCTGGATTGATTTCTTTTCATTACCGATCTGAAAATCTTCTGATGGCAACAATAGAACTAAAGCACCAGTCCACTCTTTTTTAAATTCATCGTGTGTTTTACGGTGCACTTTCCCATCTATAGGATCCATCACCTCTATAAACTTGCTGTTTACCTTATAAATTACGACATAATGCTGCAGAATATCATTTACAATAATATGTGCAATGGCCGGTGTCGGAATTTTAAATAAACTATCAAAGGGTGCTTTAACACCTTTCGCTTCAAAGCCTAATTTTTGGGCTGCTTCTACCAATCCTAAAACTGTAGTCCCCTTTTTGTCTGTTCCGGCAAGCTGCCTAATCCGCGCAACAGCCAGGTCTAATTTGTAGTGCGAGGCAATTGATGCCAGACATGCCGCACCACAATCTGTTATATCCCGTTGCTTAACCTTTGTACTCATTGCCTTTTATGTTTTTTGGATTAAGTTTGGATTTACCCAATCATCTACTTTATCGTAAAGTAACTGATATAAACTGCGGTCTGTAACCTTAAACCGGGCGGTAAAATTCATTCCCTTTTTGAGGTAACCTTTGTACCCGTTCTTTAACATCAGGAAATTTTTATCCATTAAACACTTTACCTTAAAGGCGGGCTGATTATTGTTCAAGATCACAATATCATCCGAAATATCGATCACTTTACCTACTGCCAAACCCCATTGGTTATAGTTATAGGCATTGATCTGAAAATGTACATCCTGTCCTTTTCTAATCAAACCAATATCAGCAGGGTTGATATAACAGTAGGCGGCCAAACCAGCATCAGGAGAAACCTCACCAACTTTTTGGTTGGCAAATACGTAAGCGCCCTGCTGTAAGCCAACCAGGTTCTGAACAGAACCATCTATTGGTGCCCGCAATACATATTGTTTTTTCTGTTCATTCAGCTCTGCCTGCTGACCTGAAAGCTGGCGCAGCTCATTCCGGTAACCATTGGCCTCAGTTTGCCATTGGGTTTTATATTTGGTACGCACCATTAAGTAAACCGATTCGGCCTGCTCCAGTTCGTATTTGTATTTTTCATATTCAGATTGTGTAATTACTTTATTTTGATAAAGCTTATTGTAGCGCGCAAAGTTACTTGCAGCTTGTCTTTTTGCAATACCGGCATTTTTCGACTCTTGAGTATATTGTTGCCAGGAGGCCACATACTGGCCGCTTTGCAGATTGGATCCGCCGTTAAATGATAACAGCGCGCCAATGTCTTGTAAAAAATGGGTAATCTGGTTTTTACGGGTTTCGACCAAAGCATCTTGTTGTTTGGGTAAACCGGCATCAATCGCGAGGAGCGTATCGCCCTGCTTAAGTCTTTTATTATCCGACAGCCGATACTGGATCAACCGGCCATTAACAGGTACAATAAGTTCTGTTTTTTCGATGGTAGACTGTAAAACACCAGTACCGTTTATGCTAATGGGTATCTTAATAAAGGGAAGTGCTGCCAGAACAACTAAGATAGCGACCACGGCAACTACATAAATTAATTGACTTGACTTACTAATTTGAGCGCGATAAACGAGAGCAGTATCTGAAATTTTTTCTGTGGAGTAGGTGGATAGCGGCATATGGGTTTAAATCGTAAAGAATCCGCTATTCCGGATAACCGGGACAGCGGATACTATGAATTGCTTATAAACTCCAAACGAGTTTCAAAACATTGGTTAATGTTTTAGATAAAAATGCTGAAGTATCGGCACCAACTGCATTTAAAGTTCCTGAAATTGAGCCCAAAAGTTGAGATAAAGTAAAGTTGATAATACCACCACCTTCTACTTGTGACATTTCAGTTGTGTTCATTTCTTTAACACCAAGATTTTTTAATTCTAAACTTTTCATACTAGATTTTTTTTGAGTTTTAAGATCCCTACTCTTTTAAAGGCTTTTCGGGATGCGCCTGATGCTTGGCCAAACACTTCAACGAATGTAACCATATTAGCTATACAGATGTAGTATTAAGCATCTAACACAAAGCTAACGATTCGTTTAATAAGAGGGATAAAACACCTTTCACGGCATCAAAAACGCAATCTCTACTAAAAAACTAGGGTATTAGTTCTCATATTCAATTTATTCATTAGCGAATACCTGCTTTATATTCTTTTTATTCGCTGTTTTTTAAGCACCTCCTTTAAGAAACAGCTGGTTTAGAGGCCGTTCTTTTTCATAAATTCGACCTCTTTCTCGGCGATATGATCATCGTCAATCGCATATGATTTAATATTTGCGATCTTCATCTCATCAATTACATCCACAAAATCCTGAAACCTGGCGGTTTTGCCCGGCTTGATAATGACGATCATATATTTTGCGGGATCGTGTTGATGGGTTTCGGCAACCTGCTTCTCATTTTTAATGATTTCTTTTTCAATATGCGCAACAGGTATAACTTGCATATTTGCCTTTTCTACCGTACCCATGTAGCAAACAGCCTTGTTATTTTTGCCCAACAAAATCGTCATCGTACGTGATTCGGGATAATTTTCTACTACATCAGTCTTAACGGGTTTGGCAATATCTGCCGCATTTAAGCTGCCCAACGAGGTGGTAAGCATAAAAAATGTGGTTAATAAAAACATCAGGTCTACCATTGCAGTAAGATCGACTCTTGGTGTTGGTTTTTTGGTTCTTCCTTTTGCAGCCTTGCCGCTTTGAGATTCGTTTAGCGTTGCCATAATGATTTAGGTTTTTAGTGATGATGACAGGCCAGATCAAATTGCATAAAAAAAGCGGTTAAAAATTTAACCGCTTCTTTCACTTTGTAATTCTCTTTGGATTAATGCCAGTGCAATCTGAAATGATTTGATTCTCCTTATCATCAAAGTATGTTGGGCCGAACCTTCTTTCAATTTGAGTATTGCCTTTTCACATTTACCAAGTGTTGAACCCAGAGACCTATGTGCTTCTTCAAATTCGCTTATGGAATACTTCGCCATTTACCCTATTTTTTAAGGCTTTTATTTTATCAATTGTAGCACAAAATACTAAATTTAGTCTATTTCACGGCCTCGATTACACCGCAGCCTACCCTTGGTCCCGAGTTTCCTGTTGGCTGGGTAGTATAATCGTCGGTACCGCCATGTACAATGATGCCACGACCTATAATATTTTTAATATCGCCCTCCTTAGTGCTCCATTTATCGGTGGTTACCGAAAGTGTAGCATGGCCTTTACTGTCTAGCATAATATTGCCGATATCTCCGCTATGATAGGCTCCGGAGCCCCACTTTCCATGAACCTCTTTGGTTGGATTCCAATGGCCGTGGGTATTTTCGCCCATATTGCCACAATCGCCATGTTCGTGAAAGTGAACGGCAACATTGCTATCAGCCCTGGCCGCAAAATTCATCTCGATATCCATTTTAATTTTTCCGTCGCTCAATTCGTAAAATTTTGCTGTTCCAATGGTTTTGGTGTTATCAGCAGTTTCGGTTAAAGTAGCCTGGGCAATTTCTTTGTCGGTTTTGGTGCAGGCACTTACAAATGCAAGCCCCGCAACAGCTAAGCTTAAAAGATATTTTTTCATGTGATTAAAATTTAGTTTAAATACGAAACACATTGACAATCATTTAGTTTGACCTAAAACAGATACGGCTAAAACCATTTGCACTACCACTTGTTTAATGAGTATAAAATCGTATAACTATGGAACAGCCAACAGCAATGAACACTTTGAGTCAAATTTTAGAGAAATTGAGGCTGAAAGGAAAAGATAACGAACTTAAAATGTCCGATCACGGTAAGATGCAAAGTAAATCGTTGGGAAAAATTTATAAACCTGAAGATTTAACTATTGTTAAAACTTACCGCTTTGAAGGAGATTCAGACCCTGCAGATAACTCTGTACTTTATTTGCTGGAAGATCAGGATAAAAACATCGGATATATACTAGACGCTTATGGTATTTATTCGGATAATGAAGGACCATCATTTGATGATTTCTTAAAAAAGATCCCCACCGAAAACAGAGACGAACAGGAATTGTTCAGTTAAATACCTTAAATATAAAAAAGGGAGAATTGGCGTAATCTGATTCTCCCTTTTTTATATTTAAAAAATTGGGAAGTTATATTTCCGTAATTTTGCGCCTCATTTACGAGCCCCAGATGAAAAGCAAAATCAATATTCCACCCATTCCCGCTGTTTTACTATCCATTATTAGTGTACAGTGTGGTGCGGCGATTGCTAAAGGGCTTTTCCCGCAAATTGGGGCAGCAGCAACTGCATCCTTAAGGATCGGGTTGTCTGCGGTGATCTTGTTGATTGCTTTCCGACCAAACCTGCTTAAACTAAATGCCAAACAGTGGAAATACGTAATTTTATATGGCGTTTGTTTAGGGGTAATGAACATGGTGTTTTACATGGCCATTGCCCGTATTCCAATTGGTTTAGGCGTAACCCTGGAATTTGTTGGTCCTTTAGGTCTTGCCATTTTCGGATCGAAAAAACCTGTTGATTTTCTTTGGGTAGTACTGGCCGCTACAGGTATTGCACTAATTGCACCCTGGACAAGTACAGGTTTAAATGTTGGCGGTGTGCTATTGGCCCTTTTGGCAGGTGTTTTTTGGGCGGCTTACATTATCCTTGGGGGGAGGATTTCGAAAATCATGAAGGGTGGTGATGCCGTGGCCATCGGGATGTTATTTGCAACCATAGTCATTTTGCCATTTGGTATTTATGGTGGTGGATTAGGCACTTTGAACCCGAAATTACTAGGTTTAGGCGCAGCGCTTGCATTACTATCAAGCGCCATTCCTTTTACCCTCGAAATGAGGGCCCTTAAACAGCTTCCCGCCAGGACCTTCAGTATTTTAATGAGCCTTGAACCCGCCATGGCATCGCTGGCAGCCCTGGTTTTTCTTCACGAATACCTCTCATTAAAAGAATGTTTTGCAGTGGCTTTTGTGGTCATCGCTTCTGCGGGTTCTTCTTTAACAGCCAGGCGTGTGAAATTATAACTAAGCCAGTTTTTCTGTTTTGTAAATTACAATCTCTTCTGTAAGTGCAGCGGCCTGTTCTACAAAGGCCAAAATATAGGGTTGTTCGTTATGTACATCCAAGCTGCTTTGATCTTTCCATTCTTCCTGAAAAATGAAAGTATGGTCGCTTGCAGATTCGTGCAGATCGTATTGGATACAGGCTTCTTCTTTCCGCGAATTTTCTACCATATCCAATAACACAGCCCTTAAGGTTGTAATGGTTTCTTTTTTACTTTTAACTATTGCTGTTAGATAAATGCTCATATACTTCGGTATTTAAAAAGTTTTGGGTTAAATGTTGCTGATGTAATTTTAAAGCGCTCATGATATCTGCGTTTTTTTCCACGTCATGGAAATGGATGCCATCTATTCTTTCCATTCCGGTAAAAGCGTTCATTCTATGGAAGCCGAATAGCACGCCATCATCTACACTCGTTTCCATAAAAAATTCTTCCGGAAGTGTAAAGGCTTCTTTTGGCGCGTTCCATGATGAAGTGACCATATATTTCCGACCATGTAACATGCCACCGGTACCATAATTTCGGGTAGGGTTATCCGCTTTGCGACCATCGCTTACATAAATCCCTTTTTTATGCCCTTCGGTAAATACCACATCAATATACTTTTTAAATCCATGTGGCAACTGGAACCACCAGATTGGGGTATGATAAATTACCACATCGGCCCAAACATATTTTTCTACTTCTTCCTTTGGGTCGTAATTGTGGTTAATGTTGGTTGTTTTTATTTCAAATCCTTCGGCTGATGAAAAGAAATCGGCGGTGGCGTTAGCTATTGTTTCGTTAAACAGGCCTCCAGAGTGACCAAATTTTTGTCCGCCGTTGATGATGAATATTTTTGTCATTTCGTTTTTCTATTTGATAAGACAAAATTACAGCAACCATATCTATTATTAAAACAAGTTAATTCATAGCTTTGTATCAGAATTATAATAACAAGATTATGGTTAATTTAGAGTGGTACAGAAGTTTTAAGGCGATTTATAAAACAGGAACCTTAACTGGTGCAGCAGAAAACCTGTTCATTTCGCAACCTGGTGTAAGTTTACATTTAAGTTCTTTAGAAAGTTATGTGGGTTACAAACTTTTCGAACGTACTGGCCGGAAAATGATCCCGACCGAAAAGGGGAAAGTACTGTATAATTTTATTGTAGAACCCCTCAGCAAACTCGAGGACGCCGAAAAACACTTCCAAAAAAGTACGGAAAAACATACCCCGACCATTAGTGTAGGCATGTGTTTCGAAACTTTTCAGATTACACTCGAACAATATATTTCGACCTTGCCTTTTAACGTGATCATCCGTTTTGGTGAGTATCCGGAAATGCTCGATCAATTGGACAAAGGCATTTTAGATCTTATCATTACACCTCAAAAGGGGAATTCACCAAATATTGAACATGAAGCTTTTTCTTCTGAAACCATCGTTCTGGTGGGCGGCATAGAAACAGACGGGCAAACTTTTGATTCGTTGGTGAAAAAGAAAGATTTGTCGGGAATGGAAGCCTGGTTAAAACAGCAGAAATGGTACGGCACCGCAGGAGACATGGAACATCTTTTACGTTTTTGGCAACTTAATTTTGGCAAACATGCCGATTTCCGCCCCAACTACATTGTTCCCAACCTCAATTCGATTGTCCGTTGCCTATCCGGCGGAAATGGCCTGGCGATTATTCCCGATTTCCTTTGCAGAAAAGAAGTTGAAGATGGAAAGATCAGGGTAATTTGGGAAGGGATGTCAAAACTCACCAATACTTTATACTTTGGATGTAGAAAAAACACGCAATATGCTTCAGAAATTCATATAATTAAAAACCTTTTTAAGGAGGTTATGGTTAGTATATAGTTTCTATAAAAAACGATCAGCTTAAGTCTGTTATTATTTTGAAACTTAGATAAAATATTTATTTTAGATCATCCCCTAAAATTCCATAATGAGTCAATCCAGTCATCTTTTAAGTAACGATCAATTAATAGAAGTATTTAATCTAACCCATACCGCAACGGCAGTGCATGTTGGAGAAAACGCGGTTATACAGTCGGCAAATGATGCGATGCTCAGGATTTGGGGGAAAGATAGAAGTGTGATCGGAAAATCGCTTGAAGATGCTTTACCCGAATTAAAGGGACAGCCTTTTATCGATATGTTTAGAAAGGTATGGCTCGAAGGTCTTGTTCTTGCGGGAAAAGATACTGCTGCCAATATCATGATTGATGGTGAACTGAAAACTTTTTATTTTGATTTTGAGTATCGTGCTGTAAAAAACAGGGAAGGAAAAACCATCTGCATTCTGCATACTGCCATTGATGTAAGTGAACGTGTATTAAGACAGGAAGCTGTCGAAAGAGAACGTGAGAAAGCTGAAGCGTTACAGCGCGAGCAGGCCCTGAACGAAGAACTGGCCGCCACAGTGGAAGAACTGGCTGCAACCAATGAAGAGCTTGTAGCCACAAACGAAGAACTACAGGAAACACAGGAAACTTTACACGTTTTAAATAATGAACTCGAATTAAGGGTCGTGGAACGTTTTAACCAACTTTCGGAAAGTGAAAAACGTTTCAAAACCATGGCCGAAGGAACTGATATTTTTATTGCTGTGGGCGACGAAAATGGTAGCGCAATTTATTTCAACAAACCCTGGACTATATTAACAGGCCGCTCGATGAACGATCTACTTGCTTTTGGCTGGGTTGATCTGATCCATCCCGAAGACCGTGAGGGCTATTTAAATATTTACCTTTCGGCCCTGGCCGAAAAGAAATCTTTTACAGGCGAATTTAGAATCCTGACCAAAAAAGGTGATTACCGTTGGCTGCTTGCCACTGGTCCACCCCGTTTCCATGCCGACGGATCTTTTGCAGGTTACATTAGTTCCTGTATCGATATCACCGAAAGGAAATTGATCGAACTGGAACGGCTTAATTTAAATAAACTCATTGAAGCCAGTTCCGAATTTATCGCTTTGGCAGGGCTAGACCTGTCTATCCAATATTTGAATCCTGCAGCTTTAAAAAAATTAGGCTGGGCAAATATCATAAACAGAACTATTTTAGACTGTATTTTCCCTGCAGACAGACCGGCAGCCCAAAAGCTTTTACCGGGAATTTTGCAGCGTATCAATTTCAGACAGGAAATCCGTTTCTGGAATGAAAAAACGGGAAATCCGTTTTGGATTGAATGGAATGGCTTTGCCATTAAAAATGACGAAACGGATGAGGTAATTGCCATTGCTACAGTGAGCCCTGACATTACGGAGCGAAAACTTTACCAGGAAGAACTTCAGGATATTAATATGGAAATGGCGGCAGCAAATGAAGAGTTGGCCACAACCAATGAAGAGCTCGCCCAAACACACGAAGACCTGATCCAATACACCAAAAAGTTAGCCGATAGCGAAGAAAAGTTACGTCAGGCCATAGATACAGGCAGAATGGGTACCTGGAGCATCGACCCTAAAACATTAGAAATTACCATGTCGGGCTTTGTTAAAAATTTACTCGGCCTTCCATTGGATAAACCTGCAGCGATGGAGGATATCATGAGCGCGATCAACCCTGATTATCATGATATGCTAAATACCGCTTTAAGCAATGCTTTAACAAACCATTCATCAAGTGATACCGAATACCCTATAAATAATTTAGTAACCGGCGAAGAAAAATGGGTTAGGGCAACCGGACGTGTGTTCGAAGATCAGCATGGCAATGCAACCGAGTATTCAGGGCTTTTTATTGATATTACCGAACAAAAATTAGATGAGCTCCGTAAAAATGATTTCATCGGAATGGTGAGTCATGAATTAAAAACGCCTTTAACAGCCATCAATGGATTTGTTCAGGTGTTACAGCGTAAGGCTAAAAAGGATGAGGATAACTATGCCATTATTGCTTTAGACAAAGCGCATAGCCAGATCAGGAAAATGACCACCATGATTAATGGTTTTTTAAATGTATCCCGTTTGGAATCGGGCAAACTACTGATCGAAAAAAGCAACTTTAATCTGGATGAGCTACTGAAAGAAACCATTGAGGAAACTTATATTTCGCAATCTTCGCATCAGATTATATTAAACCCAACCTGTAATGTTGTCCTTAATGCCGATCGGGATAAGATTGGAAATGTAATTTCGAACCTCATCAGTAACGGCTTAAAATATTCGGATAATGGCACACGCCTCGAAGTAACCTGTAAATTGCATGATACACAGGTTGAAATTCAGATCAAAGATGAAGGCATAGGGATAAAACCTGATGATATTGAGAAACTTTTCGAACGGTATTACCGTGTTCAGGGCAATCATACCATTTCAGGCTTTGGTATCGGGCTTTATTTAAGTGCCGAAATTATAGAAAGGCATGGCGGCCGCATTTGGGCAGAAAGTGAAGAAGGTAAGGGTTCTGTATTTCATTTTACCTTGCCTTTAAGTTAGCACATTTTTACCGCAAGCGACTATAAAATCTCTAAGCCATCCAACAAGGCATCATCAACCAAATTAGGCAGCGTAATTTTTAAAGTACCCGTGCGTTCCATTTCGCGTTCAATGGCAAAACGGGCTTCCTTATTACGGGCCCAGCTCCTTCTGGCAATGCCATTGTTTACATCATAAAAAAGCATATTCTGCAATTTCTCTGCGGCTTGTTCGCTTCCATCCAGCACCATTCCAAAACCACCGTTTATGACCTCTCCCCAGCCAACGCCACCACCGTTGTGGATCGAAACCCAGGTTGCGCCCCTAAAGCTATCGCCTATTACATTATGAATCGCCATATCGGCCGTAAACCGGCTTCCATCATAAATATTGCTTGTCTCCCTAAATGGAGAATCCGTCCCACTTACATCATGGTGGTCCCGGCCCAAAATAACGGCAGCAGATAACCTGCCTGTTTTAATGGCATCATTAAAACGCAAAGCGATCTTCGCCCTGCCTTCTGCATCAGCATATAAAATTCTGGCCTTCGAGCCAACCACCAGTTTATTCTCTTTTGCTGCACTGATCCAGTTGATATTATCCTGTAACTGTTGTTGTATTTCTGATGGGGCAGTCAATTTAATTTCTTCCATCACCTCTTTAGCCATTCGATCGGTTAAATCGAGGTCTTTTTCACTGCCCGAAGCACATACCCACCTAAACGGACCAAAACCATAATCGAAACACAAGGGACCTAAAATATCTTCTACGTACGAAGGATATTTAAAATCTATTCCATTTGCCGCCATTACCTCAGCACCTGCCCTACTGCATTCCAACAAAAAGGCATTCCCATAGTCAAAGAAGTAGGTACCCTTGGCTGTATGTTTGTTAATGCTTGCAGCTTGTCTTTTTAACGAATTCCGGACATCAATTTTGAATTGATCAGCTGCATTCGCCATCAGGTCATTTGCCTCTTCAAAACTTAAACCTACAGGGTAATATCCACCAGAATATGGGTTATGAAGCGATGTCTGATCTGAACCTATCGCCACTTCAATATTTTCTGCATCAAGCCGCTCCCAAACGTCAACCACATTGCCAATATAGGCGAGGGATACCGCTTCTTTCGCTTCCTGAGCAAGCTTTATCCTTTTTACCAGTTCATCTAAATGATCAATCAGTTCATCAACCCAGCCTTGTTGATGTCTTTTTGTTGCAGCCTGTGGGTTAACCTCCGCGCAAACCGTGATGCAGCCAACAATATTACCAGCCTTGGTTTGTGCACCGCTCATACCACCTAATCCGGCCGTGAGAAAGATTTTACCTGCTACATTTTTTCCATAAAACCCTTTCTTACGAAAGGCGTTCATTAAAGTAATTGCCGTTCCATGCACAATGCCCTGGGGTCCAATGTACATGTACGAACCTGCTGTCATCTGCCCATACTGGGTTACCCCTAATGCATTAAATTTTTCAAGATCTTCTGGTGCAGAATAATTCGGTATCATCATGCCATTGGTAACTACTACACGGGGTGCGGCAGTACTTGATGGAAATAATCCCTGAGGGTGACCGCTATAAATATTCAGCGTTTGCTGATCGGTCATCGTAGCGAGGTATTGCATGGTTAACAGATATTGCGCCCAGTTCTGGAATACACTTCCATTTCCACCATAGGTGATCAGCTCTTCCGGATGCTGTGCGATTGCCGGGTCCAGATTGTTCTGAATCATCAGCATAATTGCCGCGGCATGTGGCGTACGGCAAGGATATTCGTTTATTGGTCTTGCATAAATGGCATAATCGGGTATAAAACGATACATATAAACATGTCCGTAATTTTCCAGTTCATTTAAAAATTCATATGCCAGTTCTTCGTGCCATGCTACCGGAAAATAACGCAACGCATTTTTGATGCTCAGTCTTTTCTCTTCAGTATTTAAAACCGCCCGCCTCACCGGAGCATGGCTTAATTGCGTATTTCTTGTTTTGGCCCCTGGTAATGTGGCGGGTATACCAGCCAATAGCTGTACTTTAAAATCCATATTGTGTAATTTTAAATTCCTAATTCAATGTCGATTCTGCTTGGCTTGCAACGGCTACAATTTTGCCTTTTTGTACCATTTCAATTGCATTTCCCATGCGATCATACATGATCTGATCTTCTTCAAAATGATCAATTTCGGTACGCACAAAATCATGGACCGCAGCCAATATCTTTCCAGGTTTTAAGGGATGATGATAATCAATGGCCTGTGCGGCACAAAACAGTTCGATACCCAGGATCTTCTCTACATTTTCAATCACCCGAAGCGCCTTACGTCCGCTAATGGAGCCCATGCTAACATGGTCTTCCTGACCAAGCGAAGTTGGGATACTATCGGCGCTGGCAGGGAAACAAAGTCCTTTATTTTCGCTGGCCAATGCGGCTGAGGTATATTGAACAATCATGAAGCCCGAGTTTAATCCCGTTTCTTTCATTAAAAGTTTAGGCACACCGGGGGTATTTCCTTCCAATGAAAGATAAATACGCCTATCACTGATGTTCCCGATTTCCGAAGCGGCTAAACAGGCATAATCGAGTGGTAAAGCCAGGGGTTGACCATGAAAATTACCACCGCTGATCGTTAAATCATCGCTAAATATTACGGGGTTATCCGTTACCGAATTCAGTTCGATTTCTAAAGCTTCTTTTAAGTGTAACCAGGCCGTTCTGGAAGCGCCATGAACCTGTGGAATACACCTTAGCGAATAAGGATCTTGTACTTTGGCGCAATCGGCATGTGATTTCATGATTTCTGAATCCTGCAGCAGCTTTCTTACTTGCCCTGCCACAGCAATATTTGCCAGGTAAGGCCTCAACTGATGAAGTTCCGCATGAAAAGGTTTTTCAGAGCCCTGCAGGCCTTCAATCATCATGGCAGCAATAATATTAGCAGAATCCAGCACATTTTCCAGGCGTTGCACCACTTTAACCGCATGGGCAGCAATAAACTGGGTACCGTTAATTAAGGCCAGGCCTTCCTTTGGTCCCAAATGCAAAGCCTCCAGTTGATATTCTGCTAAAAGCTGCGCTGTAGCAATGATTTCATTTTTATAATGCACTTTACCTAAACCAATTAAAGGTAAAAACAAATGCGATAAAGGGGCAAGATCGCCAGAAGCCCCAACAGAACCTTGTTTCGGCACCACTGGTATAGCACCAATTTCTAAAAACCAGATCATACGGTCGAGCGTTTCGATCTGAATACCAGAATAACCTTGCGCCAACGCTTGTAATTTTAACACCAGCATCAACTTCGCTATTTCGCTATCTATCGGCTCACCTACGCCAACTGCATGGCTTTTCAAAATATTCTCCTGTAATTTACGGGTATCAGCCGCCGAAATCATGGAGGTACATAATGGACCAAAACCGGTATTGATGCCATAAACAGCCTGACCAGAAACGGCAATCCGTTCTACCACTTCACTACTCGCTATCACTTTAGCACGTGTGTTTTCACTCAAAACGCCTTTAATTTCACCATTGCTGATGGCCAAAGCCAGTTTAGCGGTTAAATGATCTGTTCCGTAATTAAAAGTCTGTTGCTCGCTCATGTTAGAAAGGTTTTAAACAAAAATAAGCCCTATATTTGATACCTATAAATACCAATTACATCATCATGTAATAACCATGGGTTATCAAATCGAACTTAGGCATTTAAAGTATTTTCAGGTATTGGCGGAAGAACTAAAGTTCAGAAAGGCTGCCGATCGCCTTTTTATTTCCCAGCCGGGACTAAGCCGGCAGATTAAACAAATGGAGGAAATTTTTAACGCCCCGCTGTTCGACCGGACGAAGAAAAAGGTGGAACTTACCGAAGCAGGCCTGTACCTTAAAGATGAGGTAGATTTTCTCTTCAGCCATATCGAAAACATCAAAAAACAGATCAGCAATATTAATGAGGGCAAACAGGGTGAATTACGGATTGGGTTTTTAGGCTCGGCAGCACAAAAAATTGTACCTGAGGTTATTTTTAAACTGAACAAAGATTTCCCTGAAATCAGAACCAACCTGGATGAAATGCCCAATAGGTTACAGGTTGAGTTATTGGAAAAAGATATGCTCGATGTGGGTTTTGTAAGGATGCAACAGTTTAAACCAGGTATTTCTAAACACATGATCCATCAGGATACTTTTTCGCTGGTTCTGCCTAAAAGCCACCCCATGAAAAAGGCAAGTTTTGAAGCGGTAAAAAAACTGGGTAACGAACCTTTTATCTTTTTCTCGAGTGATGATAGTCCCTTTTATTACGACCTGATGATGAGCATTTGTGAAGATCATGGTTTCAAACCCAAAACCTACCACAAATCGGTGAATGCGCTCACCATTTACAAATTGGTAGAAGAAGGTTTGGGCATTGCTATTGTACCCACTGCCCTGCAATATGGCTATCAGGAAAACGTAAAGTTTGTGGAACTCACCCATATTCCGCAACGAACAGAGCTATATATGATCTGGAAAGAATCGAACCGGAACCCAGCTTTAAAGAATGTGATTAAACTGTTGTTGAAGGATAAGGTTTAGCCGATAAAAAACTTTAAGCTTAACGGGCTTATAACGTTGCAACGAATTTCTGTTAAAGATCTTCGTTTGCTTGAATAGGGTTGGGCCGTTTTAGTAAAACGTTTTCAAAAAACGCCCTCATAGATATAGAATAAAGTGTGGGGGCAGATGACGATAAGGGAAGAATATCCTTCAATAGCGAATCGAAATTTATATGATTTAAAATAGATAATCTTCGTAATTCGTTAATGTAAATCATTAATTCTCTCATGTCATCATTCAAATTTTGAATAGCAATTGCCATTAATATATTGAATACATATTTTTTTTTATCCTCCACCTGCGGTAAAAAATCCTTATTGGGTAAAAACACCATACCAAAGTTTTCATATTCAGTAAGCTTAGCAATTAGTAGCTTTCGCAGAGGTGCATCTCCTTTAAGGTATGTCTCTAGAATTGTGTGCCGAAGAGTTAGTACTCTTTCCTTTAACGTTTCATATTCCTTAGCGGGCAAAAAAAGAAAAAATGGGTAATTCTTTTTTAATATCCACTTTGTCAAATGAAGAAGCAGGCATTTTATTTAAAATTTCCCCAATCTTTTTGTCAATAACAGCAAGATCTTCATAAATATTTTTAGACATTGATTAACCGATTTTTTTTCTACCTTTTCCTTTCAGTAGTTTTTTAATCTATCTTGCTCATCACATTTTCATAATATCCTAGATTCGAGCAATAAAGTTTCTTCAGATAGCTCAATAGGAAGATAAAAAAAGCTGTTCAAATCACTTACTAATGATATTTCTTTCAACAGCCTACCTCCATTTGACACAAATAACTTAATTAAAGATATTATTTCAATTGGCATATATTGCCATCTTTCGTGATTAAAAGGAAGTGTAAGATCTGCTTTGCTATTGGATAAATGAAAAGCAGCAAGCTCTTCAATAGCATCGGAAAATTTTTGTTCGTCATTCGAGATAACACTTTCAATGGCTTCCTGATAGCACAAAATCGGTTTTATGCAATATTTTGAAATTATTGCTGCATGAGCTGAGAAATCTCTCAATTTTAGCATTTCGACTACCAAATAAAGTAAACTTCCACGGCCAAATTCTTGCACTGAATATTTCTCTAGTTTTTGTGCGTTTTCTTCAAGAAATCTTATTAATTGATTTGAAATTATTTCGATCTTATCTGGGAAATAACTTAATGTGAATAAAAGGGTCATACATAGATCTGTATGCAGTACCCCATCTATCTGTTTACTTTCCGAAAAAGCTCTAGCATTCACCAATACATCGTAGTAGTAAGCGTTAAGAAGCTCCGAAAAACTTATATTATTACTATTGTTTTCAAAGTCAATTATCGCTTTAGGGATCTTAAATCCATATGAGTATTGTTGTAAAATTCGGCTAAACTCATATTTTACAATTTTTTCCCTTCCAAAAACAACTGTCTTAAATTCAAAATCGGATTTACCCGTTTTGAGATATTCCAAATAAAAATCCTCTAAGAAATTTGCTTGTTCTTTTTCTGATTGATAAACTTTAATAAAAAACTCTTTAAGTTTCTGTTTATGACTATTTAATTTGTTATTCATTTAAGATCATTTATTTACAACTAACTCTTGCCTTTTGTGTACGGGAAATTTCATCCCAATCTGACGATAGTAAAGATTTTAATTTAAACTGTCCTTTCGCATTGCGCCCAACAAATACGTCAACGACACGCTTGTTACCAATATTATCTAATATATCATCTGCTTCAATTCTCGTTAAACCAAAATCATTAATATTTGGTTTTGTCAAAATATCTCTAATAAAAAAGTCTGAATCTAGCTGCCGAGCTGATAAATCTCCAACATTCCCAGAAATATTAGTCTTCACTTCAAAAATATCATATTTCCCATCATTTCTAATACCTACTAAATCAATACCATGGTTTGATGCATTCTGAACACTTATAACATCCTGATACTTTCCAGAATTCATCAGCGCATCCTTTACCTGCTTCTCGCCCCAATTCCCGAGATTTTGTTGCATGGTTTTGAGGCCCCAAACATCAATCCAGCTATTAACGTCAGAGACATAACCATATAAAGTGGGGTTTGCTCCCCATAAACCGATCGGATCCTGAGAGATATAATTTCCCTGCTCCGGGTCATAATACCTAAAGCGATTATAATACAGCCCCGTTTCTACATCTTCATATTGCCCTTGGTACCTAAATGGTATAAATTCCCGATCACCGCTAAGTTTACGGATTTTTCCATAAATATCAAGTTCGCAATCCCATACTTTTTTGCCTACATGATCATAAGCCTGTATAGGAGTACCCAAATAATCACTAATGATAGAATAATATTGGCCATTAACAATTTTGGCACTTGGGGTAAATTTATTTTGATCGTACACCCAGGTAATTAAGTCATTGCCAAACGGCTCCGTTTTATCATAGCTAAGCAATCCATCTTCGTTTACCACCAGATTAGGTCGCTCTTTTAATGGATAATTCCATTCGTGGAGCAGTAAATTACCATCCCACACATAACGGTATACTTTATCTTTAACAATTTTGGCTTTCCTCCTGCCTAAGGCATCGTATTCGAAACTGATGATTTCACCCTGTGGATTTTTAACGGCTTTCATCATGCCATTGGCTGCCCAGGCATAAGCCCAGTCCCCCTCTTTCCATTCAGGTAAATCCGGTTCAGCATCTGCCAGAATATCCACTGCTTCCGCTTTCGGAATATCGGGATTAGCCATTCCCCAGTTTAGCTTTTTACCAAATAAGCTATTATCTTCTGGTGCGGCCACTTCTTCTTTGGCCAGACCTATAATATTGCGCTTGCTTTTTTGAACCAGGTTACCTTTGGCATCATAACGGTAATACCATTGGTCATCTTTAAGCAGTTTGCCTCCTTTATCGTAACGCCTGTCACTGCGGTCTGCGGTTTTATATAAGTTTCCTATCTCGTCAGGATTTTTATAGATTACCTTGCCATCATCACTGTAACTTGCCGAAGCCAAACTGCCAAAAGTATCGTACCTGTAATTGATGCTTCCACCGGTAATGCTGTTTAAGCAGTTATTAAGTTTATCATTTGGCCCCCAGGCATATTGTTTAAAAGCAGTGATCGAACCATTGGCTTCTACCTTTTGACTAATTGGATGGCCTTCGTGATCGTAATCGAATGTTGCCCTAACCCCACCGCTTAAACTGCGGCTGGTTTCCTGTCCGTTTTTATTACGGCCAATCCTTGCTGTCCATTCTGCTGATCCGCCACTTTTTGCGGCAATACCATTCAGATAACCTGTTTCATCATAATCGTATTGAATATCGGCCCCTAGTGAACTTTTTAAACTGGTCAGGTTACCAAAAACATCATATTGATAATTGATCTGGTAGCCATCCTGTATTTCCTGGGTAACCATACCCAATGGATTTCGCTTAAAATTAACCGAAGAAAGTTCGTTCTCTGCGGCAATAAGCAACCCAAGTTTATTGTATTGGAAAGCTTCGTAGGTACCATCTTCGTAGCTGCTATACACCAAACGGCCGCTTAGGTCGTAATTGTGATAAACAGCCTTTCCATCAGCCTGTATGGTTTTAATGATCTGCCCATCCTGGTTGCGGATATATTGTTGCTCTTGCCCGTCGAAACCAATTTCTTTTACCACGTCATCGTTTGCATCCCTTAAAAAGAGGTATTCTTCACCTTTTTCGTTGGTAATGCCTTTCAAATTTTCCCATTTATCGTAGGTAAAATGAAGGGTCTGGATATACTGACTGGATGTTTGACTGCTTCTTTTTTGTGTTTTTAGGCTACCCATAGGCGTATAAGCCATATACCATTCTTCACGGCCATCGGTAGCGTAAACCGGAAGATCATAAGCGTCGTATTCAAAGCGCAAAGGCTCTTCACCAAAATCTTTTACCAGGGTAACACGGCCCATTTCATCCCGTTCCCAAATGGTAGTTTGATCACCGTCGGGGCTAAAACGGATCAAACGACCGTAATCATCGTAAGTCCAACGGCGAATATTGCCTTCGCTCGAAACCGATTCGATCAGCTGGTTTAAACTGTTATAAGTCCAATGGATTTCATGCCCTTCATGATCACGGCAAAACACTGGTAATTTTTGCCCTTCGGTATAATAAAAATCGACTACCCGATTGTCTTTTTGCACATGTTTAAGCAATTGGTTCTGCTCATTATACAGCCAGGTTTCATTCGACCCAGCCGGATCACTCCTTAAAATCAGGTTATTGTTTTCATCGTAGGCATACTGGTATTGCTCGCCATCCGGGGTATGGTAAGTGGTAATGTTGCCCCGATTGTCGTACTCGTAACCGATTACTTTACCTTCAGGACTGGAAACCATTTTCTCTTCGTTGTAGCGATCGTGTTCATACCAGGTTTCGCCGCCCAAAGCATCTACTTTTTTGTAAACCAGGTCGTTTTCATCATAATAATAACGTTCTATTTTACCATCGCGATAGTATACCTCATTATATCCTTGCTCCGGGAAATAGCTTATCGAGCCACTCATGAAACCATCTCGGCCTTCCGTATGGATTACACGTCCTTCCGCATCATAAGCCCAGAAATAAGCCATACCGTTTCGGTTGGTCCTTTTCACTACACGGTTGTGGTCATCGTACTCGAAACTAATGGCTTTACCTGCCTGATCGTATACCTTGATCATATTGCCCAGCTGGTCGTAATCGTAACTCACCAGCAGATCGCTGGCATTTTTATAGTGATAGTAGACTGCTTTAATGGCCGTACTTGCTTCGTTATGCTGCATTTCGAGCACACGTCCCGAATTTTCTACAATGCGGGATAAAAGTTGTCTTTTATAATAAAATGTAAGGCTGGTACCGTTGGTGTATTCGATCTGATTAATGCGGTAGATATCACCATCTTGCCCGCCACTAAAAAGTGTATAAGTATAAATATCCTGATCAATGGTAAGCACCCAGGTATTTTCATCAGGCCTTTCCATCCAAACTTTCTGCGCACGGTCGTATTGCTTACCTGAATATGGCTCAATATAAGGCAAAGGCATCACCATATTTTCAGTAGGATGACTAAAACCCACAATTCCAGCTTCAGGATCAGGGTAAATGTAAAGGTCGTAATTGTTATAAACCTGATTGCCCAACATGCCCGCATAAGGTTTATCACTGCGCCAAACATTGTTCCAGGCCAGTGTTTGCCCACCCGGTAGTTCGAAATCTGTCCACTCGAAAAACATGGCACCTGAAACGAAATTAACAGGTTCTAAACCCCAATGGCAAAGCTTTTTGGATATGGGATTATTTTTAAACAAGCCTCTGAGTACTTTATTTACACCCTTTAAAGCCGCCTTAGATAGCGCACTTCCCAATTTGCTAAGCCCCCGCATAATACCTATGGCAGCAAAGCGCATTAAATATTCTTTCAGTGTATAATTGTGCGGAGCAAAAGTACCCCCGACCAGTACAGGTTTACCAGTATTAATCTGCACGTACATGCTTAATAAATCGCTATAAAATGCGAAGTATGCCAAAGGATTTTTCTTTAATTTCCCTGGTACGGTAGGTAAGGGCTTTAAGCCCATAGGCGGGCACCAGCAGGTAAGCACCTGCCCGGGATTAGAACCACTCATTTCCGATCCTTGCCCTTTTACTGTAGTAGAGCCCCAATACACTTCGCCCTCATGCGGCGAACCGGGTATGTTCACAATAAAATAGACCGGTATGGAAGTGATGTGCCTGAAAGGCAATAAAACCCCCATTACGCTGGTGGTGGTTGTAGCCTTATGCCTGCCATGCACAAAAATAGAACCACCCATCGGGATGCTGGCCGCACCGATTAAACCCTGCGCAAATTTTGGAATAGGAATGTTAAAACGCAGATAATCCATCGGATCGAACACCATGCCAATGAACGGATGAGGTAAGGGCAAAGGTATAAAACCGAAAGACGGCGGAATGGGAATGGTTGTCCAGTGAAAATCGATCGCCAATACCACATCAAAATGTTTACTTACATGCTGTACCGCCGTATTGGCCATCGCAGGTTTTTTGGCTTTTAAAAGCTTTAACGTACTCTTTGCCGCAGGTGGATTGCTTCCCGGGGCAACAGCTCCGCCACCGCCGCCACCAACAGCTTTTGGTTCGGCTTTGGTTAAGCTTGCAGATAGGCTGATTGACCTATCGATAGACATATTCGGTTTACTTGCTTTTACTTTTTTCATCCGTATAGTTTTTTTAAGGCAATGTTATTTTCAATTATTGCCAATCATCTTACGACAATGGATTGGCATGGTTTGCAGGCACTTCTGCCATCGATTTCCAGTCTTCTCCATAATCCTGTCTCATCTCCAAATCCAGTTTTTTACCTTCAGGGCTCTCTTCGCCATATTTTTTTAACATGATCGATGCGGTGTAAGCCATCGAACTTTGCCGCCGTTTTTCTATCGGCATTTTCTTTGCAATTTCCAGGCACCTAACATAATAAGTCATTGCTTTTGCCGAGCCTGTTATTTTGCTTTCCGAAAGTTGGCCAAGCAAACGGGTACATTCCATGGCGATAAAATCATTTTCAATTATTTTGGCAATCTGAATTGCTTTTTCAAAATATTTTTTGGCTTCATCCTTACCCGCATGCGCCAATAAAAAACTGCCATAACTCATATGGATATGCGCACTTAGCTGTGAGTGCTCTCCGGCCCGGGCCAAAGCCATTTCGTATTGTTGGCGCGCTTCGTTTTTTTTGTTTTTTATCGCTAAACTCTGTGCCAGCATAATCCTGGCGGCAACAACAGCTTCCTGCAATCCCTGTTTCTGGGCAATGACAATTGCACGTTCCAAAACGGCATTCGCCTGCTCGTGTTTACCTTTGCTCAAATAATTACTGGCAATCAATATCTGTTGCTGGTAATCGGCTTCAGGATCATTTTTTTCGCGGTTGGTATGCGCCGCGGCATTCTGCATCAGCTGGCTTACATCTATATTGAGCTTAAATTCTGTTCCCTGTTTTAATTTTTTTAAGGTACGGTGTATGTGGTGCTCGGTGTAAACGAGTTTAATATTATCGTTATTTAATGTTTTAATGCAAGTACAACACTCGTTAATCCATTCAGAAAGACCAGCAACATCATCGATAGCTGTTGGTGCCAGCTGAATATATATTTTCTTAAAGTTCAATTCAGGATAAAGCTTGCAAAGCCTTACCAAGGCCACAATAGGCACATATGCATCGGTCTTATAATCGTTTGCGTATTCACCTGACTCAATATCCCAAACAATGCCTTTGCCGGTGTCCTTCTGCCATAAATCAAAGATCTCTTTCCATTCCTTCACTAAACTTTTGCCATAATCGTTTTTGTTGTTAAAACCCTGATGATGGAGCAGGAACATGTCGTCGGTCCGGCTTTCTTCTGTTAACTGATATTTAAAATAAGCCTCGAATAAGTTTACCTCATGCCGCTCACCTAAACAGAGAAACAGGGTTTCTGATGGATGTTGTCTTACTACTTGTTGCCATTGTTTATCTATTTTAAATAGTTCGAGTTGTATCGGATTCATTGGAGCTTAAGTCGGCATTAGTTTAGGTTAATCGTTCCACTACTGATATTCGTTTCGCTTTCGCCACCTACGTTAATCTTTTTCGAAGCTAGGTTAGCCTCGGTTTCGCCACTCATCGAAAGTGTTTTGGTACCGATATCCAGGGTTTGCGCTTCGATACCGATACCAGAGGTTGGCGTACCGTCTTCGGGGCCAACACCTATACCAATACTTACAGAAGCTGAATTCCCAATGTTTTCGCCCAATGTTAAAATATCCTTCCCCTTGATGATAATCTTGCCTGTTTTATCCATAAAAATGCTGCTCTCCCCACATTTAATCAGGATCGATTCTTTGGTTTCAAAAACAGCCTTACCGGCTCCGTCCAATTCGATAAAATTGCTGTCTTTATCGCGCATAATCATACCTGCACCGTCATCCATGGTTAAAGTATGCCCACTTTTAGAAGTTAAACTTTTGCTGTTATTGCTGGCGCTGCCTCCGCTCCCACTTTTACCATGAAATACTGATCCTAATACAATCGGACGGGCAATATTCCCTTCTTCAAAAGTTAAAGCTACCTGATCGCCGATTTCCGGAATAAATACAAAACCCCTGTTTTTGCTAACCTTATCACTGCTTCCGGCATCTGGTGTAATTACCCGCAGCCACTCCGTTACATCGTTGGTTTTACATTCCCATTTAAATTTCACCTTAATGCGTCCCTGCCCTTGCGGGTCGGCATTATCAATCACATCTGCGAGTTGCATATCAGGGTTTGGCTTAGCATAGCTTTTTACCGAAAGCCGCTCTGTTGTAGCTACTACACCCTCGAAGGTATTGTAATATTTACCTGTACCATCAATGTCGTGGTTAATGCTCGTGATGAGGAATTTGCCAAGGCTTTCGGTAGAAAAAGATAGCTCTTTCCGCACACTCATCGTAATTTCTGCAATACTGCCTATACCTAAAGCAGCATTATCGCCACTGGCATTTACTTTTAACAGGTTACTGATATGTGCCTTTTCTTCATTCTGCACATGGCTTTTAATATCATTGTTATTGTCTACACGGATAAGCGCGGGCTGGTTAAAGGTTTTGCTGTACATGGCATTAGATACCTGTATGGCATGCGCCAGGTCTGGCGATCCATCACTTGCACCGCTGCTTTCGCTCTGCAGCATTTCATCCTGTTTGGGATTGTAGGCAAAACGTTTGTTTTTGATCGGCGCAATCTCCATGGCATACTGCAGGTTTTGTACATCGCGACCATAAATCAAGGCCACTTCTTTCTGATCATCGGGTTTGCCAAAATTCAGTTGTTTGCCATCATAATAAAACCATTCGTGGTATTCGCCCGAAAGCCTGTTCAGAAAATCGAAATCACTCTCCCTGTATTGGATCAGATAATCAATGGGCTCCTTTCTGGCTGCGTTGGCTACAATTTTAATGTCGTTTGAAGGTACATCCGAAGTAGCGAGATTTACAATGCTATTGAGATCTTTATCCAGATAAGAACCTAAATCCGGTCCGCGGTCGATCAGAATAGTAGGACTATAACCACTCACAATCAATACCCCGTGATAACCATGGCTTTGCGCCAGTTCTACTTTAGTTACGAGGCCGGCAAATTCCTGTAGACTACCAGAATCGTAGCCAAAGGAAGCGGTAAGGGTTTTACCCACAAAATCGCGACTATCATTTAAACTGATCATTCCAGGAGAGCCCATTTGATCGTGATTAAACCGCAGCTCGAAATAATGATGTGCATTAAAGGCCTGTTTTAAGCTAAAAGAAGCAAAATGTGTAATGGCCTTATCTTCTATGTTAATTTCGGTGATTAATTTCTTTTCCATATCAACTAAATAATAGTTTATGACTACTTGAACATTCCATCGTGATAGGTTAAAACGTTCCTTTTTCCAGTGAGCACAGCTCCATCCTTTGTTTCGTTAACCCCGGGATAACTGATGGTTTTACTGTCTGGATTATATGTTATTGCCAACCGGGCAATCAGCTTTTCCCTATCATCGTCTTCTTTAAGCGTTGCAGATGCGAATAGCTGTGTTTTAATTGCTTTGCCCGTTTTGAACAAAGGTTTATTGATGCTAAATTTTGCATGGTCGATTACCAAAGTGTGGCATACACTATAAGGTTCGGTGCCACTCATTTGCCCATACCCTGTAAGAAGATATGTTTTTTGAGGCAATGTATTTAAAGTATAAATGTGTTCAAAAAACGGAGTAGGACTGCCTTCATCGTCTTTATCCTCATAAAGGCTATTAAACGAAAGGGCCGTTGCCACATCATTTTCATCCTTATACTGCACAATATTTTGCACATGCCACATCGAACCCGAATAGGGTGAAAGCCAATAAAACACCCTAAGTTTGCCATCATCGGCAGTTAATACCTTAATTTCATATTTTTTCAGATTGGCAAAATCGGTTTCAAAAGACCCTGGTAGCTTTAATGCTTCAACAAATGCTTTGATAAATATTTCTTCGGCTTCAGTGTTCCCATCATTCCGGTAATTTTCTCCGGAAGCCACCATATTAGCGGCCAAATTTTCGAGCGAATCGGTTTTGGCAGGAACCGAATCTACTTTTCGTTTTACAACAGTATCGGCACTGGTTTTTCCAGGCTGCTGCTTATCATGCTTTGCTTCGCAAGAAAAGAGCAAAAACACCAGAGACAAGTATAAAAAGAGTGTTGCTTTCATTATTGTCTTGGTATATTGATTAATCCTCTGTTTTCCATTGCCTTTAAAATAACGGCCGTTCCAATCTGCTTGTTTACATAATCGAGACTAAAAAAATGATCTCTTGGGAAACCTCCTTTAGTATACAGATTGGAACCGCCCCATAAGTAAGGCGAATTGATATTGTTGTTCTGATAAGCTTTTGCAATCCCATTATATTGCTCTAAACGCAATAAAACTTTCGGCAGCGACCAAACGGTTTCCTTATCCAGACCACGTAGTTTTAGGGCATCAACTGCGCTTTCTTCAAAAGTAAACGGTGGCCCATGGTTTATTTTAGGCCGGTTAGCAGGATGCTGTCTGGTAAAACCACTTAAGGGATCGCCGTTATGCAGATGTTTAGTAAAATCAGAACCGCTTTCCCTATAGTGTACACAGGCAATAAAGTACCATGGGATGCCTGTATTTTCTGAAAAAATACTGTTGTTTACAAAGGTTCTGCTAAAAAAACTATTGCCAATTTTAGGATTCCTTTTGAGGAACAGATCATCAGGTTCAGTTACAAAACAGGTACTGCGATAGGTATATTTGTTTAAGTTTAATAGTTTATTCCTTACTGCCTGATATCTTGATTTATTAGTTATGATTTTATCATCAATAATCCGGTTGATCTCAACAGATTTCAACGGCGCTATTGTGCAGGAATTAAACAGCTTAATGTATTCTAAGTCGGTAGCCATAGTTAGCTCTTTATATCACACCTCTAAAGCCAAAAAAACCGTTATTAGGCCAGAAATCAGCAGCTAATAACGGTTTAAATGGATTAAGCCTTAGGCCAATCGTTTTCGTGTTCTGCATTGCCCAGCTTTAACTTACGGGCAGAAACTACAAAACTTAAAGTCATCGGTGTATTGTCGTTTACCGCAATACCCTCGTTATACTGGATGATGTAACCATCTTCGAATGACAGTTCCTTCATTTTTGAATCTTCTTCGCCTTTTTTGAAAACCAATGTTCCAGAAAGTGGCTTGTACTGGTTGTTCACCATTGATTCGATTACTGAAGTATCTTCGGTTGATTCGATTTCGATGTGGATGGTACCACCATAAACACCTGATGATGGACGG
>Ga0163161_10000134_pt1 | contig 69955 bp, 71 predicted proteins | sample S45metaG_FD_129847 | JGI IMG/M metagenome (GOLD analysis project Ga0163161, IMG submission 129847) | Switchgrass rhizosphere microbial communities from Kellogg Biological Station, Michigan, USA - S4-5 metaG | ecosystem: Host-associated > Plants > Roots > Rhizosphere > Soil | place: USA... | reverse complement strand
GCCCCGATAGTAACGGAAATCCTTTTGCTTTTTCCTTTAAAAAGCAAAAGATTGTAGTGCATAGCGGGAAATAGCTCCTAATCTTTATTAAATTCCAACTTCTAATTATGGCGATGCTTCTCCAGAAGCCTCGGGACGCTCAGCTAGACACAGAATTACTCTTAATATACTATAGTAGAAATTCCTCCTCATATATTAAGGACAAAAATAAACCCGACAAGTTTTGAAAAATATCCGGTTGAGCAATAGAACCTCCCCTTATATATACGTATAGAAAACGATCCAATTATTATTGAATACATTTTAGTCATATATATTATAGTATAAACATCTATTTATGTATTGTATGTGTTTTTGTAATGCGTTATATTTGCATTCACAAAATTATAAACAATGATTAAGATTACTTTACCCGATGGGTCAATTAGAGAGTTTGCTTCAGGCGTAACTCCGATGGAGGTTGCGAAAAGCATTAGTGAAGGATTTGCAAGAAACGTGATTTCGGCATCTTTTAATGGTACAACAATTGAAACCGAAACTCCATTGACGACCGACGGTAGTCTTATTTTATATACTTGGAATGATGCGGAAGGTAAAAAAGCTTTCTGGCACTCGACTTCGCACGTAATGGCGCAAGCACTTGAGGAATTGTATCCTGGAATTAAACTAACTCTTGGACCTGCAATTTCAAACGGTTTCTATTATGATGTAGATTTTGAAGACCAAAAGATTACTGATGCTGATTTTAAAAAGATTGAAGATCGTGTTCTTGAAATTTCAAGGGGTAAACATGAGTTTAAAATGCGTCCGGTTAGTAAAGCTGATGCTTTAGAACTATATAAAGATAACGTTTACAAGACTGAATTGATTTCGAATCTTGAAGACGGAACTATTACTTTTTGCGATCACGCTACTTTTACTGATTTATGTAGAGGTGGACATATTCCAAATACCGGTATTATCAAAGCTTTTAAAATCATGAGCGTTGCTGGTGCTTACTGGAGAGGTGATGAGAAAAACAAACAGTTAACTCGTGTTTATGGAACTTCTTTTCCTAAACAAAAAGACCTGACTGAATATCTTGAACTTCTTGAAGAAGCAAAACGTCGTGATCACCGTAAATTAGGTAAAGAACTTGAATTGTTTGCTTTCTCTCAAAAAGTTGGTGCTGGTTTACCTTTATGGCTGCCAAAAGGTGCTGCACTTAGAGATCGTTTAGAGCAATTTTTAAAGAAAGCTCAAAAGAAAGCTGGATACGAACAAGTGGTTACTCCACATATTGGTCAGAAAGAGCTTTATGTAACTTCTGGTCACTATGCAAAATATGGTGCTGATAGTTTCCAACCTATAAACACTCCCGCTGAAGGTGAAGAGTTTTTATTAAAACCCATGAACTGTCCTCACCACTGTGAGATCTATAATGTAAGACCTTGGTCATACAAAGATCTACCTAAGCGTTATGCCGAATTTGGCACTGTATATAGGTATGAGCAATCTGGTGAATTACATGGTTTAACCCGTGTAAGAGGGTTTACTCAGGATGATGCACATATTTTCTGTACTCCAGAGCAATTGGATGAGGAATTCAAAAAAGTAATTGACTTAGTACTTTATGTATTTGGTTCTTTAGGTTTTGAAAACTTTACTGCTCAAATTTCGTTGAGAGATCAGGAAAACAGAGATAAGTATATTGGTTCTGATGAAAACTGGGAGAAAGCTGAAAATGCAATTATCAATGCTGCAGCTGACAAAGGACTGAATACTGTGGTAGAATATGGCGAGGCCGCTTTTTACGGTCCGAAGCTTGACTTTATGGTAAAAGATGCTTTGGGAAGACAATGGCAATTAGGAACAATTCAAGTGGATTATAACCTACCTGAGCGTTTTGAGTTAACTTATAAAGGTGCTGATAATGAATTACATCGCCCGGTTATGATTCACAGAGCTCCTTTTGGATCAATGGAACGTTTTATAGCAATTTTACTAGAACATACAGCAGGAAATTTCCCACTTTGGCTTATGCCGGAACAGGCTATAATCTTGTCTTTGAGCGAGAAATACGAAATATATGCTAAAAAAGTTTTAGATTTGCTAGAAAATCACGAAATTCGCGCCCTAATTGACAACAGAAGCGAGACTATTGGTAAGAAAATTAGAGATGCTGAAATGCAGAAAATACCGTTTATGCTTATTGTAGGTGAGGAAGAAGAGAAAAACGGAACAATTTCTATCCGTCGTCACGGTCAAGAAGGAAAAGGGAATATTACAGTTACAATTGATGAATTTGTCGCTATTGTAAACGAAGAAATAAAAAAGACATTAAAAGTTTTTACAGTTTAACTTAAATTATAAAGTCATAGCAATAAGAAGCAACAGAGGTTACCAACCTCGAGTAGAAAAAAAAGATGCACACAGAATAAACAATAATATTCGTGGTGTACAAGAAGTAAGATTAGTAGGCGAAAACATCGAACCAGGTGTATTTAAGCTTGCTGAAGCTTTACGATTAGCGGATCAATTTGAATTGGATTTAGTTGAAATTTCGCCAAACGCTGAGCCACCGGTTTGTAAAATCATGGATTACAAGAAATTTGTTTACGAACAAAAGAAACGTGATAAGGTTTTAAAAGCTAAATCTACGCAAGTTGTAGTAAAAGAAATTAGATTTGGTCCTCAGACTGATGAGCATGATTACGAGTTTAAAAGAAAAAATGCTGAGAAGTTCCTGAAAGAAGGTGCTAAACTAAAAGCATTCGTATTCTTTAAAGGTCGTTCTATCATCTATAAAGATCAAGGACAGATTTTATTACTACGTTTGGCTACAGATTTAGAAGAACATGGTAAAGTAGAAGCTATGCCAGTTTTGGAAGGAAAGAGAATGATCATGTTCATTGCTCCGAAGAAAAAGAAATAAGTCTTAAAGTTACAAGTTTTGAAGTCAAAAGTCATAAATTGCTTTTGGCTTTTGATATTTAAACTTTCAGACCAAAATATAAGTAAGTAAGAATAAATTAAAACACTAGGAAAAATGCCTAAAATGAAAACAAAATCTAGCGCCAAGAAACGTTTCAAAGTTACTGGTTCTGGAAAGATTAAAAGAAAGCATGCTTTTAAAAGTCACATCTTGACTAAAAAATCTAAAAAACGTAAATTAGCTTTGACTCACTCAGCGTTAGTTCACAAAACAGATATGAAAAGCATCAAACAACAATTAAGAATTATCTAATAATTCTTTAGGTTAAAAAATTATTTATATAACCTTGGAGTATGGCCATTAAGTTCCTTTGATTTAATTCAGGACGCCTGCTACAAAAACACATTAAAATTATGCCAAGATCGGTAAATTCAGTTGCTAAAAGAGCAAGAAGAAAAAAAATAATGAAGCAAGCCAAAGGTTTCTTTGGTAGACGTAAAAACGTTTGGACAGTTGCTAAGAATGCAGTAGAGAAAGCAATGTGCTACGCTTACCGCGATAGAAAACAAAACAAAAGAAATTTCCGTGCATTATGGATTCAACGTATCAACGCTGGAGCTAGATTGGAAGGAATGTCTTATTCTCAATTCATGGGGAAAGTAAAAGCTAACGGAATCGAATTGAACCGTAAAGTTCTTGCAGATTTAGCGATGAACCACCCTGAAGCTTTCAAAGCAATACTTAATAAAGTAAAATAAACGTTTTATAAACTCAATTTAGATTACTTACTTATCATAGAAAAACCATCCGCCACGGCGGATGGTTTTTTGTTTTATAGCTAATTCTAATCTTTAAGATTTGAATTTAAAAAGTACATTTGCATAAAATCAAATAGTAATAAATGTTTGAATCTCTTTTTAACCACATAGAAAAATTCGTGCCTCTCGAATCTTCAGAGAATGGTATTCTTGAATCGAGTTTAAGTTTGTCTACAATCAAAAAGAAAGCCCTTGTATTACAGGAAGGCCAGGTTTGTGATACTGCATACTTTATAGTTAAAGGATGCATGCGACAATATATAATTAACGATAAAGGAAGCGAACAAACACTTCAATTTGGGGTCGAAAACTGGTGGATTACTGATTATCTAAGTTATCATAACAATGCTCCTTCTCACTTTTATATTCAGGCTGTTGAGAACTGCGAAATAATCGCTATAGAAAAGTCTGTACTTGAATCTCTTTTGATTCAGATTCCAAAACTAGAACGTTACTTTAGAATCGTTTCTCAAAAATCCTTTGGAGCTGCTCAAATGCGGATTAAGTTTTTATTCACCATGTCTGCCGAAGAAAGATACCATCACTTTAATGGTCTAAATCCAGAATTTGTACAACGTGTTCCACAATATATGCTTGCCTCCTATCTCGATTTTTCTGCAGAATTTATGAGTAAAATAAGGGCCGGAAAGATATAAACGTATTTCTTGAAGTACTTCAAGTTTTTTAAAACAGATAAGCCGCAACTTTGTATCAAACTTTAAAAAATAAGAAAAATGAAACCAAGAATCGTTATCCCAACAGTTGCCCCAGAAGCTTATCAAGCCTTAATGAATTTAGAAAAATACATTTCGACTACTTCATTAACACCTATACATAAAGAACTAATTAAAATTCGCGCTTCACAAATTAATGGTTGTGCATACTGTATCAACATGCATACTATCGATGGTAGAAAACATGGTATAACTGAGCAAAAAATTTACTTGCTAAATGCATGGCGTGAAGCGGATGTTTATACTGAAGAAGAGAAAGCGATCTTAGCTTTGACTGAACAAGTTACTCTGATCAGTAATCATGTATCTGACGAAGTTTATCAAAATGCTGCTAGTCTATTTGACGAAAAATACCTTGCCGAAATTATTCTTTCGATCATTACTATTAATTCATGGAATAGATTAGCAATAACTACAGGATTAAGAGCAGTATAATACACTAGAAATACCGTAGTAATACCACAAGAAAACTCTCTATTTCGAGGGTTTTCTTTCATACACTTCTAAATGTGAGCAAGAAACTAAAAAAACACATCAATACACAAAATACCGTATTTATACTCTTTTTTAAAAGCTAAAATTCTTTATTTTTGGCGCATGACACCACAGAGATTGCGCACTTCTATATATTTACTTTTTTCGTTTTTATTTTTCTTCTCTTGTCAAAAAAAGGATTGTAAAAAAACAACGGTTAAAAACACTAGAGCCGAAGTTGAGAAACTCATTACAATTGCGGACAAATTACTTCATAAGAACAACAAGTCAGATAGTGCTTTCTACTACTATAACAAGGCTAAATCTATTTGCAATCCAGTAACTGATGCAGATAATTATGTCTCTGTTTTAAACTCTATGGGAGAAATTCAACAAACACATGGGGATTATGCCGGAAGTGAGGTCACAATTAATGAAGCACTTCCTTACTTGAAATATGTAAAAAAAGTTTCTCAAAGATGGAATTCATATATTATTCAAAGCATAAACTATCTAAATACATTTGACTATAAAAAGGCTATATTCTACAATGAAAGGGCTTTACAATTAAAAACAGAAGAATGGAGAAAACTTGCTGCAAAAAACAATATTGCTGTTATATTAATGGAAGAAGGAAAGCACAAGGAATCTATTCAAATCTTTCTTTCTTTAATAACAAAAAAAGAAGTTAGTAAAAACTATCAATTCCTGGGAAAAACTTTAGACAACATTGGTTTTTGCTATTTTAAAATAAGTGACTCAAAAAAAGCTCTTTCTTATTTAAATAAAAGTCTTGAAATAAGAAAAAAGGCAAACAAATCGTTCGATTTGGGAAAAATCTACATTCATTACGCTAAGTTCTATGAAGAAAGCGACCCTGTCCTTGCAAAGAAATACATGCTGAATAGCTATAAAAAATTTAGTGCAATAAACTGTATTGACGAAAGATTAGCAACATTACAACTGATAATCAAAAATAGCTCTAATCAAGAATTAAAAAAGTATGCTACAATTTATGTTGACTTAACTGATAGTGTTTTTGAAATTAGACAAAAATCTAAAAATCAATTTGCAAAAATTAAATATGACTCCAAAAAAGAAAGAGAAGAAAATTTAAAACTAAATACACATAAAGCCGAAAACGAACTTCAGCTAGAGCGGCAAAAGAACCGAAATATTATCTCATACATCATGATTATTCTAAGTCTAAGCTTAATAATAGTCCTATACTTCTATTTAACTTCCAGAGGAAATCGAGAAAAAATTGAGGCAACTTATAACAGCGAAACCCGTATCGCAAAAAAACTACATGACGAACTTGCCAACGACATATATCATACCATGGCTTTTGCGGAAAGCAACAATCTTTCTTTACCAGAAAACAGGGAGCAATTATTGAATAATCTAGATATTATATATTCCAGAACAACAGATATCTCAAAAGAAAACAGTCCAATTGTAACATCAGAAAAATACATTTTTTATTTAAAAGAGATGATTTCGGGTTTTAACACACCAAATATCAATCTACTCCTAAATGGCATTGAGACTATTTCGTGGAGTGAAATTGAAAAAAACAAGAAAATAATTGTTTATCGTGTAGTACAGGAATTACTTGTAAATATGAAAAAACATAGTAATGCAGCTTTAGTTGGCATTAACTTCAAAAAAACAAATAACAGCATCATTATCACTTATAGTGATAACGGAAAAGGCATAGATATTAACAGTATAACTTTTAAAAACGGATTACATAATATTGAGAATAGAATTCTCGCAGTTAAAGGAGAAATTGACATTGATTCCACTCTTGGCAAAGGGTTTAAAGTTTTTATTAAATTCCCCGTTTAACTATGAAAAAACAATTACGTTTTATTCCTAACAAAACAATTTTAAAGTATCTCCTAATAATACAATTTTTATTATTAGGAGGTTCTTTATTATTATTTCAATCTTATAAAAACGAAAATCAAATAAAGCCCAAAAAAAAGGACAATACTGTAGAAATAAAAAGATTATCTGATATTGCAGATGTCTATTTTGACACAAACAAAAAAGATAGCGCAATTTATTTTTTCAATAAAGCAAAAAAACTTTGTGACCCTAATACAAACACTATAGATTATGTTTATGCATTATCTTGTATTACTGAACTTCAGCTTCAGCAAGGAAATTACATTGCCAGTGAAGCCAATGCAACAGAAGCATTGCCATATTTAAAACGGATCAAAAATCCAAGATACTCATGGATCATATACAATTTATTGGGCATTAACTACACAAATAATTATGACAACACTACTGCTATCATATACTTTAAAAAAGCCATAGCCTTAAAAACTAGCGCATGGAGAAAATATGTTGCTTTAAATAATTTAGGTGCAATTTATATTAATCAGGAAAAATATAAAGAGGCTATGAAAATATTTAATATACTGGCCTTACAAAAAAACATTTCAAAATACGACGTTATCAATCATAATAACTATTCGTTTGTAATAAATAATCTGGGTTTTTGTCATTATAAACTCGGAAATTCTAAAAAAGCATTAAACTATTTTTACGAAGCATTAAAAATTAGATTAAAACCAGAAACACAAGAAGGGTTAGTTACAACATATAAAAATCTTTCTATGTATTTTGAAAAAACTGATCCTGGTATATCTCTAAAATATGCTCAAAAAGCTTATGAACACGCATCGGAAATAAATAATTCCACAGACAAAGTCGAAACTCTGGGATTATTAATTAAACATAGCAACGGAAATACACTAAAACAACATGCAATATCCTACATTAAACTTGTAGACAGTATTACTATTGCAAAGCAAACTGCAAAAAATCAGTTTACTAACATTAAATACATTTCTAAAAAAGACAAAGAAGAGAATCTAAAACTTAAAGAACAAAGGGCAGAAAATAGACTTCAATTAGAAAGACAAAAAAAACGAATTATAATATCCTATATAATAATTGTATTTATACTGGGATCGGTTACTTTTCTTTGTTTCCATTTAAAATCAAAAGGAAAAAAAGAAAAAGATGATGCGATCATCAAAAGCGAACTTCGAATCTCTAAAAAACTGCATGATGAACTTGCATATGATGTTTATCAAACTATGGCTTTTGCAGAAAATAAAGATCTTAAACTGGATAAAAACAAAGAGTATTTACTAAACAATTTAGAGAATATATACCTGCGAACAAGAAACATTTCGCAAGAAAACAGTAAAATTACGACAAATGAAAACTATGCTATCGCATTAAAAGAAATGATTGCCGAATTTAAAACTCCACAGATTAATATTTTATTAAATGGTTTCGATTCAATTTTATGGAATAAGGTCGAAAGAAATAAAAAAATTATCTTATATCGAGTTTTACAAGAGCTTTTTTTTAACATGAAAAGTCATAGCCAGGCCACTTTAGTAAGTATCACGTTCAAAATAAATGAAAAAAATATTCTCATTACTTATAATGATAACGGCATTGGAAGCGATAAAAGTGATTTAATTTTAAAAAATGGATTGCAAAATGTGGAAAGCCGTATTAAAACTATAAATGGAACTATTATTTTTGACCCTAATTATGAAAAAGGTTTTAAATTAAGTTTCACTTTCCCCATATAAATAAAAATAGTATGTTCAAAAAAGTTTTAGTTGCCGAAGATTTAGATAGTATAAGTATAGCAGTTATACAAGTACTTGAAGACCTTAAAATCCCAACAATTCATCATGTAAAGTATTGTGACGACGGCTTATTAAAAGCGAAGAAAGCATTGATAGAAAACGAACCATATGATTTACTCATAAGTGATTTGTCTTTTAAAACTGACCACAGAAAAACGAACTTGACCAGCGGTGAAGATTTGATAAAAGCAATAAATGGTGTTCAGCCTCAATTAAAAAAAATAGTTTTTTCTATTGAAGACAAATCATACCGAATAAAATCTCTCTTTAATGATTTAGGCATTAATGCTTATGTCTCTAAAGGAAGAAATAGTATCGGAGAATTAAGAAAAGCAATCGAAGGAACTTTTCGAAATGAAGATAAAATCCTTTCTTCAGGTTTATCGTTTAGTTTTAATGACAAAGCTTTGATTGAAATTGAATCTTATGATATTTCAATTTTAAAACTTTTAGCCCAAGGATATATATTAGAACACATCTCAAATGAATTTAAGGCTTCTTGCATAACTCCAAACGGAACAAGTAGTATTGAAAAAAGAATCAACAAGCTAAAAATATATTTTAAGGCAAACAATAACGTTCACTTAATTGCTATTGCTAAAGATTTTGGTTTAGTCTAAAATTTTAGTGATTTTACGGATTCACGTAAGGAAAAACTTTTTTATAGCCTTAGATTTGTACTTAATCTATTGACTAACCGATGAAAACCAGATATAGAATTAATTTTATCTCAAAAATTAACACAACCAAAAACAAGATTATCATGAAAACAATGCTCCTTTGTCTTTTACTTTCAATGAGTTTTGCTTTCATTTCAGAAAAAACAGGATGGATTGAAGTAGATTGGAAAATTATATTTATTCCCGCTCTTCTTGTTTTACAGATTATAATTATAAGTACTGCCTTAAAAAACAGATATAAAAAAGAATAAGACTATTTTCTATCTTATTCTTTTTTATTCAAAATTAAAAAGCTCTAAACAATTAGAATAAAAGGATCTATTATCCAATTTTGAAATTCTTATATTTGAATTTTTAAATTCTTCATGAAAAAAACTCTTAGCTTTATTCTCTTATTTTTTTGTTTCTTCTCTTTTTCACAAACCAAAGTTCTTTCCTGGAATTTAGAAAATTTTGGCAAATCAAAATCTGAATCTGAATTATATTTTATAGCCAATGCTATAAATAACTATGATATTATAGCAATTCAAGAAGTTGTGGCTGGTTATGGCGGTGCTCAGGCAATTGCAAAACTCACAGCAATTCTAGACCAAAAAGGTTCAAAATGGGATTATAAGATTAGTGACCCAACTAGTGGCAGCAGCTATAAAAGAGAACGTTACGCATTTATCTGGAAAAGCTCTAAAATAAAGTTAAAAGGAAATACCTGGCTTGAAAAAAAATACAATTTAGAGATTGATCGTGAGCCATATTTTGCCACTTTTGAAATTGATAAAAAATCAATTACCCTAGTAAATTTTCATGCTATTACTAAAAGCAAGCAACCTGAAACAGAAATTAAATATTTTAAGTTTTTGCCTCAGGAATATCCTAACCTCAATCTGGTTTTTCTGGGAGATTTTAATTGTCCTCAATCTCATACTGTTTTCAATCCTTTAAAAAAAATGGGGTATATGTCTATTTTACAAAATCAAAAAACGACATTAAAACAGAAATGCTTCGCTGATAATTGTTTAGCATCCGAATTTGACAATGTATTTTACCAACCTGAGTTAGTAAAACACATCAACTCAGGAATAATTTCATTTCATAAACAATTCAATTCATTAAAAGAAGCCCGAAAAATATCAGATCATATTCCTATTTGGTTTGAATTTTCTTTGAATTAAATTATGTTTTCAGCTTTTTCTTTCTTGCCGCAGGAAATAATACATTGTTAAGAATTAATCTGTAGCCAGGAGAGTTTGGATGTAAATCTAAAACCGTTGGCGGATCCCCAACCTGATGTTGAAAGTCTTCAGGGTCATGACCTCCAAAAAAAGTAAACATCCCTTTACCTTTTTCACCATGAATATATCTTGATTCACCATTTAGTTCGCAAGTTCCCATGACCAAAACATTTGATTTTATAAATGCAGAATCAAATGAGGTTGTTTGTCCCATAAAACCTTTAACTAACTGTGTATGGTTTTGACATAACATACTTGGGATTGGATCCCATTTTGCAGAAAATTCCATTAACGTAAAATAATCTTTTTCAACAGGAATTCGGCGTTTTGATGTCATATCAATATCTGAGAACTCATAAACTTCCGGTCTTCTTTCTAAGGTAAAATCTTTAAAAGCAAACGAATTTGAATAGTTTAATTTTGACTGATAATTAGAATCACTGGCATCACCATCAAACATAGCTTCGCAAATATCAACTCCATCAGCAGCGAGAGCAATATCAAAACTATCCGTTGCTGAACACATGGCAAACATAAACCCACCACCTATCACGAAATCTCTTATTTTTTTTGCAACCGCTCCTTTTTCTTGAGACACTTTTGCATAACCTAGTTTTGTTGCCAAAGTTTCGGCATCCTTTTTTTGATCAATGTACCAAGGTGTATTTTTGTAAGCTGCGTAAAATTTTCCGTATTGTCCTGTAAAATCTTCATGATGCAAATGCAGCCAGTCATAAAGCAGCAACTGATCACTTAAAACTTCTTCGTCATAAATTGGTGTAAAAGGAATCTCGGCATATGTCAATACTAATGTTACAGCATCATCCCAAGGTTGTTTTCCTTTTGGAGTATAAACTGCAATTTTAGGCGCTTTTTCGAGAATAACAGATTCCATATTTTGTGAAGGGCTCGAGATCTCTTCTAAAAGTGAAGCTTCTTCACTATCTGAAAGAACCTCAAAACTAACACCACGAATCTGACATTCTTTTCTAATTTCGGCAACATCAGGCAATAAAAATGAGCCTCCACGATAATTAAGCAACCAACTTGCTTTATAATCTTTACTCAAACACCAGTAGGTAATTCCGTATGCTTTTAAATGATTTTGCTGAGTTGTTTCGTCCATCGGAAGTAAGATAAACGAAGCTTTTGCAGTAAATGAAAGTAGAAATATGAAAATATAAACTAAACTCTTATTCATTAGAAAATTATTTTAGTAAAGATATAAAGGAACTACCAAAAAACACAACAGATCTCTAGTTTTATAACAGGCTGAAACGTTAAATACAGATTCCGTTAATGCTATTGCATGAAGTTACAAAAACAGGTAAAAACACGTGGACCAGAAAAACTTTTTCTACTTAAATTTGTTTTCCAAATCATAAACCTAATCAATGAAAAACCGGAACTATGAAGTTTAATGACAGTAATAACCCGCCAAAGGGATTAAATGCAATACAAAAAATAGGTCTTTGTTTACTGGCACTAACAATTATTATATACTATGTATTATCAATCCAATTTCTGACTAGCTAAAATTTACAGTGTTAGATCTGCAATTTCGTTTTGAATAGCATATACAACTAAACCAGCAATGTTTCTAGATTCAGTCTTAAGCAATAAGTTATTTCTATGTCCTTCAACAGTTCGGGGACTTAAGTAAAGATATTCGGCAATTTCAGAAGTTGTTTTTTGCTGACAAATAAGCTGAAGAATTTCTATTTCGCGAGGCGATAGAAAACTAGTTTCTAAATTTCCTTTTGTATTTTTAGAAGAGACTATTGTTTCCTGAATTGTTTTTAAAACGTTTTCATTATAATGAAATCCTTTTCTGTGAACCTCATTAATAGTTCTAATTAAATCTTTTGGGGTCGTGCTCTTTATCAAGTATGCAACAGCACCAACCTGAATCATATTGGCAATAAATGATTTAGTGTCATAACTTGTTAAAGCCACTATTTTAATTTCGGGGAATAATTTTCTGATTATTTTTGTCGCTTCGACGCCATTCAATACTGGCATTTTCAAATCCATGATAATTATATCTGGTTTTGTTTCGATCTCTTCTAATTGAGAAATAAGATCTTCGCCGTTTGAGGCTTCAAAAACGATCTCGATATTATCTTCTCTTTGCAACAAAAAAGAAATCCCTTTACGGAATAAAACTTCGTCATCGACTAAAGCAATTTTAATAGCCGTACTCATTATTTTTGTTTTTGGTCATTTGGTTCGTCGAAATTACAAAATATGAACCAAAAAAATACGTTATCCCGTATTATATTGCGTTAAAAACACATTTATTATTCGATTTTTAGTTAAAAAGCAAAAATTAAGGTCATGCCGTTACTTGCTTCTGAATTTATTTTGTTTTTTTAAGGAAATTCAGCTGTCAATGTTTTTCATTCTTAAACCTCCTTTATTTTTTAATCTTTTTGTTTGAGAAATAAAAAATCACTATCAAAATATTCATCCTGATAGAGATTTATTAATTGTGGTTAATCTTAAATATTCTAATTATTCAACAGGCGGAACTGGATCTCCGTAAGGAGGACAAGGACGTGATGCATCATATACAGTAGCATCTGCTGTTTTACCTGCAAATGATGTTTTTTTAATCGAATTGTTATTATCTAATCCGATCAAAATGGTAGTTACTTTTCCAACAGGATTAAGTCCCAGAAACAAACCAATATTTGCTGTGTTCTTGTTTTTAAGCATGTCTGTAATAATAGCGGCTTCTAAACTATAATATTTAAAACGAGTACCTTCATAAGAAAGAACTTCGTCTAAACCAGTGACAGTTTTTAATTTTCCTTGCCATGCCTTAATACCATCCAACGCAACATCAGGGAAAATTAAGTGTTTATTTAGAAGCGCTGTTCCTTTGCTTGTTTTGTTATTTGATTCTTTTAATACAGACAATTTATCTGCGTCCGAAGGTTCTTTAAGGATGTTAGCATCAACGCTTGCAAACTCTTTTCCTGCTTTATCAACTCCAATAACTTTAATTTGCAAAGTATTATCACTGTAGCCCAAAACAAACTGAACGAATTCTACATTTGGCGTTTCTACCAATTTAGACATTTGTTCTTTTGGAAATAAATACGCTGTAACTTGTTTTTGAGAATCTGCAAATTTAGCATCCAGTTTTGCTGTTTGCCAATTCTCCTGCTCTACTTTTGAGACCATGGAACTACCCTCTTGCGAATTCTCTTTTTGACAAGAGAACATTAAAAGCGCTATTGCAATAGCACTACATAAACTTAATCTTTTCATTCTTTGTAATTGTTAGTTAAATGGTTATTAAAATTAAAACGGGGAAATCAAAAAAATCTCCATCAAAACATTCATTCCAATAGAGTTTTATTAATAGTGTCAAAAATTATTTATTATCCTATTTTTAAATTAAAAAGTGAAAATTACGGCTATTCCTTTACCAACTTCTGAGTTTATTTTGATTGTTCCGTCTAAAAACGAAATGCGGCTATCAATATTCTTCATACCTAAGCCTTTTTGATTTTCAATACTTTTACTATCAAAACCAACTCCATTATCTTCATAATTACAGGTGTCAATTCCGTCTATATTTTTAAAAGCAATCCAAATTTCAGTTGCTTTTCCATGACGCAATGAATTATTCATTAATTCCTGCAAAATTCTAAAAACATGCAAATGACGATCAATCTCTTTTTCGTCAAAATCAATTTCATTCTTATAATACGTTTTTATTGCTTTACTGCTTTCAAATTCTTCACACAATTCTTCAACCCCTGCATTTAATCCGAATTTTTCAAAAACTGGCGGCAATAAATTATGGGCAATTTTTCTAGAATTCTCAAGTGCTTTGGTAGTCAGTGCAATGATATTTCCGGTAATCTCTAATGTTTCTGCTTCTGTCAAATTTGGTGAGGTAAGCAAATGGCTATTTAGTGACACAATATTAAGTTTGGAACTTATATCATCATGAAGATCCTGAGCAATTCTTTTTCGCTCTTCTTCCTGAGTCACAATAACAGCATGCAATTGGTCTTTTTGATATTGAATTTCTAAGTTCTTATTTTCAATTTCTTTTTGAATGATTTTCTTTCTCGAGAAATAAAAGAATGCAATTAAAAAAACGGCAAGAATCATGAAAAAGCATGATATATATAAGATTATCGCAACAATTTCTTTATCCGGAATTGAATTTCCACTCATATGAACTCTTTAGTGTTTGGTTTTATCTATTTCAAAATCATATATCCCTGACACATTTAATATAATAATTTTAAAAAACAAAATCTCTATTAGATGTATATTAGTAAAGATTTACAATAGACCAATCAGGTATTTTTTTCGATATAAATTTAAATTAGGGCTAGTAGAAAAGATAATTATTTTTCAATCTTATCTTCATAGAAGCTCACTTTCCATTCATATAAAATAAACAACTGATAAATAACAATTAGAAATGCATTTAATGTCCATGTTAAATATTTCACATCATTACTAAGTTCCATAGAAAGGTTTCCAATTAAAAATAAAACTGTACTTGCCAATAAATAAAATACAATACCAAAACTTACATAATAAAAGTTTTTACCATCAGTAAGCATATTGTAAAAATGAAACAAAGCGAAAACAACAATAAGTAAAGATGTCAAAGTGATTTCAAACAAATTAAATTTTAAAAATTGATTTGAATCTATAACAAATTGTGCAAATAAAAACAACAATGCAATAACAAGGGAAATCTTTACAAAAATCTTTTGGCCTTTTATCGGCAATAACGAATTATAAAACAACCCCAATAATATCATTTGACCAATAAAAAATATATTAACCGCAAATAAATTATTGATTTCAAATCGATACATTAATTCCAAAGAAATTTGCATTACAAATACAAATGCTAAATATGAAACAAAAAAAACATTAGCTTTTCCCTTTCGGAAAAAGCTAAATAAATATAGTATTAGATTTATTAATAAAATCAAATAACCTGAGAAAATTAAAAAATCGACCACTTTTATATGTTTTCTTTAAAATTAAAATGGAGGACTAGGACGAGCTCCATCATAAACAATTTCTATAGATCCGTCAGCAGATTTATTTTGCTCTGATTTTGGTGGTCCATAAACATTTACATATTTCTTTGTTACTGGATCTAGTTCTGCTCCAACAAAAAGCAAAGTTTTTTCTTTATCGTCATTAATACCAATATAAGCCCAAACAGCCTCAGTTTCTAATTGTAAGACTTTCTCCAGACTTTCTCTTGGTATTAAAAAAGCTTTTACTTTATTCTTTGGATCTTCAATCGTGTTATCTTCATCGAATCTCTTTTCCCACACTTTAGCCGTGCTTAATGGAATTTCAATAGGCCCCGGAAAGGTTTCTTCATTCATAATTTACAATTTAAATTAGTTAATAAATATTAGATTTGTTAATGGTTCGGCTAAGCTACTCAATTTTAGTAAAAAAATTAACATTTGGATATAAAAAAAGCCTTATAAAAAGGCTTTTTAATTTTTTGTTAAAATGGAACATCACTGTCATCATCATCGTCATTCAAATTGCTTCCAAAAGCTTCATTTGCAGAAGGTAGATTCTTCGTTATAAACGGATTATCTTCATGATTCATTTTGGATGGTAAATCGTCATAACTACCTGAAAAATCATCAAGATTATCAAACTTACCAAGGTGTCCTATAAATTTCAATCGAATGTTTTCAATACCCCCATTACGGTGTTTAGCAATCATAATCTCAGCCTGGCCTGCAGTAGGCGATGCTTCATCATCATCCCATTCTTCAATTTTGTAATACTCAGGACGATATAAAAACGAAACAATATCAGCATCCTGCTCAATCGCTCCGGATTCACGAAGATCCGATAGTAACGGACGTTTACTTGATCCACGTGTTTCAACGGCACGCGATAACTGCGAAAGTGCAATTACCGGAACGTTAAGCTCTTTTGCCAAGGCTTTTAAGTTTCGGGAAATTGTCGAAATCTCCTGCTCACGATTTCCTCCTCCTTTATTATTTCCTCCGGCAGTCATCAACTGCAAATAATCAATAATTATAATCTTGATTCCGTGTTGCGAAACTAAACGACGACATTTTGCTCTTAAATCGAAAATAGAAAGTGACGGTGTATCATCAATAAACAAAGGAGCTTTTTCTAAGTTTTTCACTTTAGTGCTCAACATTTCCCATTCATGAGGTTCTAGTTTACCGGTACGCAATTTCTCTGATGACAATCCTGTTTCTGACGAAATTAACCTTGTAATCAACTGAACTGATGCCATCTCCAGAGAGAACAAAGCCACTCCATGTCCATACTGAATAGCGATATTTCTAGCCATTGAAAGTACAAAGGCAGTTTTTCCCATCGCAGGTCTCGCTGCGATAATAATTAAATCGCTGGGCTGCCATCCGGAAGTTAGTTTATCCAGATTATGAAAACCAGTTTCAACACCACTTAAACCTTCTTGTTTTGCAATTTCTTCAATCTTTTTTTTAGCCTGAAGTACTAAACTCTGAGCAGTTTCAGAACTACGTTTAATATTACCTTGTGTTACTTCATATAGTTTTGATTCGGCTTGATCAAGCAAATCAAAAACATCGGCAGTTTCATCATAAGACGCTTCAATAATTTCAGTAGAAATACGAATCAAACTTCTCTGAATAAACTTTTGAAGAATGATACGCGAGTGAAACTCGATATGGGCCGAAGATGCAATTTTTTGCGTAAGCTGAATTAAATAAAAATCTCCTCCAGCCAATTCTAATTTTCCATTTTTTTTCAACTGAGTAGAAACCGTCAACAAGTCAATTGGCTGTGTTTCTGTAAAAAGTTGAACAATTGCTTCAAAAATAAATTTATGTGCTTCTTTATAAAAAGCATCTCCTTGCAAAATATCAATTACATCATCAACTCCTTTTTTATCAATCATCATCGCTCCAAGCACAGCTTCTTCTAAATCAAGAACTTGTGGAGGAAGTTTCCCTTTTTCTAAACTAATAATTGAGGGTTTATTTACCTTTGCAGGGTTTACACTTTTGAAATTTTCCATATGACGAAAGTAGCGAAATTTAAAAAGAGATCGCTATCGAGTTATAACTATTAATTGTTTATAAATAAGTTTTTTTTGTTCATAACCAAAAAAAAATCCGAAACTGTAAGGCTTCGGATTTTAATTAATCTTGTAAGAATTTACTCTTTATACTCGCCCATTTTACTGTATTTGTCCATTCTTTGGGCAATCAGGTCGGCTGTTGATAAGTCTTTCAATTCATTATATCCTTTGGTGATGTATTCGGCAACCGTTTTGAAAGTAGTTTCGCGGTCATAGTGTGCTCCGCCTAGTGGCTCCGGGATAACATCATCAACTAATTTTTGTTTTTTCATGTCTGACGAAGTTAATTTCAAAGCATCGGCAGCACGTTCTTTGTACTCCCAGCTTTTCCATAAAATCGAAGAACAAGATTCTGGAGAAATTACAGAATACCAAGTATTCTCTAACATATAAACTTTATCTCCAACACCTATTCCTAAAGCTCCTCCAGAAGCACCTTCACCAACAATAATGGTAATGATTGGTACTTGTAAACGAACCATTTCAAAAATGTTTCTTGCAATAGCTTCTCCCTGCCCTCTTTCTTCGGCTTCAAGTCCTGGATATGCACCCGGAGTATCTACCAAAGTTAAAACCGGAATACCAAATTTCTCTGCCATTTTCATCAAACGCAAAGCTTTACGATATCCTTCAGGGTTTGCCATACCAAAATTACGGTACTGACGTGTTTTTGTATTAAAACCTTTTTGCTGACCTACGATCATAAACGACTGTCCGTTTACTTTTCCAAGTCCGCCAACCATAGCTTTATCATCTTTAAAATTTCTGTCTCCGTGAAGTTCTAAAAATGTATCTCCGCAAATTGCTCTGATATAATCTAAAGTATAAGGCCTATTTGGATGTCTTGATAGCTGAACTCTTTGCCAAGCTGTAAGGTTTTTGTATATTTCTTTCTTAGTTTCTACTAATTTCTTGTTGATTTCCTTGCAGGTAGGTGTTACATCAACATCAGATTCTTTTCCAATTATAACACATTTTTCTAACTGTTCTTCAAGTTCTTTGATTGGAAGCTCAAAATCTAAATATTCCATGGATTTTTGAATTTTGTTTGTAAATCGAACCGCAAATATAAAAATATTATATCATTGGCACAGTTAATTGTTAGTAAAGTATCAATTTGTGATTTAAAAATAAGTAAACTATTACAGTTCTTTCTTATTTTTATAATGTTTAAAAACGCCGTTTAAAATAACTGTAATAACAATTATAAGGGCGCCAATATAAAATTCTGTACTCATTTTTTCTTTTCCTCCAAGAATAAAATAAGCCAGAACAATTCCGTAAACAGGCTCTAAATTAGTCGTTAACATCACCGTATAAGGTGTTAATTTCTGCATAACTTTTACTGATGCCGTAAAAGCATATGCCGTACAAACAGAAGCCAATACAAGCAACAAAATCCAGTTGTTTAATGACATTGTAAAAAAATCAGCAGTAAATTTTCCTTGCACTAAAAAATAAATAGAAATAAAGAAAACTCCTGCACCAAATTCATAAAATGTAATAACCGACGGATCATGTTCTGTAATTAACTTACCATTCATTAAAGTAAACAAAACACCCAAAATAATTGCAGCCAAGGCATAATACATCCCGTGCAGATATTTAACTTCGACTTGCATGATAAGCGCCAAACCAGCGATAATAATTAATCCGAAGAAAACTTCATAGAATAATATCTTTCTGCCATAAAAAAGCGGCTCTAATAAGGATGCAAAAAAAGCTCCTAATGAAAATATAGACAGTGTAATTGAAACATTCGAAACATGAATTGCCCTAAAAAAGAAAATCCAATGCAGTGCAATCAGCAATCCAACAAAAATTAATTTGGCAAAAGACTGCGCCGAAATAACAAAAGACTGTTTCTTATAAACTATAAACCCAGCCAGAAAAATACCTGCTAAAAGCATTCTGAACCAAACTAAATTTTCGGCATCAATGGTGATTAAAGCGCCTAAAATGGCTGTAAAACCCCAGATAAAAACAATTAAATGAAGATTTAAATAACTTTTTAAATTATCGTTTCGCATTACGTAATAAGTAAACTGCCAGAATTCCGAAAACAATATTCGGGAACCAAACAGCTAATAAAGGTGAGAATGTAGATTTTTCGGCAAGAGTACCGAATATTTTATCAAAGAATACAAAGGAAAACGCAATGGCAATTCCAATCGCAAGATTCGTTCCCATACCACCGCGGCGTTTCATTGACGAAACTGCTACTGCGATAATTGTTAGAATAAAAGCCGAAACCGGTACACTGTATTTTTTATAGAGTACAACTAAATACGTATTTATATTTCCTGAACCTCTTTTTCTTTCTTTCTCGATAAAATCAATTAATTTTCCTAACGGAAGTGTTTCTGCAATATAAACTACAGGAGTTAAATCAGCCAATTCAAATTTAAAAGCCACCTTTTTTTCCGGTACTTTTTCAATTTTATCTTCCAATTCTCCAACCGTTCTTTTAGTATAATCGTATAAAATATAGGTCTTTGCTTTTGGATCCCATTTAATACGACTTGCAGTAATTTTATAGGTTAATCGATCTTTTTCAAAATGCTCTAACGAAAAATTAAAAGCCGTTTTCGATTCTTCATTAAAGCTATTTACAAAAATAAAATCGTTATCATTAAGCTGCCTGTATACGTTTGTATTTTCACCACGCATTGCTTCTTTACCTCCACCTTTTAAATAGGTATATCTAAAATTATTAAAGCCTTCACTTGCGGCAGGAACAATAAAAAATCCCATTAAAAGCACAAAAACCGAAACAATAGATGCACCAATAATATAAGGTCGTAAAAAACGCGTAAATGAAATCCCCGAACTTAAAATAGCGATGATCTCTGTATTATTTGCCAATTTTGAAGTAAACCAGATAACCGATAAAAACAAAAATATCGGAAACAATGAGTTCGCAAAATAAACGGTAAAATTGTAGTAATAGATTGCGATTTGCGTAAACGGAATCTTATTTTCCAGCATTTTATTCACCTTCTCAGAGACATCAATTACAATTCCAATGGGAATAAATAACAAGATCATCACCGAAAAAGTGGCTAAATATCTTTTTAAAATATACTTATCTATTATCGTCAGCATATATTTCTTTTTGTTTTTTTTGTTTCAGGTTTCAAGTTTCAAGTTGCTAAATAACCTGAAACTTGAAACTAAAAAAACTTGAAACTTTTTTTATAGTCTTTGACTCATATTTTTAACCATCATTTCTTTCCATGGTCTAAAATCTCCTGCTAAGATATGTTTTCTGGCTTCACGAACCAACCACATATAAAAACCAAGGTTATGAATCGTAGCAATTTGTTTTCCTAAATATTCGTTAGCCGCAAATAAGTGACGTAAATAAGCCTTTGTATATTCAGTATCTACAAAAGTATGTCCCATTTCGTCAATTGGAGAAAAATCAGCTTCCCATTTTTTATTCTTAATATTAATTGTTCCGTTTGCCGTAAACAACATACCATTTCTCGCATTTCGAGTTGGCATAACGCAATCGAACATATCAATTCCTAAAGCAATATTTTCCAGAATATTAATTGGCGTTCCAACACCCATCAAATATCTAGGCTTATCTTCTGGCAAAATTTCGCAAACAACCTCAGTCATAGCATACATTTCCTCCGCAGGCTCTCCTACTGACAAACCTCCAATTGCATTTCCTTGTTGTCCTGCATTTGCAATATATTCAGCCGATTGTTGACGTAAATCTTTATAAGTACTTCCCTGAACAATAGGAAAAAATGTTTGTTCGTAACCATATTTATAAGGTACTTTGTCCAAATGATTGATACAACGATCCAACCAACGGTGCGTCATGTGCATCGAGCGTTGTGCATATCTGTAATCGCAAGGATAAGGCGTACACTCGTCAAAAGCCATAATAATATCAGCCCCAATTGTACGTTGAATTTCCATTACACTTTCTGGTGAAAAAAAGTGATATGAACCATCAATATGCGATTTAAACTTTACTCCTTCTTCCTTAATTTTTCTATTATTCGAAAGAGAATAAACCTGATATCCTCCAGAATCCGTCAAAATATTACGATCCCAATTCATGAATTTATGCAATCCACCCGCTTTTTCAAGAATTTCGGTTTGAGGACGTAAATATAAATGGTATGTATTTCCAAGGATAATATCCGGATTAATATCCTCTTTCAGCTCACGTTGGTGTACACCTTTTACAGAAGCCACCGTACCAACAGGCATAAAAATAGGCGTTTCAATTACGCCGTGATCTGTAGTAATACTTCCCGCTCTAGCTTTAGATTGCGGATCTTTTTGTAATAAATCAAACTTCATCTGTTTCTTTTTTCAGTCGGCAAAGATAAGCTAATTTCAGGGAAATTTAATTAATTAGAGAATTTGTCAATTAGAAAATGAGATAATGATTATTTCAACGTTAAAGTTTGGAATTTGGTCCCGAGGCTTCGGGATTAAAAATTGGATTTTTAACTTTCATTTGGGCGTTCCCTACGGTCGGGCTATCCACTATATTCCCAATTAACAAAAACTACGGCTAAAAAGCCTTGTTTTTCTAAATCGGGAGATGCCGTTTCTATCCCTAACGCAAAAAAAGAAGTGACCGTTCCAAGAGAAATTTATAAATTTGAATAGAAACAAAGAAATCTGCTTAATCTGCGAGCAAAAAACCAACATAGCAATGAACTTAGCCCAAAAACTAGGATATCCCGAAAACACAAAACTATTAATTATCCACGCCGATGACGCCGGATTATCACACTCCGAAAATCAAGCCACAATAAAAGCACTCCAAAACGGATCTGTCAACTCCTATAGTATAATGGTTCCTTGCGCATGGTTTTTCGAAATGGCAACATTCGCCAAAAACAATCCACAATTTGATTGCGGCGTACATCTCACTTTAACCTGCGAATGGGAAAATTATAAATTTGGTCCGGTTCTTCCAGTTAATGAAGTTTCAAGTTTAGTCGATAAAAACGGTTACTTCTACAAAACCAGGGCCAACTTCAAAAACAACGCAAAACCATCCGAAATAAAAAAAGAACTAACCGCCCAAATCGAAAAAGCATTACAATTCGGAATCCAACCAACACATCTCGATTCTCATATGTGTAGTGTTGGCGTTACTCCCGAAATTTTAGAAATCTATAAAGAACTCGGAAAAACATACAATCTACCCGTTTTCATCAACAGACAATTTGTAGAATCTATCAGCTTATCTAACGAGAAATATGATTACGGAAATACTCTTTTGGCAGATAATCTTCTGATTGGCTATTTTGCTGATTTCGAAAAAGGCGAACTTAGAAAATCTTACGAAAAAGCTTTAGATAATATTGCTCCCGGTTTTAATATTTTTCTGCTTCATCCTGCTTTTGATGATCGTGAAATGCAAGGCATTACAATCAATCATCCTAATTTTGGTTCAGAATGGCGCCAAATAGATTTTGATTTTTTTACAAGTCAGGAATGCAAAACAAAACTTCAGGAAAACAATATTCAATTGATAACCTGGAAAGAGATTCTCGCAATTAGACAATGTGTCAATTAGAAAATAAGATAATTTCTTATTATGTGAATACTAAAACTTTGTATTTAAAATATATAACAATCTGAATTCAATAATTCCATAACTTTAGTATCCATTTAAAAAAGTAGAAATCATGACAAATTCAGAAGATAATAATCCAATAAAAGAAGATCAAATCGAGAGAAATCTTGAAAATTTAGACTATCCTGCAAACGAAGACATTTACAATCAGGAAGACAAATTGGAAGACATCGATCTGGAGGAAATCTCATCAGAAAAAACAATCACACCAAGCGAGCATGAATGGAAACAAAATAGTGATAAACTGGGAAATGATTTAGATGTTCCAGGTTCAGAGCTTGATGACGAACAAGAAGAAATTGGATCTGAAGATGAAGAAAACAATTTTTACAGTGAAGGCGACACAGAATAAGCTTATCAAAATCACTAAAAAAACAAAAGTCTCAATTTGGGGCTTTTTTTTATTTTTAAATTTTCATCAAAAATAAGTCTGATAAAGACTCTATGTTTAAACAATCAAAACCAATACCAGTTTTTTTTCTAAGATCAACAAAAAAACAAGCGCAATTTAACAATTACGGCAAACTAAAGCAAAAAATCATTTGTCAACCCGCAAAATAACGATTACTTTTGCTCCAGTTTAACTTTTACATATAAAATGAAGCCTAACACACAACAATTAAGCGATTTAACTATCCAAGTAAGAAGAGATATTCTTCGAATGGTACATGCTGTCAACTCAGGTCACCCAGGTGGTTCACTAGGTTGTACTGAATTTTTGGTAACTCTTTACCAAAATATTATGGAGCGTAAAGAAGGTTTTGATATGAACGGAATTGGAGAAGATCTTTTCTTCCTTTCAAATGGGCATATTTCACCAGTATTTTATAGCGTACTAGCACGTAGCGGTTATTTCCCTGTTTCAGAACTTGCAACTTTTAGATTATTAAATTCTCGTTTACAAGGACATCCAACGACTCACGAAGGATTGCCTGGAGTACGTATAGCTTCTGGTTCATTAGGACAAGGTTTATCTGTAGCTCTTGGAGCGGCACAAGCTAAAAAATTAAATGGAGATAATCATATCATTTATAGTTTACACGGAGATGGTGAATTACAAGAAGGTCAAAACTGGGAAGCGATCATGTATGCTTCTGCTAAAAAAGTAGACAATATTATCTCAACTATTGACCTTAACGGAAAACAAATTGATGGTACAACTGACGAAGTTTTACCAATGGGAAGCATCCGTGCAAAATTTGAAGCTTTTGACTGGGATGTTCTTGAAATTAAAGAAGGGAACAACATCGACGCTATTCTTGCTGGTTTAACAGATGCTAAATCAAGAACAGGAAAAGGCAAACCAGTTTGTATTCTACTACATACTGAAATGGGTAATGGTGTAGATTTCATGATGCATACACATGCTTGGCATGGTAAAGCGCCAAACAATGATCAGTTGGCAAGCGCTTTAGCTCAAAACATTTCAACTTTAGCAGATTATTAAAAAAACAGCTTTAAGCTTTAGCAGTAAACTTTTTACTTATTGACTACAGCCTATTGCGTACAGCAAAAAATAAAATGAAAAAATATACAAATACAGGAAGCAAAGACACTCGTTCTGGTTTTGGAGCGGGAATGACTGAACTAGGTCAAAAAAACGAAAATGTAGTAGCACTTTGTGCAGATTTAATTGGATCATTAAAATTTGATGATTTCAAAAAAAATCACCCAGAGCGTTTTTTCCAAATCGGAATTGCTGAAGCAAATATGATTGGTATTGCTGCAGGTTTAACAATTGGAGGAAAAATTCCTTTCACAGGAACTTTCGCTAACTTCTCTACAGGAAGAGTTTACGATCAAATTCGTCAATCAGTCGCTTATTCTGATAAAAATGTAAAAATTTGTGCTTCTCACGCTGGTTTAACACTTGGTGAAGATGGAGCAACACACCAAATCCTAGAAGATATTGGTTTAATGAAAATGTTGCCAGGAATGACTGTAATCAATACTTGCGATTACAATCAAACTAAAGCAGCTACTTTAGCATTAGCAGATCATCATGGTCCTGCTTATTTACGTTTTGGTCGTCCGGTTGTAGCTAACTTTACTCCTGCTGACGAACCTTTCGTAATTGGAAAAGCAATTTTATTAAACGAAGGAACTGATGTTACAATCGTAGCAACAGGACATTTAGTTTGGGAAGCTCTTATCGCTGCTGAAGCTTTAGAAGCAAAAGGAATTTCTGCCGAAGTAATCAACATTCACACTATCAAACCACTTGACGAAGAAGCAATTCTTAAATCGGTTGCTAAAACGAGATGTATAGTTACTGCAGAAGAACACAACTACCTTGGAGGTCTTGGAGAAAGTGTTTCTGGAGTATTAGCTCTAAACAACCCAACTCCGCAAGAATTTGTAGCTGTAAACGATAGTTTTGGTGAATCTGGAACTCCAGAGCAATTAATGGATAAATACAAATTAAACAATCAAGCAATTGTTGAAGCTGTAGAAAGAGTTATCAAAAGAAAATAATTTTTAAGATTTTCTTACTTTATAAAAAAAACCTCGAAAATTACTTTTCGAGGTTTTTTGTTTTTATAACTTCTGCAATTCTAAAATAATTAGTACCAAGATAGATCAAATGAAACAGTACTACCAGCTACTTGACAATTCACAGGACCAGAAACAGCAAAACTAGGATAAGGATTTGCTAAAACTTGATTTAGTGTCCAATTTGCTAGTAAATAAGTCTTAGTACCTGATATTTCATATGCATTAATATTCGTACTTACTAAACTCCATGGTGCTACTACTACATTACTACATACTGAACAATACAAATTTGTAGACACAGTTCGTACATTAAAAGCCTCTTTCCACGTACATTTAAATGTAGAACATGATCTATATTGCAACATAGTTCGTAAATACATCTTACTGGTTTTGATCTGATCATTTAAAACTATAGTTTCATTATACAGATCTACTACATGCCTAAGCCTACTTCCTGATACGTTCATTTCACTGGTAGCGAATGTTTTTATTCTATTTTCATTGGGAAGAACATTTCTACTTGTTAAACTTTTAGCAGCTCCTGAAACACTTAATAACTGACCATACACTTCTAATTCATCTTTAATATTCAGAAGTTCGTTCGAACTTTTATTTATTTCATTTTGTGACAACAAATAAAAACTACGCTCATTAAGCCATAAAACCTTACCATCAATTTTTACCTTTGATTCAGAATTTAAAATCGACTTTAAAGCATCTGAATAAATCACTCGAGAATCAGAAAGAACATCTTCTTCCATATCTGATAAATCATTCGGAACACTAAGAAGTGATACTAATTTTTTACCAGCGACCCAACTCTGAAGCTCATCCTTGCTTAGGTTTGCTAAATCCGAATACTCCCTAACAAAAGACCTTTCATCTTTAAATGACAAAACCTTTCCATCTAACACAGATAATGAATTTTGAGCCGTTGAATCTTTAACTGTAATGTGATCCTCACTACTGCAAGAAACAAAAAGAGCCGTTGTTAACAATAATAATAATTTTTTCATGATTATAATTTTTAAAATTAATCTTACAATTATAATCATAATTTTATAATAAAATAAATAAAAACTTACAAATTAAACAAATATTACACAAAAAAAACCTCGAAATAAATTTCGAGGTTTATATAAATCAATAAGAATTATTTTTTCTGATAAGGATATGTATTATCTACATGTATTCTCTTTCTTCCTGCTGTTTTGTAATCATCATCTACAAATTTTCGAGGATTATCTATAGATTCCGCCTTGTTTGGATCTGTAAGATCTCCCGTAGGTCTTCTAGGAATACCCCAAGTTTCTGATTCATCCGTATTTGGCGTTGCCGGATTGTCTGCCATAGGATCCCAAGGATAAAATAAACTCGCCCCTGTAACTGGAGCACCAACTGGTTTTGTAATTTCAAATCTGGTTGTATATCCGTCACCATCATCATCTACATCTAAATAATCAGGAATTCCATCACCATCTGTATCGTCCTTGTAATTAGCAGGAGGATTAGGATATCTTGCCTTATCTCTCAAATCATACACATAACCATCGCCATTTAAATCTTCTAAATAATCTGGAACTCCATCAGGAGCACTAACAACTTGATTATTTACAATACTATAATCATGATCTAATCTCTGAAGATCAAATAGTTTAAAACTAAATACTAATGGAGAATACGCAGGTATATTAGTCTGAGGATTTGCATAAAAACCTAAACCTGATGGCAAAAACATAACACCTGCTCCAAAATCTTTATAAGTCACGGTACCGTTATCAGATGTCGCTGAAGTACCTGTTTTAAATTGTGGAAAAATTTCTCCCCAACCATCAACTACAGGTCTAGCGACATATACATATAACTCAAAACTAGTTCCTATACCGTAAGAAGTATCAAAAACAGTTCCGTCTAATAAATTCCCTGAATATGCGGCATAAATTCGATCAGTATTACAAGGAGACTGCCCCGTACCTTTATTTAAGGTTAAATAATAAACTGTATAATTAACATCATGATTATAAACACTTCTTGTTTCTAACGGATAATCTTTTTGATCCCAAATAGAAGTTTGCGGTGTATCTTTTGTTATTTTTTCAATAGTAACATCAAAATCAGTAGTGACTTCCTTAATATAATGGGTTTTAAGATATTTCACAATTGAATCATTATCAGCTTTATACTGTGTTGCATAATCCCTTAAAGGAACTGTCACCACCTCATCATCATCTTTTTTAGAGCAAGAAACGAAAGAAATACCCGCAAGCAATAAAATAAAATAAAATTTAAATTTATTCATTATTGTTAATTTTTTAGGTGCGCAAGATACAATATTGATTTATTTTTGTAAAGAATTTAACTTTGATTTTAGAAAAATTATGAGAATAGACAAATACTTATGGTGCGTGCGCTATTATAAGACCAGAAACATGGTAACTGAAGCCTGCAAAAAAAACCATATCACTGTAAATGGGCAAGTTGCCAAGCCTTCTAAAGAAGTTTTCCCTACGGACAAAATTACTTTTAGAAAAGATCAGATTACACAAATTATAACCGTACTTGATATTCCCGAAAGTCGTGTTGGGGCAAAACTTGTTGATATATATAGAAAAAACGAAACTCCACCTGAAGCTTACGCACATTTAGAACTATTAAAGCTTTCTAAAGAGCATTATCGCAAAAGCGGAACTGGGAGACCTACCAAAAAAGACCGAAGAGACATTGACGAATATGGCAATGAAATTTTTGACGAGGATGAAACAGAATAAATTTTAAAAATCTGAAATCCACAATCTACAATCTAAAATTCAATTTGTACTTTAGCAAAAAAATAAATCATGAGCAAAAACATCATCTTAACCAATCAGGAAATTGAACACAAAATAAAACGTATTGCGTATCAAATTTACGAAACGTTTGTAGATGAAGAAGAAATTGTGATTGCCGGAATCGCTTCTAATGGATCTGTTTTTGCCCAAAAAATTGCTGTAGCTTTAAGCAATATCTCTACACTTAAAGTATCACTTTGTGAAGTCAAAGTCGACAAACAAAATCCGCAATTACCAATACAAACCTCTTTGTCTTCATCTGAATACGAAAACAAAGGATTAGTCCTTGTTGACGATGTCTTAAATTCAGGCACAACCCTAATCTATGCTGTTCGTCATTTCTTAGACGTTCCGCTTAAGAAATTCAAAACAGCAGTCCTTGTAAATAGAAATCACAAAAAATACCCTGTAAAAGCCGATTTCAAAGGAATTTCACTATCTACATCTTTACTAGAGCATGTTCAGGTTGTTTTTGACGAAAACGGCGGTGATTATGCCTTTTTAAGTTAGAATCCCTAAAATATCTTCGACAGTTTCTTCGACAGTTTTATCATCAACTACAACCTTATGTTGCGCATGATTGTAATAAAAACTTCTGTCGAACAAATGTTTTGCGATAAACTCTCTCATTTCTTCCTCATCCATATTAGCAATAAGCGGGCGCTTACTTTTGTTATGCACTAATCTATTATATAAAGTCCCTATAGAAGCTTTTAAATATATAGAGGTAACATCATCTCGTTTTAGCAATTCATGGTTATTGGCATAACAAGGTGTTCCTCCGCCTAAACCAATAATACAATTTTCTGAAGATTGAAGTAATTCTACGAACATTTCATGCTCTAATTTTCGAAAATAAATCTCACCATGTTGTTCAAAAATCTCATTTATCGATAAATTTGCCTTTTTTTCGATGCATTTATCTAAATCAAGAAACGGAATATTTGTATTTTTTGACAAATTTTGGGCAATTGTTGACTTTCCGCAGCCCATATATCCTAATAATATAATCTTTTTCATTTTAATAAGAACCTAAAAATTAAGGTGTTGTGAATTTTGAGTAAAAAAAGACAAATTTATAATAAAATAGCTTGCAAATATCAAAAATAACTCCTTATATTTGCACCCGCATTCAAGGAAAGAATATGACTCGATAGCTCAGTTGGTAGAGCACATCACTTTTAATGATGGGGTCCTGGGTTCGAGCCCCAGTCGGGTCACAAAATTTGTGATTTAACAAAATACTTTCCTTGATCGCAATGACTCGATAGCTCAGTTGGTAGAGCACATCACTTTTAATGATGGGGTCCTGGGTTCGAGCCCCAGTCGGGTCACAAAAGGTCGAGTATTAATTTACTTGACCTTTTTTATTTTAGGCCACGTGGAGAAACGGTAGACTTGCCATCTTGAGGGGGTGGTGCTCGTAAGGGCGTGTGGGTTCAAATCCCACCGTGGTCACTATAAAAAAATGAAAGCCTGCAAAGTTTATATTTTGCAGGCTTTTTTATGGTTCAAAATTATTATCTAAAATTTTAATTTTTTGTAATATCAGTATTTACGGATCAACACGAAAACCTGTGGAGCAGCAAAAATTAAGCATAAATATTGGTTAATCTAAAAAGGAAGAATTCTACATTTCTAACACCTCTGAATTTTGATCTAAATGCATTTTTTTCTCTTTTGGTTTATCGTAATTTTTTGATACTAAATACAATGAAACCCTGGCTGATTTAGCAGAACACTACGAACCACAATTTTACCTGCCAGAGCCTACGAAACTACAAACCTTATGTCTACACAACAACTCCTGAGCATTTAGCCAGTACTCATCAATTTGTAGCCCAATGGAGTGCTGCCCACATTCTTTTCTCTAACCTTAGTATAGCACACACACTGTCTATCTTTCAACTACTTTTTTAACACAGAATGACGTGTTCCAACCCCTTATTCTGTAATTTTCACCTGCATCTCAGAATCATACGTCTCATTTCCATTCACCCGGTAGCGCACTGCAACTTGTGTATCCTTCGTGATATTATTCGCTTTCACATTGATCAAGAAACTTCCGTCAGTGTTCACCGTTGCATTTTTAATACCAATACCATTAATAACGACCATCACAATCTGATAACGCCCTTGGTTATTCACCAACATGCCCTTAATATTCGTTTCACCAACCTTATAATCCGCATATCCCGTGTATAAATTCCCAATAAAAGGCGTCACTGGACTCGGAAGCTCAAGTGGCGCAATTCTTAGCGTCGACGGCATCGTATTATTCAGCACACGCGTGATATCCGCCTTCTTCGTACCAGAATTCCCCCAAATCAAAAGATTATCAATATAATTCGAAGTCGCCGTATCTGCAACCGTTACCCAACCATTAATTTGCTTATCCCAAGAAGCCGTATTATCCGTAACACTAAGCAGCTCCACAGGATTTCGAACCTCTATCATTACCTTATAATAGTTATCCACCAATCCATCCACATCAAAACGATTGTTCTCGATACTGATACCACGCGACTTATTCACCGCACCCGTCAAAATTCGAATCGGATAGCGAATCCTGCCACTCGCATTGAAATCATTGTTTTTGATAATAATATTTTTCGGCGTCGTTTTCACACCTTGACGATCCCGTTCGTACAGCGCCATAAACGCAAAATTATCATAGCTGTCTAACTGAACAAAATTGTTTGTAACCCGCACATTTTCCGCGCCGGACAAACGAATTGCCGTGTAACCCGTCATATTTTTCTGCAACGCTACGTCCAAACTATCCACCACAATTTTACCATTATTATCCGTCTGCACCTCATGTTGCAAACTTAAATCCGTTGCTTGAGGATTCTTCTTTCTTCGCTCTATATTGTTGATTTGAATATTACTCGGGTTATATTTATTACCGCCCTCACCACTTATAAGGCGGTTGCTATTAATGACAATATTATTATTTGCCGCACCGTAACTATCAATTCCACCGTCCACCATCGATTTCCGATCATCCGCTGAATATTCCATGTTGGCCGGTGCATAAAAGTGCTGCGTACCATAGCGCTGCATCCAATCCTTGATCTCATTCCCAATAATCGAGATCTGCTTCGTACCACTGCCACCATTCCCGCGATACATCACGATGCCTGTACGACCAACATTTCCAATCTTATTCTTCTCGATAATCATCGTTTGGCAATACTCCAGCGCAATCCCACTCTGCAAATTAGAATTCCGAATTTCCGAGTTTTTCACCGAACCATTTTTAATACCTCCCAAATAAATAATCGAGTTCGCCTGCTCATTCCCATCCGCAATAATGTTATCTATATGGATATTATCAAGGAGCTCATAAGGTTCAGCAAGCGATGTGCCATCATCCTTATAAGCACCCGCAAAATTAATCATCGAAAACGCGTAAGCATGTCTACTCATAATGACTGGATCAATCTCATACCTAATGCTGATATCACGAATCAACACGTTCTTTATGTAATTAGGCCCCACAATATTCGCCGCCTCTGTCGTCAAACCTTGCCTCGGTGCTGTAAAAACGAGTTCACTATCTTTCGCATTCAGCGTTGCTCCTTTGATAATCACATTAGATGGGACTTTTAAAGTATTATCAACGTAATATTTTCCCGCTCCAAACTGAATCGTCGTGCTATCCTCGTTCGAATTAATCGCTTCCAATATTTTTGCCCATCCAAGCGCGTTAGTCGTTGCCGCAGCCTTATTATCCTTCTCCATAAAGCGATCCACCTGAATTACCTCAGCCGTCTGTGTCGTGTCCGGAAGTGACAATGCAAAGTTTTTTAAAATTGCATCGTTTGACTGCCTACCACTTTCAAGTTCAATAAATCCGTTGTCTTTATTCCAAATATCCATAACATTTTTTTTTCTTTACACTCATTTTTTATACGTTCATTTTTTAAAATAACAGTTAACGTTCTGGCGCTACAGCGGGTTTGGGACTAAATTAAGCCCATTTTCTTCGGATTTGCCAAATCATCCCAAATACGCTAACTTGTACATATGTCTGACGATGTCCGACTTACCTACCCTAAATTGAATCGATATGTCCGACAAATATCAGTGTTTATTTGTTATCAAAAGTAAGATTTTTATTTCATAAAACATTTATCAGTTAAATGTTTTTCTTACTAACGGAAATGCAAATTTCGATGGTTTTGCTACTTTGATGAATTGGCGGGAGCGCGATTCTAACCAATAGTGATATTAAATTCAAATAGCAAAATTAGAAATCATTTAAAATCTTTAAATCTTCCAATAAGAGGTTCGAATTCTGTACCGTCAAGATCACTAAAAAACTCTTTTGATAAATTTTATTTTCCACAAAATCAGTATTTCTAAGTAAATATTACTTAAAACTACACCAAAGGTTTTCAATTTCCAAGCCTTCAATTTTTATAAAAGATCAGGAAAACATTATACTCCCCCCTTAATTCTGTGACTTGTTAAATGTTTCGAGTTGCAAAACATTAAATATAAACCCATCCAAAAAAAAAGCATACTCAATCAAAATCCTTTTAACCTTTTTAAATTAAAAACAATATATTTGAATTTAAACGAATTACACAAATGGGACTAGATTACGATTACCGAATATACATTAAGAAAGAAAAACTTAAAGAGGCTCTAAAATTCGTTTATGAGCATGCAGACAAAAAAAGGGTATTATTCGAAATAACTAATGACCAGCTATATAAAATTGACAAATTTGCAAACGGACAAATATCAAAAACCTTACTTGACAACTTTGGAATAAATCAAAGAATAGATACATGTATTTTAGTTGACGAAGATAACAGTATAATTGAGTATCATTTGTATGATTTGACACAACATTATCAGCCAGACTCTGTTGATGAATCTAAGTTCATTGAATATTATAAATACGCAGATAACAAATGGTGGATAGGTAACGTTGAAATTCACATTAAAGACTATTCTTCTAAAATGCCAAATTACATAGAACTTCAATTTTGGGCTGTTACAAGTAGTATGAGTCGACTTTTTGCGGAGTCAACATCAATCGACAAATATTTTAAAGAATTATGCAGAGCCGCAGAAGCAGATTATGGGTGTATTTACATGGAAGATAGCGGATACAGGCTTATATGGGCAAAAGGAAAAGAATACAATTTAGCAGTTCCTATTCTTTGGAGTAGCTTTGAAGAATATGGATTTGTTAATGTAATTGGTGATATTTTAAAAATATAAATTCGATTCAGTAATATAACTACAGAAGTTGTTCCGTGTAGCATTTTTACAAGATTCAGGGGCATTAATTCTTTTGAACTTTTGCATTGAACACTATCATACCAGCAAGTCAAAATGCAAACAGGAAGTGACAAAAAATCTAAACTATATTTTTTAAAACCTCAAATCTTCAAGCAAACGATTCGATTCTTTAGCATCATTAAGGTCTCCAAAAATTAAAAACACATAAAATGTATTTTATTTTATTTTGTTTCTACCTCTATTTCAATTCGTTAATTCGAAACAATACTTTTACATTAAATTAACTTAAAAAAAGGTAGTGATATATAAAAAATAACTCCTTATATTTGCACCCGCGTTCAAGAAATGAATGACTCGATAGCTCAGTTGGTAGAGCACATCACTTTTAATGATGGGGTCCTGGGTTCGAGCCCCAGTCGGGTCACAAAAAAAAGGTCAGATATTAATTTATCTGACCTTTTTTCATTTTAAACCATATGAAGAATATGTAATCACATCCAAATTTTGGATATCAAGGAAATATACTTTCTCTTAACATTGTTTTATTTATATATTAAATGTTCGCATACAAAATCAGAGTATCTTTACCCACGATTGCGATAAAGAATATGCAAATGACTGACCATCTTTCCTTTTCATAACTCCAAATCCCTGTTTCAAGTCATAAAGTTATAATAACAAAATCTCAATAATAAACATTGACCTATTGCTAGTTTTCTTCCTTTTAGGTTTTTTATTAGTTTTCGCATTCAACCCTAATGCCCTATAATATATGACATTGATATCCAAAGAAAAGTTTACCGAAGCTGCCGGCCTTTCTAAAATTCCTATCCCAGGATTACCTTCTTATTTAATGAAAGTAATGAAAATTGACAATTTAAATACTATTGTAAAAGAAGCAGGTAATCTTGAGGGTGCAGATTTTGCCAATTATGTCTTAATGAAAATTGGCGTAAAAGTCCAATTTGATGCTGCCGAATTACTAAACATTCCTCGTGAAGGAGCTTTTATTGTTATTGCAAATCATCCTTATGGAGGTATTGAATCATTAGCTTTATTAAGTACAATCGCAAAAATACGTCCTGATACAATGTATATGGGGAATTTTTTATTAAAGGAAATTCCAAATCTTGAAAAATGCATTATTGCGGTAAATCCATTTGAAAACATACAAAATTCTGCGAGCATCACTGGATTAAAAATGACACTCAAAGCTTTATCAGAAGGCATTCCTGTTGCAATATTTCCCGCCGGAGAAGTTTCATCATATAATTTTAAGACGAGTGAAATCACAGATCCGGAGTGGCATCCGGTGGTAGGCAAAATCATCTGTAAAGCAGACGTTCCTATTCTACCTATATATTTTCATGGAAATAATGGTTTTTTCTTCAGTATGTTAAAATCAATTCACCCTATGTTGCAAACTTCAAAACTAATTTCAGAACTCTTCAACAAACAAGGACACTCCCTAAAGATGACTATAGGAGAAGCCATTTTTTTAACTAGGGTTCGAGGCAAAGTTTCCGATCCTCTAATGTTAAAAAATCTTAGAAGCAAGCTGTACGCTCTCAAAAACCAGTTACATAATTAAGAGATTCAATGCGCATTATAAACTTTGAAAATCAAATACTTTTCTTTTCACGCTTCTGTCACGTCACTTAAAAACTTAAAGTAAAAGGTTTAGATTTTATACCAAGGAAGTCATACACAAGCGGAAATCTTTACTTATAAAGGTTTCCGCTTTTTAATTTTATTAGCCCTACTAAATATAAAATCGCCCCTTACCACTCATAATACCCCTCAAACAATAAACACCAAACCTATTATTTTTTCTTATTTTTAATCCCGAAAAAAAAATAATCATGAAATTGTACATCAACATAGAACATTTGACAAAAGAAATTGAATATCCGCAACGATATCAATCTCAAAATCTAATCAAAAGTTCGGTTATTGTATTTCTAATTATTCTTGTATTTCTTTTATTATTCAAACCATTTGGAGTTTATGATCCGGAACTCAGGATGCATTATTTACTCATTTGCTTTTTCCATGCCTTAACCCCAGCGCTGGTTCTACTAACTTATTTTGGAATATTGAATTTCAGAAAAGCTAAAAACCAAATTAAATGGACTTTACTCAAAGAATACATTCAAATTGGAATACTATTAGTTTTAATAGGCACATCGAGCTTTTTAATGCGTGATTTTCTTTATAACAACCCAAACAACTGGTCGTGGAACTATTTTCTTGAAGAAATTAGAAACTGCTTTGTTGCGGGAATATTTTTTTATTTTTTTCTAAGATTATCCAGCTTTTATTTTGAATCAAAAAAAGGATCCCCATTTGTTCTTCAGTTTATTCCGCTGGCAATTGAACCAGAAAGAAAAATCCTGAAATCCAATATTTTTATTAATACACAGGTAAAGCAAGACAACTTCAACTTAAACATTGATCAATTACTTTTCGCAAAAGCGGACGGTAATTATATTGAGTTAACAAAATCAAATGGCAACCAAATCACCACAGAAGTAAAGAGAATTTCTTTAACACAATTTGAAACCCAAATAACAGATTACCCACACTTTTTTAGATGTCACAGAACCTATTTAGTGAACATGTTCAAGGTTGAAAAAGTATCCGGAAACTCCCAAGGCTACCTATTATCATTTAATGAAACCAACATAAAGATTCCTGTTTCCAGAAAACAAATCGACAGTTTCAACAACTATTACCAAGAGCTTCGCAGTAAATATATTGCCTAAGCTAGTTGTTCATCACAAAAGCTAGTTGCCAGTAACAAGCCTTGCCATCACTGCCTTTTACTGTTGTACGTTTGCCATCAATAACGCTAAACCAATTTATTATTTCAACTGCAACTGCGACCCAAAATCAGAGTTCTGATTCTCCAAACAAATTATTATACATAGACAACATTAAAGTTCTATTAACCATATTAGTGGTCCTTCATCACACTTTTATCGCTTATAGCACTTCTGAAGGCTGGTATTACACTGAACAAACTAAACTACTAGGGGCAAGAATTCCCATGACAATGTTTATAAGTATTAATCAGTCCTTTTTTATGGGCTATTTCTTTATGCTAGCCGCATACTTTACGGGTTCTTCTTACTCCAGAAAAGGAATCTCAAAATTCATCAAAGACCGTCTTATTAGATTAGGAATTCCAATACTATTCAACTCTTTTATTCTTTCACCCTTCATCTCTTATCTTGTTTACTATTTTGCCAAAGCGCAGCATATTAACTATCTTGATTATTTAAAAGGCTATGATAGTTGGATCGATTTAGGAGTTACATGGTTTCTAGCTGCATTGTTACTTTTTTCTCTAATTTATGCTGCAGCTAAAAAAACATTTAATACTAGCTTAAAAAGACCATTAACAGCACCTAATTCAAGTACAATATTATTGTTCTCAGTAGCATTAGGAATTATTAGTTTTTTGGTCAGAATTCCATTTCCAGTAGGACGGGTTCTTGAACCAATCGGTTTTCAGCTTGGGCATTTTTCGCAATATATCTTCTTATTTATTATTGGATTACTGGCTGCCAAAAACAATTGGTTTGAACAACTTCCAGACAAAACAGGCAAACAACTCAAAAGATCAGCTTTACTATGTTTATTGTTTTTCCCCATATTCCTTATAATCAAATTTAAACTAAACAGTCCTTCATCTTGGTTTTCCGGAGGCTTTCACTGGCAAGCATTATTATATGCAGTCTGGGAGCAATGGATTGGTATTTCTATACTTACTGCATTATTAATCAAAGGAAAAAGAAGCTGGAATACTTCATCAAAACTTCTTAGTAAATTATCTCGTAGTAGTTTTGCCGTTTACATTTTTCACCCATTAGTAATTGTCACATTCACTTTAGCCGTACGAAACTGGGATATTGATCCTGCAATAAAACTTCTTGTAGCAGCACCATTAATAGTTTTAGGCAGTTTTGTACTTGGTTCACTTATTCTATTAATCCCGGGAGTTAAAAAAATCATTTAACATCACTTTAAATCAATAAAGCTACAATACCTTACTTACTCCTTCCTTTTCTATCAAAACACCCAACAAATAAATTACGATTATTTCACAACAAAATTTCTCCTACAAAATAAAACTTTCTTAAATTCGTTTCTGAATTATTAACCTACTAACCTAATCCCAAATTGGTTTATGAAAAAATTATTACCTCTATTACTTATTATGATCAGTTGCTCTACATGGGCACAATCTGCAACAGCTTATTTTGACAAAGCCATGAAAAAGGCCGAAGCCGGAAACACAAAAGGCGCTATTACAGATTACACAAAAGCCATTAACATGAGTCCTAAATTTGTTGAGGCTTATCAAAATCGCGGTGTTGCAAAAGTAAAACTAAACGACTTAAAAGGCGCTCTAGCTGATTTTAACAAAACAATCGAACTGGACAACATGAATGCAGATGCTCTTACTGGTCGAGCCAATGTAAACTACAAATTGCTAAACTATAAAGAAGCAATAGAAGACTGCACTTCTTCTCTGGGCTTAAACCCAAAAGATTATATTGCTTACAACTTAAGAGGCTTGGCATATAACAAAGTCGGAGACAAAAAAAATTGTTGTAAAGACTTTTCAAAAGCAATCGAGCTAGGAAGCCAAAGTGCCATCAAGAACAAAGCTACTTTTTGTAAATAATACAAAGTCACTTAAAGCATCAATACAAAAGCAGTCTGTAAATTTAGTTTTTCAGGCTGCTTTTTTCATTAAAAACAACATCATCTCTTCATATTAAAGATATCTTTACATTTGCGCTTTAAACCAAACCATAATGGCACTTTTAAAAAAAATAAACTACAACGTCAAAACAGATAAAAATTCAGGATTTGGGAGCAATGCCAACAGTTACGGAGGAAGATTTGTAAACAAGAACGGAACTCCAAATATCGAGAAAAGAGGTATGCATTTACTCCGTCGCATTAGTTGGTACCACACCATGATCGACATGCCAAACTGGAAATTCATGCTTATCTTGTTCACCTTTTACATCGCAATCAACTTTGTTTTTGCAATTATCTATTATGCGATAGGAATTGAGCATCTTGATGGAATCTCACAATCACAAAATGTACTGACTCAATTTGGACAAGCTTATTTTTTTAGCGCACAAACTTTTACCACCGTTGGCTACGGACACATAAGTCCAACAGGATTTATGACCAGTGCGCTTTCTGCAGCTGAAGCTTTAATTGGTTTATTAAGTTTTGCCATCGCAACCGGTTTATTCTTTGGAAGATTTAGCAAACCTACAGCATTTTTAAAATTCTCGCATCATGCTTTGATTTCTCCTTACGGAAAAGAAAAAGGATTAATGATTCGGCTAGTTCCCTTTAAAAATACCAATTTTACAGATGCTACAGCAAAAATTACGCTTGGAATGAGCTTTGAAGAAAATGGCGAAAAAACCAACAAATTCTATACTTTAGAACTAGAACTGGATCGAATAAATGCCCTTTCGTTAAGCTGGACATTAGTACATCCTATAACAGAAAATAGTCCATTATACAATTTTACCGAAGAAGATTTCAAGAACACACATGGCGAAATACTGGTTTTCATCACCACTTTTGACGATATGTTTAGTAATACAGTTGCCGCAAGAACTTCTTATACTTTTGATGAAATAATATATGGGGCAAAATTCGAAACCATGTACAACAGAAGCGAAGACAATTCAAAAACGATCCTACACTTAGACAAACTAAACCATTACAAAAGGACAAACCTCCAATAACCCATCATTTTAATCCAATTTTAAAGATTTTTTCAGATTTTATCCTATTTTTGTTTATCTAATGGTATTATAATGGTAAACAACATAAGAACAGTCTTCAGTATTAAAGATCTTGAAAACTTATCTGGAATAAAAGCACACACTATTCGCATCTGGGAGAAAAGATATAACATTCTGAAACCAATGCGAACAGACACTAATATCAGACTTTATAATCTACAAAATTTACAGAAGCTTTTAAACATTACATTACTACACGAATACGGTTATAAAATTTCTAAAATCGCAACGTATCCCGAAGAAAAGATTCCACAATTAGTACGCGAAATTATTTCTAAGAAAAACTCTCAAAACTACGCTATTACATCTTTCAAAATGGCGATGATGAATTTTGATCAGGAATTATTCTTTACTACTTTTGATTGGTTGATTTCTGAAAAAAGCTTCAAAGAAGTTTTCAAAGATCATTTTCTTCCTTTATTAAAAGAATTGGGATTATTATGGCAATCAGAAACCATAACTCCAGCAAATGAACACTTTATGAGTCATTTGATTAAACAAAAGATATTAATTTACACCGAAAGTCTTCAAATACAAAAACCAACAAAAACCGATCGAATTTTTGTACTCTCTTTGCCATTAAACGAAATTCATAAAATAGGTTTGCTATATCTGCAATATGAAATTTTATCTAAAGGTTACAAAGCCATATATTTAGGAGAAAGTATGCCAATCGAAAATCTGCAGGATTTAACCAGACATTTTGAAAATATTACCTTTGTATCTTTCATGACTGTTCAGCCAGATCGCGGTGTAATCAATCAATACGTAAAATCGATGGGACAAAAATTACTTCAGGAAAACAACGAAATCTGGCTTATGGGCAACATGACAGAACATATCGAACAGAAAAATTTACCTGAAAGGATCCGAATTTTCGACACCATGGACGAAACAATCAGCATGCTATAATAACTTTGTTTAAGTTTTTTGTATATTTGTTAAACAAATGAAAAAAACTATAACAATAATAGGATCTGGCTTCTCTGCTTTAGCTGCTGCATGTTACTTGGCAAAACAAGGAAACACAGTAACTATTTATGAAAAAAATGATTCTATTGGAGGACGGGCAAGACAATTCAAAAAAGACGGCTTTACCTTTGATATGGGGCCTAGTTGGTACTGGATGCCGGATGTTTTTGAGCGTTTCTTTCTGGATTTTGACAAAAAAACAACCGATTATTACGAACTAATAAAACTAAATCCTGCCTATCAGGTTTATTTTGGCGTTGATGATTTTATCAGTATTTGTGATAATTTAGAAACTATAAAAGCCACTTTTGAAACTATTGAAAAAGGAAGTGGCCAAGAACTCGAAACTTTCATTAAACAAGCCAAAAGCAATTATGACATTGCTATTAAAGACTTAGTTTATCGTCCGGGAATTTCTCCACTTGAATTAATCACCCCTGAAACCACTTTAAAACTCTCACTGTTTTTTAGTACCGTTAGTAATGATATCCGCAAGAAATTCAAAAATGAAAGACTAATTCAGATTCTCGAATTTCCTGTTTTATTTCTCGGAGCTAAACCTTCCAAAACACCTTCTTTTTATAATTTTATGAATTATGCTGATTTTGGATTAGGAACCTGGCATCCAAAAACTGGAATGTTTGATGTTGTCCGAGCAATCGAGAAACTAGCCATAGAACTTGGCGTTACAATAAAAACCAATTCCACAATAGAAAAAATAGTTGTTGAGCATAAAACTGCAACCGAAATTATTATTGACGGAAAACATATAAAAGCAGATATCGTTTTAAGCGGTGCCGATTACCATCATACCGAAACTTTATTAGATAAGGAACATCGCGCTTATTCTGAGAAATATTGGGAAAGCCGTGTTTTCGCACCTTCTTCCCTATTGTTCTTTGTTGGGTTCGATAAGAAAGTAGAAAACATTTCACATCATGCTTTATTTTTTGATGTCGATTTTAATCAACATGCTGCTGATATTTATGATGATCCAAAATGGCCAGAATCGCCTTTATTTTATGCCAATTTTCCATCAAAAACAGATCTGTCTGCAGCACCAGAAGGAATGGAGAGCGGATTTTTCCTGATTCCGTTAGCACCCGGAATAAAAGATACGGAAGTACTTCGCGAAGAATATTTTAAAAAGATAATTGATCGTTTTGAAAAGCTTACACAACAAAAAATTAAAAATAATATTATCTTTAAAAGATCATTTTGCAAGAACGATTTTGTCACTGATTATAACGCCTACAAAGGAAATGCGTACGGAATGGCTAATACATTATTACAAACTGCTTTTTTAAGACCAAAGCTAAAGAGTAAAAAAGTCAGGAATTTATATTTCACAGGACAATTAACCGTTCCTGGACCAGGAGTTCCGCCTGCTTTAATATCCGGAAAACTAGTAGCTGAGTTAATTCAAAAATCTTTTAGATCCTAAAAAATGAAATCACTATTTGATACCGTATCTTTCAAATGCAGTAAATTAGTTACTCAAAGCTACAGCACCTCATTTTCATTAGCAGTCAAAATGTTATCACCAAGCATTCGTGAAGCGATTTACAGCATCTATGGTTTTGTTCGCTTTGCTGACGAAATTGTCGATTCATTTCAAGACTACAACAAAGAAAACCTCATCAATGATTTCGAAAAAGAATATTACAAAGCCATTAAAGCCGGCATTAGTTTAAACCCAATTCTTAACTCATTTCAACATACCGTAAAACAATATGATATTACAGACGATCTTGTTCAGGCATTTTTAAAAAGCATGAAACTTGATCTTATCAAATCAAATTATAACACACAAACAGAGTACGAAGATTACATTTACGGTTCAGCCGATGTTGTGGGTTTAATGTGCCTTAAAGTTTTCGTAAAAGGAAACAATCAAAAGTATGAGCAGCTAAAAAACGAAGCAATGCGATTAGGATCAGCTTTTCAGAAAGTAAATTTCCTAAGAGATCTAAAAGATGATAATTTGGTTTTAAACCGAAATTACTTTCCCGGAATAAACCTAAATTCTTTCGATGAAAATAGCAAAATAGCTATCATCAACGAAATTGAGGAAGATTTCAAAATCGCTTATCAAGGAATTGTAAAACTCCCTATAGAAGCAAAATTTGGCGTTTATACTGCTTTTATCTATTATAAAAAACTATTGACAAAACTCAAGAATACGCCTTATTACGAAATTGGAAGTTCAAGAATCAGAGTTTCAAATTATACCAAAGCAGGGCTTTTGGCACAATCTTTTGTAACTTACAAATTGAAATTAGTCTGATAATTTATAGCCTTAATCTTTTATATTTTTAAGTTAAAATATTAGCCATTTTAATTGCAACTTTAATATTTTAAAATATACAAAATGATTTCTTTTCTAATCTTTTTAAGTGTTTTTCTCTTCATGGAATGTGTTACCTGGCTCACGCACAAGTATATCATGCATGGATTAATGTGGTATTTTCACGCAGATCATCACAAACCCAAATACGAACATACATTTGAGCGCAATGACATTTTCTTTGTCATTTTTGCAACACCAAGCATTATTCTTTTTTATTTTGGCGTTGAGGGCGGATTCAACTATTTGTTTTTTATTGCCTGTGGCGTAACTTTTTATGGTTTGTGTTACTTTTTAATTCACGATGTATTGATTCACCAGCGTTTTAAATGGTTCAAAAACACTAAAAACAAATACCTGATTGGTTTACGAAAAGCGCATAAAATACACCACAAGCATTTAGGAAAAGAAGATGGAGAATGTTTCGGAATGTTATTCGTTCCTTTTAAATATTATAAAATGTAAAATAATTTGGGCGTTACCCGCAGAAAAAGCGGGTCGGGTTTTACGTTCCCGCTTTTTTGCATCAGGCAGAAAAAGCCTGACACAAAAAGAGCTCCACTGCAACCCCTAACGCAAACATCTCGTATATAATAGACTAGACCGTAATAATTGAAACTATGAAATTATACAAAATAGAAACCGTACAACATGTAAATGCCACAATCGAAGAATTATCCAATTCAAAAGCATAGTTACTTAAAAAAACAACCACGAATTAAAAACAATATAAATGTGATTAAATTTGTGAATTCGTGGCGAAAAAAATCCAAATCAAATTTCCTTAAAACAAAGCTGGAGACAAAATAATGACAAAACAAAAAGTTACTTTTTTCTGGTTTCGACGTGATTTACGTTTAGACGATAATGTTGCATTATTTCATGTTATGCAATCAGATTATCCGGTAATTCCGCTTTTTATTTTTGATGAAGATATCCTGGAAAATCTTCCAAAAAATGATGCACGAGTGACTTTTATCTACGATTCACTAGAGAAAGTAAACCAAGAACTTCATGCAACTGATTCATCACTTCTAATCAAAAAAGGAAAAACTTTAGATGTTTGGAAATCGCTTCTTTCAACATACAATATTCAGCAAATCTTCTTCAATAAAGATTATGAACCATTTGCGATTAAACGTGATCTTGCTATTCAGGAATTAGCAAAACAAAACAACATTGAAGTCTTTCCGTTTAAAGACCATGTTATTTTTGAAGAAAAAGAAATCACCAAATCAGACGGGCTTCCCTACACTATTTATACGCCCTATAAAAATAAATGGCTCGAGAAATATCATCTTATCGGGCAAGTTCCGAAATATGACACCAAACCATTATTAAAGAACTTTATCAAGCAACAATTCCCATTTCCTGATTTATCAGAAATTGGTTTTGAAAGAAGTGCCATAAAAGTACTTCCGCATAATTTAACTCAAATTGCCAATTATAAAGAAACACGAGATTTTCCGGCTTTAGACAGCACCTCTTATCTTTCGCCACATTTACGTTTTGGAACCGTTAGTATTCGGAAATTAGTGAATTGGGCAAATAAAAAGAACCAAACATTTTTGAGTGAGTTAATTTGGAGAGAGTTTTTTATTCAGATCCTTTTTAGCTTTCCAAATGTGGTGAATCACAATTTCAAATCGGCTTACGATGGTATTCAGTGGCGCAATAACGAAGACGATTTTAAACGTTGGTGCTCCGGAACTACAGGATATCCAATGGTTGATGCCGGAATGCGCCAACTAAATGAAACGGGTTACATGCACAATCGCGTTCGCATGGTTGTAGCCAGTTTTTTATGTAAGCATCTGTTGATTAACTGGCAATGGGGTGAAGCTTATTTTGCCGAAAAACTACTAGATTTCGAATTGGCTTCAAACGTAGGAAACTGGCAATGGGCTGCAGGAACAGGTTGCGACGCTGCGCCATATTTTAGAGTTTTTAATCCTGAGATTCAACAAAAGAAATTTGACGAAAAAGGAATCTACATCCGCAAATGGATTCCTGAGTTTGATTTGGGTTACTATGAACCAATGGTTGATCATGCTTTTGCAAGAGATCGTGCAATTGAGACTTACAAAAGGGGAATAATTAAATAAATTCCAAATTTTTAAAATTCCAAATTCCAATTGTTTTGTGCAATCTTGTCATTTCTGACAAAAAATGTATAAAAAAAACCTTTGTCAAAGTTTAAAACTTTTACAAAGGTTCCTACACCATTGGAATTTAGAATTTTTATATTGGAATTTTCCAGTCTAATACTTCAAATAATTCTCTACTTTAATTTTAGCTTTTAAATCAAACATTAAATTATACAAACCAAAGAAGGTTCTATTCATGTAAATGAAGTGTTTAGAACCACGGTTTCCGTTCATTTTTTTGAGATTTGTATCGTTAGAAAAACGTTCTCCTAATTTGGCAATACTCTCAAAGAAAGTTTCATCTGCAAAATCGAAAGTTTCATCTTGAAACGGCTTCGTAAAAAGCGATAACAAATCATGAAACATCTCCGTGAAATATTCAATTTCCGAAGGTGAATCATCTGGACGAAGAATCTCTAATTCGAACAATTTTTCATTGAACAGTTTTGGATCTGTGATGACATTTTTATTGATCAATTCGAAATAAGGCTCATAAAAATCAACTGGAATTTGTTTCATACAACCAAAATCCAGAGCAATCAAACGATTTTGATCGTCTACCAAAAAATTTCCCGGATGCGGATCGGCGTGTACTTTTCGTAAAACATGAATTTGATACATGTAAAAATCCCAAAGTGCCTGACCAATTTTATCGCCCACTTCACGATCTGTACTTTTTGCAGTAAACTCCGAAAGGTGAATTCCTGTCATCCAGTCCATCGTGATGATTTTCTCTGACGAGAACTCCGGATAATAACTTGGGAATAATATATTTTCTATTTTACTGCAAGCTGCAACAACTTCCTGACTTTGTTCGAGCTCGAGCAAATAATTGGTTTCTTCGATAAGTTTATCCTCGACTTCTTTAAAATACTTATCAGAGTCTTTTCCCTGAAGGTTAAACATTCTAATTGCGATAGGTTTCACCAAAGCCAAATCTGACGAAATACTGTTGGCAACTCCCGGATATTGAATTTTTACAGCTAGTTTTTTACCGTTTTTAGATGCCAAATGAACCTGACCAATACTTGCCGCGTTAACAGAATTAGCATTGAATTCATCAAATATTTCATAAGGTGTTTTACCAAAATTAATTTTGAAAGTTTTTAAAACCAACGGTGCCGAAAGTGGTGGAACGGAAAATTGCGATAAAGAGAATTTCTCAACATAAGCCTGAGGCAGGAAATTCTTGTCCATGCTTAACATTTGAGCTACTTTTAATGCGCTTCCTTTTAGACTTTTTAAACCATCATAAATATCCTCGGCATTATTTTCATTTAGTTTATCTCTCGTTAAGTCTGGATTAACCATTTTTTCGGCATAATGTTTAACATAGTTTACGCCAATTTTTGCGCCGGTTTGTACTAGCTTACCAGCTCGTTCTATTTTTGAGGTTGGTATATAATCGATCGTTTTCATTGTTTGCTGTATATTTTTTCTTTAAACAAGAATTTTCCAAAATCTAAAAGATGATTCATTGGCGCAACATTCATTAATTCGAATGAGGCATTTACTGATTTTTCGATAAAAATATCGGTTTTCTCAAAAGCCGCTGATTCATCGTCTATCCAGAATTTTATGGTCATCATTAATTGCAGCCAAGCAGATTCCTGAATGGCTTTTTCCTGAAATTTTTGAAACTTTTCTTGTTCAAGTCTGTAATCATCCGTCAGGATTTCAGAAACATATTCTTTAAATCCTTCACGAAGCGAAGTTAATTGCACTAAATTTCTAATTGGATTTCTATCAATTTTTAATGCCTGCAGCACATAACTTCTGTTGGCAGTTAAAATCTCAAAAAAGGTAAAATAGAAACTCAACATTTTGTTCTTCATGTCGTATTCCTGATAATCTGTATTTTTATGCAATAAATCGATTGTATTGGCAAAAAAGAGCCTGAATATCTCTTTTTCTAAACCTTCTAATGTTCCAAAAAACGAGTAAAATTCAGCTTCTGTAAAATCATTTTCTTTTGCAAAATGATAAACTGATTTTGGCTTTTGTCCTTTTTCTAAAACCTCATCCATATATTTTGAAACGATATCATCTCTTGTGATTGTCTTATTTTTAGTTGCCATTTCATTAAAATTTAGAATTTGCCTTAAAGGTAAGCAATGTTTAAGTACCTTTACTTATGCACAAACAGCTTGCACTGTTAAATATATTATAATATAATGTCCAAAAATGTTTTATTAACCGGAGGCACTGGATTTGTTGGCAAGCATCTTACTGATGTACTTATCAATAATGGCTTTTTGGTCTCTGTATTAAGCCGTTCGGATCAAAAAAACACACCTTCGATTACCTACTATAAATGGGATTTGAATAAAAACTTTATTGATGAGGAAGCGATTCTAAAAGCAGATTATATTATTCATTTGGCAGGAGAAGGTATTGTAGAAAAAAGATGGACTAAAAAACGTAAAATAGCGCTCTTAGAAAGCCGTATTAAACCAATTGATCTTATACATTCTGTTTTAAAAGAAAAAAACAAAACTCTGGATGCTTTTATTTCGGCATCAGGAGTTGGGATTTATGGCGCCATTACAAGTCACAAAATATGCGATGAAACGACACCTGCAGCTGATGATTTCTTAGGCAATACTTGTAAGGAATGGGAAAAAACTGTCGACAAAATTGCTTCATTAGGAGTTAGAATTGTAAAAATCCGAACAGGAATCGTCTTGGGTAAAGACGAAGGTTTCCTGAAAAAAATTATACCAAGCTTTAAATCTGGTTTTGGCGCAGTATTAGGCACAGGAAAACAATATTTACCATGGATTCATATTGATGATTTATGTCAAATCTACCTCAAAGCAATTCTTGACGAGCAAATGCAAGATGCTTATAATGCTTGTACAACAGACACTACAACAAATTCAAGATTCTCAAAAACGCTGGCAAACTTGTTTGGATATTCTATTTGGTTACCCAAAGTTCCATCGTTTATTTTAAAAATTGCTTTAGGCGAAATGAGTATAGCCATTTTAAAAGGCCAAAGAGTTTCATCTGAAAAGATTCAAAAAGCAGGTTTTGAATTTCAGTTTACAGATCTTGAAAAAACCCTGGTAAGTTGTTTGAATTAATCTTTATTTTAAAGTCACATACACTGGGTTGTTAGTTCGCACAACTCCAATTAATTCTGTATTTGCTGTTTGTGAAATTTTAGTTGCTATTCTGCTTGGAATTTGAATATTAAAATCAGTTACCAAAATAGGAAAATCAGAAACTATCTGAATTCCGTCAACTGTTTTTTTAATTAAAGCATTTACGATGACTTCTTTCGATTTCCCATGCATTATAAGCTTTCCTTTTATCTCATATTCTTTTTCAACTTCAGTCACATCCTTTAAATCAAATTTTTGAATTTTACCTTTAAAAACAGCTTTAGGATATCGATGGCTTTCCAAATAATTTTCATTAAAATGTTCCTGCATCAGGTCTAATTTAAAACGAAAATCTTTGATGGTAACAGTACAAACAAATGTACTTGTTCTAGGTTCTAAAAGGATTGCAACCTGTCTGTTTACAGCTTTTACTTCTTCAAAAAACGGAACTGATGCTTCAAAATTTACTGTTCCAGTGTTAGTAAAGAATTTTTCCTGCGCAATAACGGAATAAGCGATAAATAGCAAAATAAATAAAGTAGTTTTTTTCATAATCGTCAATAATTAAACAATTATGTCATTCTTTTTTTTTATTTTAAGAAGAGAAAAAACTGGACTTAATATAGAATCTAAAAAAAATAGAATGGCAGTACTCCGTGAAAAACAGTAACCCAATCATTATACTTAAAGTTACGAAATTTTAAGGAATACGGTTGCCGATTTGTGCTAAATGTTTGTGAAAAGTTTTATGGAGTGATTTGTGAAATGTAAAATGGTTTCACAAATGGTAGTTTTATAATTCTAAATATTACCTCTACAGGCAATTTTATTAAGTTAAGCTTTGAACACAACCCCTTTGTGATTTTAAAGCAAAGCGTAATTCACAAAACTTTGTGAACTTTGCGGTAAAATTTTCTTTGTCGAGTTACTTATGAGCTTCTCCTGAAGCATCGGGAAGCTCAGTCTGACAAGATTTCGTTTAAAAAAACTTAACTTAACGACATTACACTACGGGACAAAAACATTTCAAATTATTATCCTTTCACTTCTGTACATATCTCTATTAAAAAACCATCTAAATCCCTGATATAAGCCACGATTTGTCCCCAAGGTTTTTGCTTTGGTTCTGTTACTAAAATTGCACCAAAAGAAATTGACTTTTGTACCAGTTCTTCAACATTATCCGTTATAAAACCTATTTCAATTGCAAAAGGTTTGTCTTCGATTTTACTTTCCAGGAAACCGTCTTTTAAATTTTGTTTCGCTAAAGACTTAGAGGCAAACGAAATTGTAGTTTCTCCCGTATTTAATTCTCCATAATCATTTCCGGGTGCGATAAATTTTCTTAAAAACCCGAATGCATTTTCATAAAAGACAATCGATTTCTCGACATCTTCTACATATAGAATTGTATATCCAAACTTTACCATTTTCTTTTACTTTAAATATTCTAGCTAATCTCTAACAACACATTGTATTTATCCAAACTGGCTAAATCTTCGATAGAACTTACATTCGTAATTTTTTCGTGATCCTCTACTTCTTTTCTAACCTCAATATGTTTAATTGCCTTTCTAAAACGCCTTACTTCTTCCAGATTAGACAAAATTAATCCAGGAACTTGTACGCTTTTACCTTCTTTATCTTTGGCTACCATTGTAAAATAAGAAGAGTTACAGTGTTTAATTGTTCCTGTTTGGATATTCTCTGCCTCTACACGAATACCTACCACCATAGAACTCCTTCCTACATAATTTACAGAAGCTTTCATGGTAACCAATTCTCCAACCTCAATAGGTTTTAAAAAGTTTACCGTATCAACTGAAGCCGTTACACAATAATTGCCGCTAAATTTTGATGCAGAAGCAAAAGCTATCTGATCTAATAATTGTAGAATGTAACCTCCATGGATTTTACCACTAAAGTTAGTGTGCGAAGGCAACATTAATTCTGAAATACTAATTTTTGATGAGGAAACGGGTTTAAAATCTGCGGCCATAATTGTTTATTTATATTTAAATGGAGAAGTTTCTTTTCGAACTGCTGTAATGAAAAAACGAGAATCTCCCCACCAGCTAAATGTTTTATATCGTTCAACATAAGTCAATTTTACATATTGACCTTCTAATTCATTCAATTGATCTATTACTTTTTGGTCACTGTCCAATACTGAAAATCTAAATATTTGCGAGCCTGAAACGCCTTGACTTAATTCTCCTTCCCAGGTTTTCATCAATACACCTTTGTGACTCATTCTGATTAATTCGCCTGAGCGATATCCTTCACTATAAGGAACAAAATATATAAAGGCAAAATAAATGGTAAAGACCAGAACACAAAGCGCTGCAATTATTAACAAAATTCTTTTCATAAGATCTTAGTTTAAAGATTGATTTTCATCTGTACTTGATGCTCTCGCAATAATATTTTCCGGAAGTGCTTTTTTAGCCTTTGCCCCCATTTTCTTTAATTTTTCGACACTCAAAATTAGGTTTCCACGACCATCAACTAGTTTGTTCATTGCGTTTTCATATTCCGTTTTAGTATCTTTTATTTTAGTTCCAATTCTTAATAAATCACTCACAAAGCCTTCAAATTTATCATATAATGCTCCGGCTTGTCTGGCAATTTCAAAAGCGTTTTCCTGTTGTTTTTGATTCGCCCACATACTGTCAATCGTCCTTAAAGTTGCCAATAAAGTTGTTGGTGTAACGATCACAATATTTCGATCAAATGCTTTATTATATAAGGTAGAATCTTCATTTAAAGCTATGGCAAATGCGGGTTCTATTGGAATAAAAAGCAAAACAAAATCCGGACTTTCGATTTGGTATAAATCATGATAATTTTTACTTCCAAGTTGTTCTACATGCCTTTTAATGGAGTTTACATGTTCCTTTAAAAAATCAATCTTAAGAATTTCAGATTCTTCATTAACCCACTTCTCATAAGCAACAAGAGAAACCTTAGAATCGACAATCATCTTTTTACCATCCGGTAAATTAATTACAACATCCGGCAGCACTCTGTTTCCTTCGTTATTGGTAAAACTTTGCTGAACTTCATACTCTCTGCCTTTTTCTAAGCCTGATTTTTCCAGAACACGCTCCAGAACCAGTTCGCCCCAATTGCCCTGCATTTTACTATCACCTTTCAAAGCTTTGGTCAGGTTCAGGGTTTCTTTACTCATTTGAGCGTTCATCTCACTTAACCCAAGAATCTGCTGACGTAATGCAGCATGATAATCAATACTTTCTTTATGTGTCTGCTCTACTTTTTGCTCAAAACCCTGAATCTTATCTTGCAATGGCAACAAGATATTTTTCATGTTTTCGCTATTCTGCTCGGTGAATTTAGCCGACTTCTCTTCGAGTATTTTATTGGCTAAATTTTCAAATTCTTTGGTAAATTTTTCCTGAAGCTCCGTTATTTCGCTTTTTTGTTCTTTATGTCGTTCCCATAAATTTTCAAAATCAACTTCTTTTTTTGAAAGCTGAATTGCCAAGCTGTCTTTTTCTGTTCGAATACTTTCTTTCTCGGAATTTGTTAATTGAAGTTGCTTCTGAAAGTTATTTCTTTCGTTCTCAAATTGTTCTTTTTGCAACTGCAACTGATTAACATTTGCATTCAATCGTTCTTCAAAACTCACTTTTTCTGATTGGGCTCTGGCCGAAAACAATAATTTCCCTAAGTAAATTCCAAGGAATAGCGCAATAACAAAGGCCAGTAAAAGTGGAAGAAAATCAAACATACTTAAGGTTATTTTTAAAGTAAAAGTAAGCAATAATACGTAGTACTTAATTTTTAAAACTAAAATTTTATTGATTCATACTGATTCTAAATGACTTGAACTTAAAAAAATAAATAAAAAAAGTTCCCTTTTTAACGCAACCTTTTTAAAAGAAATTCATCTACGAATTATAACCTAATACAATATAATGATGAAAAAAGTAATGTTGAGCTTATTTATAGCTTTTGGATTTAGCGCATGTTCCCTTAGTAACGACGATAAAATGAATATAGATTGCGGAACTTATTCTGATGTTTCGTTCACAGGATATCCTCTTTTCTGTAATTATAGTATGGTAACAAACCCAACTAATGCTGTGGCACTTATTGCAACTTCACAGGAAAATATGGATAAGTATTTTAAAAAACATACAAATACTTGCCCTAACTCAAGTGATCCTGCAATAGATTTTACTAAAAACTATTTAATTGGAGTTTTCTCTGGAATAAAATCTTCAAGTGGCTATACTATTAAAATTACTAATATAGTTGAAAACAAATGTCAAATGATTGTCAACTTTTACGAAAAATCACCTTTGCCAGGTGAGACAACATCACCAACCTCAACTTATCCATCAGATTTTGTTTTGATTCCTAAAACTTCCAAACCAATCATATTTATTAAAGCTACTGAAAATCCGGACAATATTATCATCGGAACATATAAAGCACAATGTACAGGAGCTGATTGTCAAAATTTCTTTCAGATAAATGATTTTAATATTCTGAAGTTCCAAAATGTTGTTTCCGGAGGTTACGATTTTAGCCAATACAGATACACCGCAACAACTAAGAGAGGTGATTATGCTTCATTATTATCAAGTGTTCCTTCTGAAATTTTAAACAACCAAGGGCAGACAAAAACATATGGTACTCCAGATTCAGCTGGTCAGGGTGGTGTATATTTTGAGCTACATAAAGGTCTAAAAGTTACCAGAATTTATATTGACAATAACGACACTGATGATCAGGGCTCCGAAATTAAACTTTTCAAAAAATTAATAAAGGACAAAATCACTAGCTTAAAATAATCAAATTATAAAAAGAGATTTTGATGTTTTGATCCGTAAAAAGATTGCTTAATTAGCTTTGAAAGCAACACTTTTAAAACATAAAGATTTGACAATCAAAATCTAACAATCGTAAAAAACAATCAAGACGCAATTCGTACTATTATAAAAGATAGTTTTATAAGCTTATAAAAACTATTTTTGCAAAACCAAATTTAACCACTTCTTGAAAGACGATTTAGAAAAATATATCAAGCTATGCCTGAAAAATGACAGAGAAGGACAACTGAAAATTTATCAGTTGTTCTCTCCTGTTTTATACGGTATTTGCCTGAAATATATGAAAAACGAAGACGATGCCAAAGATGTATTTCAGGAGGCATTTGTAATTGTTTTTCAGAAAATTGGCCAATATAAATTTGAAGGAAGTTTTGAAGGCTGGCTAAAACGTATTTTCATTAATAAATTGATTGAGACTTTAAATAAAAAGAAAAAAGAAAGTTTCTTTCTGGATGTTTTTGACCCCGATACAGATTTTGTCGAAGAGGAAGAATTAGAAGCTATCCCTATAGAACAAGAAAAACTGTTAGAATATATTCGGGATTTACCAGATCAATACAGGACCGTTTTTAACTTGTATGTTTTTGAAAAAATGAAACATAAAGAAATCGCCGAATTATTAAAGATCTCCGAAGGAACGTCAAAATCAAATTTAAATAGAGCCAAGCACATTTTGCAGAAAAGAATTTTGAGCATAAAAAATTTTAAAATAGCATGAAAAAACAAAATATAGAAGATATTTTTTCATCAATGGAAGACTTTTCAAGTGTTCCTCCTCCTGAATTATGGGGGCAAATTGAAGAAAAACTAGACCAACCTAAAAAGAAAAAAAGAGCTATTCTTTGGTGGTCGGCTGCCGCATGCCTTTTATTAGGTTTGTTGCTTCCTTCTGTTTTACATTTTACTTCTGATTCAGGAATTAAAAACCTGAATAACGGCGCCTCTGGTACTAATAAAGTTGTTATTGAAGAGAAAACTGAAAAGAATAAAAACAACTTAAATGATAGCACAATATCTACTCCAGAAAATAAAATTTTGAAAGAGGGTTTTGAAAAAAATCAAACCAAAGAAAATCTGGTAGAAAACAATAAAGTCAAAGAAAAATCAAATACATCTAAAGGAGATTCATCATCATCAAAAAAAGCAATCAAACCGTCTGTTACTATTTTTCAAAAACCAGAAACTGCTGTGGCTCATGTTGATTCTGAAAACAAAACAAATAATAACAGTACACACAAAAAATCAAACATTGAAAAAAGGAATACAAATCAAGCTGTAGCGGAACAAACATTTATAACAGGGAAAAAAGATTCGTTTAATTCTGTTTCTAAATACCAACTTCCAAATAATAAAAAAACAGCTACAGACAAGATTCTTACGGAGAAAACGTTTAATTCAGGCAAAACAAATGGATTTAATTCAAACTCAAAAAATCAATTGTCAAAATCTCTTTTTGAAGATAAAACAGGCGCAAAAAACAGCAACAACATTGCTTTTTATTCGTCAAACCCTGCTTTTAATAGCAATCAAAATGCAACAAATAATAGCAGAGAAATTCAAAAAAGTAAAACAATAGATTATTCTAAAAAAGATTTTATTGCCAGCAATGAAAAAGGCAATTCAAAATCAAACAGTTCAACAAGCAAAATAGACTCTGTACAGTTAGCAGAGCTTCAAAATCTGGAAAAAGGTATTGCAGCCGTAACTCCTGAAACTAAAAAAGATAAAGAAACTAAATCTGTTTCTAATGCTGAAAAATGGGCTGTAGAAGTTTTTGCCGGTATCGCAAATTCTCAAAACAGTAAAAATGACAAAACACTAGGTTACGCAAACGATTCGAAACAAGGTAGCACCTATGGTGTTAAAACAAAATATAAGATTACTAATAAATGGGCTGTAGGATCAGGCCTTAAGATTAATGAACTGGGGCAAAGTATTGCAAATGTTTCTTATATAAACACAAAAACTGTTGCTTCGTTAAGTCCTAAAGGTTATTATGTTGCGAGCGAATCAATTGCACCAGCACGAATAACAAATAATTCCAATTATGTTTTTGTTTCAAATAGTACTACAGATGCATTAAAACAAAGTGATATTCAAAGTGATAACTTAGAAAGTGGAAATTTAGATCAAAGCCTTAAATATATCGAAATGCCTTTAGAAGTTTCATACGCTGTATTTACTAGAAACAAAGCAAGCATCAGTTTGAATACTGGCGGATTTGTAGGGAAACTGATTTCTAACAATGTAGCTCTAGATGGCAACTCGATTGGTAGTAATGTAAATGCAAATGACTTTGTTTACGGTTCTACTTTGAGTACTACTTTGCAATATCGTATTTATAAAAAGACAAATATTTTTGCTGAGCCTGCTGTAAATTATTATCTTAATCCCTTGAATAATCAATCTTTCAATCAATTTCAATGGGGATTGAATTTTGGATTGAATGTTTCATTCTAAAAAATAGTACCTTTCCCAAAAAGTAACAATAATTTCTAAGCCAATATTCTAAAATGATAGTTAAAAGTAACTGGTTAAATCAAAAGTCTATTTCCAAAGATTTAAATTTAGCTAAAGAATTGGTTTATGATTGTCTTGATTTCAACTGTTCACAACCTCAGCCAGTGCCAGAGAGCGCGGAATATAACGCTTATCAGTTTTGCTTGGACCAAAAGAATATTTGCTATAGAGAAGCTAAAATTACTCCTGTAAAAACAGGTCAGTTTGTGACTTTATGGAAACGTAATAAATCAGGAATAATAGAACCTTTTGACTTTTCGGACGAAATTGATTTTGTAATTGTTAGTACAAGAAAAGGGGATCGTCTGGGGCAGTTTGTTTTTCCGAAAACTGTTTTATTAGAAAAAGGAGTCTTCTCTACGCCAACCAAAGAAGGTAAACGAGCAACACGTGTTTATCCGCCTTGGGCTGAAACGACAAGTCCGCAAGCTCAAAAAACACAGAAATGGCAATTGCAATATTTTTATGAAATAATACCTGAAGTAGATTTTGAAACATTCAACAAATTGTTTCAATCTTAAACAGAAAAGGCGCCTTTAATTAGGCAGGCCCTTTTAATACAAAATAAAGAAAAATTCATTCTTCGTCCAATTTCATATTCCCTCTGTCTTTATGATTATCAGGATTTGAATTTGGATAACGATTTGGATTTACATCTGAGTTTCTGTCTTTGTTCTCAACCGTTTTTTTTGCTTCTTCATCAGTCGAAACACCGCGATTTGCATTTGGATTATCGGAATCAATTCCGTTCGAAACTTCTTTAATATTTTCATTTTCATTTCTTGCCCGATCCACAATTTCCTTATTTCCATCAGCATCTGTCACGACTTCTTTTTTGAGCTTTGGTGTATACGGTACTTTCTCGTGCGAAACATTTTTTCCTTTTAAATCTTCACTATCTTTCTGTGTTCCGTTTATCTTTTTGGAACCTAAATTATCATTTTCCATAACATTATTTTTTTTCATTACTATATAATATTACGAATTTTAAGAATAAGAAATAAGTTCTTTAACATAGCTTTGGGTTTCTATATCACTTTTAAAAACAATATTAAATCCCTAAATTTCAATTTATTAAAACCTAAAATATTGCAGAATATTCTTGAAAATTGTAATTTTAATAAAAATCTAAAATCACTTATAATGAACTTTTTCAAAATCAAAACAAGTTGGTCCAATGCCGAATTTATTTCGATAAAACTATGTATGGCATCGATTTACATTTTAGTAGGAAGCTATTTTCATGATTTTTTTAAAGATTACTATATGCCGTTGCTCCTCTTATTTGCGATAACGGTGATCTGGTTTGTTTTTTCATGGCTGAAGAAAATGAAAGCTTCAAAACAGTAATAAATGCCGCCAGGAATTATTTACTTTCTCAAACAAAACTATCTTTGCAGTCTAAAAACACAGCATGCACCGACATTTTATTCTTTTTAAACCTTACGGTTATCTGAGTCAATTTATATATGAGCTAAAAAGAAAGAAAAAGCTTTTGGGTGAATTACATGATTTCCCCGAAGGAACAATGGCGATTGGTCGTCTTGATGAAGATTCCGAAGGATTGCTTTTATTAACTACAGACGGAAAAGTAAGCGAACAAATAAGAAGCAAAAAAGTTGATAAAGAATATTATGTTCAGGTTGATGGTGTTATCACGCCCGAAGCAATTGAACAATTGCAAAATGGTGTTGAAATTGGTTTTGATGGCGGAAAATACAAAACCAAACCTTGCTCTGCTTTTATTGTAACCGAAATTCCGGATTTTGGTCCACGGGCAAAAAAAATACGTGACGAACGCCACGGACCAACATCCTGGGCTTCAATAACCGTAAACGAAGGAAAGTTTCGCCAGGTTCGAAAAATGACTGCTGCGGTTGGTTTTCCTACTTTAAGATTAGTTCGCGTTCGTATAGGAAATGTATATTTACAGCACTTAAAAGCGGGAGAAGTTCTTGAAGTTTCCGATTTTAAATTAGAGAATTAATTAGATAATGTGTCAATTTGAAAATTAGATAATTTTTTATTCTAAATTCTCAGATTAACAATTAACCGAATAAACAAATAAACGATAATGCTAAACGTTGTTCTTGTAGAACCTGAAATACCAAATAATACTGGAAATATCGGACGATTATGTGTGGGTACAGAAAGTAGATTACACTTAATTCACCCTTTTGGATTTGTGATTAATGATAAAAACCTGAAACGTTCGGGTTTGGATTATTGGGCACATCTTGACGTAACCGAATATCAAAATATAGAAGAATGGATTCAACAGATTCCAGATCAGTCACGTGTATTTTTGATGAGCTCTCATGCAGAGAAATCTTATCTTGAAACTGATTTTCAAGATGGAGATTGGTTGGTTTTCGGAAAAGAAAGTGTTGGTTTAAGCAAGGAAGTTTTAGCGCGTTTTGAAAATCATTTAACCATTCCGATGTCAAAATTAATCCGAAGCTTTAATATTGCTAATTCTGTTGCTTTTGTAGTTGGTGAAGCTAAGAGACAAATTGGATTGAAGGTTTAAGATGAGGCCATATATTGACTTAAATAATCTTAGCTATTCTAAAGAAACTTTAATATACTATTCTAGAACTATGATTTTTCTGTGGATATGTATTCTAATTGGAGCATGTATTGGTGCAATTTATTTTTTGCAAGTAAAAAACGGTTATTTTCTTTCGCTCTTTTTATTAGTCTTTATTGTATTTCAGGGTAAAGAACAATTCAAATTATTACGAAGAATTAATGAGGTTCAATTTAGAATTAACTCTAAAGGAATTCAATACAGAGATGAAACTTTAGTTCCATGGAGTAATATTGAAAACGAAAGAGTTGTCACTGAAGGACGCACTAAAGCGAGAAGATATTTTTTTATCTACTACATTATTGATCAAAACCAATTAATGAAAGTTGATATTGAAGAATTAAATGTAGGCATGGGAGATATTCAACACACCCTTACTATACATCGAAACAGATATAAAAGAGAAAATAACATCGTTTAAATTATAAAATTAAAATCTATAAATCTATTTTGAAAAATGGTGCCCTAGCCCTGATGGGAACGGCATCCTTTTGTGGCGGGGTTCGCCATAAAAGATATAGTGAACAGCAGGATTAGCTCCTAAAAGAACTTCTACGTAATTACAAACTTTCCTTTTTCGGCATCAAAAATAATATGTTCGTCTTTGAATAAAGTGGCGAAACTTCCTTTTGAAATTAAATTACAAGGTTCGTCCTGAACTACTAAATCTGGCGTCATGATAATCATTTCGTCGCTTAATTGTATGGCCAAATCAATATCATGTGTTGAGAACAAGATACATTTTTGGGTCTCCTGTGTTAGTTTCTTCAGTAATTTAAACAAGGAAACTTTGTGCAATAAATCAAGATGCGTTGTGGGTTCGTCCAAAATAATCAAAGGTGTATCTTGTGCCAAAGCTCTTGCAATTAAAACCTTTTGTAATTGTCCGTCACTAATTTCGAAATGTCTTTTTTGAGCTAAATGTTCGATTTGAGTTAATGCTAATGCTTCCTGAACTTTTTCGATATCAGCTGGAGTCAAAGTACCAATCCAGTTTGTATAAGGCTGACGACCCAAAGCCACTAACTCAAAAACTGATAAATTACTTGGTGGTAATTTTTCGGTTAAAACCAAACTTAAATTTTGTGCTAAATCTAAAGGTTTATAAGTATTTATATTTTTATCATTCAAAAAAACATTCCCCGATAATGGATGTTGAATTCCAGTAATAGTTCTCAGCAAAGTCGATTTTCCTATTCCGTTTGCTCCAATTAAGGAAATAAGTTTTCCTGAACTTAAATTCAAATTCAAATCCTGGGCAATAGTCACAGTTTCTTTCTTGGACTTATAGCCAATAGTTAAATTTGAGGTTTTTAGGATCGATTTCATCATTTATAGTTACTAAGGTTCTGAGATGCTAAGTTGCTAAGTTTTTTTTTGCCACAGATTATAATGATTAAAACGATTTTAAGAATCTGTGTAAATCTGTTAAATCCACATAATCTGCGGGCAATACTTTCTATTGAAAATTTCTTTTTCTCATTAATAAATACACTACAACTGGCGCACCAATTATAGATGTGATTGCATTGATTGGCAATGTAGTTTCTAATCCCGGCATCTGAGATGCTATATCGCAAAACAGCATAATTATTCCTCCATAGAAAAAAGTACTCCAATATAAAATAGCATGATTACTGGTTTGAAAAGTCAGTTTTGCAATGTGTGGAACTGCCAAACCTATAAAAGCTACAGGTCCAGCAAAAGCTGTTATGCTTCCGGCCAAAATACTTGTTGCAAAAATGATAACAAGTCGGGATTTCTTATAATTTAAGCCCATACTTTTTGCGTAGTTCTCTCCTAAAAGCAATGCGTTTAACGGTTTTATACTACTCGCACTCAAAAGCAGGCCAAAACCAACACAAACTGCCAAAATAGAAATAGAAGTCCAGGAAAGATTCCCTAAACTTCCTAACGACCAAAAAGTAAATTTCTGCAATTGCTCCGCTGAACTGAAATAGGTTAAAACTCCAACAATTGCACTTGTAAAACTACCAAACATAAGTCCTACAATTAAAATTGCCATTGTATTTCGTAAATGTTGTGCTACTACTAAAACCAACATTAAAACGGATACACTACCTAGTGTAGACGCCAATACAATTCCGTATGGAGACAATAAAATTGAATTTAAAAATGTAGGTAAAAAACCTGCACCTAAAATTACAATTGCCACCGCCAAAATTGCTCCGGAACTTAATCCTAAAACATCTGGTCCAGCCAATGGATTCCTAAACAATGTCTGCATTAACAATCCGCTTACTGACAAACCAACCCCAACTAAAACTGCTGTGATTGCCTTTGGTAAACGATAATTAATAATGATATATTCCCACGTTGATTTACTTGCCTGACCGCCTGTTATACTGGTATAAACTTCTTTGAAAGGAATCGTAACCGATCCCAAACTAATGTCTAGAAAAAACATAAACAGAAGGGCTAAACCAAGTACGGAAAACAGAATTATATTTCGCTTTTTATTTACCAATGCTCTTAATTTAATTTAGATGCAAAAGTAAACTCATAACTTGGTAATACATCCGGATGAAAAATCTTGATATAATCTTTCAGCACTAAATCTGGACGACTTGGTGCTAATTCATAATAAATGGTTCCTCCGGTTGCTCCAAATTTCCCTTCAAAAGTATATACGTTTTTAGATTTGTAAGCATCAAATTCAGTATAATGCGGATTACTTTTCCCAAATTCATCTAAAGTTTTAAAAGAACCTGAGGCGATCCAGAAATTAGCCGATTTTGCCTTAACAAGTACTTTTTCGAAAGACAGACCTTCGCTTCCTGATCCTTTCAAATCAGCCCATAAATAATTTGCCTGAGCATCTTTCATAAATTGAGCTACCCAACTATTTCCTTTGGCAACGTACCAAATATCTTCATACATAGAACCATACAAAACAGTTGATGTCGCAGGTTTATCAACTACTAATTTCTTAGCCTGATCATAACTCAAAACGATCTTATCAAACAACTCTTTCGCTTTATCTTCCTTTCCAAACAAAGCACCGTAAAGTTTAATCCATTCTGCTTTTCCTAGTGGAGATTGTTCCATCCAATCGGCTTGAATAAAAACATTTAATCCGCTTTTTTTCAAATTTTCCAACATTGGATTGTTGTTATCAACTCCAAAAGTTACTATCAAATCCGGCGATAACTCTATTAACTGTTCGATGTTTAATTTTTCGTTTTGCCCAATATTCTTAACAGAACCTTTATCAATTAATGCTCTGGTTTTTTCTGAAGAAATATAATCGGTATGGGGAAAACCAACCAATTTGTTCTCAACTTCTAACATTTCGAGAAATGGAATATTCGTAGTCGAAGTCACCACAATGGACTCCAAAGGAACTTTTATTGTATTATATTTTTGCAAACTATCAGGAACTTTTGCATCTTTCTCTTTTAAGACATAAGTAAACTTTGCATTCGCATTTGGCCAGGGTTCTAAAACTGTTACAACCGAGTAACCTTCGTGCTTTACGATAGAAAGTCCGGAAGCATATTCAATACTGTTTTTTGCGATTTCGGTTTTTACAATCTCTGTTGTTTCATTTTTTTTACATCCAACGAGGAGAAAAAAAGATAGAATGAAAATAAATTTAGGTAGTAAATGTCTCATATATAGGTTCTATTATTTTTTAATGGAATTTGGTCTTGTTTCTCTTCATTATGGCATATAATTTGAATCTTTACAATTTCATAATTTAAGTTTTCAATAGTGACAAAGGTAAGTTAATTTCTATTTTTTTTGTTTACCTTTATTCTTACAAAACCCAAATAACACCATCTTACCCGTATGAATACCACAAAAACAAAAGTTTGCTCGAGTTGTGACACTTCTTTTAGTTGTGGAGATACATCAACCGAAAACAAGTGTTGGTGTAATGACTTTCCTCCCATTTTCAATCTCGCAGAAGGAGAAGATTGCCTTTGTCCGAGATGCTTTAAAGAAGCTTGCGAGGATAAAATTGATGCATATATAGAAACAATGACTCCGCAAAAAGCACTTAAAAATAAAGCAATATCTTTACCAAAACAAGAAAAACTAATCGAAGGAATTGACTATTATATTGAAAACGGAAATTACGTTTTTAAAGCCTGGTTTCACTTAAAAAGAGGAACCTGCTGCGGAAACGATTGTCGTCATTGCCCTTATTAAATTGTTAATTATAAATTGTTGATTGTTAATTATGAAAAACAACATTGTTAAAGATAAAAGTTTTGATTTTGCTATTCGAATAGTTAAACTATATCAATATCTTTCTATTGAGAAAAAAGAATTTGTACTTTCAAAACAACTCTTACGATCTGGAACAAGCATTGGTGCAATGGTGCGAGAAGCAGAACATGCCGAAAGTAAAAATGATTTTATTCATAAATTTGCAATTGCTCAAAAGGAAGCTAATGAATCAGTTTATTGGTTAGAATTATTAAAAGCAACTGATTATTTAAACAAAAATGAGTTTGAAAATATTAATAATGATGCAATTTCAATATTAAAATTAATAACCAGTATCATCAAAACTACCAAAAGTCAAATCATTTCTAAACAGCCTATACTTAAAACTAACAATTTACAATTCATAATTAATAGAAGATGATTTACTTAATTACCGGAGGCGAACGATCAGGAAAAAGCAGTTATGCTCAAAATTTAGCTTTACAACTTTCAGATTCTCCAATATATGTGGCGACCGCCAGAAAATGGGATGCCGATTTTCAAAACAGAATAGACAGACATCAGCAGGAACGTGATGAACGCTGGACCAATATTGAGAAAGAAAAACATTTAAGCGAAATTGATTTTAACGGAAAAATTGCTTTGATTGATTGCGTAACACTATGGTTAACGAACTTTTTTATAGATCATAAAAATGACGTAGCTCTAAGTTTAGAAGAGGCAAAAAAAGAATTTCTTTCGATCGCCAGTCAGGAAAATGCAACTTTAATTATCGTGACAAACGAAATTGGAATGGGCGTTCATGCCGAAACTCATATTGGTAGAAAATTTACTGAATTGCAAGGTTGGATGAATCAGTTTCTTGCCTCAAATGCTGATGAAGTTGTATTGATGGTTTCCGGAATTCCAGTTAAGATCAAGGGTTAACCTTAAACGGAAATTCCAAATTTTTAAATTCCAAATTCCAACGCTATACTTTACCTTTACTTAATTTTTTAATCTTCAAATTCTTTATTGACATTGATTTTTGCAATTGATATTAAATTGAAATTTGAGTTTTGAAATTTGGAATTTGGAATTTAAATTTACATTATGAGTTACTTAGATGATATATTAAAATCACGCCGTGATACCCGACATTTTACAACTGACCAGGTTCCTGATGAAGTAATAGAGAAGGCTTTGCAGGCGGGACATTGGGCTCCATCAGTTGGACTAACGGACGCTACAAGATATTATATCATAAAATCTACTGAGGTTAAAAGTGCTGTAAAGAATCTATTTTTAGATTATAATAAAAAGGCCGAAGAACTTACTGATAATGCGGAACAAAAGGAACATTATAAATCATTAAAATTAGAAGCAATAGAAGAAGCTCCAATTGGCCTTATTATTGCTTACGATCGTGCTGTTTTAAATCAGTTTACGATTGGAACTGTAGGAAGTAATGAGGCAGTAAAATTTAGTTCGGTTTGTGCGGCACAAAACATTTGGCTATCCCTTACAGAACAAGGTTACGGAATGGGTTGGGTTTCGATTTTGAATTATTATCAGTTTAAAAAGATTCTTGATTTACCGGAAAACATTGAGCCTTTGGGTTATTTCTGTATCGGAAAACCTGCGACAAACTACGACAATCAACCTATGTTGCAGCAGTTGCACTGGAAACAAAAATCAGAAGCTCCGGATTGTAAAGAGATTAAAAATATTAGTGCGAATCATATTTTAGATTTTGAAATAAGAGCTGAAACTAAAGCTGAAAGCAAAAATGATTTCAGTACACTTTTACAAGACAAAATAGATTCTAAAACCAAACCAATTGGCGCTTTGGGAACTCTGGAAACTTTAGCTTTTCAGATGGCGACAGTTTTTGAAACTTTAAACCCAAAAATAACAAACCCGAACATTGTTGTCTTTGCAGCTGATCATGGTATTGCAAATCATGGCGTAAGCGCTTATCCGCAAGATGTGACCCGACAAATGGTTGGTAATTTTCTGGAAGGTGGTGCAGCAATAAATGTTTTTTGTAATCAAAATAATATCCAATTATCGATAGTTGATGCCGGAGTAAATTATGATTTTCCGACGAATGCAAATTTGATTCATGCCAAAATAGCAAAAGGAACTCAGTCTTTTTTACACATTCCGGCAATGAGCGAAACGGAATTGGAATTGTGCTTCGAAAAAGGAAAATCTATCATTGAAGATATTGCTAAAACGGGTTCTAACTGCATTGGTTTTGGCGAAATGGGAATTGGAAATACTTCTACAGCTTCCGTTTTAATGAGTCTTATAACAGGTTTTTCTATTGAAGAATGCGTCGGAAAAGGAACCGGTGTTGAAGACGAGAAACTTCGTCAGAAACATGATTTACTTAAAAAAGCAATTGAAAATTATTCCGGTCAAGCCGAATTAAAACAGCAATTAGCTTATTTTGGAGGTTTTGAAATTATTCAAATGGCAAGCGGAATGTTAACAGCATTTGAGAACAAAATGCTCATTTTGGTAGACGGTTTTATTTGTAGTGTTGCATTTTTAATTGCTTCAAAAATAAATTCTGATATTCATAAAAATGCCGTTTTCTGTCATTGTTCTGCCGAAAAAGCGCATCAAAAATTATTAAATTATTTAGAAGCAAAACCAATTTTAAACCTAGATTTGCGTTTGGGTGAAGGAACTGGCTGTGCCGTTGCTTTCCCGATTTTAAAATCTGCGGAGGCTTTTTTAAATGAAATGGCTAGTTTTGAAAGTGCGGGGGTTAGTAGAAAGTAGCGAAGTCACAGTTTTCAGTTTCAGTTTTCAGTCGTAATCTTAATTTTATAAACCCTATTTTCATAAATGAAAAAAGAACTACATATTTTCTTTACCTGTTTAATGTTTTACACCAGAATTCCATGTCCGAAAAACATTAAACACGATCCTGATTATTTGAATAAAGCAACGCGATATTTCCCTTTCATAGGTTGGATTGTTGGCAGCATTTCTTTTTTAGCATTTTATCTTTTTTCACTTTTTCTTTCAACAGAAACAGCTGTAATCTTAGCTATTATCGCTTCTATATTGACAACCGGAGCTTTTCACGAAGATGGATTCGCTGATGTTTGTGATGGTTTTGGCGGAGGCTGGACCAAAGAAAAAATCCTGATGATTATGAAAGACAGCGCCATTGGTGCATATGGAGCAATTGGTTTGGCTTTACTTTTTTTACTGAAATTCAAATTGCTTTCAGAATCTATTTCGCTTTTCGCAAATGAAAACTCTTATCTTCTTATTTTCCTTTTATTTGTTTCTGTTCACGCTTTAAGTCGTTTAGCAGCAATTTCAATCATTTTCACACATGAATATTCTCGTGATGATGCTTCGAGTAAAAGTAAACCTATTGCCAAAAAACATACCTGGAAAGAAATTTTAGGATCGTTTTTCTTCGGATTAATTCCGTTGTTCATTTTCTCTTATTTTCAATATAAATTTCTTTTGGCGCTGATTCCTGTTTTTGTAATGCGTTATTTTTTAGCTCGCTATTTTCAAAAATGGATTGATGGTTATACCGGAGATTGCCTTGGTGCGACGCAACAAGTTTGTGAAGTGGTTTATTATTTAAGTATTCTTTTGATATGGAAATTTATCTAGTTAGACACACTGAGACTGTTTGCGAAAAAGGTATCTGTTACGGACAATCTGATGTAAATCTGGCTGAACCGTTTGATTTAATTTTTGAAAATATTATTTCACAATTGCCCGCAGAAGCTATTATTTTTTCAAGTCCTTTAAAGCGCTGTGTAATTTTAGCAGAATTCATCCAAAAGAAGATCAAAACCATTTCATTCGAAAAAGAAGAACGATTAATGGAAATGAATTTTGGTGATTGGGAAATGAAAAACTGGAATGATATCTCACCGGAAGAACTGAATCCATGGATGGAAGATTTTGTTAATATCAAAGCTTCAAACGGAGAATCTTTTGTGGAATTACATCAAAGAGTTGGTGATTTTCTATCGGATCAAATTTCAAAAAAAACAACAGATCCCATTATTATTGTAGCACATGCAGGTGTCATAAGAAGCATCTTATGTCATCATACTTCATTGCTTCTCAAGGATGCTTTTAACAACAAAGTAGACTTTGGTCAGGTTATCAAAATAGAATTCTAAATTGTATTTTGTTTATAATTTCGTCGAAAACCTAAAACAAATTTGAAAATTCAATAATTTTAACTTTATCTTTGCACGAAATTAAGGTTGTGTTCATTAACACATTAAAAGGGAATCAAGTAATAAATCTTGAGCTGTACCCGCAACTGTAAGCTTAGTTCTGAAAAGAATGCTTGTTGTAAACTACAAACCACTGCTCGCCCCGGCGATTGGGAAGGTAAACAACAAGACGCAAGCCAGGAGACCTGCCTTTGTAACGAATATCGAGCTCTCGGGAAAAAGAGTGTAGAAATTATGACTTTAAAAAAACGTTTTGCCTTTTGTTTACTGTTGTTGTGCCAGGTTATTTGGGCACAGAATGACTCTATTAACAAACTTAAAGAAGTTGTCGTTTCTGACGCGAATCTTAAAAAATACTCCAATTCACAATCGGTTTTAAAACTCAATGATTCGGTTATTAATAAAAATGAAGCTTTATTAACAGATCTTTTGAACTTCAATTCTACTATTTATTTTAAAGAATACGGACGTGGAATGGTCTCAACCGTAGCTTTTAGAGGAACTACCGCATCTCAAACGGCGGTAATCTGGAACGGAATAAATATTAATTCTCAAATGAACGGAAGCACTGATTTTAATACTATTTCAGGTTCTGATTATAATTCTGTAAGTGTAAAAGCTGGCGGAGGAAGTGTTATTTATGGAAGTGGTGCCATTGGAGGAACCGTACACTTAAACAACGATTTGGCATTTTATAATCGATTTGAGACTAATTTAAAACTTGATTACGGAAGTTTCAATACTATCGGAATCAATTATAAAACTAATATTTCGAACAAAAAATGGAGTGCACAAATTGGTTTTTCTAAAAACAGTTCGACAAATGATTATAAATATCTAAACCAGTACAATTGGAAAGGTGAGCAACGCTGGAACCAAAACGGTCAATACGATATTATTACAATGAGCGCAAATGTTGGCTACAAATTCGATGCTAAAAACAGTTTAAAATTGTACAGCCAAACTTCTAATACGGACCGAAACACTTCATTAGTCTCAGAATCAGAAACTAAAACTAGGTATATAAATGGTTTTAGCCGAAACTTATTAGAATATGACGGCGATTTTGGCAAATTTACCACCAATCTGAAAGCGGCATATATATTCGAAAACTATCAATATTATCCTGATAATTCACTCAACTTTTTCACCTACGGAAAGACTGAAAGCCTTATCACGAAAGCAGATTTAGGCTATCAAATTTCTAAATCAACGCAAATAGAAGCCATTATTGACTACAACAGAACAAAAGGTTACGGAAGTGGTTTTGGAGATCATGTCAGAGAAATTAGTTCGGCTGCTTTATTAGTAAAACAAGACCTTTCGGTTGAATGGAAAAATGAATTTGGGATTCGAAAAGAATTTACAGACAATTACGAATCACCTCTTTTATTTTCGTTGGGATCTTCTTATCAATTTGGCAAATTGTATAATCTAAAATTGAATTTATCCCGAAATTTCAGAATTCCAACTTTTAATGATTTGTATTGGGAAACGGGAGGAAATCCGGATTTAAAACCGGAAAGCTCTTATCAGGCAGAAATTGGTAATGTTTTCACTTTCAAAAACATTTCGCTTACCCAAACCTTTTATTACATGAAAATAAAAGATTTATTGCAATGGATTCCGGGAAGCAACGGCATTTGGTCTCCACAAAATACCGATAAAGTAAATAGCTATGGTGCAGAAACATTGTTAAGCTGGAAAAAACAGTTTGGCAAAAACAACTTTGCAGCAAATGCTACTTATGCTTACACGGCTTCAAAAAATGAAGATACTAAAAAGCAACTTTTCTATGTTCCGTTAAATAAAGCTACAGCATCTGTTTCTTATTCCAGAAATAGAATTTCAGCTTATTATCAATTTATGTTTAATGGTTTTGTTTATACAACAGAAAACAATAACCCTAAGGATATAATAAATGATTATAATGTTTCGAATATCGGAATTGACTATGATTTTAAATTTCTCGACACTTTCAAACTTGGTTTTCAAGTATTAAATCTTTTTAATAAAGAATATGAAAGTTTGGAATACAGACCTATGCCAGGTCGCAATTTTAATTTGTATTTAACCCTAAAATTTTAATATAATGAAGTTTATTAATAAATTATTTTTAATAGCACTTACCGCTTCGCTATTCGTTTCATGTTCAAATGATGACAATGATAAAAATGATGATGGTCCAAAAGGAGTTTATGACAATGGTTTTTTTATCTTAAATGAAGGAACTAAACAAGGTAGCGTTTCATTTTCAAGTAATGATTTAACTTCTTTTACCAAAGACGTTTACACTACTGTAAATGGAAATGACGCACTTGGAAAATTCGTCCAAAATATATTTTTCAGTGGTGACAATGCTTATATTATTTCAGGCGGAGCTAATAATATTACAGTAGTTAACCGATATACTTTTAAATTAATTACTAAGATCGAAACTGGCTTAAAAAACCCAAGATACGGAGTTGTAAAAGATGGTAAAGCATATGTTACGAATGCAAATACGTATTCATACGAAAATGCTGCAACAGGAGATACAGATGATTATGTTGCTGTAATTAACCTTGCAACTAATACTTATGAGTCAAAAATCGACTTGAATTCAACTGCTAACAGAGTGGTTTTGAAAGACGGAAAACTATACATCACAGATCCTGCCAACGATAAATTATTGGTTGTAGACATTGCTACAAAAAAACTGGATGCTCCTGTACAAATTGGTAAAAACGGTGATTGTATTGAAGAAGAAAACGGAATTCTTTACATTTTAAAAGGAGGTTATGGAAATAGCAGTGAACTTGTAAAAGTAAAAATAGCTGACAAAACAACTACTAAAATTGCTTTTCCTGACAGCTTAAAAGAAGCAGGATTTATGGATCTTGAAGACAATAAGATTTACTATACAGTAGGAAGTGCAGTTTATGCAATAAATACCAATGCTACGGCTGCATCAACAACACCAATTTTAACTTCTGCAGCAACTTATATATATGGATTTGCAGTTAAAAACAACCGTATTTATGTTGCACAAGGAAGCTTTTCAGCAGATGGTACGGCTTATATTTATAGTTTAACCGGCGTATTGCAAAAAGAATTAACTACCGGTTTAGGATCTAACGGCTTTTACTTTAACGACTAACAATTAGAATTAGTTTTTGGATATTATTTCTTGTCTCGTCCTAAAAAAACGACACTGATTATTAGATAAAAATAATTAATTAAACAGTTGCAAGAACGTTCTTGCAACTGTTTTTGTTTTTATAGGTTCTTATTTGGATTTGATTTTGACAAT
>Ga0163161_10000133_pt1 | contig 70262 bp, 111 predicted proteins | sample S45metaG_FD_129847 | JGI IMG/M metagenome (GOLD analysis project Ga0163161, IMG submission 129847) | Switchgrass rhizosphere microbial communities from Kellogg Biological Station, Michigan, USA - S4-5 metaG | ecosystem: Host-associated > Plants > Roots > Rhizosphere > Soil | place: USA... | reverse complement strand
TTAATGAATCTGCTTAATCTGCGAAATCTACGAGAAAAATAAAACAAAAAAAATGAAATCTCAGAACCCCAAAAACTTTTCAGAAACCCCACCAAAAGGCAAAAAATCTTTTGTCATAAGGATCGATGAGTCTACTTATAAATTACTGGAAAAATGGGCAAATGATGAGTTCAGAAGTGTAAATGGACAAATGGAATACTTGCTGAATCAAAGTTTGATAAACTCCGGAAGAAAGAAAAAACAATAAAAAACATTGATAATTTAAGCCCGAAAGCAAAGAGAAATCTTTGCTTTTTTTATTGGAAAATTCCGGAAAAATAACCGCTGATAATATTCCAGAAATTTTTACCTAAAAAATAAATCAATGTAGAGGTGATGATTCCTTTTACCGTAAAAAACACAATTCCCCAAATCCCGAATTTCTTCAGCATCCTTTTCCATCGAGAGTTTTTCTCTTCTGCAGGTTTATTTACAGATTTATTGGGCTCCATTTAAACAAAGATTTATCATGCAAATATAAAGATGTTTATAATCATTCCAAATAAAAATAGTTTAAAATCAATAAAGTTTTATCAGTCTCAGAAATATTTTTATCTTTAGACAAAACGAAAAGTATCATTTATGTCAAAAAAAATAAAAGATTTCGGAATTGAAAAATCTTTAAAAAATCTCGGAATAAAAGCTGAAAATAAAGGAACTTCTACAGGAAGTAAATTTTTCGCTTCCGGGAAAACCATCGAAAGTTATTCGCCGTCAGACGGAAGATTAATTGGTAAAATAAAAACTTCAGCAGAAAAAGATTACGATAAGGTGATTGAAACTGCACAAACCGCTTTTAAGGAATTTAGAATGATTCCTGCTCCAAAAAGAGGAGAATATGTAAGACAGCTTGGTCTTAAATTAAGAGAATATAAAGACGATTTAGGAAAGCTCGTTTCTTACGAAATGGGAAAATCTTTACAGGAAGGTCTTGGCGAAGTTCAGGAAATGATCGACATCTGCGATTTTGCTGTTGGTCTTTCAAGACAGCTTCACGGGTACACCATGCATTCTGAAAGACCTGGTCACAGAATGTACGAACAATATCATCCTCTTGGTGTTGTTGGTGTAATTACCGCTTTCAACTTTCCCGTTGCAGTTTGGGCTTGGAATACCGCTTTAGCATGGATTTGCGGAAACGTTACCATCTGGAAGCCTTCGGAAAAAACTCCTTTCTGTGCCATTGCGTGTCAGAATATTATGATGGAAGTTTTAAAAGAAAACAATCTTCCTGAAGGTATTTCCAGCGTTTTGGTTTCAGATCACGAGATCGGACAATTATTGGTTGATGACAAAAGAGTATCATTAATTTCATTTACTGGTTCAACCAAAGTTGGAAGAATGGTTTCATCTAAAGTAGCTGAAAGATTCGGCAAATCGATCTTAGAATTGGGTGGAAACAACGCCATCATTATTTCTAAAGATGCTGATCTTGATATGTCAATTATCGGAGCCGTTTTTGGAGCAGTAGGAACTGCAGGGCAAAGATGTACTTCAACAAGAAGACTGATCATTCATGAAGATGTCTATGATGAAGTGAAAAACCGTCTGGTAAAAGCTTACGGACAGTTGAAAATCGGGAATCCTTTAAATGAAAACATGCACGTTGGTCCACTTATCGACGTTCAAGCAGTCAATCAATACGAAATGGCGATTGAAAACTGTATTCAGGAAGGTGGAAAATTTGTTGTAGAAGGCGGAGTTTTAGAAGGAAAAGATTACGAATCCGGATGTTATGTAAAACCGTGTATCGCTGAAGTTGAAAACTCTTTCGAAATTGTACAGCACGAAACTTTTGCTCCGATTTTATATTTAATTAAATACAAAACTTTAGAGGAAGCTATTGAAATTCAGAATGATGTTCCTCAAGGATTATCGTCTGCAATTATGACACAGAATTTGAGAGAAGCAGAATTATTTCTTTCCCAGGCTGGTTCAGACTGTGGAATCGCCAATGTCAACATCGGAACTTCAGGTGCTGAAATCGGCGGAGCTTTCGGTGGTGAAAAAGAGACAGGCGGTGGTAGAGAATCGGGTTCTGATGTCTGGAAATATTATATGAGAAGACAAACCAACACTATTAATTATACTGCAAATCTTCCATTAGCACAAGGAATTAAATTTGATTTATAAATACTCGTAAGCAATTTTGATATTTAAAATTACTCATTGCTTATTACCAATTATTCATTTTAAAAATATGGAACACACAATAGAAACAAAAATAAATAAAGTAAAAGAAACCGTAGGAAAACATGTTCTCGCAGATGGTTTCGACTTTGTGATGGATATTGAAAATTCTCACGGATCATGGATTCATGATTCGATCACAGGTAAAAATTATCTTGATATGTTTTCAATGTTCGGTTCGGCTTCAATTGGCTATAATCATTCTTATCTTGTTGAAAGATCTGCATGGTTAGGCAAAATGGCGATCAACAAACCTACTTTGGCAGATGTTTATTCAAAAGAATATGCCGACTTTTTAGATACTTTCGAAAGAGTAGTGATGCCGGAAGAGCTTCAATATGCTTTCTTCATCGAAGGAGGAGCGATGGGAGTTGAGAATGCTATGAAAGCATGTTTTGACTGGAAAACAAGAAAGAATTTTGATAAAGGTCTAGACATAGAAGCAGGAATCTGCATTCATTTCAGACAGGCATTTCACGGAAGAAGCGGTTATACGTTGAGTTTGACCAACACTTCAGACCCAAGAAAATATCAGTATTTTCCAATGTTTGAATGGCCAAGAATTATAAATCCTAAATTGCATTTTCCGATTACTGAAGAAAATCTTGAGGAAACGATCAATAATGAAAGATTAGCCTTATTAAATATTGGTGAAGCTATTTTATCTAATCCTGATAAAGTGGCGTGCATTATTATTGAGCCCATTCAGGCAGAAGGTGGTGACAATCATTTCAGAGACGAATTTTTTGTAGAACTAAGAAAAATTTGTGATGAGCACGAAGTTTTATTAATTTTCGATGAAGTGCAGACCGGTATTGGAATTACGGGAAAAATGTGGGCATTCGAACATTTCAGTGTAAAACCGGACATCATTTCTTTCGGTAAAAAAACGCAGGTTTGCGGGGTTTTAGCGAACAGAGAAAAATTTGATGAAGTTCCGAATAACGTTTTCAGAGAGAGCTCAAGAATCAATTCAACTTTCGGCGGAAACTTTATTGATATGCTTCGTTTCCAGTTGGTAATGGAGGTGATTGAAAAAGAAAATTTAGTTGAAAATGCGAAAGTTGTCGGTGATTATTTATTAGCAGGTTTAAAAAATTTGGCTCAAAAATATCCTGAGAAAATTTCTAATGCAAGAGGAAGAGGTTTGATGTGTGCTATTGATTTGCCGACGCAGGAACAGAGAAATCAATTAAGAGAAATCTTATTTGAAGACGGTTTGATCATTCTTTCATGTGGAGATCAATCGATCCGTTTCAGACCCCATTTGAACGTTACAACAGAAGAAATACAGATTGCTTTAGATAAAATTGAGAGCAATATTAATAAAATTTAAAATTTTAAAATTTGGAATTCTAAAAAAAACGTCCTATATTTAGATACTCAAAATGTATATTATATGGAACGTAACACGAGAGTATCAGTTTTTGAAAGTGATAAACCATCAGAAATTCAGTTGATCAAGTCAAAATTAGAAGAAGCGCAGATTACCAATGCCGTAGAAAATAATTATCTTACTTTTACAACTACGCCAACTGCGACGTCGCTGAAGGTGATGGTAGACTTGCAGGATGAGAAGAAAGCATTTGATGTGATTGATGCTTATCTTCAACAAAATCAGAATCAATAAAAATCAATTTCATAATTTTAAATTTTACTACTTCGGAACCGAAAATTAATTCAAATTAGTTTTCGGTTTTTTTTGCCATATTTTAAAAATGAAATTATCGATTATCAAATAATAAATCATTACAGATGAAAATTTTTCAGATTGTCCATAATTCGTAATGGGGGAAAAACTTTGAGAGCTTTAATAAGTGAAACGGCTTTGTGTAACTTAAAAAGCAGTTAGTAGTTAAAAAATCTTGGCGAACTTTGCGTTAAAATTAGATACTATTATTAATAACGGACATTCACTAAAATTTAAATATTAAAAAATAAACTCAATGACTCAAAATAATACCATTGAATTCAGGAAAGCTGAAACTTCAGACAAAGATATCATCTGGGAAATCATTCAACAATCTATTGAACGAAGAAGAATTGATGGTAGTGCTCAATGGCAAAATGGTTATCCAAACGAACATACCGTAGAAAGTGATATTGCCAAAAATTTCGGTTTTGTGCTTACTGTAAATGACGAAATTGCAGTATATGTTGCTTTGATTTTCAATGATGAACCTGCATACAGTACAATCGATGGAGCATGGCTTACGAATGGAGAATTTGTAGTAATACATAGAGTTGCAGTCTCTGAGAAATTTTCCGGACAAGGTCTTGCCCAAAAACTATTTGATCTCATCGAAAATTATGTAAAATCTCAAAATGTTAACAGTATAAAAGTTGATACCAATTTCGATAATTATGCAATGCTGAAAATCTTGGAAAATAAAGGGTACACTTATTGCGGGGAAGTTTTTCTTGCAGGAGGAGTAAGAAAAGCATTTGAAAAAGTCTTGATTTAAAAAATAGTAAAAGGTTAAATCTATTTTTAATTGATTCTTTAGGAAACTATATATTCATAAACTCTATTGGGTTTGTTCGTTTAGTTCCGAACTAAGTTTTACTTTTGCTCAGAATTTAATATGCTATGAATTGTAACTGTCAAATTTTTCGGGTTAATTGAAACATTTGAAACAATTTTGGATATTATCAATAAATAATAATTTCTACCTATGAATAAAAGTATAGAAATTGACGAGAAGATTTTTCAGGATGCAGTAAAGTTTTGCAGCACGATGTTTAATCTTCCTCCATTGGCTTCTAAAATCTATTCCTACCTTATTTTTGATTTTGAAAAGGTAGGAATTACTTTTGATGAATTTGTGGATGTCTTTGCAGCAAGTAAAAGTTCGGTCTCCACCAATATCAAATTATTGCTCAATGCTCAACTCATTATTGATGTCAATAAAATAGATGAGCGAAAAAGATATTTTTACACCAACAGCGATTACAAGAAAGTGAGGTTTGAGAAGATTGTACAAAAAATGCAGGACGAGCTCAACCTGATAGAAGATCTTCGGAAATTCAGAAAATTAAAAAAAGTAGATGACAAAGATTTTGAAGATAAAATGGAAGTCTACAAATCTCTTTTAAACAAAAACATCGTAAATATTCAGGAATCTCTTAATAAACTATAAAAATGACAAACAAGCTTATACTATTTTCTGTAGCAGCATTTTCTTTGACTGCCTGCAAAAAAGAAGCTCCGCAACAGGAAGGTCCAAAAACTTATCCTGTGATAGCGGTAGAAAATAAAAATATAACGGGGTACGACATCTTTCCGGCAAGTATTGAAGGTAGAGTAAACAATGATGTAAGAGCTAAAATTTCGGGTTACATCACTCAGGTTTTGGTAGATGAAGGGCAGTATGTAACGAAAGGACAACCATTATTCAGACTGGAGACCAATACTTTAAATGAAACTGCAGCTGCAGCCAAGGCAGGAGTTGGTGCAGCACAATCAAATATTGCAGCAGCACAAGCCGCAGTAAATGCAGCTCAGGTTGAAGTGAATAAATTAAAACCTTTGGTTGAAAAAAATATTATTAGTAATATTCAGCTTCAGACTGCTCAAGCCAATCTTTCTCAGGCTCAGGCGCAGGTTCAGCAGGCAATTGCAGCAAGACAACAGGCAAATGCCAATTATAAAGGAGCTGCAGCAAACGTCGACTACTCAATTATTCGTGCACCTATTTCCGGAGTTATTGGTAAATTACCTTTAAAAGTCGGAAGTTTGGTAGGACCAACTGATCAAACTGCCTTAACGACAATTTCAGACACATCAGAAGTATTCGCTTATTTCTCAATGAATGAAAAAGAATATTTTGATTTTCTTGAAAAATCTGTCGGATCAACCGTTCCGGAAAAAATAAAAAATCTTCCGATGGTTGAGCTTCAATTAGCAAACGGAAGCCTTTATCCTGAAAAAGGAAGAATAGAAGCGATTACGGGTTCTATTGATGAAACAACGGGAACGATTCAGTTCAGAGTTGCCTTTAAAAATGCACAGAAACTTTTAAGCAACGGAAATAGCGGAAGTATCAGATTTCCTAAATCATTTGATAATGTTCTGGTGGTTCCGGAAAGTGCAACTTACGAACAGCAAGGTATTGTTTACGTTTATAAAGTTGAAAAAGATACGGCAAGAAATACGGTTGTAGAGGTAATCGAAAGAATCGACAATTTAGCTTTAATAAAATCCGGTATCAAAAAAGGTGAAATCATTATTGCCGCAGGAACCGGAAATATAAAACCGGGAACCGCTGTAAAACCTAAAAAAGTCAGTATGGATAGTCTCGTTCAATCAGTAAAACCGAAATTCTAATGATAAAGAACTTTATTAACAGACCGGTTTTATCGACTGTAATCTCCATCCTGATCGTTATTCTCGGGGTTTTGGGATTGACTGCACTTCCGGTGACACAGTATCCTGACATTGCACCGGCAACGGTGAGTGTGAGAGCAAATTATACCGGAGCCAACGCGGAAACCGTAATGAAAAGTGTAGTTGTTCCTTTGGAAGAGCAGATCAACGGTGTAGAAGGGATGGATTATATTACTTCCACAGCAGGAAACGACGGTTCGGCTCAGATTCAGGTATTTTTTAAACAAGGAATTGATGCAGATATTGCTGCAGTGAATGTACAAAACCGTGTAGCAAGAGCATCCCCTCTACTACCGAGTGAAGTTACAAGAGCAGGTGTTGTTACACAGAAACAGCAGACCAGTGCATTGATGTACCTTTCTTTCTATTCTGAGAATAAAAACATTGATGACGTCTATCTTCAAAACTTTTTAAATATTAATGTCATTCCTGATCTTCAAAGGATTAATGGAGTGGGTGAAGCCAACGTTTTTGGGGGAAAGAATTATTCAATGAGAATCTGGCTTGATCCTGCAAAATTAGCAGCATACGGAATCACACCAACAGAAGTGACCACTGCAATTAATGATCAAAGTAGAGAAGCGGCTGCAGGTTCTTTAGGACAAAACAGCGGAAGTTCTTTTGAATATATCATTAAGTATGTAGGGAAATTCAGTGATAAGGAACAGTATGATGATATTATTATTAAATCTCTTCCTGACGGACAGAATTTGATGTTAAAAGATGTTGCTAAAGTAGAATTGGGCGGTCTTTCTTATTCTGGAGTTGGTGAAAACGGAGACAATCCTTCCATCAGTATGGGGGTGTTCCAGACTCCGGGATCAAATGCTCAGGAGATTATTGAAAATATTAAAAAACAGCTTAAAGATAATGAAGCTTCATATCCTGAAGGCGTAAAATATACATTCAACTTTGATACGAATGAATTCTTAGATGCATCAATCGAAAAAGTAATTCATACATTGATCGAAGCATTTATTCTGGTATTTATCGTTGTTTATATCTTCTTGCAAGATTTCAGATCAACTTTGATTCCGGCAATTGCGGTTCCGGTTTCGATTGTGGGTACCTTCTTTTTCCTGAATTTATTTGGATATTCATTAAACTTACTGACGCTTTTTGCTTTGGTACTGGCAATTGGTATCGTGGTCGATGATGCAATTGTCGTCGTTGAGGCTGTACATGCAAAGATGGAAAACGGTATTTCAAATGCGAAAAAAGCAACTATTGAAGCAATGGATGAAATCACCGGAGCGATTATCTCAATTACTTTGGTAATGGCAGCGGTATTTATTCCGGTAACGTTTATTACAGGCCCAACCGGTGTATTTTATCAGCAGTTTGGAATTACGCTGATTATTGCGATTATCATTTCAGCGGTGAATGCATTGACTTTAAGTCCGGTTTTATGTTCATTATTCTTAAAACCACACGAAGAGCATCACAAGGAATATAAAGATTTAAACTTTATCAAGAAGTTCTTTTATAAATTCAATATAGGTTTTAAAACTGCTACAGATCGTTACGGTAGAGGATTTAATTTCCTGATTAAGCATAAATGGGTAACTGTTGTAATTCTAATTGTAACAGGAGGAATAATTTATTGGGCAAACGGAAGCATGAAAAAAGGTTTCGTACCGACAGAAGACAGAGGAATTATCTTTACCGATGTACAGCTTCCACCGGGAGCATCAATGGAAAGAACGTATAATGTTTTGAAAACTTTGCAGAAAAATGCCATGCAGATTCCCGGAATTCAAAATGTTACCATTTCTACGGGACGTGGATTGCTTTCTGGAAACGGAAGTAATAATGGTCTTGCTTTTATTAAATTAAAACCTTTTGATGACAGAAAAGGAGATGGTCTATCATCAGAAGAAATTTCAAAAAGATTATTCGGATTAGCCGGAAAAGTTCCGGATGCGAAAGTGGTTTTCTTCCAACCTCCAAGTGTACCGGGATTCGGTAACAGTGCTGGTTTTGAGATGGTACTTTTAGATAAATCCGGAGGCGACTTTGCCGCTTTGGATGCAAAAACCAATGAGTTCATCGGAAATTTGATGCAGAGACCGGAAATTGAGTTTGCTCAGACTTCATTTAATACAAAATATCCTCAATATTTAATGGAAATCAATGTTCCCCTAGCAAAACAGAAAGGAGTTTCTGTGAATGATATTTTGGCCACAATGCAGGGATATATTGGTGGAATTTACGGAGCTGACTTTACCAAATACGGAAAACAGTTCAGAGTAATGATTCAGGCGCTTCCTGAAAACAGAGCAAATGCCGAAAATTTGAATCAGTATTATGTTAAAACAACTTCCGGAGAGATGTCACCAATTTCACAGTTTGTGACACTGACCAAAACGTATGGTCCTCAATCTGTAGGTCGTTACAATTTGTTTACTTCAGTGAAAATTACCGGAGCAAACAAAGCAGGTTTCAGTTCTGGTGATGCAATCACTGCAGTTCAGGCTGTTGCTAAAGAAACATTAGATCAGAATTATGATGTTGAATTTACAGGTCTTACGAGAGAAGAATTAAATTCAGGATCTCAGACTTTATTGATCTTTGCTTTGAGTTTGGTTTTTGTTTATTTCATTCTTTCTGCACAGTACGAAAGTTACATTTTGCCTTTGGTTGTGGTTATTTCGCTTCCTTTAGGTGTAATGGGAGCTTATTTCGGACAGAAAATTATGGGGCTTGAAAACAATATTTATTTCCAGATTGCATTGATTATGTTGGTTGGTCTATTAGCGAAAAATGCGATTTTGATTATCGAATTTGCGGTTCAGAGAAGACATCACGGTGAAACGATTGTAGAATCTGCGATCAACGCTGCAAAAGCGAGGTTAAGACCTATTTTGATGACTTCACTAGCATTTATTTTTGGTTTGTTACCATTGGTTCTTGCAAGCGGAATTGGTGCAGTAGGGAACAGATCAATTGCAACGGGTGCTTCGATTGGATTATTAATAGGTACAATTTTAGGAGTTTTTGTAATTCCTGTGCTGTATGTGGTTTTCCAGACTTTACAGGAAAAAATTAAACCAATCAAGCAAGAAGACATCAATTTAGCCGAATAAGAAATCTTTAAGATTTAAATAATGAAAAATTTATCAATAATTATAAAAGGAACTGCTTTTTCAGTGCTTACTGCGGTAGTGATTACTTCTTGTCATGTCAGAAAAGAATATGAAAGACCTACTGCCGTTGTAGATGAAAAACTGTACAGAACAGATATGCTTCCGCAAGACAGTACAAGTATTGCCAATGTCTCATGGAAGGAGATTTTTACAGATCCCATTCTTCAGAAACATATCTCCAAAGCTTTAGAAAATAATTTAGATATAAGAATCGCTCTGCAGAACATTAATTCTGCAGAGGCGTATCTCAGACAAAGCAAAGCGGCTTATCAGCCAACACTTTCTGTAGGACCCGGATATACATTTCAAACACAGTCCACCAATACACAGACGGGGCAATTATTTGGCTCAAGACGTTACATCAATCAATTAGACATCACAGCATCGTTAGCTTGGGAAGTTGATCTGTGGGGGAAATTAAAGTCTCAGGAGAAGGCTCAGCTTGCCAATTATTTAGGAAGCGTAGCTGCACATCAGTCTGTAAAAAGCGAATTGGTGGCCTCTGTTGCATCCAATTATTACCAACTGTTGACATTAGATGATCAGAAAACGATCATTAGTGAAACCATTGCAATTCGGGAGAAAAATTTAGAGACTACAAAAGCTTTAAAAACAGCAGGAATTCTTACCGAAGTTGCCGTACAGCAAAGCGCTGCATTGGTTTATAATGCACAGTCTTTATTGATTGACATCGACACACAGATTCAGCTTTTAGAAAATACCATGAGTCTTTTGATGGGTGAACCTTCACAAAGCATCGAAAGATCAACGTTAACAGCTCAGAAACTTCCCGAAAGTTTTGCTTTGGGCTATCCGGTTGCTTTACTGGCAAACCGTCCCGATGTAATGCAGGCTGAATTTAATTTAATGAATGCATTTGAATTGACAAATTCTGCAAAAGCACAGTTTTACCCAACTTTGAGATTAACGGGTAGCGGAGGATTGCAGTCGCTGGATATTGACCACTTATTTAGTATAAATTCATTGTTTGCAAGCATTGTGGGAGGTTTGGTACAGCCAATTTTAAATAAGAGACAGATCAGGACCAATTACGAGGTTAGCTTGGCAAATAAAGAAACGGCTTATCTGAACTTCAGAAAAACGGTTCTTGCAGCTGGAAGAGAAGTTTCGGATGCGATCAGAGTCTTCTCTGTGCAGGATTCTTTTATCGATCTGAAAACGAAAGAATTAAATGCATATAAAAACTCTGTAGAATATTCTCAGGAATTGGTTAACTACGGTATGGCAAACTATCTTGAAGTTTTGAACGCAAACGTAAATTCATTAAATGCAGAACTGAATATTTCTAATGCGCAATACAGTAAAATGAAAGCCGCGGTAGACCTTTATCAGGCTTTAGGTGGTGGATGGAAATAATTATATAAACATAAATTCTTTTTAAAACGTATACTGTATCGGTATACGTTTTTTTGTGTTTTTTCTGTTGATATTCTTGAATAGATGATTATTCTGTATTTATTTAAACAACTTCTTAAATAAAATTTAACAAAATATTTGCAAATATGGTTTAATTACTTACTTTTGTACCGCTTCGTATGAAAAGCACATAAACAAAGGGGAATTAGCTCATCTGGCTAGAGCGTTAGACTGGCAGTCTAAAGGTGACGGGTTCGATCCCCGTATTCTCCACAAGCTTTAAACCTGCGCCCACAAAGGTTTTTAAGCGTTTTAAAATTCTTGAAGTTGTATTAATAGTGTACCAAATCGTGTACTAGTCAAATACAACTTATATGTTCAAAAATTCTATACCGAACGGTTGCAGTTATGCCGACCTGTTCATTTACCCCAATCCTCAAAAGGTTCCGGCAAAAGAAGCCATGTCAAAAGAATGGTATGTCGGATGTAAATTTTACGATCCGGCCCAAACTAAAAAATATCCGAAAGGTTATTTTTGGCGAAAAAAAGGTTTAGCCGAATACAAAACTTTTAAAGACAGAAAAGAAGCTGCAGTAATTCTACTGGATGAAATGCAAAGGGCTTTGGATAAATGCTATAATCCTATTCCGGGTATTTGCGCCTTTCAAGAAATAACAGATTGTGAATTTTCCCCCGATTTATATTTAGTTGAAGCTTTGGATATTGCTTTTAAAGATCATAAGCAAAATATCAGCTATGGTTATTCAAAATCAATTGAATCTAATTTAAACCATATCAAACCGGTTATCATTAAGCTAAAATATGATAAGACGGAAATTAGAAACATTCAATTAAAGCACGTGAAAAAGATTCTCGACAATAGTAATCTTTCTGCTTATTCTTACAATAAATTCAGAAAACATCTTTCGGTACTTTTCGGAATTCTTTGTGCAAATTCTTGCCTGATCCAAAATCCGTGCGATCACATCCCATCGAAAAACCATATCAAAAAAGAAAACGTAATTCTTACTCAGGAAAAATTCAATGAGATTTACGAACATCTTCTGGCCCAGCATCCACACTTTGCAAATTATATGCAGATATTCCATATGTCCGGATGCAGATCAACCGAGCTTTTAGGCATTAAAAAAGAAGATGTAAATATCAAAAAGCAGGAATTCATTATAACTGTCAAAAAGCGGAAATCTCATATTCGCGAGATCAGAGCAATCATTCCGGAAGCTATACCATTCTGGCAGCAGCAAACTGATTTGTGCATTTACGATCACGATTATCTTTTCGGTACAGGATTCTCACCAGAATTACGCTTAAATTCAATCACCACAGATGCACCTGGCAAATATTGGAATCGATATGTGATGAAAAAATTCAAAATAGAATCTACTTTTTATCTTCTGAAGCATTTCTTTTTGGATAAGGTTGAAGAAATGCACGGAATAATTGCAGCACAAGGAATGGCCGGACATCTAAACGGAAAGACTACGGAGATTTACACCGTTTTTAAGAAAAAACGTGAGCTGGAAGAATTGAAAAATTTATCAATGAAGAAAATTGAGGGGCTTTAAGTAGTCCTTTATTTCTTCAAGTATCCGATAATAATTTCTTTGCCAGTATCATCTTTGCGGTATATAGGTTCTGTATCTTTTTTCGCATCAATGGGATCAAATAGTTCTACTATGTCAACTTCCAAGGCCTCGGCAATTTTTTCAAGACTGGTCAAAGATGGGGACTTTAATAAATTAGTTGCATAGCTTCTGTTTTCGCCACGGCCAAGAAGTTCAGAAAGTTTTGCTTTATTAATACCCTTTATTTCTAAAATTCTCTCAACGTTTAAAGCCATAATTCAAAATGTTTTGACAAAATTAAACACTATACCGCAAAAGTGTTTTAATATATTAAAACTTTAACAAAACTTTAACATAGTCGTGTATTGTTTTGTAATATCTAAACATATTACATTTGTGGTATAGAAAAAACAAAACAACTTAACCTCTAATAAATAATAAAGATCATGAATCGAAAATTAAAACTAATCGAAAAGCAAAAACTACAGCAAGATAAATACAAGAAAATATATTTGATGCAGTCTGTAGCCTTAACAAATTACGCAAAGCTTTGCAATAAAATAAACGAAGTGCCCAGACTTGATATAATTGATATGCTGGCGAATTGTGAAGATGTAAAGAAGCTTTTAGAATCGAATAAGATGTTTCTTTCAGAATTAAATAAAACAACAAATTAATAATAAATATCATGAAAATTTCAATCGCAGACGTGACAAACAAGACAACAATCAAATTACAAAACAAAACGAATTCAGAAAAGCCTATTAAGAATCGAAAACAGAACAATTCGAAACGGTCTAAAAAAAGAAAGTAAAATCAGCGAGTAATATCAATAAAATAATAATTTAAAAAATAATATAATGAACACACTTACAACAACAGAAATCGTAAAAAAATTAATTGGTGAAATTAGACCAATAGGTGAAACAAATGAAGATAAAAAAAGATTTGAAAACTTAAAGAATCTATGCGAATTAGTAGAGTCTTTGGTTAGTGAAATCGATTTGGTAAACTGCGATTTTCATGATAGTTATGAATCTTCAGTTAAAAACGCGTCAAACTTTGCATCAAACTTTCTTGATAATTTAATAATCAAACAAGATTGAATTAACTATCATAATCATTAAAAAAGCGGGGTAATACCCGCTTTTGGTGGTAAAAGCAAAAAACAGCAATATGAAAACTTCAACTACGTCATTTAGAAAAACAGTAATGTTAAGAGCTTATCACATCATGGCAGCAAGTGGTAAAGAATGGTCTGTATGCCTTAAAAAAGCATGGCAATTATACCGATTGAATAAAGAGCTTCATTCTGGTGAAGTAACGTTTTATTTCGAGAAAAAAGATGGTTCTATTCGTAAAGCGGTTGCAACTTTGAAAATCGATTATGAATTTAAAACCCAGAATCAGCCGAACCCGAAAGTATTTACTTATTTCGATGTTGAGGCTCAGGCGTTCAGATGTATGAAAATCGAAAACTTCATCATGGTTGAGCAAACCAGAACCCCAGAAATTAAAGCGGTTGAAGTATTGAAGAAATCACCTGCTAAACTTATTAGAAAAAGACTTAAATTTATAAAAGCTAAATAATTATGTCAACATTAATTTTAAATAAAAAAGAGTTTGTACATATAATTGAAAAGTCATCGTACAATAATAACTATTATCGAAATAATAAAGAGAATTATGAAATTTTCGAAGAATGCGATTAATTTTACGGTTCGTATGAATTCTATCTCATTGAAAAGGGTTTAAAAATTTATTTAGGCTATAGTAATGAATCTATTGATGATAATACTGAAGAAAATCCAGCAATGAGTATATGCTTTAGAAAAAGTGGTTAATATGAGAAGCACCGCCCAACGTCACCGAACAAAAGTATCAAGAGTAAAGACAACCATTAAAAGTGATGTTGTCGAGAAAAAGCCGCTTTATTTACCTATTGAAAGATATTACTTCAATCTTATAGAATTGGGCGAAAAAAAGATTGAATATCGTGATGATACACCACATTATCGTTCACGATTTTTAAATAAGCAAGGCGAACTACGTAATCACAAAGTATTATTACTTCAAGAAGGCTATAATGAAGGCGCAAGACGTATGTTGGTCGAGATTGTTCATATCGAATATAAGCAACAATTTGAAACTCACTTGGGGCAAATTCTCGAAAGAATAAACTTCTAAATTTCTTCAAACATAAAAATTCAGCCACTCTATTTTTTAGGGTGGTTTTTTCGTGTAATAAAAGACGCTTTAAAAACATAAATCTATTAAAGTATCGCTTTATATATTACGTTTTAACTTGCAATAAATCAAAGTTATAAATATCTTTGCGTGTAATGATAACGGCTGAAATAATAATCAAATACAAAGGTCGCAGTATTGACTGGCTTGAAAACAAATTACAAGACCTGATTAATGCTAAAGTAAGAAGGCGAGACAGCGTAAATGGCTTTTTTATCTGCATATCATGTGAAGATTTAAAACCAGTAAATCAAATGAATGCCGGGCATTATTACCCCAAAGAACCCCTTAAATATCGGTCTGTAAAATTTGATTTACACAATATTCACGGTCAATGTGTAAGATGTAACAAGTATTTGAGCGCTAATTTAATACCGTACCGGGCAAACCTTCTGCTAAAAATTGGTGAACAAAGATTGAAGCAATTAGAAATGAAAGCAAGTTTAAATAATTTCAGATACACCCGGGATTTTTTAATTGAGCAAATAGAAAAATTAAAGCATGAAAAACACTAAAGAACTGTATTTGGTTCTAAAAAAGAAATGGTTTCTCGAAATTCTGAAAGGTGAAAAAAAAGAAGAGTATCGAGATTACACTGACTATTACATCAATAAATTCTGTGTTTTTGATAAAGAAGGTAATTGGGTAGATAATCAGAAATACGATGTAATTCGATTTCAATTAGCTTATGCAGAAAATGCACCACAAATGATTGTTGAGCTCAAAGAAATATTCTTAGAAGAAGATGATACTCAAGATGAATTTCTGACATCAGAAAACTGCAATTTCGTGTTAGAATTAGGCGAAATTCTCGAAAAAATAAATTGTGAAAGTCTCAATATATAATTTAAAAAATTACTACAATGGCAGAAAGTGGAAACGGTCTCGGTAGAGCTGCAAGAGCGATTAATCGTTCTGGTGGATTCCCAATGAGAAGTAGGGTAAGACAAGGATTCGTTAGAAGATAATGGATCTTGCAGCTACTTTAAACAGTATTAAAACTCTATCTGCGAAAGTGGATAGAGTTATTCTGTTTCATTCAGGTGCAGGAAAAGACAGTATTTGCCTTATGAATATGATGGCACCACATTTTAAAGAAATCGTCTGTGTCTTTATGTACATGATTAAGGATCTGGAACACATGAATCGGTACATCAAATGGGCAGAAAAAAAATATCCAAACTGCAGATTCATTCAAACACCTCATTACGCGTACTACAACAATAAAAAACACGGAGTAAACGGAACAGAGCAGGTAAAATATTCAGAATGGAATCTTTCAAAAATCAATGAAAAGGTAAAAGAAGAAACCGGAATTGAATGGTCGGTTTTAGGATTCAAGAAAAATGATTCTCTAAACCGTAGATTGATGCTCAATTCTTATCCGGATTCTATGACAAGTGAAGCAGGGCAGAAGCTTTATCCTTTGGCAGACTGGAATAATCGACAAGTTATAGCCTATATCAAAAAGAATCGTCTTATCGAACCTCTAAAGTACGGCAATACCGGAAATACTCGAAGTCAGGGCAATGATGTAAACGACATTTCTTTTCTTCTTTGGTGCCGAAAGAATTATCCAGGTGATTTAAAGAAAATTATTGAAGAATTTCCAGACACCGAAAGAAAGCTATTTGAGTACGATCATTCACAAAAACAACAATTGCATGCAGAACAAGATTAAACAGTCCGAAACAAGAATATTGAAGCGTTCAGAGATTACTCCGAGTGATTACAATCCCCGAACTATTACTGATGAAGCCAGAAAGTCTTTAAAGAAAAACATTAAAGAGAACGGAATTATAGGGGGCATGGTCTGGAATGAACAAACAACAAATTTAGTTTCCGGTCATCAAAAAATGAGTATCGCTGATGAAGTGAACAAATATAATCCAGCAACCAATGAGAATGATTATGATCTGAAAGTGGAAGTTGTCAATGTTGACCTGAAGAAAGAGAAGGAATTGAATATTTTCTTCAACTCAAAAGCTGTTCAGGGCGAATATGATTACAAGAAGCTCGCACAAATCTTCCCGGATATTGATTCAGCACTTGCCGGACTTGATGATGTTGATATTTCTATGATTGAAATTGAGCTGCCGAATCTGGAAAATATCGAAATACCGAGCTTCGAGCCTCAGGATGATAAAAAGATCAATGCAGAATACGAGAAGAGCATTACGCAAGAACTTTCGAACGCTGTAAACCATCCGCAAGCAAGCATTTCAGAAATGGAACGTAAAGAAGCTGCTGAACTCACCCCAGAAGAAAAGAAAGCCAAGATCAAAGAAATAAAAGAGCAGGTAAAAGCGAATGCCGTAATAGAAGGTGAATCATATTTTACTGTAAGTTTCTCTGATTACGATTCTAAAGTGCAGTTTCTTGAGTATTTAGGATTCAATCCAGAAGATAAATTCATAAAAGGCGAAGAACTTCAACAGAAAATTGAAGAAACTTATGCGGATTGATGCAAGCACGAGTATGTGTAGTAAGATTCTCTACACAACCGAAAGAGAAGCAAGTGATGTAATTCATAAGTGCAAGCATGCAAGCAGTAGAAGTAAAATCCCAAAGAGAAAATATTACTGCAAGGAATGTCACGGATGGCATGTAACAAGTCAAAAGAATAAATCAAAATTTCAATAGTATGTCAACGAGAGGAAGAAAGACAAAGTATGATGCAAAGTTTCATCCTAAGCAGGTTTTGAAGTATGCATTACTTGGATTAACTGATGAGCAGATGGCAGGAGCTTTTGATATTGCTAAGTCTACTCTTAACCTTTGGAAGAAAGAATATCCCGAATTTTCGGACTCCATGTCAGCCGGAAAGATTGAAGCTGATGCAAATGTGGCTTCAACGCTCTATAAAAGAGCTTTAGGGCATACACAAAAGAGAAAAGTTGCTTTTAAGGTTAAGGATTATGATGAAAAAGATAGGCAAATTGAAAGAGTTGAAGTTGTAGAGACAGAAGAATACTTTCCGCCATCAGATCAAGCAATTAATCTTTGGTTAGGAAATAGACAAAGAAAGAAATGGGGAAGTAAAAGTGAGGTCGAACATTCTGGTGAAATAAAAGGTAAAACAACAATCGTATTCAGCAAAGGTGCAAAAGCAAAAGAATAATGAAGTTTTAACCTTATCGGATAAGTATGAACCCTTATTCCAATGGTTGAGTGCAGAAAAAGGTGATCCGCTTTATTCTGTCAATACAGTTGTAATTACCGGAGGTAGATATTCTCAGAAGTCATTTGGTATTGGTACGTTTTCCGGTATTGCAACGAAAGATTTTAATCACCGGATCCTCTACACTCGCTATACTTTAACATCAGCAAAAGATTCTATTATTCCAGAATTTGAAGAAAAGTTATCATTGCTTAACTGTCATGATGATTTTAAAGTAACAAAGGATAGCATAAAAGGTATTCACAATGATAGTAAGATCGTTTTTAAAGGAATTAAAACCGGTTCCGGAAATCAGACCGCCTCTTTAAAATCCCTGAAGAATTTCTCAATATTTATCCTCGATGAAGCGGAAGAAATGCCAGACTTCACTACATGGGATAAGATTAAGAAATCAATGAGAGCCTTAGATGTACGAAATCTTTCTATTCTCTCATTAAACCCAGCAACCGAAGAGCATTGGATTCACGAAGAGTTATTTGAAGGAAAACGAGTAGAGGCAGGATTTAACGGAATAGTCGGAAATGTTCTTTACATCCATTCAACGTATCGAGATATTGAGCGAGAATTTATTTCTGATGATACTTGGCAGGAATATGAAGAGTTAAGACTTATTTATGAAAATTGGAAAGAGGCTTCACCGAAAGAGAAGGCTGAAATGGATCCAAAGCTCGTAAAGAAAGCGAAGTATTTTCTTCACACTATCATGGGGGGATGGCTCAACAAAGCAGAAGGAGTAATCTTTGAAGATTGGGAAATAGGAACATTCGTAGACAATGGAAAAGCAATTTTTGGTCAAGATTACGGATTCTCAGTTGATCCAACAACATTGATTAAGGTATGTATTGAGAAGTCGCTTAAAAAGATTTATCTGAAAGAGTATCTGTACCGTCCGAAAATGACGACCTCGCAGATTTACGATTTCAACAAAGAAGTTGCAGGAGAAACCTTAATTGTCGCCGATTCCGCAGAACCGAGATTGATTGAAGAATTACGTAAAAAAGGAAATAATGTAATTGCAGCAGAAAAGGGTCCCGGATCAGTAAGTGGAGGAATTGCCAGAATGCTCGATTATACTTTGGTAGTAGATCCGGATAGCAAAAACCTCAAAAAAGAACTAAATAACTACGTGTGGCATGATAAGAAATCAAATACACCTATCGATGATTGGAATCACCTTATTGACCCGATTAGATATGTTGTCTTGGAACTTACAGAAGCACCAAATAATAACCTCAGTCGAATAGCATCAATGATATAATGGACGAAAAATTTAACAACCTCAGCACCATCGGTGAAAAAATCGCATATCTCAAGGATAACGGTTTAGAACTTCCCAATATTGAGCAATTCAATAATGAATGGGATGAGAACAAGCACCGGATCATGACTGATCTTTACAATTATCCAGACAGGATTGTTGAGTACGAATATACCGATGAAGAAGGGAAAAAGAAAGAAGGAAAACGGATTGAGAAACTAAACCGTATTCCTCTGGCATATCAAAAAGAGATTGTTCATATTGCTGTTACTTTTCTTTTCGGTAATCCTGTTAAGTACACAAACAATTTAGAAGATCCGTTACTTTATGATGCTTATCTGAAGGTGCTGAATAAGGAAAAGATTATATTCATTGACCGTGAAATAGCTACAAATAACGGAAGGTTCACTCAATGCGCTGAATTATGGTGGACGGCAGACGAGCCAAATAATTACTACGGTTTTCAATCACAATACAGATTGAAAGTAACGCTTCTCACACCTGATAAAAATAAGCTTTATCCATACTTTAATGATCAAGGTGATTTGGTTGCTGTTCTTCGGGAATATGAGAAAAGAGTTGAAGGTCAGAAAGTAAAGCATTTCGATATTTACACAGCGGATAGAGTCGCACAGCTCAGGGATTACAATGGAGCTATTGAACTTATTACGGAAACAGTAAATCCAATTGGTAAGATTCCGATTGTCTGGTATTCGTTCGACAATGTAGAATGGTCAAAAGCTCAGAAAGCTATTGAAAGACTCGAAGAAATTCAGAGTGACACCGGAGAAACCAACAAGAAATTTGCATCACCGATGTTAGGTTTGTATGGTGAAGTTACCGGAAGTTTTTCCAAAGATAGAAGCGGAAAAGTGCTTCAATTCAAAGGGGATAATGCAAGAGGTGAATTCATTCAGCCACCGAACGCAAGCGAATCTTTATCGACCGAAAAGGAAAACCTTGAAACCATTCTTTACAAGATGACCAATTCAGTCAACATTTCCCCCGAAGCACTGCAAGGAATGGGCAATATGCTCGCTACAGAAAACGCAGCATTTCTCTTTATGCTTCCACACCTCAAAGTAATGGATAAAATGAGCGTTTATATTCCTGCCTTGAAGCGTAGAATGTCAATTGTTAAATCATTCCTGCAGTTAATGAATACCACTTTCAGAAATTCCGATTTAGATGCAGAACCAGTGATTACACCTTACATCATAAACAATCAAGCTCAGATGTTTAGGGATTTAATGGAACAAAATGGCGGTCAACCAATCAAGAGCCAACGTACTACAATGGAGGAAGCAGGAATTAAAGATGTTGATTCTGAAATTGAGCAAATAAAGAAGGAGCAGGAATTGAAAATGAGTAACGATTTATTGTAACTTTGTGAAAAGCAATTTTATGAAAGAATGCACTATTAGAAGATTCAATTACGACCCGAATGGTAAATGGTTAGAATTATGGTTGGATGGCTTGGAATATACATCTGATGAAGGTATATGGGATTATGAAAGTGAAACTGTAAAACCAACAGGTGATAAGCAATGGAATTTTTCTTGCAAACGAGGAAATTTTGAGAGCTCCTACGAGAAAACATTCGGAGAACCACCATATTATCCGCAAATAATAGGTTTAAAGGTTTTGTCTGATGGAAAGGACATCAACTTTATAAAATGAAGAAAATATAGTTCTACTTTGACCCCAGACGAAAAACATATAAAGCGAATAAACAAATACCTCACTTCAATCAATGTCTTGTATGATGATTTAGTGAGGGAAATAGCTTTGCTTGTGGTGAATTTAAAAGTAAGTGAGAAGCTATTCAGGTTCAAGGATTACAGTAGGATAACAAAAGCAGTCGGAGAAGCATTAATGACTTACAACAATGGTCTTTTAGCGAAGATTAAAACCTACACGGAATACGAATGGGATTTTGCCAATCAGAAAGTTTCGGACCTACTATCAGATAATGTAAAAGGAATTAAGGACCGAATCCCCACAACTGCTTACAATGAGAAAATGAGAGAGATTTCTTCTCTGTCGCAAAATAAAAAGGCCCTTGAAGCTTTTCAGAAAAGAAAGGTAGGAGAGTTTACAATATCGGACCGCGTATGGAATATTAAGGACCAAGCAAAAGAAAGTATTGAACTCGCTATTGATGTAGCCCTAAAGGAAGGAATGTCTGCGCAGGACCTCGCACGTAGTATCAAACAAAACCTCAATAATCCAGATGCTTTATTTCGTAGGGTCCGTGATAAACATGGGAATCTACAATTAAGCCGGACCGCAAAAGCATTTCATCCCGGACCCGGTGTTTATAGGTCCGCGCATAAGAACGCGCTTCGATTAGCATCAAATGAAATAAACACCGCGTACCGTCAGGCAGAACAATTGAGGATTCAAGGAAATAGTGATGTTGTGGGACAAAAGATAAATTTAAGTCCTCAACATTCGGTCCGAGATATGTGTGATGATTTAGCAGGTCCATATCCAAAAGATTTCAGCTGGTCCAGTTGGCATGTAGGATGCAAATGTTTTCGGACCATGGTTCTCAAATCTCAATCCGAACTAATCACCGAAATAAACAACGGTCAAAACCTATCACCAGAAGCGTCTAAAAATTATGTTGGTGTTGTTCCCCAGAATTTTAATAAGTGGATAAGTGATAATCGGGAAATGATTGAGAGAAGAAAATCAAAGCCTTATTTCTTAGAGGAAAATAAAAAGTTTGTAAAATGAAAAAGGTTCTGTATTTTTGATTAAATTAATAATACATGAAGAAGAAAAATTTACCACTTACTGCTTTGAAAGCTCTGGAACCATTCGTAGAAATGAAAGGAACCTATTTTACAATTGAAAATCCTGTCAATAATTTACTTGTCGCAAAAGATAAAGACCCAGAATCAGATTTCTTTTATATAATCGAAAAACACGAAATACAAGATAGCAAAGATGTTTACACAATTCATTATGCTCCAAAAAATGAAAAAGATATAAAGCAAACAGCTAGGAATGTATTCAGTGAAAATTTAACAACAACTTTTAACGAATGGGTGCTTTTGCTTGAAAAATATAGTAATGTAAAATCATTTTATGATGACCCTATTTTAGAATCTTACCAGACAGAATTCATTTCTAATTTTGAATTCTTAGATGGAGATGCTGATAAAAATCCATTTCATACTACTCAGATAATACAACTTGATTACTTATTGGACCAAGTTAGTATAAGATTAATTGAATTATCAGACGAAAATAATAGGCAAGTAATTGATGCTATTGCAGCCGAAATAAGTGAAATAAGAGAAAATTTATCGACAAGATCAAAGAAGTGGATTGTAGATCAGATTGGTAATGTTTACGCTAAGATTGCGAAACAAGGAATTAAGTTCATTAAAGAGTTTTGGGCAGAGGGGAAAAAGGAAATAATAAAGAATATTGTTAAGGGACTGATTGAATCAGGTACCGATTTTCTTAATATAAATTAAATCCCCGACCTTAGCCGAGGATAAAACTAAACCATGAAAACTAAAATTATTGAGTAGTATTATATAATTCGTTGGCTTTTTTTATAGCTTCTTCAGTTGCTTGTTGGCGTGTTTTAAATAATGAATTTTCATGCAATTCAAAATCAACTATAAAAGCCCACTTGTTTACTTCTTTAGGCATTCTTAGAGTTGGATTAATATAAATGCCAACTGAATCAAACCATTCAATAATTATAGTGTTTTGTAAATTTTCAGGTAGTTCATCGTATAATTCTTCTAAATCAATAAGCCATTCACCACCATAACTCGAAGCAGTTATAACTGTTCCAAAATCATTTGAATGTTTTATAAACCATTTATTAAAATCTTCTTTTGCTTTTCCTGTTAACATTGTAATTATTTTTAAATTGTTTTTTAGACAGTAAGATGTCAGCTTAAACTTCTTTTTCTTCAAACCAAAAGCTAAATTCAAAACCAAATAAGCAGATTCTATAACACATTGTATCAAATCCGGCCCAACGTACAAGGACCCCGAAATAAGTCCAATTTGAAGGTCTCATAAAGCTTTTGTCGGCCCATCTATTGTAAAAATAGAAACGGTCATATTTTAATTTCTTCTTTTTCATTTTTAGTGAGCAGTATAGTTTACTCAGACTTTAATTTAATCCATCCGTATTCGATTTGTTTTTCAATTGACAAACCATGCCACCAAAGTGCGTAGCCTAACCCTCTTAATTCATCAACATGAAAGCTTGAATGCTTTTTAAGAAGCAACGGACTTGAATAGCCTAACTTCTTAGCATCTTCATCTGTGATTGATGAAAGAGGTTTGAGTTGGATAAAACAAGATTCATCTTTTGGCGCCCAATTCAAAAATAAACCATCAACTTTAGCTAAATCACCCATCAACGGCACCACTTCCTGCCCCCAGTATTGAGCGAAAAACTTTGCTTTGTTTTCTAATGTATTTTCCATATCGTATTACATTTTTTCAAGTTCGTTTTTTACTTCCTGCCAATAATCAGAATACGGAAATCCAATAAAATTATCTATTTCTATTTTTTCTATACTTTCTATTAACTCGTCAACGGCTATTTTAGCGCATTCAAATGTTCTTTCAAAATCAGATGTTCTATGATTGCCTTCATCAACTAATGGTAAATAGAATTTCTTCGCCAAGCTAACTGCTTTCTCTTTAGGTGTTTCCATATCGTTTATTTCACAATTTTAAAATGATCTGATTTCTCAATAAATCCGTAATTTCCATTTGAAAGCTTTACTTTGTGGTAAAAGCCGTAGATGGCATTCGCATGCTTACTATTCCAATCAAGAGCTTCAATTGTTCCGTCCAATCCCTCAAAGTTTCCTGAGCAAAAATGAACCTTTGTACCTATTTTTAAATCTGTTTTATTCATATCGTTTATTTTAGTTCCAATTCCTCAATTAATTCTGACTTACATTTTGAATTTCAGTTTTCATTCTAATTTTCTTATGTCTTTCGCATTCGTAATTAAGCTCACAACACGAAGTAATTCCGATTCTTTTTCTATCTTTATCAAATGATGGCTTTAACCAATGATAAGCATTGTACTCTCCAAGAAATACGAGGTGGTCAACATCCCATTTTAATAACTGTGAAATAGTTGCTTCATTCATAACATAGTAATATTTTCAACGTTTGTAATTGATGATTTTAAAATTTCAATATTTTCCGGATTTACATAGCAATCCATATAAGCTCCATCTGGAATATGTATTTCTGCTGTCTGACTCGCTTTCTGCAAAGAAGCTTGAGCAACTTCTTTTGCGTAGATTTCAGCTAATTCCATGATATATGCTCTTTGCGTAGGATGAAAACTTACCGGTGCTTCATCTACCATTTTTTCGTATAATTCTTTTAATCTGCTCATAATAGTATTTTATTTAAGGATTAAGAGAAATGTCGGTAATGTCTACTGAAATAATTGATTGCTTTGTTTTATTTGCCATATCTAAAGCGATCAGGTTCGGTAATTCTTTGCTATTTTTCAGCTCTTCAATTGAAGCATCAGAAGTTATTTCTACTTCTCCGCTTTTACCGCTGATTAAACTTTTCTTGTTAATGCAATTGAAGTTAAATTTTATCAAGTAGTTCATAATTTAATTTTTGTTTGTTAGTAATCTATTTACCATTTTTGTTTGTGTGGATTTGGTCTGCATTCGACTTTTGAATTATCGATTGAGTAGTCAAAGTTTTCATTTATCTTGATGAAATTGGAAGGTTTACTATGTTGACCAAATTCGTTTCTAATCACATATTGATTTGTGTAATCATCAAAATGCAAAGTTCCATTTGCATCAGAATTACTAGCCCTCACTTTATCGCCAATTTTCAAAGGTTCTCTTGTGATGTAATCTTTGATTGGAGTGTACTTTTCTGTCTTAAAATTCTCAAAGCCTAAACGATTGCCAAAAACAGTTACAAGAGAAACTATTTCGCTGTAAATTGAATGCTCGTTCAATGAAAGAAGATACATTGGCGAAGTTTTATCGATTGTAGGCAAATGCGATTCTAATAATTCTAAACGATGTTGAATTTCTTCTTTGAAATTATCTTTTTCTGGTTTCATAATCTATTTCTCAATTGAAAATTAGTTTGTGAGGAATTTTGAAAATTGATAGTATCACAAATAATTCAGGTAGCTTTTGAATATCAAGATTGATATGATTTGAGCAATCGCCGATAGTAATTCTTTGATACCAAACTTTATCATCTTCATCTGGGTTGTAGTAAAAACAACCATTCAGACAGTTGATTTCAAAAGTTGACCTTTCAACCTTGTTGAAATTCTTGTCATAAACCTTGTGTGTAACTTTTACAAAGCCAATATCAAATAATTGCTGTGTAGATAATTTTAATTGTTTCATAATCTATTTAGTTAGTAGTTCTCAACTTAATCCTCAAAAAACTTTGGATTGATTTTCTTAATTATATCTTCTGCATCAGCTTTATACCTTGTTCCTTTGGCCATAACCCAAAGAGCATAAGTCAGAACATTAAGTTTATCCGATCTTTCTTGGTAAGCATCACCGACAGCCGTAGCCATTTTGTCAGCTTTTGTAAGTCTTTTCTGTTTCGCTTTCATAATTTATTTTATTAGCTCTGGGTTAGAGTGGAAAACTATTTTAAAAGTTCTGGATTTTCATGAATGTTGCCGATTAATTCAATTCTGCCTGATTCATATAATCCCTGTAGTGATTGATATATTATAAATCCGCTATTGTAAAATTTAACTTGACGAATGTTGTAAATTTTATTTTTAATTCTGGAATCGTATCTACTTTCATCAACTCTCAAAATATCACCTTCGTAAATATCCACACCGTTCTTGTCTTTAAGTCCAGTAGCTTCCATAATGCTAAATAATCGTTTATCATCAGGGTGAGCAACACTTACTAATTTACCACCGTGGTCTTCAGAATACCAATTTCTATCGTGTAAACCTCTATAAATCATCATTTCACCGTTCCATGCTCTAAATTTTATTTCTCTATTCATAATGATTTTATTTTATTCTGCTAAATTACAACAAAAGTTGTAATAATACAACAATAGTTGTAATTAATATTTTTTATATCTTTGCCCTATGACAGTAGAAGAGTATCTTAAAACCAGTAAAGCTGTGAATATATCTGAGGTTGCAAAAATTTTGTACCCAAAGAATAAGACGGCTAAATCCTACCTATCAAAAAAGCTCAATAAAAAAGATGGCTTTAAATTCAATTTGGTAGATGCTGAAAATGCTTTAGAAGCATTAAAAAAGCTATATGGTAACATTAATGACCTAACTTTAGAATGACCTCACCAGAATACACCGAATACGAACGTCTCACAAAAAACATGGAAGCAGACTTCTTAATTCTCACGCCAACTTTTATGGGATATGTTGAAGATGTTATTTTCGGAGAAGAAGAACCGGACTTGAGATATTACTGTTTTCACTTCTACAATGATTCTTATCTCTCACACATATTTCAAAGGCTTTCTTACCGCATTGAGAAACTTTTGAAGCGAACGGATGCCCAGAGATTTCCGGACCTCGCAAACGGCTTTATTAACCTTTTAATTTATTTGAAGGAACCAATAGTAAGAAAGGATGATGAGAAATACAAAGCTGAAAATTATCTGTATTGGAGAAATGTCGTAATTGCCGATCCGGAACTTGCTTATAATTCAAGTTTTAGGAAATATTTACTTGCACTTTCATAGAAATTCTTATCTTAGTGAACTAACTAAAAAAAAATAACTATGCTAATAGAAGTAATTTTACAAAACAAAAGATCAGTATCATTAAATGTAAATTATATTATACATGTGGAGCCTAACGAAAATGGAGGATGTAATATATTTATTAATGGCGGTAATTCTTGGTACACTGAAGAACAATATGAAACAATTGTAGGCAGAATAAGAAGTGTATACAGAAGTTATATGAAAAATCCCTAAAAAAGCCTCTTAATTGAGGCTTTTATTCTTTTCTATTTCTTCACTGGTTCTGGCTTACCTAAATCAGAAAACCATTTATTACCTGCTTTTAAATCTTTAGGAAGGGCAAATGACGATCCGTTTAAAGTTGCTGTTTTTCTTTCCAGGTTTACCGAGAATAAATCATCACCTTTTTTAAGTTCATAATTTAAACCGTTTCCTTTGTTCACATAAGCAAATCCTTTTTCTAAAAGAAATTCGCTGAAAATAAATTCTTTCATTGTTGTTGTTTTGTAGTTAGATTGTGATTTCTTATCAATTGATTTATTTCTTCGGAAGGTGTAAAGGTAGTTTGGTCTGTTTTATAATTTAATCCCACTTTTCCATCCCAAGAATAAAATGTTTCTTCTATTATAAAGCCTCGTAATGTATGACCTAAACACCAAATAGTTGTAAGTTCTAAACCTTTACTCATTTTTATTGATTTTATAATTCTTCAATTTGTTTTAGAAGAAGATTTGCATCTTCAATATTTGCAGGCTTTGGAATCTGTTTAAATACAATTCCAGACTTCGGTGATGCTCCGGTTATAGTTTTGTCTTTGTGTACCGTTAATGAGTTCCAAATGTTATTTGATAGTTCTTTCTGGTAGTTGGTGCAGAAATTTTGACCGTTTGATTCTCGGATAGTCTCTTTTTGATATCCGTTTTCTTCTAGGAAGTTGTAGAAATTAAAGTTGCTCATGCTTAAATTCAAATTTTAGGTTTTGGACTGATCTATTAACAGCTTCAATTGATTCTTTCACTTTTTCTAAAGCTTCTATAAATGGTCTTGCATCTATATTCAGCATGAAAGATAACAATCTCTTATATTTTCGTTGCTCAAGTTTTGCAACTTTCCTTTGGATTCGTTTTGAGTTACTCATTGTTTAATTTTTAATTAATGTTAAAGTAGAAATAGGAACGCTTAAAGTTTTATTTGTATCTAAATCTTTAATAATCGCTGAATTATGCCTTGTTGATATAATAACCGCATTGTTAATAACAAGATCATTAAGAATCATCTTCTGAAATACTTTTACCTTATCTCCAATAATTAATTTCTTACCCATTACTCAATTTTTAGCGATTACTTTTGTTTTACTTGCTTCCAACGACTTTAATTTCACATCAAATGCATTATCTCCGTAGATAATATTATCTGTCTTTGTCCAATTGGATTTTATTTCTTCAAGTGACATTTTAGCTATTGAATTTTAGTAGATAACCTAAATTCCCATCGTCTGCTTTTCTTTGGTCAAAAATGCCATCCATGATAATGTAAAAGATTAGTTTAGGAATATTTCTACCAATTATCCTTTTATATTTTTCATAGACAATATGTTTTGCGATTGCCGAATCAGATGGATCGAAAATATCATCAATGGATTTGAAAGGCAAATCAAATTCTGCAGGATTTGTCAGCATCTGTTTGTAAGCCGAAATAGATTGTTCATTGATAGTCATCGTCTTTTATTTTTAGGTTTAAAAAATAGGTTCAAAAGCAGAAATCTTATTTGCAAACTCAACTGCTTCTTTTGGAGTTTCAACATTAAGCCAAACGGTGGATTCCCCCGTAAATATTCCAAATCCAGAATTCATTGGAGAAACACCGAAAAACAAAGCCGGTATAGAACCTTCTTCCAATTCATTTTCTTCAATCACTTCATCTGATAACAATGATTTTTCATAAAATGTAAGTGGATCTTTTTCTGCATCAACTTCTTTAAATCCTTCTGCGATAAATTCAGCGTGATACTTTTCTTTAAATTCTTGTCTGTTCATTATTTCTTTCTGTTTTTGGGTTTAATAAATTTAGGTTTAAGGTTTTTCTTTCCGTTGGGGAGTAAGCCGTATTTCTTCATGGTTTTAATTCTTGTGTTATTCCAAAGATTATTAACGCTACCATTACACAACCAAATATTACAATATATTCCATCAGTATTTATTTTAGATTTTTACTAAAGAATTGCATCCACCAAATTGAAGCAGGTATAAATAATAAAAGACCTAAAGCGTAACCAATAAGACCTTTAAATCCTATATCAGAATTATTGTAAATTGAAAAGCCTACACCTCCAATAATCAACATTAAAGCAGTTAGAAAATAAATAATAATCTGTTTCATGAGTATTTTATTTTGATGAATTAATAGTTTCAAAGTAGAATTTCACATCGATTTCCGATTCATTTACCAGATTATATTTCTTCGCCATCTGATACTGTACAGAATATTTGTTGAGACTTTCTACGTATTGTTTGATTGAATCCCTGAATTGCTCAATTGTCATTTGATGTTTATTGATGTTACATTTAGGACAAGCAGGGTTAAAATTATCAATGTGGTTATTCTCTGGTTTCTCATACGTTCCATCAAATACCCAATCATACTTATCACTATTCCAAACTCTGTTTCTGATACAGGCTTCTATATGGTCAGCGTGCCATCTATCAGGTAAAGCACAGCCACAATAGGCACATTTACCGTCGTATTTCTGAGACAGAATTTGTCTTTGGGATTTATTTAGTTTCATATCATTTATTGTTTAAGCCATTCGATTACTTTATGAGTGTGGAAGAGAAGTTTTGTTTTCTGTTTTCTGTTTTCGTAACCGCCACAAATTAATTCTTCGGGCAAAAGCTTATTATCAATTAATGAGTAAACTCTTCGTCTGGGCTTTCCTACAATCTCACAGAATTGATCTAATGTCAGAGTAATAGACTTTGATACTTCGACCAAATGAGAAGCTTCCATCACGTCACGAAGTGTCATATCAGCCATTCTTTTATTCAATAGTTCATTCATTCGGTAATTAAATTTGTTTATTAAACTAATACTTTAAGTAACAGTGCTAAATTACATAATTACATATTGTTATCCAAATCATTTGAAAGTATTTTTGAAGTCAATTAATTAACAATAATAATCTAAAGTAATGTTTGAAAAAATCCTAAAAGAACTTAAAACCAAATATGCAGATAAGGGGTTAAGTGAGACAATTTTAAAAGCCAAAGCAAAACAAATTGAAAAGGCGGTTAAAACTGAGGACGAAATTACAGATGCAGTAGCAGGGGTAGAAGCAGATATGGAAATCTTCCAAAGTCTGGCTGACCAGAATCGAACGCTTGCAAACGACTTCAAAAAATTCAAAGATGCTAGTGAGGGTAAAACCGACGAGCAGAAGGCAGCAGAAGAAAAAGCAGCCAAAGAAAAAGAAGAAGCTGAAAAGAAGCAATCGGGCGATGTTCCTGAGTGGGCGAAGGCGATCATTGAAAGCAATAAAACACTTTCTGAAAGCTTAACAGCCATAAAGGAAAAAGAATCAGCACAAACCAATGCTCAAAAATTCCAATCCAAACTTAAAGAATTAGAAGTGTCCGATGATTATTTAAAAACGCTACCAACGTTTGAGAGAAATTTCCAAAGTGATGAAGAAATAGAAAATGTCGCTAAAGAATACAAAGAGAAATCAGATGTATTTGTGCAGATGTCAGCTAATTCGGCATTAGGAAATATGGCAAAGCCATCATTATTCACTACCGAGGTTAAGGAGGGAGCGGTTTCACCTGAAGTTCAAGCAATCATAGATTCTAAAAAGGTCAAAACTAATGAATAATATTAAAAAATTCACAGGTGGCAGACAGAAGGTCGTATTCGAATCTGTTCTTGCAACTTATCCTGGCGGAGTAAATGTTGAAAATACAGATGCAAAGCTAAGATTTACAAATAATGTCCTGCCTGCTGGAACGGTGATCGTTTCTAATGGTAGTGGCGGTTGGAAAGTTTTAAATGTGGCTTTAACAGCTCCATTACTTGCGACTGCAATCGGTCTTGTTCTGCAAGATATTGCAATTGAAGATTTCACGCTTTCATCTGTCGTTACTGACGGAACTGCGAGAATCGATGCTTTGCCTGATAGAGAAAAAACAGGTATTGCATTGCTTAAAGCTGCGCTTCCAAAAATCACATTCTACTAAAAATTACAAAAACAATGGCAGATACATTATTACAAAGTATTATCCCTGAATTCAGAGAGCCTGATTTAGAAGCTTTATTGAATGCGAATCCACTTGGTGATTTGCGTTTCAGAGAGTTCTTTCCATCAGAGTTTAAAACAGGGCTTACCTTCGGAAATCTGGAAGGAGAAACTGGCGCAAAAGTTATTGCTCCAATCGTTGCTCTAGATTCAGATGTAATTCTTAAAGGTAGAGAAAACACCGAAGCAATCAAAGGAGAAATTCCGAAGGTTGAAGTAGGTAGAAAGAAAACAGAAAGAGACTTCTTCAGATTGCAGGAATTGAGAAATTCAGTTGCTTTAAATCCGAAGAGTTCAAACATTAAAACACAGCTTATCAATAAGGTTTACGATGATGCAATTTTCGTAACGGATTCTGTAAATGCTTCAATGGAATTTATGTCTAAATCTTTGCTTTCGCAAGGTTTTTACGAAGCTTCAAACGGAGTAAAAATTGATTTTGGTGTGACTGTTCAAAATGCAACGGCTGACTGGTTCGATCCTGCGAATGCTGCAACATTTGATCCTATCAAGCAATTTCAATTACTTCAAAAACAAGCTCTGGCAAGCGGTTTCCGTTATTTGAGAGCAGTTATGGATTTGGCAACATTCAATCAGCTAGCTGCATCTGAAAAAGTAATCAAGTTTACTGCTTCTTTCGCTCAAAACGCTTTAGGATTAGCTCAAACGCCTACAATGGCACAAATCAATTCAGCTTTGACAGCTCAGAACCTACCTACGATTGAAATCTGGGAAAGTTATGTAAATGATGAAGCTAAAGATGGTTCATTGACTGCGAAAAGCGGTTGGGTACTTGGTAATATCCACTTATCAGGAACGGCAACTTTCGGAAATACTCAATACACGATTTCTCCGGAAGCTTCAATGGATTTGAACGAGACTTCTAAGATCACGACTAACGAATTCATTCTGGTTTCCACGATCGCAAAGGCTGCGCCTATGTCCGTTCTAACAAAAGGGATGGCATTCGCTACACCAGTGCTAAACAGCGTGAAAAAGAGATTGATTCTGAAAACGAAATTAGCATAAAAATGACTATCGGGGAATACATAAAAGAAAAAACGTCTTTATGGTCGGTTGAGCTTTCCGATGGGATAATTTCTGCTGAATTAGCACGATTAGAATTATTACCATCCGATTCACTATCCGCAGAAACAAATCTTGATAAATTCTTTTATAACGTAATCCCCGACATCATTTTGCTTCCTAAATCAGTTTCAGAAGGGGGCTATTCTATCTCATACGATAAAGATGCTATTACTGCTTACTACAAGATTTTAGCTTCCAGATTAGGCCTTCCAAATCTATTGGCGAAAGATACAATCACTGATATTACAAATCGATGGTAAAGATGTTTCCTTACGCTCTTTGGGTGTTAAAACAGACCGAATCTACCCAAAATCCAGACAATGGAGAATGGTCGGGCGGTTCTGAAAGATGGGTAAATGTTTCTAAATGCCGTGATGAAGGTAATGGAGGTGGAAGAAGCATAGTTACAGAAGATAGTGAGGTTTATGTTTTCAATGCAGTAGTTTATCTGCCTAAAAACTGCCCGAAGGTAGCAATGGGAGAAAGGGTAAAAGTGATTGATGCTGAAGGAAATACCAGGATTGAAGGCAATAATAAGCTTCATAAAAAGGAGCAATTACATTCAAGATTATGGCTGTAAGATTTATAGGAAATATGAACGCCATCAATCAGCGTTTTACAGAAGCTCAAAACGAAATCACCAACAAGGTGCTTAGAATTTTGAGATATGTTGGTGAAATGGCTATTAATGAGGCGAGAGTCGCTGGATCATACAATGATATAACAGGGAATCTGAGATCATCAGTCGGATACTCAATCATTATCAACGGTAGAATTACTGAAGAGAATTATCAAGGACAATCAGAAGGCGTTATAAAAGGCAAAAATCTCGCAAGAGAATTGGCTACTCAACAACCTGATGTCGCTTTGGTAGTTGTAGCAGGAATGAAATACGCTTCTCAGGTAGAATCAAGAGGTAGAAATGTTTTAACGAGTGCTGAACAGTTGGCAAAAACAGCGGTTCCAAATTTAGTGAGACAATTACGATGAAGAAAACAGTAGGACAGGCAAAACAATGGATTTTTGAGTTGCTCAATGAAGGGAATATCAAATCTACCATTAACGGACTTCTTTATAAGGATAAAAGGCCGGCCGGAAGCACTAAAGAGGATATTGTAATCAATTCTGTTTCGATGGAAAATTCTTTTCTACAAGATGGTGTTTTTAATGTCAATTGCTACGTTCCGATGCTTCCAGTAAATGTAAATGGTGTTGTTCAAAGTCTACCAAATACTGCACGAGAAGAAGTAATTAGCCAGGCAGTTTATCCACTCTTAGAAAACATTTTCAGACCTCAATTCAACTGTACAGTAGTCAATCACTCAACATTTGAGGAATTAGCCGAAAAAGCTACATACGTGAATTTCAGAATCAATTTAAAAGCATATAACAATTAAAAATAAATAAAACAATGGCAGGACTTATTACAGTCGGGTTGGCAAAAATCGAAGTCGGTGCAATCGCAGTTGATGGAGGTATGGGAACAGCCCTTGCGCCTTTAGGGCTTACAGAAGAAGGATCATTCGCAATTAATCAAGATGATCCGACCGAAACAGAATTTGCGGTTGAAGAGTTGGAAACACCAATTCATATCCAAACGAAGGCAGGTAAAATCGCCCTGAATTTCACTATTTCAGATCCTAACGAAGATACTTTGGTTGCTGTGTTTGGAGGAACTAAAACGGGAACTGGATCATCTGCTGTTTACGAATGGCCAATGACACCAGTCTCGATTGAAAAATCAATCAAAGTTACACCACAGCAAGGAGCTGGATTAAATATTCCACGTGCAAAAATCACAGCAAAATTTGCTTCAGAACTCGGAAGAGGTGCATTGCTGAGAGTACAGGTTACAGGAACAATTCTACAACCTATAAAGGCTGATGAACCTGCGCTTTCATCTTTTAGGGTAGCATAATTTAATAAACAAAAGCCTATCTCAAGTAGGTAGGCTTTTTATCCCAAAAAATTACATGGAAAAACAAGAACAGGAAGAGCTGAATATCTTGACCGGAAAGGGTTATGAGTTTGAAACAATTCTTTTTGGTAAAAAAAGGAAGTGGAGCACCGGAAAGATCACTTTGATGAAAATGTTCAAGATGGCTGATGTTTTTATAAAAATGAAAGTTGATGAAGAATCCCTTTCAAATCCTGATCTATCAATTCAGATTCCTTCACAATACGAATCAGTAAGAAACAATGCTAAACTATGCTGTGAAGCGATTTACATAGCGGTTGAGACAGAATTACCTGAATGGACAAAAAAGTATAAGATAGTTACCAGTCATTTTGTGAAGCCGTTTCTAATTAACCACTTCATGAACTCATTCAATTCAAAAGAATTGCTGGATTTCACTCTCGCTTTATTGAAGAATTCAGACTATCAAAATTTTACACCCTCTACGGTATTAATGAACGGAAATCGACCGACCAAAGCGATACCGATAGAGAAAACGGTTTAAAGTCAATCTACGGAGTAATGGGGCAGATATGCCATCATTTCAGTTGGACTTTAGATTACCTGCTTTGGGAAGTAGACTGGCGAATAGTACAAAGAATGCTAATTGATGCACCAAGCTACGAAAGTGACAAAAAAACAGATGAAAAAGGAGAAGAAAAAAAAGTTATCAATCTAGAAGAACAAACCTCAGAAGATTTTCTACAACAATTATTTAAATAATGAATACCAATCAAGGAGCTTTATATTTCGGTGCAGGAATCGACCTTAATCAATGGCGTAGAGATATAGACTCTATGCGCAGAGATATTGCAGGTTTGAATCAAAATGTAGCGAGAGAAACCCGAAATATGGATTCTGCATTTAAGAATCTATCTATTGGAATTGCTTCTTATTTCTCAGTTGGTGCCGTAAAAAGCTTTGTTACCGAACTTATAAATGTTCGTGGTGAATTCCAAAAAACTGAGATAGCATTTACAACGATGCTCGGAAATGCAGGTCAAGCCAAATCCTTAATGGGAGATATGGTAGATCTTGCTTCAAAAACGCCTTTTTCTTTACAGGATGTTTCTTCCGGAGCAAAACAATTACTTGCATTCCAAATTCCTGCCAATGAAGTTGTAGACACACTTACTCGTATGGGTAACATTGCTGCAGGTCTCGGTGTTCCTCTCTCAAGAATTAACTTAGTTTACGGACAGGTTAGAGCAAAGGGTAAATTGATGGGTGATGATCTTCGTCAATTTACCGAAGCCGGGATTCCAATGGTTGCCGAACTGGCTAAAAAATTCAATAAAACTACTGCAGAAATAACAGGAATGGTTTCAGCAGGAAAGATTGGTTTTAACGACGTTAAAGATGTTTTATTCTCAATGACAAATGAGGGTGGAATGTTCTTTAATTTAATGGAGAAACAATCTAAGTCTCTTTCAGGACAGGTTGCCAATTTAGGCGATGCTTGGGATCAGATGCTTAATAAAATTGGAGAAAGTCAAGATAGTGTATTATCTGGCGGTATTCAAGGACTTATTTACTTGGTAGAACATTATCAAGATGTCGGAAAAGCAATTCTTACATTAATTGAGATATACGGGGCTTACAGAACGGCTTTAATCGTTACAAATTTATTGCAGGCTCAAATCACTGCTCCCGCAATCATTCAAGGTTTTGCAAATTTAATAAAATTAATTAGAGGTGCTACAGTAGCTCAAGAAGCACTTAATGCCGCATCAATAGCCAATCCTTATGTTTTAGTTGCCACACTAATCGCCGGGTTAATTGCTGTTACTTACAATTACCGTCAAGAACTTGGCGAATTACTCGGAATTATCGAAGCGCAAACTTCTGCTCAGAAAGTTCAGGAACAAGTCATGCAAAAATACAATGACAGTTTCGGAAAAGGAGTGGTTGAAACAAGAGCGGCAATACAGCAATTAATCTACATAATTAAAAGCGAATATTCTTCATTACAGCAGAGAGAAGAAGCATATAAAAAACTTATTGCAATTGATTCTACATTTAGAGATACGCTAGATAGTCAATTCCGTGCAACAAACAGATTAAGTTTTGCTTTTGAAAATCTGATTAAAAATTTACAAAAATATGCGATGGCTCAGGCGGAAGTTGCTGTTCGCGCGGAAGCCTTCAAGAAATTTGCTGAAGCTGAAATGAATTTGGGAATCACCCAAGTGAAATTGGATGATGCAAAAGTTGAGATTGAAAAACTTTCCAAACTTTATAAAGCTGGTAAAATATCGCAAGAACAATATTTTGCAGGACTAAGAAAAACTGGTGCAACTGAAATAAATAAATCTCTCATTGAACAAAAAGAGGCTTTAAAAGACATTACCAAAGAGAAGGAACTCATCCAGAAACTTGATCAGAAAGAAATTTCTAATCTTTTGAAAGGAAATGAAATTTTGAAAGCTCAGATACAAGGCGGAAAAGTTCAAGGAAAGGTTTTAACTCCGGAAGGCAAAAGAGCTTTGCAATCTCAGTTAAGCAATAATGAAAATATTTTAAAACTTCGTTTCGGTGTAGAACCTGAAATAAAAGTTGATCCGGTTGCAGTAAAGGGTTGGGCAGAGCAAATTCAAGAACAAATTGATCTTCTTCAGGAAAAACAGAAGAAAGCTCCAAATCAAAAATTATATCTGCAGTATGATGCTCAGATAAAAGCATTAGAAGAAAAATTAAATCCTAAAAAAGCTAAAACAGACAATAAGCAAATTGCTGAAATTCTTCCTTTGGAATCTATCAAAGAGTTACAAAGACGTGCAAGTCTAATTCAAGAAGCTTATGATAGTGCTGTAAATGATCAGGTCAAATTACGAAAACTTGATAAGTACGGAAATGACAAAGACAAAAAAGGAAATCCGTTCTATACAGGTGAAGTTATTTCCGCAGAAGAAGCAGGAAAACGACTTGAACAAATTAATGATCAGATAAAAGCTAAACAATATAAGAGCTTCCAAGAAAGAACAGATGAAGCAGAACGCCAATGGAATAATTATTATAAGATAGCCGAATTCTATGGTAAAGAATCCGCAGATGCTCAGTATAAAGAACTTTTCAAAGGTTCTGCTAATTATCTCCAATACCTCGAAAAAGAACAGCAAAAATTAAAAGATTTATCTGAGCAAGGTATTCTTTCAGATCAGCAAAAGCAAGACCTTTCTTTCATTGGTGAGAAAATAAATTCTTTAAATGGAACCGTTACTCCTTTAGAAGGTTTTAAACGTGAAATTGACGATACATTAAAATCTCTTCCTTCTTTAGTTGACCAGCTCGAAGCACTTAATAATTTTGAAGATACCTCGTATAAAAAAGCAGGAGGAAATACAAGTTACTTTCTTCAGCAACGAAAATTGATTGAAGAAAACAGACAGAATATTCTTCAGCAGCAAAAAGATCTTCAAAATGAATTTTTAAAGGACCATGAAACATTTGAAACGAAACGAGTTGAAATTGAAAAGAAATACAATTCTATTCGTGAGCAAATCGGCAAAAATAAAACATATTCAGACACTGAAAGAGTTCGATTATTAGATGCAGCAGGAAAGGATGAAGCGAAGGCTTATCGTGATGCATTTACATCAGTTTTTGAAAAATCGGATCTATTTGAAAAAGCATTTAGCAATATTAATTCTCTTACAAAAAAAGAGATCGAAAAAATAATTCCTCAACTGGAAGAAAAACTTCAGGAGCTAAAAAATATGGGAGCTCCAACTGATGAAATAGACCAGTTTAGAAAGAAGATTGAAGATTTAAGAAATTTAACATCGGCAGGAAGTCCTATTAAAGCTTTAATAAATAGTTTCAAAGAATTAAGAAAAAAAATTCGTGAAGGTACTGCAACGCAAGAAGACTTCGCTCGATTAAATGAAAATCTACAAAGAACAAAATTCTACACTGATTTAGCGGTTAATTCAGCCAAAGAATTGGCTGAAGCAATGGGTATTGATGGCAAAGGTGGAGCTTTCGAGAAATTCGGAAAAGACTTAACTCAAACCATGGAAGGGTTAGTTAATGCACTTGTCGGCTATTTCTCAGGAAATTTTCAGCAAATGATCGGTGGAATCGCCCAAATGGTTGTTGGTGTCATTAAAATGCTTTCTACTGCTGGCGATGGCAGAAAAGAAAAAGGTATTCGAGAATGGAAGCGTGCTGTTGATGATTTGAAATTTGCCTATGAAGAACTTCAAATGATCATTGAGAAAACAGCAGGTGAAGGTCAGTTATCTATGCAGCGCGAACTTATTGCAAATCTGAAAGAACAGCAAAGAATTCTTTATGATATGCGGTCTAAAGAAGCGAGTAAGAAAAAGGTTGATCAAGAGAAAATCGCTGCCTACACACAGCAAATAAATGATATAAATCTATCGATTCAAACTCTGATAGATGACTTTAAAACAAGTATAACTACTATTGAATTTAAAGATTTTTCATCAAAAATTGCTGATGCTTTAATAGATGCATTCGGAAAAGGTGAGGATGCTGCAGCTTCTTTCGAAAAAGTTGTTGATGATGTAATGCGAAATGCCGTGGCGAACGCATTAAGAATTAAAATTCTTGAACCGGCAGTAAAAAAAATGGTGGATAGTCTGTATTCTTCAATGGGATTTGGAGGTCAATCAGGCGCAACATCTGAACAAGCCGCTTTATTAAAAACGTATCAGGATCAAATTGCTGAAATCGAAAAGAAATTACCAACAGCAAATAGTCTTGTGGCAGTAAATTTAAATTCTACCAAAAACTATCTGTTAGAAAAAATAAAACTTTTACAGCAGCAAATCGCAGCAAACGCAGTATCAGGATCATTTGATGGGCTTACAAAAGAAGAAAGAGATGCCATCAAAGCGTTAGGAGTAGATGCAATGAACCAATATACTACTGCACTTCAGCAGTACGAGGATTTATTCGGCGCAGCTTCGGCAAACGCTCAAAGCTTGAAAGGAGATATTAAAGGAATTACTGAAAAAACCGCTGGAGCTTTGGAATCACAATTTAATGCACTACGAATAAATGTTGTCGCAATGTTCCAATTAATGAAACAGAATCACACGGTTCAGAATGCACATACTGTTCTTCTATCTCAAATAGAGGTTAATACACGAAGGCTTCATAACATGGATAAGACTCTTACTGAAATGAACGCTAAAATGAAAAAATCCTTAGCAGGTGTACCATAATGGAATTACTCGAAATTTATAAACAAGCAACAGAAAATAATATCTGTAAAGAATGGCAGGAAAAGATGAAGGCTGATTTGTCTTTCAAAAATCTTTGCGAAATGTATTTCAATGGTGACGACTGGTCAATGGAAAAAGATTTCCCGAACATTGAAACCTTGCGAAATTTCAAGGGAAAAACAGAAGCGTACGGATTGTTTACAGATTATGTAGGAATGCCAAATATCATCAGCAAAATGGCTTTTTTCGGGGATTCAAATGTGAAATTAAACTTTGAGGGATTTGCAAAAAAACAATATGTATCGATGTTGATTATTCGCCATAATACAAAAGCTAAAATCACTGTTTCAGATTATGCAAAAGTAATTATTAATCTTCTAGATAATGCAGAAGTTGAAATCGAAGCAATAGGAAATTCAATGGTGCAGATTTTCAGCTACGGAAACAGTAATATAAAATATACAGGTGATGTAAGAATCACTAAATCAAGTTTCAAATAATGGGTGAAGTAAAAGTTTCATTAAACGGCAAGAATTTTAAAGACTACGAGGTCAGAGTTTCGGAGTATAATAATCTTGTCGGGTTACTTGAACGAAAAGATGTTACTACATATGATTGGGCAGAATATCATGGAGTATCTGTGAATCTTAGAAAGCCAAAATTTAAAGAAAGGGAGTTAGAGCTAAAATGTTTCATCAGGGGTAATAATTGGGAAACTCTTTTTGGAAACTTTAAAGAATTTGTTATCGGTGAATTTTCAAAATCTGGAACTCAACGATTACATATAAAACCATTTGAAGCAAAAACACCTGCTTATGAGGTTTACATCAAAAACGAAGTCATTCCTGAAAAAGTATTCAGAGATGGTGAAATGTTCGCTACGTTTTCATTGAAATTGATCGAACCTAACCCGATCAAAACTGTTCTAAAAACTTCACTCGATAAGTTCAAACTATCGTACGAATCCACTACGGAAACAGAAATATTCTTTGGTGATGGCACAAAACAAACCGCCAGAGGTAATGTAAACTTCACCAAAAATTATGAATCACCATCTTATGAAAGCTCAGGTATTAATCTGATTTCAGTAAGCGGTGTAAATGCAGATTTCTATGAAGCATACACAATACCAACCGCTGAAACATTCTTCAGATTTTCAGTTGAAGTGAGTATAGCTGCTGCGAAAGATTTGATTCTGATTGTGATCGGAAGAAAACCAGATAACACTTATCAGGCGGTTGCAGTGTCAGAAATATTGAGCGGAAAAACCGGATATAATACTATTGAAGCATTTGCTGAATTAAATATGTCTGATTACGGAAAATTCATTTATAAGGTTCTGGATTCAGATGGAAATGAGATAAGCAATTTGACTTACGGTAATGCAAGTATTGAAACAGCTGAAATAATCGGACAGTGGCAAGATATGATCGGAAAAGAGAAGATTATCATCATTGCCGGAAATATAGAAGAAATTAAAAATCTACAAACCGAAGCGGAAATTCTTTGGGAAAAAATCTAAAATAATAAATACAATGTCAGGAACTTTTAACATCAATCAAATTAACGTGAACGTAACGGACGTAATTCCACCAGAGAATTTTGCAACAATAGACAGCGGTACCATAATCGGAACAGTTCATACAAAAGCACAGGATAACGAATGGAGATCAGAGGTGGAAGCGATTGTCGCAACTGGTATAAAAGGGGTTTTAAAACCTAATACGCCATATGATGCCGTAACAAATCCATATCCTAAACCATGGGTTGCAGGTGATGCACCACTTTTTGAAATGTATGTTGTAAATGAATCCGGAACATTTCCAAATACAAAAGATATTAATGATGAAAATATCACTGTCACACCTTTGGATTTAGAATTAAACGAAATTCAAATATGGGTAAAAAATGGAGTTTCTGAATTACACAAAAAAGCAATGCCTCAAGCTTCTGTAAATGTGAGAAAGTGGGAAGATTTGCAAATGAATGACTTTCCACTGAATCAAGGATCTCAAGTAATTTATCAAAATAGTCACTATATAGTAAAAGATGGCGAACAAGCTTTACAGACTGATATTCCAAATACGGATTCGGATATCTGGAGTGTGATAGGTTTTAGTAAGGAACTAATAGCGTTGTCCACTTTGTATCCACTAAAACAAAATCCACAAAATTATGATTTAGAGAAAGCCAACGGAAGACCACAAACTTACAAGCCTGCAAATGAATATGGATTTGGTTATATCTCTACAACGCAGACAACCGAAGAAAAATTAATAAACTGTATTAGTTACTTTGTTGCTTCAGAAATACCAAACAATAGTGTTACGGTAAAATTGTACTCATATAATTCAAGTATGGGTTTTTCTCCAACTTCTCCCGATGCTAATTTATTGGTAGAAGAAACCTTTGATAATTTCAATCAAAACTTATACGGAAGATTTTATTGGTTTTTTGATCCTATTTTATTTCCTAAGGGAAAAAATATAGTTCTTTCATTTGAGACAGACACTGCCAATAGTTTGACAATGTTTATTAACAACATTAGTGGCACTGTTCAGCAAAGAATTATTCATCACCCACCAATAAATGAGTTTTTAGATCCTGATGGAAATTTAACAGATGAGCCAGTAATTACTTTTTACTCCAATCAGGAAATTGCTGAAATAAAAAGAAATATAATTTTTGATAGAATAATTATAGCCGAAGAATTTCCTACAGTTGTAGGCGTTGAGTTTAACGCTTATCTAGATAATATTCTGAATGTTCCAAATAAGTCAAATTTTGCCACAAGATTTAGGGATGTTTCGTATGATTGGGCATCAAGTTCACCAAATTTAGCGGTAATTCCTCTGCGACCACATGGTCTTCAATTTACACCAACTGAAGGAAATAAAACTTATAAATTCGTTGTTGAAGTTTTAAATAATTCAAATTTTCAAGTTGTAGCACAGAAGAAATTTAATATTAAAACTTACATTAATAGTCCATTAACTGAAGAATTTATCATTGAAACAGCGGGAGATTCGACATGGGAATATGACCCTACGACAGCGCAAAATGGTAGATCTGTAAAAACATTAAATAGTTTATTTCTAGCAGCCGGAGGCATTGCTCCAAAGTTTATAGGTACAAAAACAGCTTCGTCATCTCCACTTGTTAAGCACAACGGATTTGCAGGTCAAACATGGGGATTCTTTTTGTCTAATTCATCACCTTATTTTGTTGGTGGAGAAATTAATTTTAAAAATTATGCGACAAGTCAAGGAGTCACTAAAATAGACTTTTTGACAATGCAATTAGGAATTAATGATGTCGGTTCAGGCTTGGTTGATAACAATCAAACAATAGCGGCAATTGAGGCTATTTCAAATCAGGCATTAACCTTCGTGAACATTGCTTTGTCATCGGCAAAGGGATTTCCAAACATGAAAATATTAATTTCATTAGAGCCATTTGGCGGATCTGAACCAGCAGATAAATCTTTCAAAGACATTGATGAATTGAAAAGAAAAATGTTCATTCTTTATGGTTTTTTAATAGATAAGTTAAAAGGCACTTCTAATGTTCATTTTATTTGGACGTTTAACCAAATTGATAGAAAGTTTGGTTATCCATTTACAATGTCTCCGCCAAATTCGTACGATACTTCTGGCTTAATAACGGTGCCTAAATGGAGCGATCCAGTACACCCTAACTTAACAGGATACGATCAGATTGCTGCAGCTTATTACTCCAAAATAAGACAACTATTAAGCTAATGAACAACATAACTCTATACAGAAATAGCTCACCTCTTTTCAATTTAATTGAAAGGGGTAAGCGTTCTGTTGAATCGGCGGCGATAAGTAGAGCATTGCTTTCTGATGATACTTTGACTATCAAGATGAAATCTAGATTAGTTTTAGACATTAAAATCAATGATTACTTTGTTTTGTTCGGTTCAATTTACCGTCTAAATGTTTTGCCGAATGTCAACAAAATCAGCGATTCAGAGTATGAGTACAACATTACTGCTGAAGGATTAATGTACGATATGAAGCGTTGTAAATATTTCAATGCTGATGGAACCGGGCAAAAATTCAATTTAGAATTTCCTTTAATCGGAACTATTGAAACTTTCTTGATTTGCTTAAAAAATAATATGCAAAGGCTTTCTTTGGATTGGGAAATCGGGAACTTTACAAATGGAGAAACCAAAACAATTACTTTTGGTGATGATTCTTGTCTTTCGGCCTTGCAAAAAATTTGCGCTGAGTTCAAAGTTGATTTCTGGGTAAAGATTGAGAATAGTAAAATTGTGGTCCATACGGGAGATTTCGGGCGAAAATTACCCATCAAATTTGAGTACGGTAAAGGAAAAGGATTGTACTCTTTGAATCGTTCAAACGTTGATGACAACGATATTATCAATAGACTTTACGTTTTAGGCGGAACTGAAAATATTCCAAACGGTTACAGAAACTTTTCAACAAATCTATTACTGCCAGATTCAGATTTTGTCGAAGATCAAAACCTCATTAAAAATTTCGGGTTAAAAGAAGGATCAATCAATTTTGAAGAAATATATCCGAAAAGAACCGGAAAGATTACCGCTTTAGGAAATACAAAATTCAAGTTTGTTGATTCTGGGATGGATTTCGATTTGAATGCGAAAGAAGCTGACGGTGTGACAACAAAATATCTTATTGCAGGAACATCGGCGAAAGTTAGTATGAAAACGGGACCGCTTGCAGGATATGAATTTGAGATAAAGAAAGGTGGTTACAGTCATTTATCAAAGGAATTCGAAATCATTCCGTTCACAAATGATTCTGGTCAAAAGTTTCCCGATGTTGATTCTGAAGCTTTTCAATTCTCCGTTGGTGATGAATATGTGATTTTAGATATCGTGATGCCTGACTCTTATATAAAGAATGCTGAAAATGAATTACTGGTAAAAGGTCTGGAGCAATTTGAAATTCATAAAAACGCAAAAGTCTCTTATGATTTAGAGATTGATTCGGCATACATGGAAAAGATAGGAATTGGAAACTTTGATATCGGTGATTATGTGACAGCAGTTGATAAGCCTCTTGGAATTAATAAAATGCTTCGAATAAATTCTACCACAGTTACTTTTATTGAGAATGGGGTTTATAATCCTTACAAATATAAAGTTGTGATTGCGGATTCATATGAGATTAACTACGCTTCGCAAGTGATATTGGATGTAAAGGAAATCAAGAACGTTTTATCAATTACTAATCTTGGAAATATCAACTATTCAAAGTTAGGATTGAAAACCACCCAGGAACTTCAAAACCTGACATTTGATACAGATGGATATTTTGATCCGGAAAATATAAAACCTGAATCTATTGAGACGAATATGCTTTCCATTGGCGCGAAATCTCAGCAGGTAAGTTGTTCGGTAGTTTTTGAATTGATGGTTGACGGAAACAAAAACAAAGTTAAAGCAAATTCGGGTGTAATCTACTCGCAAACTTTTGATAAAACTTGGAATATCACAGAAAATAGCATTACACTTCCTGATGATGGTTTCAGATATGTTTATGCGGTTTGCTCTAAATCCGGAACCGATGCCGTAATTGAATTTACTCAAGAAAAAATTAAGTTCGATGATGATGTAAATGACTTCTATTTCTTACTTGGAATTCTTCATACGGTAGTTGATGATGTACGTGTCCTTTCCATTACAATTGGAACTACAACTATCAACGGCGGATTGATCAGAACCGGAACTATTTCCTCTTTGGACATGCAGACTTATTTCAATCTTGACACAGGGGAAATTAAAGGAAAAATAAAATTTCTTAATGGTTCTGACGGATTTACTTCGATCGATGGCGGATTGCTTATGTCGGAAGTTATTGAAGTAGGCGATGAAGTAAATGTGAATGCTTTTGTTTCTGGTAAAACAGATGTAGGAGATACTACTGGAACGAGTGTGAGATTTGGTGCTGGTGCGGAATACGAGGATAGAAATACCGCACCTTTCAGAGTTCAGCACAACGGCAAAATGATTGCCGAAAACGCTGAAATTAAAGGTAAAATCTTTGCTCAAAGTGGGGAAATTGCAGACTTTAAAATTGAAGGTTCTCAAATCATGCAGACAACAACCTTCAACGGAGGTCCGTGGACGATTTATTCTACATACACTTCAATAACCTCATCAAGCATACTTTACAGAACAATCCAAAGTTCTGTAGATGATATTAAAGAAGTTGTTTTCGGTATCACAAGCGCACCTTCTACAGGTGATTATGGGGCTATGGCTTTGATAAGAAATAATATTATTGATCCTCTACCAGGATCTCGAAATGTTGCATTAAGACTTGAATCTAAGAATGCAGCGAATAACATAGCTCTTCAGATAATAAATGGGGATATAGCGATTGGCTCAAATACAGGAAAAACTGTTCAAATCTTATATAAAAATCAGAATTTACAAGATAGACACTTAGATTTTCAAAATGGTATTTTAATAGGTTATACCTTATAAAATATAAGATCAAAGCAATTTTAAATAAAAATAAAAAAAATGAAATGGCAGTACCAAGCAGTACAGAAGTAGGCAAGTTTCAACGGCTTATTACAAAAAATCCTATTGCGTTTGTTGCTTCAGTTTTCTTTCTGATGTTTGGGATTACCTATTTCATCAACATCAGAAAAAACAACAGTTCTGAGCAATACTGGAAAGAATTGTACGAGAAGGAAAGAGGTGAAAAAGATCGTCTGAAAGATGAATTATTAATTAAAGCAGGATACATTAAAGATGAAACTATTAAAAAAGCAGATAGCACATTACGCGAACAAACCCAAGAACAAGCAACAACATTATTAAATCAGTCAAAATGAAAAAGAACTTATTTATAGCAATATTGGCGATTGTAACAATTGCATTAATTGCAAATTTAGTCGGAGGATGGTTTACGCTCAGTAAAAATGACCGTATTGCCGAAGAATCAAGCAGAGATCAAGACACGATATATCTTCCGGTTTGGAAAAATCCAAAAGATAGTACCAGTCATGGAACATTCAAACCTGTAGAAGGCGAATTGGTTAAAAATTATATCACAAAAAATTATATGAGTTATGTAAGTGATACTCTTGCACCTGCCTTAAATATTGCTCAGGAAAAGATAGATGAATTAACCCGGGCTAAATTTACCCTTGAAGGACAATTGAAAGCTACAAAAACGGAACTCGATGTAAATAAGAAAGCTCGTGTTTTCTATGAAAGCAAATATATTCAGATCGTTTCAAATGAAGCAGACAGCACCGTTGACTACAAATATAATGCAATCGTCGATGTAGTTAAGTTCCAAGATCGTAAATGGTTATTGGGTAAAGAAAACACTTACATAGATATTTCTTCGCCTGATAAAAATATGAAAATAAATGGAGTAGAACACTTTAAAAAGAAAATCGATGTAAAGTCAAAAAGATTCGGGTTAGGTGTTCAGGCGGGTTATTATTATGTTCCGTCAGCAAATCAGTTTTATCCAGCCTTAGGAGTTGGAGTATCGTATAACTTAATAAGATTATAATAATGTACGAATCTAAGATAAAAATTACAGAGAAAATGCTTTGGAATTTATTTCCCGAAGTGAATACTAGAAGAGGCAGATCAAATAAAGAAGCAAATATTAAAGGATTTGTTTATGTTTTCAACAAATACGCAGATTATTTTGCGATTGACACGAAGCTTGAAGTTTGTCACTTTATCGCTCAACTTGCTCATGAATCTGATCAGTTCAACGCTTTCGAAGAATATGCTTCAGGGTCTGATTATGAGATGAGAAAAGATCTAGGAAATACACAAAAAGGAGATGGCATAAAATTCAAAGGACGAGGAGCAATTCAGACAACGGGACGTGCAAATTATGTTAAAATAGGAAGAGAAATGGCAAAACTTCCGTTCTTAAACCTCAATGAAAAGCGATTATTTGAATTTGATAGGATTTTAGGGCAACCGCAAATATTGCAAGATCCGGTTTGGGCAACTTTATCGGCATTTATTTATTGGAATGAAAAAGATTTAAATCTACTTTGCCAGCTAGATAATGTAAAGGTGACAATTAAAAGGCTTAATTCTTCTGGCTGGTATAATTATACTTGCAGCCCAATTGAAGCAATTACAAGAAAGATTAATGGGGGAATGAATGGATTTTCAGATCGTGTTTTAAAATATGAAAAACTTAAAAAAGTGATTATTTAACCAATGTGGTCAAATTTTGACCATTTAAAACAAATGATATTTTATTTGTGCCCCACGAGTTGGGGCTTATTTAATTTTGGTACAATTTGTATCCAAAATAATTTTGTAATCGGTACAAATTGTATCATTTTTGAAAAATGGAAATCGAAGGCATTGTAAAATCAAAACATGTCGATCATGTACGAATTGTAACTTATGAGAAAGCTCAGGAGTTAGATGTATTCTATTCAGAAATGTGGAAGGTTGCTGTTAACGAACTCTTGGAACGGCAAATTATTAAATTTTCGGTCAAAATTCAATCTGTCGATTATTATGGACTTAGGCTCGGGAAGTTATGGCTTTCAAATATTATTATACCAGCGCCGCCGCCTCGCAAAAGTAGTCACCGTGGTAAAGATTCAGGCTCGATGGATTCAGTTATGAATAATCTCGGAAAGTATTAAATTACATATTGCATAAATTTTGTAGCTTAGTTGGAAAACTAAAAGTATGTGTTATTATGTTGATGGTAAATTAACAACCAAAGAAATCCGTGAAGCTTTCAATGTCGAAACAAATTTCAAAGATTTCAAAGGTGAAAAAATGATTTCGGGCTTCCGGGCAAAAGGCACCGTTGACAAACCACTTCCAATTATCACAGACGAAAGTCCGGATGTTGCTATTTTAGGAGATTGGGGATTACTTCCATTCTTTTCAAAAGACAGATCTTTTCAAGAAAAAACGTTAAATGCTGTCATCGAAGAATTGGAATTGAAAAACAGTTACAAAAACAGCATCAATAAAAGATGCTTAGTTTTAGTCAATGGTTTTTACGAATGGCGTTCATTGGATAAATTCGGCAACCCGGACCCAGAAGGAAAAGTAAAGCAGCTACACAGAATTCATCTTGATAACGGTAATAAACCTTTTGCTTTAGCAGGAATTTACAACGTATGGAATGACATTACAACATTCTCAATTTGTACTACGAAAGCCAACACTTTAATGGCAGATGTCCACAATTCAAAAAAGAGAATGCCGGTTGTTTTAAATGAAAGTGATCATTCAAAATGGCTGAATAATCCAGAATATCTGGATTTTGCTCATCCAAATTATGATGTTAAATTGATCTTAGAAAACATAGAACCGGAGAAAACTCCTCAAACTTTATTTTAATGAAAGCAAATACTTTTTGGCTGCTCGGAGAATATCTCGCTGACGATGCTGACAACATTTCAGAATTTTATAAAGATGCAATGGAACTTATCAGATCCGAAGCCATCGAACGAAACATTGTTTTTGATGGCTATTTTAAAGATAAATGGAAGATAGAAGCTGAAAACGTAATGACATTTGACTCAGAATATTTTGAGGATTCCGACCGTAGAGATTTATATGTTTTTCTTTCAGCTTTGGTGAATCAAGATATTTACGATTTCTTAGAATATGTATGGCCTTTTGTTTTCAATGAAGATATTTCTGAGAATTCGGTTCATCGTGAAATTTATAAACTACAGGAAAAAGGAGTTAAATTTTAAAACATTTATATGGATTTAAATATAGATACACTTGCCAATTTGCAGGAAATGACTTGCGAAACTGGTACGAATGAAGAATTGTACGAAAAAATGTTACATTTTCTTCATTACCAAATAAATCAAAAAGATATTCATTTTAGTTCTGAGCTTCGTAATAGGTTTGATGTTGACGAGGATGAAAACCTAAAATTTGACGAAGGATATTTTGAAACAGAAAACTACAATCCTCTCTTTGTTTTAATGGCTGCTTTAGCAAATGACGAGGTTTATAGATGGTTAGAATTTGCATATAACAAAACGCATGAAGAAAAGTTTTCAATTGATATTCTGGAAAAAGAAATAAAATATTGGGAAGATTCTGGGCTAACTGTTATTTTAATAACATATCACACTCTTTATAAAAATCAAGACGATCTCGGCACCCTTTATCAAGAAAATACATTTGATTCACAAACCGGCTATTTATATTCAATTACATATGCAGAAGCTGAAGACATTGGAGATAATAAATTTAAGATAACAGTTCATGTAGATTACCGAGATAATCATAGTAAATTTTCAGCTGTAGTAGATAAAAGTGAAAAATTAAATGAAATTTTAAACTACGTAATGATTAGGAAGTATGACAGTTTGTATCTTTATATACGTGATAAGATAGATGAAGAAATTAACGAATGGACTAAAAATATAGAAGCTAAAAAGAGACATTAATCTGTCTCTTTTTCAGTTATATATCCAATCCCAAATAAAAAAAGTGAAGCGGATCAATCTCTCTTCCTTCCTTTGCTGTGAAAATTATTCTATTGTTGAAGTAACTTTCCCGTTCAATTTTAATGTCGTAAATTGTTCGCAATCCGATTCCGGAACAATTATATTTTAGCGCTTTTACAATTTCTAAAATTAAACTTGCCTGAGCTTCGATTATAAATTCTTTCATGCTTCAAAATTAAGTTGTTGTTTTTGTTTATTGTTGTGGGTTTCCGTAACCATATCGTTAACGTCAACGCAATGGTATCATATTGCCGACATCGGGAAATTGTTCACGGATTCTTTTTTGATGTATTCTGATTCATCTAAGCCGAAAATATTATAATGTTTTGAAATTAAATATTGAATATGACCATAAGGAGTTTCATTAATAAATTTTTCAATTCCATACTTCTTAATCCAAGTCTCTCTTTCATGTGTTAACCAGTCAACATGATCTTCGAAACCTGCATTGTATAATTCTTCTTTTGTTAGCATATCCATTGAATATAATACAGGCTTCGTATCTCTAAAAAGGATTTCAAGCCAATTTAAATTAGTAGGATTGCACCATATTTTAAAAGGCATTTGATCTAAATTAAAAACAATTCTTCTGCCTTCGCTCAAATGATTTGGATAAGGAAAATACATCCCTTTTTTTAAAACCTCTAATTCCAACTCATACGGCGAGTAAGCCGAGTATATTTTTAATAGTTCATCTTTTGTTTTCATTTAGTAAGTATTTAATTTTGATTTAAAAGCAACCACCCTTTACCAGTGATTACATATTGAGTGTAAGTAATTTTTAAGATCAGCCCTAGCTTATTTAAATTAAAAAGTGTTGAGCTGTCTAAGTATTCGTTATTGACTAATTTGTTTAATTGAGATTTCACAACCCGATTTGCTTTATTGCTGATTCTGTTAATTCAATATTCATAACTGAATGCTCATGTAACCAAGCATTTATAAAACCTTCAATAGTTCTGTCTTCGCAAAATGAATTATCAACATAAATAAAATCAAGATTGTTTCCCGACACATACTCACCATCCCACGCAAAGCCTTCAAACAAAACCTTTTCTTTTGCTTCATTATATTTTGTAATCCATAAATGATTGCTCCCATCAAAATCCTCAAACAATTCTTTTAAAACATTTCCATCTACATCGCAGGAAACAAACATTGAAAGCGTTAAAGGTTGTTTTAAAAACTTTGCATAATCCACAACTAATAAAAATGGATTCTTTTTTATATCTCTCGTTACATGAGCGTAATTCCTTTCCTGCTCTAAAACGAAATCAGTCATTGATATTAATTTCATGCTTTCTGAATATTTAATTGTTTAATAATTTTCTCGTCTAATTTTTGAAATTTGTTTTCGTGATTCGCTTTAGAAATAGAATTCACGTAAGGTGTACACTCTTTATTTTCCCTCAAAATATTCATGATTTTTTCAATTTTTAATTGAGCATTTTCATCTGAATTTGAATTAAGGGAAACGCTTATTGTTGTTAAGTAGTAGGGCGTAGATTATTCGATTTTTAAAAAACCTTTCAGATCGTCTTTCGAAGCGGATCCATCAGAAACAATTTTCACTGCATTGATAATATTTTTATCATGATTGATTTTCTGAGCTGTCAATTGAGCGAGTGCCTTTGCTCTATCTATCTCATTTTTAAGATTGTCACCACTTAAATCTTCATTCATTAATCTTTCCATCATATCATCTAAGTGGTCTGTAAAGTGTAGTTTAGCCATTTTGTATTTTGTTTAGTTTTTTATTAAATTTTGCTAATTTGCTTATTCTTGTTCTTAATTCAGGTGGATAATTTGTAATTGAATTTTTCAACATTAATTCAACATTAGTCAAGCATTCTAAATTTTCAATACGAACATCCAATGTATCACCATTCTTAAAAATTATATTAGAACCTTTCGGTATCTTTCCATTTACTGATTCCCATAAAACACGATGAAGAAATTCAGCACGTTTATTTGATGTTTTTATTTTTCGGTACATTCTGCCTTTGGAATCTTTTTCTGTAAACTCATAACCTACTTTATAAGCGTTATGAGGAGTATTCCCTTTTTTAATGAACGTGTGCTTTATTTTTTCGTAAAGCTCAGTACTCATCTTTTTGCCTTTATTGGCAGGTTCATGACCTTTGTAGTAGAGATGTTTTTGAAATTCAGGGTTGTTTTTGTAATTGCATTTGGAATTTTCTCGAATGAATTCTGGATCCTTTTTTAATCCCATCGCATTAGCTTTAAAATAAACCGACTTTATATCTCTACCAACTTCAATTGCGATATCCTGAGCTAAAGTATTATGATATTTTTTCTCTAAAATTTTAATTTGCTCATCAGTCCAAAAGTTTCTTTCCTTCATAACATTTTGTTTTTTGATCTTCCTCAAAATCTTTAATCCATGCTGTTTTTCGATTTGCTAATCTTTGAATTAATTCCATTGGGTTAGAATGGCATTCCGCTTTCTTCTGTTCCAAAAGCTTCTTCTGGTGTTGCTGTGTGTTTTGTGCTTGTGTATTCATAGCTGTTGTTTTCTAAATCGTGAAATCTTTGATATTCTGGTTTCCAACCTATAATGACTTCGCTGTCTCCGCAATGGCGGTTTTTAGCTGTTATTAACATTGCTTGATCTGCTGTCGATTGTTCTCCATCTTCATCAGGCCATGTCTCAATTCCGTAATATTCCGGTCGGTAAGGGAAAATTATAATATCTGCATCTTGTTCAATGGCTCCCGATTCTCTCAAATCTGAAAGCTGTGGTTTCTTCCCCGGTCTTTTCTCAACCTCTCTGCTTAATTGTGATAATGCGATAACCGGAACGTTTAATTCTTTGGCTAGCATTTTTAATTCTCTTGAAACAAATGTTACTCTGTCGATTGTTGAAAACTTTCTTTTTGTATCAATCAACTGCAAGTAGTCAATGATGATCATTTTAGTTTTCTTTTCTTCGCAAACCTGACGAGCTCTCGCTTTAATTTCTTCCCACATGAAAAGCGAATCATCGTAGTAGAAAGGCAGTTTTTCAAATTCACCACAAGTAAACATCTTTTGTAAATCGTGATCAGAAAATTTTTTTTTTCTTATACTGTTTGCGGAAATTTCCAATTCGTTTGAAACTATTCTTTTATGAAGTTGAATATTTGCCATTTCAAGTGAGAAAAAATGAATAGGAAAATCATTCTTTGCAGCATATCTACCAATTTCTAAAGCGAGTGCCGTTTTACCCATTGCCGGACGTGCTGCAATAATTATCAAGTCTGAATTTTGCCATCCCTGATTTTCTTCTTGCAACTTCCTAAAAGGAATTGGAACTCCGGGAACTGCTGTTGCTTTTACATACTCTAAAAACTCCTGATGTATGTCATAAAATGACTTTATGGGTTTTTGCCCTGAGAGATATGCGTTTATCTGAGAAACCTGTTTTTCGGTGTAGTCTAATACTGAGAAAACATCTGTTGAATCATCGTAAGCTCTTGACTTCATCAAGTCAGCCATTTCAATAATTTTTCTCAGTAAATACTTTTCCCAGACTACACGAACATGAAACTCAATATGAGCTGAAGAACTTACTCCCATTGTCAACTCAATAATATACTTATCACCTCCGGCATTGCCTAATTCGTTTGTATTTTTTAGCTGACGTATAACAGTCATTAGATCCACCGGATCATTTTTTGAAAGTAAAAAACAAATTGCTCGGTAAATTTCTTTGTGTTTAGGATTATAGAAAACATCTTGGTTATCTCCAATAATTCTATAAGCTTCTTTTAGTCCTTTAGAATCAATTAAACAGGTTGCAATTACAAGCGTTTCAAATTCCAAAGAGTTTGGAGGTGTTAATCCATTCATAATTTCTTTCGTTTAGGGGTTAAGGTTGCTTCTGTTGAATTTGTAAATGTTTTTTCGCCTTTTAACCATGTTAAAGCAGTCAGATAAAGAGATTTATATTTAGTATTCATTTTATAGTTTTCGATTCTATCTAAAATATCATCGATTTTAATTTTACTATATCCAGCTGCCTCTAATTTTTCAAATTCTTCTTGTGAAAGAGATAAATGGGAAAATGATCGATAGGGTTTTACTTTCGTTTTCCCTTCATCTTCTACTTCTGTTTCTACTTCTACTTCAGGCGGCAATCTGTCGTCAATCTGCTGACAGGTCGCTGTCATTAATTTAATTAAATCATTTTCAGGTATTTGCGGATATTTAGGCTTAACAGTTCTCAATCGTTGACCAAAATTGATTATGTGTAAAAAACTTTTGTTATCGGCATCGTAGAGGGCAATCAATCCGGATGAAACTAACTCTTGCAGCCATCGGGAAATGTCGGTTTCTCTAATATTCTTTAGCGGAAAACAAAACGAATTAATCAATTTCGGATTTGCGTGATATGCTCCTAAATCATCGGCTTTCATCATCAAACGAAGCAATAAAACCTCTGCCTGAAAAGAAATAGTATCAATCCTTTCGCTATCTGTCCAGTCTCTTATTATTCTGTTCGGCATACACTTTATTTTTTAATCCAAATCTTTTACGTTACAAGGGTATCTCACCCCTTTACTATTTTCATATATTACAGCGTTTCCGCTTACAGAGATTATCTTTACTCTTTCTCCTTTCTTTCCCCAGACAGATTCTTTGTACTTGTTGTCTTTGTTCAGGGTTTTCATGCTGTCAGTCATTCTAATTATCAAGTATTAGAAAACTGTCATCAAAAAGGCTATTTATTTTATACTCTTTGGCTATGTTTAAAGCGCAATCAAGAATATGTTTGCCAGTCTCAGGATGTACGCAATTACGCAGAGCCTTTCTTTTATCTTTAATTTTAGATTGAGAAATGTCAAATCCAAATATTTTTTCAAATGGAATTGTACCACCTTGCATTCTTATTTGAGCCTTCTGTTTTGGCTGAAAAGGTGAAATTTTAAAGTTTGCCCAAAATAAATGTCGGTCAACTTCTTGAGCTTTCATAAGTGGCTCATAGAATGGAATTACATTTTCAACGATGAATTTGCCATCAAACCAATGATTAAGGAAAATAATCTCCTGGTAAAGTTTCATATCCGCATAGTCAGGTTTGCGAGTTTTAGCGTGGTTTATTCTACTATGAGTGGGGCACGGTGGACTTGACCAAATAATATCAAACTCTCTAAAATGATCTAATAAATATTGATGAGCATCACCAACTATAACAATATCACTGGGAAATAGTCTTCGATATTCTGCAGCGGTTGCAGGATCATTTTCTACTGCGGTAATTTCATACTCGTCACCCCACAGTTTTCTATTACCACCGATTCCAGCATAAAGATTTAATATTCTTATTTTTTTCATGATTAATAATTAGAAAAATTAAAAAGATTTACTTCTTTATTTTTAGGCTCTTTTTTACAATCGCATTTCTTAAACTTTAGACCTTCACCACTCTGAATCATTTCTACCTTACACCCACGCTGAACATGCTTTTTCAAATCTTTGAGCCAATCTTTATCGGTATAGCAATCAGGCTCACAACAAGCAGCGAAAATATTTCCGCAACATTTATATTTAATTACTTGGATCATGCTTTTAATTATTGAGGTTAATTTTCTTCAAGTTTATGGTTTTGAAGATTTTCATATTCACTTATTCAGTGAAAGTTTTGTTTATAAAATCCAGTTCTTCTTGAAAAACAAATGGAGAACGAAGCTTTAAAAATCGGTACCATTTATCTTCAACTTTGGCGAACCTTCGTAAATCCAGATATAGAAAAGCTTCTTGTCTTGAGTGGAATTGCTACATTAATTTGTAAGAAGTAAATTCCTTTTCTTTCAGATCACCGTTGCCATCTTTGTACTCTAATTTGAATGAGCTGGCATTATCGATGTTGATTCGTTTCTTGAACTTCATTTTAGAGCCTATTTAGTGAGTAACCGTTCTCTTTTGCCCATTCCGGATTTTCTTCAATTTGTCTGTGACCTTCCCTTGAAACTGCCAGCCAAAATCTTTCATCGAGTAGAAGAGGAATGTTATTTATTCTCGCCCATTCATCTGCAAATCCTACACGCCCCATTTTATGATGAATATCCGTTGTCGGCTGATTAGTTACTGGGCAAATTTTATTTTCAGGTTTTGCCATGAATACTATTTTTTTAACAGTATATTTCGCATCCAGAACCGCTTTCTTCTTTGATACTTTTGGAATAGGCTTTCCGATGTCCTTGATCTTTACTGGTTTCAAACTCGCTCTGTAATTCCAATAATGAGTGCTACATCTTTTTGCTATCAGCGGTTTTTCCTCTGAACCTACTGGGCAATCTTTACAGAGACCCTTCTTAACTTGAATTGTGCTGTTCTGCATAGCTCTAATCTTTTTACTTTGTTTGTGGCTTCAAGTTCCTTTTTTAGTTGTGCCAGTTGCTTTTCACCTGTTAAAATAGAATCGCAAACCGCTCGGTAAGGTTCAAACCTTTTTTTGGTAAAGTGTTTTTCTGCTAGTTTTTTCAAATCTGAAATATGGCTTTCAACTTCGTTGATTTTTTCTTTTATAACTTTTGACATGGTGAAATAATTAAGAATTAAAATGTGACTTAAAACGGTTCAGATCTGGAATTTTGAAGTATTTTCGATTACCATACTTTTTTTCAAATGGCAGATGTTTTTTCTTTTGTCTTACTGTAAATAGGTGATAATTAATTCCTAAATATGCAGCAGCTTCATTACTATTTAGCATTTCTTCGGTACTTTCAACTTTTCTCAATTCTCTTGAAAATTCACCTTCGCCCTGCTTGACAAAAACTACCTTTCGAGGAATCTGCTTTGCTTTTTCCAATACTTCAAGTGCTTTCTCATGCTCTCTTATCTTTGATGAGCGACTTCCAACTGAGTTGTTATCGCTTGTTATGGTTAGGTCTTTTTTAGCCATGATTAATCTTTTAAAAATTCCTCCGTTAAATGTCTTTTTTGGCCCTCCCAAAGAGTAGAAGATGTACTATCTATTTGAATCATTGTATGAGGATGATGATTCTCCGATATATATTTCATCACGACTTCTACGGATTGTTCAAATGATTTCTTCTCGCTTTCAAATAGAACAACTCCATATTGATTAGGTTGGTTTTCTGGATCAGTGCAAGAGTTTATTATATTCGAAATTTCATCAACAACTATTGAGAAATCTTCTGAATTAATTGCTTTGAAAGAACCGCCAAGCTCTCCACAAGATCCTGAGTAATTCGCTGTTTCTGTATTTTTATTTAAAACTTCTAAAATCAGTGTTTTTAAATTTTCCATTATATTTAATTTTTGTTATTTATATTATTTCTATGTGTTTACTTGGGTTCGGTAACTGGATGTAATAATCCAAATCGTATGTAAAATTCTTTCGTGTGCGATCCAATTCGGATTTCGTTAGGAGTTTGCCTAATTTGACAAAACACCAATGATGAAAATTTATGTGGTCTGTTTTGTCGTAAGCTTTTGGCTGTTGGTTCTGGTTTGGATGATGGGTTACTGACATTTTGCATGAATTAAGCTGTGATTAGTTTTGGAAAAGTTCTTTCTGTAAATGCGTTTAAATCACTTCTGAATTTATCTTTCGTTTCTTTTGAAATGTCAAATCTGATTCTGTGAAATTCTTTTACTACATATTCATCATCCAAATCAAAAAAGTCTTTATGTTCTTTAACTATTGGAAGAATGCAAGGCAATGTTTCTGAATCACCCATCATAATAGGGTAGTATGGATTTGTAAAGAAATCAGTTGCATACTTTGTAATGATTGGAATTGAACTCTTGTAAGGCATGAAAACAATCAATTCTCCGAAGTTGGATTCTAAACCAATTTGATCCTCAAGAAGTACAGCATTCGAAATTATCTGATAGAAATACTTCTTACCTTCTTTACTTCTATTTTTGATCATTTCTATTGCAAGATTACCATCTATTTCAACGTATGATCCAGTAGTATAAAATGGAAAAATCAAATTATAAAGTCCTTTCAATGTCACCGGGCATTTAGTCTCAGAAGTAACAATCATTTCATTCTGCAAAGTGTATTGATCCGGTGTACCGCAATGAATCGCATTTGCTTTGTTAAAAATCGTTGCGTTTTCTTCATAATTCTGATTTACATAACCCTTCAGATGATCAGTTTGTTCGTGAAGAAAATTCTCAAGTAAATGACCCCATTTAAAATTGAATACATCTTTCTCAACATCTTTTTGCTTAAATAGATTAAACATTCTGATCTCTTCCATATAGGTTTCTTGAACTGTTTTACTTTCATAGATTTTAAAGCATTCAGAACTTGAAATTTTACCTGCTCTGTCTCTATCCAACATCTTCTTTAAGTTTTTTAAGGTGATTTTTTACTAGTTCGATATGTACGCCTTTTATATTCTGAAAGTTTTCAGAAGCAAGTGCCTGAGCCTTTTTAAAATCGGTTTCATTCAATATTGCCCCGATGTCAAAAGTTAATAGAGAAACATCTTTAATGAAAAGCCCTTCTGAGTTGCCGATTTTACCTTTGTTTTCTTTTACAGAAATCAAAACTGAGAAACCATTCCAATCCGAGATAATACCGCTTTTTACAAACCTGCTTAGAATCTTTGAATTGGTAGGGTTGCAAATCATTGGCTTTAATTCAACGCCATTTGAAAGGGTTTTTTCTTTGAAATTCAGTACAACTTTTATTTCGTTACCTCTTGCCAATTTGCACTCTTTACGCTCTGCAAAATCAATTGTCAAAAGTTCGTCACGATCATCTAAATCCCACGAAGCAAGAAAATCACTCTTGTAAACACTTCGCCAGTGAATATTTTCAGACATAATGTTAATTTTTAGTAATTAATACCCAATACTCAGAACCTAATCTTTTATCTAAGAAATTAAGACCGATGGGTGAATGATTTTCAAATGCTAAATGCAATTGACAAAGCCAGAAAGGCGAAGTTGTACGGCTTGCATTTTGAACTATTTCTTTTCGTTTTTCAATTGGTTCTGAGAAATAAGTGATAATATCCATATGAAGTGGTTTTTTAAATAATTACATTAATTCGATTTCAGCGAATGCCCATCTTTTGAAAGCTTCAAATTTTGCTTTAATCAAATCAGCTTTTTCATTTTCGATGTTTGCAGATGGCAATTCAAAAGAATTAACCCAAACATTTAACTGATCTTTAATAGGCGCTTTTGCTAATGCTTCAGCTTCTTCTTTTAGTCTCTTCTCGTCTGCCAATCTTTCTTTCTCTGCTTTTGCTTCTGCATCTTTTTTGGCTTGTAATTCGGCTTCGATTTTGGCTTTTGCATCTTGTTCAGCTTTCAGTTTCGCTGCCTGATCGGCGCGTTCTTTTGCTAATTTCTTTTCAGATTCAGCCTTTTCTTTTGCCGTTTTTTCTTCTAAAGCTTTTTTATCTGCATCGGCTTTAGCTTTTTCGGCTGCAAGACGTTCATTTTCAGCTTTTATTTTTTCTTGCTCAACTTCATAAGCGGTTCTTTTTATTTCAGCATTTTGCTTAATTGCCAGATATGCACTTTCTGTAAGGTTGCCGAAATTTTCATTTTGAAATTCGACAAACTGCCAAACTGGTAAAAGGGATTCTTTTCTATTGTTGTGAAGTGTTTGGATTTCTGCAAGCCTTTGTCTTTCGGCTTCTGCCTTTCTTTCTTCTTCTTGCTGATGCTCGAACTGAAGTTTTGCGCCGTTTAGAACTTTTGTATATTCATCGTCTGATAGATCACCGAAATTCAAACCCATTGGTACGAATGTATTGTAAGGCTCTAATTCAGAAATACGTTCGGCATTTAATTGTGCTTTTCTTTCTTTTTCAAGATTTTCAAAATGCTTTTCGATGTTCTCAAGATTTTTTTCCATTCTCTCATTTACCGCAACTTCTTGTCTTTTGATTGCATCAACGAATTGCCCGCCTTTTAAGAAGAAATCTTTTGTTGTTTTATGCCAAACGTCAATACCTTTTGTGCGGTTGTCTCTGATTTTTAACCTTAATTCTCTGGCTTTTTTTGAGGTAGCAGCATCTTCGATATCTAATCGTACTACTTGATCATATTGCTGAGAAAGAATTTCTCTTTCTGCTTTGATTTGTGGCAGATTACCAACCAATTCAGTTGCTTGATTTTCTGCAATACCATACTCAGATGGATTTACTGTTGTGATTTCTAATGTTGTCATGTATTTTAATTTTATTAGTTAATTCTAAATTTTGCTCTCGTGCGTTTTTCAAAAACAGTGGTGGACTTACGCCCTGTGCCACCACCGTCAACTTCTTGAAGTTGTATTCTTTCTAATGCTATCTGATCTGAAATCTTATCGAGTTCTTTTAGTAGCCTTGCTTTTTTTTCTAAAAGTTTTTCTAACATAACTCAAGGTTTTTAACGCCTTTTCTTCTTTCATACTTCATCAGTGTGCAGGCGGTTAAATTTTTAAAGTTTCTTGCTGTAAACCACTCAATAGAACTTTGATGAGAAATGAATCGGTTTTTAAATCTGTTTTTTAGTCTCATCTGTATGTTGTAAAGTATTCAACTGCATCTTTGTAGTACACTCTAAAAAATCCGAAGATTAGTAAACCGCATAACGCGTAAATAGTGCTTGAAAAATCGATTTCTTTCGAAATGCTGCTCTTCTCTAAATCTGACCATATCGCCATTATCAACAAAATGATCACTGTGTTTAAAATGAATTTCATATTGATTAATTTTCTCTTTGAAATTTGTTTCTCATATCTGCAAACTCATAATCAACTTCAGAAGCATCAACATATCTATAATGAGCATCTAAGTAATTTTCATAAGCTCTTTCAACTTCTTTGCTTACATCAGCGATCTTTTCACCTTCATCTGCAAGGCAGAATTTTGAATCAGTGAAATCAATTGAAATAGTAGAAGTGATCTGCAAGAAGCCAGTAAAAAGACCTCTTGAGTAATCGAAAACAACATCTGAATCGATGAAATTTTCTTCTGACAATCTTTGTAAAGCAATCGCTTCTAAATTCTGAGTTGATACTGTTGTTTGCATGATCTTGAGTTTTGCGATTATTAAATCAGGTCGATTACTTTTTTTACTTCTTTTTTGCAGTTTCTTGCTTGCTTAATTTTAGCATCTGCATTTTGACTTGCTTTAATCAGTAAAAGTTTTAATGCAGGTAGACTATTATCTGTTACCGGGTTAACTCTGTACATCAAGTCTCTTAAAGTAGAAGTGCCAATACCTGATACATTATTGATCACATCTGCTCTGTCGTCTTTGGTAGTGAACTCTTTTAAATAGTCACTCAAGACTGGCGAAATTGTTTCTCTAATTTTTATCATTGTTTTATTATTTGTACTTTCGTAGTTAATTACAGTACTTTCTTGTTGTAATTGTTATACAAAGATAAAGAATCTTTATCTACAAACAAATAAAAGATAAAGAAACTTTATCTAATAAATGTAAGTAATTGATAATCAATTAGAATAATTTTCAGAGCATGGATAAAAACTCTATACAAAGGTTTATTGCATACTTAAAAGGCATACAAAAAGTTGAAAGCCAAAAGGATTTTGCGTTAAAAATTGGATATAAAAGTGAATCTGCGTTTTCGCAAGCAATAAAGAAAGAGCCAATCCCAGAAGAAACTTTATCTAAGATAAAGATAGCGTTTCCGGAACTTGATTATTGGGATAAGAGTGTTATTTCATCTGAAGATATTCAGAAATATATTTTTGAGAAACTTCCAATTGAAGAAAAATTAAATTACCTGTCAAATGACAATATATTCTTAAAAGGGAGAATAGAATTATTAGAAAAAAAGCATGAAATAGCTCAGGAGATCAATCGGGTTTATTTAAAAGCAATAATGGTTCATCTTTCGGTAGGTGAAGATTTAAATGAAGAAATAGGAACTCTTGAAAACGAATTAAAAAAAATAAGCAGTAATTAGTTAATTACTGCTTTTAAATTACATATAGCTAAGTTGAATTTGATCACACTAAATTCATCAACTACAAATTGTTTTATCGAAATCTTTTGTTCTTCTTTCAAAATATTTTCAAGCTTTCCGGCTAAAAACAAACTGTTCTTTATAAACTCTAGTTTCTCAATTTGTTTTTGTTTGTAGAAATACTCATTTTTATCAATCAGAATTTTGATCATTTTATAATCTTCCTTCATAATTACTATTTTGTTTTTGGTATTAGTTTTCTTTTAACATTTCGTTTAACGAATTTTCTATCAATTTTTCTCTTCGTCTTATTACTCTAATGTAAATACTCAAAGATTGCATAATACCCACAATTATAAGCACAATAAAGACGATGTAAAATAAAAACCAAAAGTTTTCATTCGGCGTATATCCCAATAATGGTAGAAAATAAAAAGATGATGAGTAGATAGAAGTAAATAGTGCAGGAGCGTAACTTAACAAATATGGCTTCATATAATTGGCTATTATAATTACAGTTGCCTGAAAGCATATTGCCAATGACCATAAAACAGCAGCTAAATTATTACTTGCGGCATCAATGTAAATCGTATTAATTTCCGGCGCAAATAATGCAACAATATTATTTATAAACGGAAAAGTAGCAGAAATCAGCACTAAGACACTTCCAAGTGCTGATATTGTTGAGTATTTTACTTTACTACTTCTTTGGAGGTCTAATATCTCCTGGAGGAATGATTTCTGGATCATCTGGATTAATGTCTGGATTTGGGTCAGTGGGTTCTATTCCTTCTCCGATACCGTTTGCAGGACTCGCAATTGGATTTGAAACTCCAGCACTGTCGCTATTGGTTCTGTTTGTCTGACTTGATGAGTTTTTATTAGTTTTTAGTTTTTTTAATTCCAACTTTTCGACTTTCATCTTTTCAATTGGATTTTCTTTAATTTCTTCTTCTCTGTCGGTAGAGCATGAGTACACAAGTAGCGAGCAAATCGCTGCCAGTAGTAAAACTTTTGTTTTCATTGATTTTTAATAAATGTTTGATCATGCTAAAATAGTATTATTATTGTGTTAATTGTGGCGCAATATAAAATTAAATCTAATGCAAAAGATTTATTTTAACATTTATTTTGCAATTACCGTAAAAATACGGATAACCGTAAATAGGTTTAATTTAGTAATATTACATTTGCAGATTTAAAACCATTTATATGAAACTAATAGCACTTATTTTAATATCAAATTTGTTATTTGGCCAAAATATTCCCGAGCCACGAGCAATTAACATTCCACCGCCACAACAAGTAAAAGAAATTGATTTGTTGAATGAAGAGCTTAAAGATGCTTTACAGCCTTTCATTGAAAGTGAAAAAAACGGAATTGGAGTAATTAGTTATGTTGCCACAAGTGGTTACTCTACAACTGGGGCGTCATTTTCTATTTACAATCCGTCAAAGAAAACTATTAAATACATTTGGTTTACAGTTGCTGGTGAAAATCCAGTTGGTGATTTAGTTCAGTTTTCAAAAGGTGTTTATTACAAAACACTAAAAGCAATAGGACCAGTAAAGACAAACTCAATTGCGGATTGGTCATTTGAATATGTATGGTTCACCGATATAGTTGATTATTTAAGATTAACTACAATAAAAATACAATATATGGATGGATCGACTAGAACTATCAAATACAATAAAAACATGTATATCGGTGAGACCGCGTATGAATATGTAAAAATCTTAATGAATAAGAAGAAAAATGAAGAACTGAAGGAAGAAGAAATATTATATTCAAATTATATTCCTGACGTTAATAAAATATATGAAGTAGTTGATCAAAATCCAGAATTTCCTGGTGGGACAAATGCATTTAGATTAAAAGTATCAGGTAGTTTTAATCTTTCTGAAATGAAAGGCAATGAAGGGGCAGTAAACACCGTTATAAGTTTTGTTGTAGAAAGAGATGGTTCACTTACGGATGTGAAAGCAGATGGTAAAAATTCAGATTTCAATTCAGAAGCTATAAGAACAGTAAACTCAATAAAAAGTAAGTGGACACCTGCAAAAATCAACGGTCAAGCAGTTAGATATCAGTACAGATTGCCATTAACTATGAATTTTGAATAAGAAATACGAAGCTTCCAAAGATTGGTAAGATACAAGCCCCGAGTTATTGGGGCTTAATTATTACTTGGTAAATAATAAATTAATTATATCAAATTTAGTTCAATTATATACATCGTAACAATTTCTCAAAAAATCTTTTGACAATGGTTGTTTATCGGGAAAATATTTATATTTTTGGCAAAATTAAACCGTGTACCGAAGCGTGTACCAAGAGGGCTATAACAATTAATACAACGAGAATTTAGGAGAGATAAAACATTGATAAACTGACGAATAGAAAATTGAGTAAAATCAAACTCTGACTGGCAGTCTAAAGGTGACGGGTTCGATCCCCGTATTCTCCACATAAACAAAACTTTATCAAGGCTATGAAGAAACTTTTTTTACTTTTAGTGACGACTTTTTTATTAATCGGTTGTACTGCAGATGACGAAACGATCTATGATTATATCGGAACCTGGTCAGGAACTTACACAGGAAGTGATAAAGGAGTATGGAATTTTGTAGTAGCTAATGATGGTAATGTTACCGGAACAATGCATTCTGAAACAACTAATGAGAATTACAGTATTTCTGGTCAATTGGATGATACAGGACAAATATATGGCCATTTAGGAGTTCCTACAATCGGAGATTTCGCAGGAAAACTGGATCTTGATAAAAAAGCAAATGGAAATTGGACTAGAGCTGTACCAGCCCCACTGAAGAGTGGTGCTTGGACTGGCGAAAAGAATAAATAAATTTTTTACATTATATAATCAAAAACCTGTAAGCATCTTGTTTACAGGTTTTTTATAATATTTACACAAATCCCATTCGAATAATTTCTCCTTCTTTTTTTAGAACAACAAAGTGAAGTAAAGATTCTTCATCAGAAAAATACTTCTCAAAAACATATTCATTCAACTGCTTTTCTACAAGTATTGTTTGTTTAAGATTTTTAGCTGTATAACTCTCAAAATCAATATATAAAGTCTCAATGACAATCTGGTCACAGCTTATGTCTTTATCTAAAATTAGACTTTTATCCCATAAACCTACAGAAAGTGTCGCTAAATTTCCCAGATTTTCAATAATTCCAAACTGAAATTTTTTCAGCAACTGAAATCCCAATTCCGTTTCAAGTCCGTTTTTCACCGATCTTTTTCCCTTTTCTGATATGGCATCCAAATCTTTAATTTCAGTCATCAACTTCGCAAATCTCTGATAGAGTAGGGCATCATCAGATTGTTTAATATAAACTTCCAGACATTGTCTAATAATCTTTCCAATTTTTGAGCAGTGACCAAATTCCGAACTATTCTGACGCACTTTTTCGTAAGATGCACTCTTTTTAAATGCATTTTTATTAAAACCACTTTTTTTACGAACGATATTTTTACCATTCAGATTATAAAAAACCAGATCTCCTAAAGATCCGTTCAGTTTTATTAAGCTTTCATATGTTGCCATTCACTCAATTGAAATTCAAATATACAAATTAATACTTAATATTATAATTTTAACATATAATTATAATATGGTTGTAGTATAGTTATAGTATAATTAAATATTTATCTTTAAATTTGTTTTGTTATCTAGCTAATATAAAATCAACGGATTATGAACTCAGAAAAACTATACTATCAAAAAACTTTGAAATACTTTATGTTTTTGTTGGTTCCTTCAATTATTATTTCTTGCGGAAGTTCAAAAAATGTTGCAAAATCAAAATCTTCTTCAAGTAAAACAGTTGTAAAATCTGAAAATCTAAGAAAACTGGATTCTAAGTTTGATGGTAAAATATCTGGTTCCGTAAAAGATATAATAAAAGACGCTGAGAAATATTTGGGTAGTCCCTATAAATTTGCTGGTAATACATCTTCAGGTTTTGACTGTTCGGGACTGACTACAAAAGTTTTCGACGATAACGGTTTAAAATTACCGAGAAGATCCGCAGATCAGGCAAATACAGGAAAAAGTATTGATGTAGAAGAAGTAAAACCCGGTGATCTTTTATTCTTTGCGACAGCAGGAGGAAGTAAAGTTTCTCATGTAGGAATTGTACATACTATAGAAAATAGTGGTGAAATAAAATTTATTCATGCATCAACTTCGAAAGGTGTTATCATTTCTTCGCTCAACGAAAAATATTGGAATAAAGCCTATCTTCATGCGCAAAGAGTTTTATAATTCGGGTTTAAAAAAATTCATTAATTTTAGGGTCAAATGATAAGTTTAAAAGGGTTTTGCACAACTTTTTTGTATATTTGGCGACATAATTATTAAACTGATTTAAACATAAAACATGTCATTACAACAAACTATCGAAAACATCTGGGATAATAGAGATTTATTACAAAACGAAGACAGCAAAGCCACGATCAGAGAAGTTATTTCTCTTTTAGACTCAGGAAAACTTCGTGTTGCTGAACCTACAGAAAACGGATGGCAGGTAAATGAATGGGTAAAAAAGGCTGTAGTAATGTATTTCCCGATCCAGACAATGGAGACTATTGAAGTAGGTCCGTTTGAGTTTCACGATAAAATGCCATTGAAAAGGAATTATGCTGAAAAAGGAGTAAGAGTTGTCCCTCATGCAGTTGCAAGAGAAGGCGCTTTCATTGCTTCAGGTGTAATTTTGATGCCTTCTTATGTGAATATCGGAGCTTACGTAGATTCAGGAACGATGGTTGATACCTGGGCGACAGTTGGAAGTTGTGCACAGATTGGTAAAAACGTGCATTTGAGTGGTGGTGTTGGAATTGGTGGTGTTTTAGAACCACTTCAGGCTGCACCGGTAATCATTGAAGATGACTGCTTTATCGGTTCAAGATGTATCGTTGTAGAAGGCGTTCATGTTGAAAGAGAAGCTGTTTTAGGAGCAAATGTTGTTTTGACGGCTTCTACAAAAATTATTGACGTTACAGGTTCTGAACCAATCGAAATCAAGGGGAGAGTTCCTGCGCGTTCAGTGGTAATTCCGGGTAGTTATACAAGACAATATCCTGCAGGAGAATATCAGGTTCCATGTGCCTTGATCATTGGTACAAGAAAGGAATCAACAGATAAAAAAACATCACTGAATGATGCTTTGAGAGAAAATAATGTTGCGGTTTAATCATAATTAACCTAAAACTAAAAACCTTGAAAGAAAAATTTTTAAAGTATATTTTAAACCCCAAGTATATATTTGGGGTTTATCTTATTATAGCAATCGTCACAGCTATTTCAAAATACTTCAGAGGTAATGCAATCAATAATTACCTCATTTTTAAATACACGTATTTCAATACGATTCTTGAGAAAAATCTGTATCTGCAATATCCGGAGTACTTTCAGGATTCCAATCATTATGGGATTTTCTTTAGTGCATTGATTGCTCCATTTGCTTTAATGCCCGATTGGCTCGGAATTTCTCTTTGGAATGTTGCCAATACTTTCATATTTATTTATGCCATTCACAAACTTCCTTTTTCTGATGGTAAGAAGGCTTTATTTGCACTATTATGCTTACAGGAATATATTACAGCAGCATTAAGTTTACAGTTTAACATTGCTCTTGTGGGTTTGTTGATGTTGTCTGCAACGTACATTTATGAAAAAAAAGAAGTAAAATCTGCAGCCGCATTGATGGTTGGAGTTTTTGTAAAAATCTACGGAGTTGTAGGTTTATCACAGTTTTTTTTCATTAAAAATAAAACTAAATTTATCATCGCCGGAATTGTGATTGCGTTATTATTTTTTGTTTTTCCGATGATTTATTCAAGTCCTGAATTTGTCTTTCAGAGTTATAAAGACTGGTCGGTTTCTTTAGCTGAGAAAAATGCACAGAATCAAAGCTTAAACAGTTATCAGGATATCTCTCTGATGGGTTTTGTAAGAAGAATTTTGGGTGATGCTTCCATCTCCAATCTTTCTTTTTTAGCATTTGGTTTGCCTTTATTTGCATTGCCATATATCAGAATCAAACAATATAAAAATTATGCTTTTCAGTTAATGATTTTGGCATCTACATTATTATTTTTGGTCCTATTCAGCTCAGGTTCAGAATCTCCCACTTACATTATTGCAGTTGCCGGAGTGATGATTTGGTTTTTTTTACAGAAAAAAAGATCACCATTGGTTATTGCAATGCTTGTTTTCGTAATTATTCTGACAAGTTTTTCACCTTCAGATTTATTTCCGAAATCCATCAAAGTGAATTATATAATTAAATATTCCTTAAAAGCGGTACCTTGCATTATCGTTTGGTTCAGAATAATTTATGAACTGATGACCAGAGATTTTGAAAAAGATTATAGCCTACAATAATGTAAAATGAAAAAAATATCTATTGTAATTCCCGCCTATAACGAAGAAGGAAATGTTGCGCTCATTCATCAGAAAATACAAGGAGTTTTTTCAGAATTACAGAATTATGATTTTGAAATTATTTTTGTAAACGATGGAAGCAGAGACAATACTCAGCAACATTTGCAACTCTTATCTGAAAAATTTGAAGAAGTAAAATTTATTGAATTTTCCAGAAATTTCGGACATCAACCTGCCGTAAAAGCTGGAATGGACTCCGCTTTGGGAAATGCTGTGATTTCAATGGATGGCGATCTTCAGCATCCTCCCGAACTGATTCCAAAGATGATCCAGAAATGGGAAGAAGGATATGATGTGGTTTTAACGATAAGAAAATATCCTAAAGAAATTTCTTTATTCAAAAGAAAAACCTCAGATTTTTTCTATAAAATTCTATCCGGTTTATCTGACGTAAATCTTACAAAAGGAGGCGGTTCAGATTTCAGATTGATGGATGCAAATGTGGTTGAAGTCATGAGAAAATTCAATGAAGATGATTTATTTCTTCGTGGATTAACAAGTTGGATGGGCTTTAAACAGATCGCATTAGACTTTACAGCATCTGAACGGGTTTCTGGAGAAAGCAGTTATAATTTAAAGAAAATGATCACCTTTGCATTTACAGGAATCACTGCATTTAGCGTCAAACCCTTATACATTGCAGCCTACTTAGGATTCTTATTTTCAGGCTTTTCAGTGATTAGTTATGCTGCTTATGTCATTCATTCTTTTGTTACGAAAACAGAAATTTCTGGTTGGGCATCATTGATCATGACCATCGTTTTCTTTGGTGGTTTGCAGTTGATTATTTTGGGAATTATCGGAATTTATTTAGGTAAAATTTTCAAACAGGTAAAAGCAAGACCCAATTATATTATTAAAAACAAAAACTTTTAAAAATGGTATTGTTAAGTTTTGACATTGAAGAATTTGATATGCCATTCGAATATCAAGGAGAAATTTCCTTTGAAGATCAGATTTCAATTTCTCAGATTGGCTTAGAAAGAATTTTAAATATTCTTAAAAAACATAATGCAAAAGCTACTTTCTTCTCTACTGTAGTTTTTGCAGAAAACAGCAAATTATTGATCGAAAGATTACTCAGTGAAGGTCACGAACTGGCTTCTCATACATGGTTTCATTCCAAATTTGAAGTCAAGCATTTAAAAGAATCCAGAGAAAAATTACAGGAATTATTTTCAACAAATGTTACAGGATTAAGAATGCCCAGAATGATGCCTGTTGATAAAAAAGAAGTTGAAAAAGCCGGATACATGTACAATTCTTCTATAAATCCAACTTTTCTTCCCGGAAGATATAATAATTTAAAAGTTTCACGAACGTATTTTAAAGAGGAAAGTGTGACTCAAATTCCTGCTTCAGTTTCTCCCAATTTTAGAATACCTTTGTTTTGGCTGAGTTTTCATAATTTTCCATTAAGTTTTTACAAAAAATTAGCTTCAGATACTTTGAGAAAAGATAACTATCTCAACATTTATTTTCATCCGTGGGAATTTGCTGAAATTAAAAATTCTGAATTCAAACTTCCAGGATTTACCGTTAAAAAGTCTGGAAATGAAATGGTTGAAAGGTTTGATAATTTCGTTGGCTGGCTAAAAAATAAGAATTATAAATTCGGAACATTTCAGGAATTTCAAAAGCAGATAGAATCATGAAGATAGCTTACGATG
>Ga0163161_10000131_pt1 | contig 70473 bp, 54 predicted proteins | sample S45metaG_FD_129847 | JGI IMG/M metagenome (GOLD analysis project Ga0163161, IMG submission 129847) | Switchgrass rhizosphere microbial communities from Kellogg Biological Station, Michigan, USA - S4-5 metaG | ecosystem: Host-associated > Plants > Roots > Rhizosphere > Soil | place: USA... | reverse complement strand
TTACAACAAAAGAAAAAAAAAACAAATTTTTTTTTTTATTTTTTTTTTTAAATTTTTTTAATAATTAATTTGTTTAAATAAAAAAAAATTTAAAAAACTCCCCCTTTGCGAAATTATTAAAAAAAAAAAAAAAAAAAAAACTGCGCCTTTGTGCCTTCGTGGCAAAACCTCCAGTTCATCCTCAAAAAATTACAGTTCGGAACTATTAATTATTGTAAGCTAAATTATTGATCGAAGTTTGATCCATTAAACTAACAAACCTAAAAATGGAAGCAACTATCAAGATTTTAATTTATATTCATGCCTTCTTTGGAGGAATTGGACTTATTACCGGAATTGGAAGTATTATAGTCAAAAAAGGAGGATCATTACATAAGAAAATGGGTAAACTATTTTCCATAGGAATGGTAACGAGTTCTCTTATTTCTATTCCGATTTGCTGGATGCCTAAACATCAGAATATCTTTTTATTCTTAATTGGTTTGTTTACCATTTATCTGGTTATTTCGGGAAATCGTTTTTTAAATTTTAAACGCAAAACAAAGGCCGATTTCACTGATAAATTAATCTCCGGAAGTATGTTATTCTTTTCCGTAATAATGATTTCAATTGGACTATATTGTCAATTCAATAGTATCGAAAATGGTATTTTGTTTACTTTCTTCGGAGGTTTTGGATTTTACATGACAGTGAAAGATTTTATATTCTTCAAAAATCTTTCGGTATCCAATAAAAACTGGCTTTCTAAACACATCGGCAAAATGATTGGGGCTTTAATCGCTTCAATAACAGCATTTATTGTTGCCGGAATTGGTATTGGAAATATAATTACCTGGATGGCACCTTCCATTCTGGGAACTATTTATATCTTTTATTGGAATAGAAAAATAGCTCCTAAAACAGATAAATTAGTTGAAGTTTAAATTGATGAAAATGGCATGTGGATTTAACGGATAAAACAGATTTACACTGATTTGATTTTAAAAAAAAACCTTGAAACCTTTTTACAACATGGAGCAAACAAATATGCGTCTCTATGTTAAACCTCTGGACCTTTGCAACTATGCACCTCTGAACCTCCTAATAAAGCATCTGAACTTCTTTGATATCAAATTCGGAAACAGAATCGTCTTCTAATAAAATTTGAATTTTTCCAACAGAAGAAACGCCTTGAATGATTCCCATGAAATTTTGCCCAGAGGTTTCGGGGTCTAGTTTTTTGAATGGCATTGGAATTCCTTTTCGGAATAAGGTTTCAAAATATGCTGTCCAGAAATCCTCAGAATTAGTTGGCCATAATTGGATTTTTTCTTGCATTTTTTCGATGATTAAGGCTGGCAGAGCATCTTTATCAAAAGTATTTCCGGCAATGACTGCCAAAGAAGATGCGTTTGGCAAATGATCAAAATTAGTTTGGTTGACATTTAGTCCTAATCCGACAACTGACACGATTCTGCCATCGCTTTTTATGGTGTTTTCGATTAGTATGCCACCAATTTTCTTATTGTATGACATAATGTCGTTCGGCCATTTTATACTTAAATCAGAAATATTTAACGTTTTTAAAACCTCAATTACGGCTAATGAAACCACAATACTCAGATTAAAAAACTGTTCATTATCATATAGAAATTCCTTCACCAAGACACTCATAATTAAGTTTTTACCGGATTCAGACTGCCACTTTGCTCCCATTTGCCCTTTTCCTTTTGTCTGATTTTCAGCTGTTACGACAGTGAAATTCTCAAGTTCATCTTGGCTTGACAATGATTTTAAGAAATCATTTGTTGAATCTATGGCATCGAGTTTGATTAGCTTCATCTAGGTAATTTAAATAACTTAATTTAATATTTTGTTAAGGTTCAAAAATAATCACAAAATTTGGTAACTTTACAAATTCATATAAAATAATTCATGGCGAAAAAGACGATTAATAATGATGTTCTATTGGCGAACATAATCAAAGGGATTGAAGAAGTAAAAGGAAATGATATCGATATTCTTGACTTAAGAGAAATAGACACGGCTGTTTGTGACTATTTTGTCATTTGCAACGGAAGCTCTAATACCCAAGTTAACGCCATTGTAAACTCAATTCAAAAAACAGTATCTAAAGACTTAAAAGACAAACCTTGGCACGTAGAAGGAACCGATAATGCAGAATGGGTTCTGATGGATTATGTGCATATCGTGGTACATGTTTTCCAAAAACACATTCGTGAATACTATAATATCGAAAGCCTTTGGGGTGACGCCAAAATAACTACAATCGAAAACAAATACTAAAGAAAATTTTTTCTAATGGCTAAAGATAATAATCCAAATCCGAGTAAATTTAAAATAAGTCCTTGGTTAATATACACCGCAATACTTTTAGTTTTTTTATTTATAAGTTTTGCAACCGGTGGATCTAACTTAAGCGAACCAATACAACTATCACCTCCTGATTTCAATAATCTTTTACAAAAAGGTCAAGTTGAAAAGGTAATAATCTATAATAAATCAGAAACAGAAGTATACCTTACTGCTGCTGCTCTTAAAGATCCTGCAAACAAAAAAGTATCCAAAGATATGTTTGAAAGGGTTAATAAAGGACCTCATTATATTGTAAAAATTGGAGATATTCAAAATTTTGAAAAAAGCTTACAAACTGCTATAGCAGATAAAAAGTTAAAAAATTATACTTTCCAAGAAAAAAATAACTGGAGCGATATTTTAATTAGTTTGCTTCCAATCATCATCATTATTGGTGTATGGATTTTCATTATGCGTAAAATGTCAGGTGGCGCAGGTGGCGGTGGCGGACAAATTTTTAACATTGGAAAATCTAAAGCTAAATTGTTTGATGAGAAAACTGATATCAAAACTACATTTAAAGATGTTGCAGGTTTAGAAGGTGCAAAAGAAGAAATACAAGAAATTGTAGAATTCTTGAAAAACCCTGAAAAATACACCAATCTTGGAGGTAAAATCCCTAAAGGAGCTTTACTTGTAGGTCCTCCTGGAACTGGTAAAACTTTGCTTGCAAAAGCTGTTGCCGGTGAGGCTCAGGTTCCATTCTTCTCTTTATCAGGTTCAGATTTCGTAGAGATGTTTGTAGGTGTAGGTGCTTCACGTGTTCGTGATCTATTTAAACAAGCTAAAGAAAAATCTCCTGCTATTATCTTCATTGATGAAATTGATGCTGTTGGTAGAGCTAGAGGAAAAAGCAATATGTCTGGCGGAAATGACGAAAGAGAAAATACTTTGAACCAATTACTAACAGAAATGGATGGTTTTGGTACAAACTCTAACGTAATTGTTTTGGCTGCAACCAATAGAGCTGATGTTCTTGACAAAGCTTTAATGCGTGCTGGACGTTTTGACAGACAAATTTTTGTTGACTTACCGGACATTCGTGAAAGAGCTGAAATTTTTGCTGTACACTTAGCTCCTATCAAAAAAGTCGAAGGTCTTGATCTTGATTTCTTAGCAAAACAAACTCCGGGATTCTCTGGTGCTGATATTGCTAACGTTTGTAACGAAGCTGCATTAATTGCTGCCCGTAACAACAAAACCGCAGTAGACAAACAAGATTTCCTTGATGCTGTTGACAGAATCATTGGCGGTCTTGAAAAGAAAAATAAAATCATTACTCCAGAAGAGAAAAGAGCAATCGCTATTCACGAAGCTGGTCATGCAACTGTAAGCTGGATGTTAGAACATGCTGCACCACTTATTAAAGTAACTATTGTGCCTCGTGGACAAAGTTTAGGAGCGGCTTGGTACTTGCCGGAAGAAAGACAAATCGTTAGAACAGATCAAATGTTAGACGAAATGTGTGCAACTATGGGCGGAAGAGCTGCAGAAAAAGTAACTTTTGACAGAATTTCGACTGGTGCATTAAGCGATTTAGAAAAAGTTACACGTCAGGCTCGTGCTATGGTAACTATCTACGGTTTGAATGATAAAATCGGAAACGTTACTTATTACGACTCAACAGGACAAAGCGAATACAACTTTTCAAAACCATATTCTGACGAGACAGCAAAAATTATTGATGCTGAAATTTCAGAATTAATTGAAGGTCAATACAAAAGAGCCATTCAAATTTTAGAAGAAAACAAAGACAAGTTAAATCAGCTTGCTGATATATTAATTGAAAAAGAAGTTATTTTTAAAGATGACTTAGAAACAATTTTCGGAAAACGCACTTTTGATAAAAATTTAGAAGAAGTGGTTTCGTAAATTCTTTAGAAATACGTAATATTTTTTAAAATCTTAATTCAAAATAGCCTTTTGAATTAAGATTTTTTTATCTTTGAACGTTTTCAATTAACATGTAAAGTATTTCATATAAAAAATGAATTTTTTCAAAAAAATATTTGGTTCTAGCGATGCCGCTTCCGACGACGAAAATGAAAGTGAATATGCGGGCAATTCAATCCAGGATAGCCATTTGTCTATAGACGAAAGGTTCATTTTCAATTTTAAGAAAAATGGCGGTAAGTTTTTGTATTGTGAAAACAAACAAGAAGTAGCTGAACAGTTTGAAAATATTTTAGAAGAAAACGATTGGTTCGAAAATGAAGTCCTTTGTTATGAACCGGGTCTTTTTCATTTATTAGAGGAAAATAAGTTACTCTATATTGCACCTGCCAGACCAAAATTTCTTTTAGCAACTTGCGAAAATCTTATTGCTGATGAAGGTTCTATTTTGTTTTCATCAAAACAAATCAGACAGAACAAACCAAACGAATTACCTGCAAATATTGTAATTATTGCTACAACAAGTCAGATCCTTTCTATAAAAAGCGATGGTTTAAGCGCTATTAAACGTAAATACGAAAGAGATTATCCTACTAACATTACCACAATAAAATATTTCGAAAAAGCGAAAGAAGAAGATTTTACACAATACGGAAGTGTTGCCAAGAATCTTTATTTATTGCTCTTAGAAGATCTTTAAGATGAATGAAACACTCAAGAGAACCATTTCTGGTGCTGTTTATATCGCTTTATTACTAACTTCTATTCTGTTTTCAACAGAGAGCTTTATCATTCTTTTTGGTATTTTTCTAATTATTGCGACTTATGAGTTTTGCAATCTGGCTGGAATCAACAAGATTATTGCTATCTTGTTTGTTACACTGTTTTACTCTACAGTTTCGCTAATAAGTTTCTATAGAGCCGAAACTGAAAACTACATCAACAAATTTCTAAAAGAAAACATTCAAATTACGGTTGATACAGACAAATTATTCTCTGTGTTGCTTATAATCACTTTGATTGTCTCTATAAAATGTATTTTCTTTTTATTTGATGATACGCAGAGCATCAGCAAGGTCTCCAAATACATTTATTTGATTGGATATATCATGTTGCCTTTTCTTTTTATCACTAAAATTTCTTTTGGTATTAAAGACTATAATCCTAAAATTATTATTGGTTTATTCGTCTTAATCTGGACCAATGATACTTTTGCTTATCTGGTTGGAAAATCAATGGGTAAACACAAATTATTTGAACGCATTTCTCCTAAAAAAACCATAGAAGGCTTTTTGGGAGGTGTTGTATTTGCTAGTTTTGCCGGTTTTTTAATTTCAAAATTATACATACAGCCTAATCCTGAGTTTAGCAACAAATCAATCTTAATCTGGATGATTATTGCTTTAATTGTCAGCATTTTTGGAACGATTGGAGATTTAATAGAATCAAAATTCAAAAGAGTTGCCGGCGTAAAAGACAGCGGAGCAATAATGCCTGGCCACGGAGGTGTATTAGATCGACTAGATAGTGTTATATTTGTAGCACCAATTATATTTTTATTTTATCAAATTTTATATTATGTTTCATAAAGAAGGAGGTCCATCCATTTTATTAGGTACTGTTTTCACGGTTGCCGTACTTTTACTTGCTGAGAAATTTATTCATATCAGTTGGTTGAGAATACTGGTACAACTAGCTGGTTTATTAGTTTTGATCATTATTTTACAATTTTTTAGAAATCCTAAAAGAATCGCAATCAGAAACAGCGATCACATTCTTGCTCCTGTTGACGGAAAAGTTGTGGTTATTGAAGAAGTATACGAAGGTGAATTTTTCAAAGATAAACGCTTACAAGTATCTATCTTTATGTCGCCAATTAACGTACACGTTACACGTTACGCAATGGACGGTATCATAAAATTTAGTAAATATCATCCTGGTAAATTTTTAGTTGCATGGCATCCAAAAGCAAGCGAGGAAAACGAAAGAACAACTATTGTTATTGAAAACGAAACTTTCGGACAGGTTTTGTACAGACAAATTGCAGGTGCTTTGGCCCGTAGAATTGTAAATTATGCACAAGAAGGAATGCAGGTTGTTCAGGGAACTGATGCCGGCTTTATTAAATTTGGTTCAAGAGTAGATTTATTTTTACCTTTAGGTACTCCAATTAATGTGGTATTAAACCAAAAAGCAATTGGAGGAAAAACCATTATTGCTACAAAAGCTTAAATGATCGAAAAAGATTTAGATACTCGTTTTTTAGAGGCTGTAGAAACTGCTTTGAAAATGACCCAAGCCTCATTGCCACAAGATGTGCAATTAAGGCTTTATGCCTATTACAAACAGGCGACATTTGGAACAGCTGTCTACAATCAATCTGAGAATTTTGATTTACGCGATGCTTTCAAAACAAATGCATGGATGCAAATTAGCCATATATCAATCGACGAAGCCAAAGAAAGCTATATAGAAATTATTAATTCACTAACATCAAAATAACTAACATTATGGAGAAAAACATTACCCGTTTTGGCATTTTAGCTTCATTGTTTCTATTATTTTCTTGTAATGACAATAAGCTAACTGAAGTTGTCGAAGTACCTTTACCGACAAAAGAAGAGAAGATTACGATTGGGTCTCCAAATGATGTAAAAGCAGATCCGGGATCTTTTGAATTAACAAAACTTTCTTTTTCGTATGATGGATTAGCACCGGCAATACGAACGCTTACTATGGAGACGCATTATTCTAAGCACTATCTAACGTATACGAATAATCTAAACAAAGAGATTGTAAACACCGAATTTGAAAACCTGCCAATTGAAGATATCTTAAAAAAATTAGATCTCAACAATGCAAAACTTCGTCAAAATGCTGGTGGTTATTACAACCATACTTTGTATTTTAATATTCTGACTCCAAAAGAACTAACTCCAAAAGATACTTTGGCTGGTTCTATCAATAAAGAATTTGGATCTTTCAATAACCTTACAAATCAGTTTAAAGGACAGGCAACCAAACAATTTGGATCTGGATGGGTTTGGTTAGTTGTAGACAGATACGGAAAATTACAAGTAACGACAACTGATAATCAAGATAATCCGTTAATGAAAAATGCATTGATTCCGGGAACTCCAATTATGGGGATCGATTTATGGGAACATGCTTATTACCTGGATTACCAAAATAGAAAAGGAAGTTACATCGATGCTTTCTACCAGCATATAAATTGGGAAAAGGTAAACGAAAACTACATAGAGGCTTTAAAGAAAGTCAAAAAAGTATAAAACACAAAAAGCTGATACAATTGAGTATCAGCTTTTTTTTTTGCCAATAAACTCCCTTTATGTTAAAATTAAATTTGTATGATAAAAGTCATATGTCAGAACTTTCCTTAATAATACCTTAGTTACTATATAACAGCGCTTTAATTTCAATTACCTCTCACACATCAAGCATACTAATGTTTGATGAATAAATAGAAATCGATGTTGTAAAACATGAACGATGACTATGTTAGTTTGAGAAAACATTAAAAAATATACAATTGAAAATTAAAATTGCTCTTTTTTGTCTTGCCTTTATTGCGCTCTTTGCATGTGAAAATAAAAGTAATATCACGTCTGTACCAAAGCAGTTGTCTCCAAATTTTCGGGTAAACTCTCCTAATAAAAAAAACAAATTAGTTCCGGATTCTGTTCAAAAAACCAAAATTGAATATTCTTCAGAACAATTGGACAATACTAAAGGACTATCTAATAGTTCTATTAATACTATATTTCAGGATTCTGAAAACTTAATTTGGATTGGAACATGGGATGGATTAAATCGTTATGATGGAAGTAATTTCAAAATTTTCCGTCCTGAATTAGATAATAAAAATAGTATCAGTAATCAGGTTATTCTTAAAATAGACGAGGACAATGTTGGTCAAATTTGGATATTAACAATTCATGGAATAAACCGATACAATAAAAACACAAACACATTTACTAGCTACTTTTTTGGCAGAGAAAATATACCTCCATTATCTGAAACTGAATTCAATATTACTTTTGATACTGATAAAAAAGTGTTTTGTTCTGCAAAAGATTGGGGAATTGGATACTTCAACAACGATAAATTTGAGTTATTACATTCAAATCAAATTCCGAAGAAGGCTGTAAAAAAAATGGAATTCACACAATCGGGAGAATTAATAGCCTTGTTTGAAAATAACCAATTATATGTGCTAACGCTAAAAAATGCAAATAATGGAAAAAAACTGATTTCAAAAGTAAAATTAATATCCGATAAAATCCGATCATTTGAAATAGTATCAAAACAAAAAATATTTGCTTTATCTCTAGAAAGCACTTCGCAGCTGTACTCTACAAATAATAATGTTCCTATTTTCTATGAGAAAAAAATTGACAAAATCATTGGAAAAATTCCCGAAGGTCTTGTCGTTTCAACTGGGTCTTCTCATTTTGTTATTGATTCAAACGGTAATATTATAAATTATGATTGGTTAGAACATCTGAAAAATCATAAAACAACAACACTAATTCAAGGCAATGAAAACACTTTCTGGGCAGGAACAGATGGTGACGGGATTTTTAAAATAAGTCCGCTAAAAAAAACATTTTACTCTATTTCTAAATCACAAATACCTGAATTGGACGGTGCAATTGTCAGAACTTTTCTGAAAGCACAGGATAATTCTTTCTGGGTTGGTACAAAAGGTAAAGGGTTATTTAAGTTTCCTTCAAATTTTTATTTAAATCCCAAAACTATATTAGAATATAAAAATTTTAATGAAAACAATAGCATTATTAATAATGCTGTTTTTACATTGTGTGAAGGACAAGACAACTTGATTTTTATTGGTACGGATGGAGACGGTATAGCTTTTTTTGATTTAGAAAAATCAAAATTAATTAGCTGGACAGCAATTATAGGAAATGAAGATTGTGGAGTTTTTAAATCTGTTTATTCTATTTATCAGGACAAAAACGGTTTTATCTGGATTGGAACCAATGGTTATGGCATGATTCGATGTAAGATTCAACGCTTGGGTTCAAACTTAAAAGTCTCTGATTTCAAAAGATATTTTGCTGATAATAGTCAAACAAATAAAATAAGCAGTAACAATATTTTTTCAATTATTCCAAAAAATGAAGATCAGCTTTGGATAGGAACCCGATTTGGTGGATTAAATTTGTTCGATAAAAATTCTGAAGTTTTCACCATCTATAAAAACATTAAAAATGACTCTAAAAGTTTATCAAACAATGATATTTTATGTTTACAAACTGATTCTAAAAATCGACTTTGGGTTGGTACCAGTTTTGGCTTAAATCTACTTGAACATATAAAAGACGATGGAAAAGCGGTATTTAAAAACTTCACTGTTAATAATGGCCTTCCTGATAATACCATTCACGGAATCATTACGGATCAAAAAGATAATCTTTGGTTAAGCACAAATTTTGGGATTTCAAAATTCGATTTTAGCAAATTAAAATTTATTAATTACACCAAAAATGACGGCCTTCAAAATAATGAATTTGCTGATGGGGCTTTTTACAAGGAATTAAAGTCTCAATTTATTTTTATGGGAGGAATAAAAGGATTTAATTATTTCTTACCTCAAAAAATAAAAGAATCAGCTGTTATTCCAGATCTTTTTATTGATAAAATTAGTGGTCAAAACCAACCTATTCCCTACTATCAGGGTTTGGTTATAACTCCAAATTCAAACACTCGGCCATCAATTGTTTTAAATCATAATCAGAATTTTTTTGATATTGAGTTGACAGCTTTAACGTATATTAATACTGAAAAATGTCTATATGCCTATCAATTAACCAATTTTGATAATGATTGGAAAAATATCGGTAATCGAAAAATAATCTCCTTTACCAATGTTCCTAAAGGGAAGTATTCTCTTTGGCTAAAATGGTCCAATGCAGATGGTGTTTGGGGTAAACCCGTTCATGCCATCGATATTTGCATTAAACCTGTATTTTGGCAGTCAAAATTGGCTTTGCTAATTTACGCATTGCTCTCTTTGGCTTTTGTGGTATTTGTCATTAGTTATTATAAAAAGCGCCAGTTATTGCAGCAAAACATTTATTTTAGAAAAAAAAGAAGAAGAACTTCACGAAAACAAGCTTAATTTTTTCACTGAAATTGCGCATGAATTTCAAACTCCTCTAACTTTAATTGTTGGACCTGTTGAGAAGCTTTCTGAGGCAAAAAATCTTAGCGAAAAAAACCAGAAATTCATACAGATGGTCCAACGAAATTCGTCGAGGTTATTATTTCTTACACAACAATTACTTGAATTTAGAAGAGCCGAATATAACTTTTTGCAGATAAAAGCAAAAAAGTTCGATTTGATAAGTTTAATCGAACAAATTGCTGAATTGTTTGACGAATGGGCTTTAGACAAAAACATTGATTACAAGCTCGACATTCCTCCTACTTTATCAGGTTGGTATGACAAGGATAAAATTGAGAAAATTGTTTTTAATCTAATGTCAAATGCTTTTAAGTATACGCCGATAAATGGAAGAATAACTCTTAAACTTTATATTCAGGAAAAAGGTTCAGAAAAATTAAATATAACAGTTACTAATACTGGAAAAGGTATTTTGAAAGAGGAATTAGATTCTGTTTTTGATCCATTTTTTTTAGCCAATACACATAAAGAAACTGACAATAATATGTTCAGAACAGGAATTGGCTTAGCATATGTAAAAAAATTGAGCACCGTTTTAAGAGGTCAAATAGAGGTTTCCAGCACCCTAAATAAAGAAACAACTTTTACTGTTTTATTACCATGCAATAAAGATTCATTTGACAAAAAAGAATTAGAAATCTCTCAAAGTCCAATTCTTATTTCAAACCATTTAAAAAATATACTGGAAGAAATTCCAATAAAGAATACAGAAATCCCAAACAAAATTTCAATCCTTGAAGAAATTGAAGATCAAAGAAAAGTAATATTAGTTGTTGAAGATGAAAAAGAAATTCATTCCCTATTACAACAAATTTTAAGCAAAAAATATAAATTAATATCGGCTTTTAATGGTTTGGAAGCACTGAAAATTCTTGAAAATGAGATTCCTGACATTATTATCAGTGATGTTATGATGCCATTTATGGATGGTGTTGAGTTCTGCAAAAAAATTAAAGGAGAAAGCAAAACCTGCCATATTCCATTTATAATGCTTACCGCAAAAGATTCTGTCATACACAGAATTGAAGGAATAGGAAGCGGAGCCAATTCTTATATTCCAAAACCATTTCATCCTGATCATTTATCAATAAGAATAAAAAAGCTTCTTGAAGAGAAAAAACTTGTCCTGAAACATTTTACTGATGACATTCTGGTGGATAATTTGTCAACTAAACCAACTGATACCAACGAAAAGGATTTTATAAAAAAGGTAATCAAACTAATTCGTAATAATATCGATAACGAAAATCTACAAAGTTTATTTATCGAAAAAGAACTAGGCATCAGCAATTCACAATTGTATAGAAAAACCAAGCACCTTTTTGGTTTTACACCAAGTGATTTAATTCGAACTATCCGATTAAAATATGCTGCAGAATTATTACGTAAAAACAAATTGACTGTTTCAGAAGTTTGCTATCAATCCGGCTTTAATAATCGTTCTTATTTCTACCGTGAATTTAACAAACTGTATAATTCTACACCCAAAAACTACCAGCTTAAATTTAAATCAGAAAGCTAGTAAGTCGTAACCACTTCATTATTAAACGACAAACATAAGTGTACACTTTTGACGAAATAGTGTACATAATTTCCTATGCCTCTAAATTAATTTTATCAGCGAGAATCAATTCAATCGTTTTCGCCATAACCATAAAACAAAATACTAATGAAAAATCATAAAAAAAAGCAACCAGTCAATAATTCAATTAATACATTCTTATAATGATGAAAAAATATATTTATAAATTATTCTTACTCGTAATAATTCTCGCGGGAAGTTTGGCTAATGCACAGTCCCTAAAAGGTACCGTTATAGATAGTGATGGCCCGATGCCTCAGGTTAATATTGCCGTAAAAGGCAGTAATAATTATTCAACAACCGATTTTGACGGAAATTATACAATATCGAATGTTGATTCTAATGCTGTTTTGGTATTCAGTTATATTGGATATCAAACTCAGGAAGTTGCCGTATCTGGCAGAAAAGAGGTAAATATTACTTTAGTAAGTGACGTAAATACCTTAAATGAAGTTGTAATTGTAGGTTATACAAGTGAGAAAAAATCTGCAATCACGAGCGCTGTGACAACTGTCGATATGGGTGAATTATCTAAAACCAAAGTGGCAGATGTTGGCCAGGCTTTACAAGGTCAGGTTGCAGGTGTATCTGTAAGTTCAAGCTCAGGCCAACCTGGAGACGGAATGGAAATTCGGATTAGAGGTGTCGGAACTCTTGGAAACAATGAAGTTCTTTATGTTGTTGATGGTGTACCTACTCGTGATATCAATTTTTTAAATCAATCCGATGTTAAGTCGATGACGGTATTAAAAGATGCGGCGGCAACAGCAATTTACGGCTCTCGTGCAGCAGGTGGAGTGATTCTTATTACTACTAAAAATGGTTCAAAAGGAAAAACCAGTATCAATGCCGAATATTATACGGGATTAAATTATGCGACAAACTTACCTAAGCTACTAAACAGCGATCAATACTTAACGGTTTTAGATCAGGCATGGCATAATAGTATTGGCAATGATGCAAATGCAATAAGTCCATACCAAAAAGCTAAAAACGACGGATCTGTAAACGGAATAGCATTGGCAAATACGGACTGGCTGGATGAATTATTCAGAACCGGGCAAACAACAAGTTTTCAACTTTCTGCCAGCGGTGGAAATGAAACCACACAATATTTAATTTCCGGTGGTTATTTTGCCCAAAAAGGAATTATTGTTGGAGACAATAACAAATATGAACGAATTAACTTTAGAACTAATGTTAATTCCAGTCTTTCTGAGCGCTTAAAAGTGGGTACAAACATCCAACTAACAAACAGCGTTAAAGATAAATTATCTTCTAGTGGTGATGAAATGGGAGTAATTCGTTTTGCCATGTTTAGACCTTCAATTTTTGGAGTTTATAAAGATGTTAATGATCCAACTTATTCTGCTGCAAACCCATATACTGACTTGCCATTCTATTTGAATAATAATACCGAGACAGGATGGAGTCGTAATTATGATTCTGCAATGAACCCAATTGCAATTGCAAATCTTATCGATAACAAACTCAAGGCTTTTAGAGTTTTTGGAAATCTATATGGTGAATACTCCCTTTTAAGCGACAAATCTTTAAAGTTCAGAAGCAGTTTTGGAGCTGACATGACTTTTACACATGATAAGAAATTTAGTCAAAATTTTGGAGATGATGATGGCGGAGATTCACGTTTCCCGGGACAAGGAAGAATAAACAGACCTACCACTCTTACTGATGATATGGCTCAGGAGATGACTTTTACTTTTAGTAACACTTTAAATTATGTAAAAACTCTTAACGAAAAACATAGTATAAATGCCTTATTAGGTACTGAAAATATAATGAATAAAAAAGATAATGTTGGTGGGTCAAGAAATAATTATGATAACACTACAGATGCTTTCCGTTATTTAGATTATGGTGGATTAAATGTAGATAATTATGCAAGTGGAACCAGTTCCAGCTGGGCTTTAGTTTCCTTTTTCGCCTCAGCCAACTACGGCTACAATAACAAATATTATGCTTCAGGAACTATTAGAGCCGATGGTTCTTCTCGTTTTGGCCCTAGTAATAAGTGGGGGTATTTTCCATCAGTTTCCGGAGGGTGGGTTATATCCAAAGAAAAATTCATGGAAAAAGCGGACTGGGTTTCAAATTTAAAATTAAGAGCGAGCTGGGGACAATCTGGAAATCAGGAAATACCTAACAATACTTACCAAACACTTGTTTCGCAAGCAAATGATAATGTAAAAATTATCCGTTACGGAAATCCTGATATCAAATGGGAAACGACCACTCAAACAGATTTTGGTTTGGATTTAAGCATCTTAAAAAACAAATTATCAATTACAACTGATTATTTTGATAAAAGAACCAAAGACATTCTGCTAACAGTAGGCTTGCCTGCCGTAACTGTGGGAGTAATCGAATCTACATACGTTAATGCCGGAGTCGTTAGCAATAAAGGATTTGAATTTGGAGCAAATTATCATAATGACGACAACGCATTCAAATATAGCATAAGCGGAAATTTCACCACATTAACCAACAGAGTTGAAGCTTTACAGCAATATATCAAGAATATTGAAGATCTGAAAATGAATACCAGAACAACAGTTGGACAACCAATAAACTCTTATTACGGATATATTTTTGATGGAATTTATCAGAATTCAGCCGAAATAAATTCTCAATTGTACAGCAATACAAATGGTGTCGTACCGGGAGATATGAAGTTTAGGGATTTAAATGGTGATGGTCAAATCAATGCCGATGATAAAACTTTTATAGGGAATCCTATTCCAAAATTTAACTATGGTTTAGCCCTTAACGGAAGTTACAAAAACTTTGATATATCGCTGCTTTTGCAAGGTGTAGAAGGTATTGATCGCTATAATAATTCAAGACAAGTGACCACTTACAGTACTAAGTTACCGTTAAATTCTAATGCAGAAATATTAAACGCCTGGAATGGTGAGGGAACCAGCAATACAATTCCCCGAGTAACTTTTAACTCTAACGGAGGCGGGCAAATGTCAAGTGCTTTTATAGAAGATGCATCTTATCTAAGATTAAAGAATGTAGAAATTGGATATACATTTAATCCTGAAGTCCTGGGAACTGCCAATCTTCGTATTTACATGTCTGGACAAAACTTATTTACTGTAACAAAATATACAGGCTTTGATCCTGAATCTACTTCTTTGATTGATATGGGAACATATCCGCAATCAAAATCTTTTATCCTTGGGTTAAAATTAAACTTATAAAAAAATGATCATGAAATATATAAAAATAGCAACACTATTTCTGGGATTAGCGACCTTAACAAGTTGCAGCGACGAACTATCGATAGATCCTGTAGGATTGCTTACAGACGAACAAATAAATGCAACACCTACCAAAACTGCAATAGAAAACTCTGTTAGTTCTTCGTATTTACTCTTAGGAAATACATTTAATTTAATGGGAGATTGGGATTGGGCAGGCGGACTTGTTACTAATAATGATATTATTCTGCAAGATGTAGCATCTGATGATATGCAAAAAACGTGGATATCTAATTCTGATCAACCCTGGATGGATGAACTCGATAATTTTACTTATACTTCTAGTAATGGTGGAATAAGTGGTATGTGGAAATACAATTCTGAAGGAATAAAAAGAGTGAATATCGCCCTTGATTTTCTGTTAAATCCTAACATTGAAAGCATTACAGGAATCACTACCGCAAGAAAAAATCAATTGCTGGGTGAAGCTTATTTTCTGCGTTCTTTCTATTATTTCAGAATGGTAAATGATTTTGGGGATGTTCCATTAATCCTGACCACTATAGAATCATATCAACAAGCCTTTGATAAGGCCGTAAGAGCTCCTAAAGCTGAAGTTTGGGATCAAATCAATACAGATTTGGCTTTGGCGAAAGACTTAATGCCAAATGCAAAAATTAGTGCAGAAACAGAACCTTGGAGAGTATCCAAAGGTGCTGTAATTGCACTTCAGGCAAAATCAGCTTTATACAATCAAAAATGGGGAGAAGTAATTACAAGTGTAAATGAACTGCAAGGACTTGGATTTTATAATCTGAATGCCAATTACTTCGATAATTTTAGCACGCAAACAGAATTTACAGACAATGAGGTGATTTTTTCTTTTGATCATCAAAGCAATGTTGTTCCAGCAAGAGGAAATGGCTATTGCGCATTACTTGGTTGGGGATTTTTTGCCCCAACTACAGATTTCACAAATTCATTTGAACCAAATGACCCTAGAAAATCATATACGGTAAACAGAGACAAAGAATGGGGCAATAAAATATTAGGAACAATCAATGGAACGAATAAAGGAAGTGATCAATCTCCCAGCAATAAAGTTTATATCCGTTATGCCGATTTGTTACTTTGGAAGGCCGAAGCTCTTAATGAAACCGGAGACTATGCCGGAGCAGTAACTATAATCAATCAAATTAGAACAAGAGCCAGAACTACGATTACCGTAGATGGTACAATATCTCCAGCGGGAACTTTGCCAAACCGACCATCATCATCAGATAAAACAACTATAAAAAATTGGTTAATTACTGAAAGAAGAGCAGAACTTGGTTTTGAAAACCAAAGATTTGCGGACTTAAAAAGATGGGGAATAGTCAAAGAGGTTATGACAGCTAGTGGGAAAAAATTTCAGGATAAGAATATGTTATACCCAATTCCGCAATCAGAAATTGATAAAACTGCCGGAAAATTAACCCAAAATCCTGGATATTAATACATTAATTTAAATAAGGGGTAACTTCTTTTCTTGCAAAAGAAAAATTCGTTACCTTTTTATTTACAACAACTTAGCAATAAAAAACATGAAAGATATAGCAAACCGTTTCACAGCAAATCCTCTATTATCCCCTATCGATATTCCAGCAAGCAGAGGTGGATTAGAGATTACCTGTTTATTAAATCCGGGAGTATTTCAATATAAAAATAAAACATGGCTAGTGGTACGAGTAGCCGAAAGACCGAAACAAAAAGAAAACATCATTTCTTTTCCAATATTAACTGAAACTGGTGCAATTAAAATCATTGAAATTCCAAAAGATGATCCTGAATTAATCGCGACAGATGCACGTGTAATTAACTATAAAGGAGTCGATTATTTAACCACCTTATCACATCTACGTTTATTATGTAGTGAAAACGGTCGTGATTTTTATGAGCCCGAAAACTATCCTCTATTAGTTGGAGAAGGTATTCTGGAGACATTTGGGATAGAGGATTGTCGGGTTTCTTTAATCGAAGGAACCTATTACCTAACCTTCACGTCTGTATCAGACAATGGTGTTGGTGTTGGTTTACGCACCACAACCGACTGGATAAACTTTAAAAAACACGGTATGATCTTGCCGGCACACAATAAGGATTGTGCCATTTTTGAAGAAAAAATAAATGGATTATTCTACGCTTTACATCGCCCAAGCAGCGTAGATATTGGAGGAAATTATATTTGGATTGCTTCGTCTCCAGACGGAATTCATTGGGGAAATCACCATTGTATTCTTAAAACAAGAAAAGGATTTTGGGACAGTAAAAGAATCGGTGCCGGAGCTGCTCCAATAAAAACCGATAAAGGCTGGCTGGAAATTTATCATGGTGCAAATGAAAATCATCAATATTGTTTAGGAGCGTTTTTAATGGATTTAAAAGATCCAACCAAAGTAATCGCAAGAACCGAAACACCTATTATGATTCCTACAACAGATTATGAATTAAGCGGTTTCTTTGGAAATGTCGTATTTACAAACGGTCATATTATCGAACCCGACGGAGATACTGTTACCATTTATTATGGTGCTTCTGATGAGTTTGTTTGTGGTGCACAATTTTCGATTAACGAAATTCTTTTACTTCTAAAAACCAACTAATGTTTAAAAAACTTATATCAGAAATTGATCATTTTAAAAGCCAAACCCACAATTTTCGCATCTTAATTTTTACAAATCTAGTTTACGCATTAGTTTTACCCGTTATTGACATTTTTGTAGCAGCTTATATTATGAGGAATTCCAACGATACCTCTAAAGTTGTTATTTATCAATTGGCAATTTATACAGGGATTCCGCTTACATTCTTATTAAATGGCTTTCTATTGAAACATTTCAATATAAGAAAACTATATTCCATAGGGATGATGTTAAGTGGTGTTTCGATGATTATAATGATGTCATTAAAAACACTCGATTTAACCGGAATTGGTGTTGCCGGAATCATAATGGGACTTTCTTTTGGTTTGTACTGGTCTAATCGTGATTATCTTGCATTAGCCATTACCAATGATCAGAATCGTAATTATTACTACGGATTAGAAACCTTTATTTATACCATTATCGCTATTGCAATACCCGCAACAATTGGCTGGTTTATACAATCTAAAACAGGTGAAATTGAAAAGCATCAAGCCTATGTAATCATTACCGGAATCGTTTTTCTAATTACTATTATAGCCTCTATAGTATGTTTTAGAGGCAAATTTGAAAATCCGGTGCAAAAACAATATATCTTTTTCAAATTCCATCCTTTATGGTATAAACTATTATCGCTCGCAACCTTCAAAGGTTTAGCACAAGGATTTTTAGTAACAGCTCCTGCAATGCTAATTTTTAAGATATTAGGTGAAGAAGGCGCATTGGGAAAAGCACAATCTATAGGAGCGGTCTTGGCTGCAATCATAATTTACTTTATTGGACGTTTTTCAAAACCATCAGACAGAATCAAAATCTTTTCTGTTGGATTAATTTTATTTGCTTTGGGCGCTTGCTTAAACGGCTTGCTTTTTGACAAAACTGGCGTAATTCTCTTTTTGTTGTTATTACTAATCGCAAAACCCTTAATGGATCTGGCCTACTTCCCTATTCAATTAAAAGTAATTGACATTGTATCCCGCATAGAAAAAAGAGGAGAGTTTGCTTATATCCTAAATCATGAAGCAGGACTTTACATTGGCAGACTTCTGGGTGCCGGAACTTTCCTGACATTATATTATACAGTATCAGAAGATTTTGCTTTGCGATATGCCATCGGAATAATTGCATTATTACAATTATGCTCCATTTTTATTAGTAAAAAAATTATCAAACAAGGATTAGAACTTTCTCCGGAAATAGAAATTACACCAAAAATCTTAGATGAAGCAACAGTAAAATTGCTTTAAAATTAAACACTCAAAGAAATGAATACATTTATAAAACTTACTGTTTCATGTCTGTTTGCTTTAAATACAACGGCACAAATAAAACAGCAAAAGATACCTCGCGTCGAACAAATGCCAAATCTTCCGCAGCAGTTGAAGATTATTGATTATAAGAAACTAGCTTTAGATTTTGATAAAACCGTGTATGATTTTAATGCCAAAGGCAAATTCTGGCCAATGGTTTGGATGGACGACAGCAAAAAAAACTTCCCTGAAACCGTTGTAGGTTTATACACAGCTGTGGGCGATGTAAGGCAAGGTCCCGATCACAATAATGGAATGTTTCATGAAGCTCTGGCTACAATGGGAGCAACTCTGGGCGCAACATTAGTGGGTATTGATAAAAACCAGCCAAATCTGAATTATGTTGGAATGCTTAAAAACTACTTCAACAAAGAAACAAACTGGGATATTATGATGAATAATACGTGTCCCGAAGTTGCTTTGCTTGGCGGAGGTTACGGTCGTGACTGGTGGTATGATGTATATCCTAATCTTTTGTTCTTTGCTGTTTATGACAAATATCCAAATGAACCCGGTTTTACTGAAATTGCCAGAACTATCGCAAATAAATTCTACGAGGCTGATTTAATTTTAAATGGAAATTATGATTATTCTTATTTTGATTATGCGAAAATGACGCCAATGACAAATCATATCTGTACTCAGCCAGATGCCGCTGCAGGACATGCATGGGTTTTGTATATGGCATACAAAAAATTTGGAGATGCCAAATATTTAAAAGGAGCAAAAAGTGCTTTAACAGCTTTAGAATCTCAATCTAAAAACCCTACTTACGAAGTTTTAATGCCTTTTGGAGCTTATTTAGCAGCAAGAATTAATGCCGAAGAAGGAACAAAATATAACACAAACAAAATGTTAGACTGGACTTTTGACGGAACGCCAATTTGCCGTGAAGGCTGGGGTGCATTGGTAGGAAACTGGAACGGTTTTGACATTTCAGGTACTTTTGGAAGTACTGTAGATCATGGCGGATATGGCTTTCTGATGAATACCTATGATGCTGCCTGGCCGTTAGTACCAATGGTAAGATACGATCAATCATATGCAACTGCAATAGGAAAATGGATGTTGAACGCAGCTAATGCTTCCCGTTTTTTCTACCCACAGTACATGCCAAAAGAACATCAGACTATTCCTGAACTTGCCCAAGTTACAAAAGGAGTAATTGGATATGAAGGAATTATTCGTCAATCGAGTTATAAAGAACACGAAAACTTAAAAGGCCCCGTAGCACAAGGTGACGGTCCGCTTTGGGTATTAGGTCAAAATCCTAAAGAATCTCAATTTAGTGTTTACGGAAGTGGTCATGTTGGCATTTTTGGAAGCATTATCCGTGCAACGAATGTTACCGGAATACTACAGCTTGATTTATTGGCAACCGATTTTTATAGTGATAAAGCTTATCCTTCTTACCTGTATTACAATCCCTATTCTGAAAGTAAAACAGTTACTATAAAAACTCAAAAAGGTAAAAAAGTAGATCTATACAATACTGTTTCCGGAAGTTTCATTGCCAGGAATATTTCTTCTTCCTCTAAAATAAAAATCGAAGCATTAAGTTCTGCCGTAATAGTAATTGTGCCGTCAAGCGGAAAAATAACATACGAAGGAGAAAAAATGTTAATTAACGGAATTGTAGTGGATTATAAATCCCAACAGAAAAAGTAAAATCTTACTATGAAATCCAACACACTAAATCGCTTATTCTTTTTCTTTTTAATGATACAAACAAGTATTGGTTTTGCTCAAAAAACCGTTGATAAAAAATGGTGGAAAGAATCTGTTTTCTATCAAATTTACATGCCTAGTTATGCCGATAGTAATGGTGATGGATACGGCGATTTTAAAGGAATGACTGAGAAACTGGATTATTTACAAAATCTGGGGATAAAAGGTATTTGGCTTACTCCTTTTTTAACCTCTCCAAAAGTAGATAACGGCTATGATGTTGCCAATTATTATGAAGTAGATCCAACATATGGTAACAAAGCCGACTTTGATACATTTCTAAATGAATCGCACAAGCGTGGTATTAAAGTAATTATAGATATGGTTTTTAATCATACTTCTACTGACAGTAAATGGTTTCAGGAATCAAGGAAATCAAAAGATAATCCGTATCGGGATTACTACATCTGGAAAGATGAACCCAATAATTGGGAATCCTTTTTTGGAGGAACGGCATGGGAAAAAGATCCTATAACCAACCAATACTATTATCATAAATTTGATAAAAGAATGGCCGATCTTAACTGGTCAAATCCTAAAGTAGTTGCTGAGATTCAGAATGTATTGCGTTTTTGGCTTAATTCCGGTGTAGATGGTTTTCGATTAGATGTCATTAATTTTTTAACTACCAACGGAATTACAAAAGATAATCCGATGAAAGACGGAAAACAAGATCACATAAACGACATTGATCAGGAAGGTGTAAAAAATGCTATGCGAATTATAAAATCTACGGTAAATGAATATGATAACCGATTTATTGTGGGAGAAATAGGCAGCGATAAAATCGAAGTCCTAAAGCAATATCAATCACAAGATTTACTAGATGTTGTTTTTAATTTCAATTTCGGAAGCATCAAAAAATTCTCTACACAACGTATTTTTGATGAATTGCAAAGTATGGAGAAAAACATGAGCAATTATCCCACTTTATTCTTTGGCAGCCACGACATGCCTAGAATGATAGATAGACTGGCAGATGGCAAAACAGACAGAGCAATTGCTTTAACAGCTTTGATGCTTACTGCAAAAGGGGTTCCGTTTATTTATTATGGAGAAGAAATAGGAATGCACAATATTATTGCCAAAAATATTAACGAAATGGTCGATATACAAGGAAGAACACATTATAAACTGGCAATTGAAAAAGGCAAAAATAATGCAGAAGCACTTCTTGAAGGAAACGAACACAATCGTGATAAATCGCGAAGTCCAATGCAATGGAATTCAACCGTTTTCGCAGGATTTTCTAAAGAAAAAAGCTGGATTAAAATTAATTCCGATTATAAAAAAACAAATGTTCACGTTTTAGAAAGTCAAAAAAGCGCTATTCTTAACAGCTATAAAAAACTAATCGCTTTACGAAATAAAGAAAAAGTTTTACAATACGGAACTTATGAAAATCTTGAATATTCAAAAGATCAAATTTCTTTTACAAGATTATTCGAAGGAGAAAAAATTACTATTATTATCAACTTTGGCATAAAAAAAGTAATCACACTACCTAAAAATTCCAAAGTATTAATAGGAAACACACTTTTAAAACCAAATAGTTTTATTGTCTATAAAAACTAAGTTTTCATCTTACAAAGTTTTATAAAGCAAACCCGACAGGTTTTATCCCCAGGCTTCGGGACTGTCGGGTTTAATTAACTATTTCACTTCATAAATAAACGATTCCGAAGGTGCTATTTTAATTATAACAGTTCCTTCACCATTCTTTACAAGCAAAATATTTTTATTATTCGAATACAATTGATCCGTAAGAATATATTCACCCTCTTTTAGATTCCATTTTAAAATAACATCTGACGGAATCTTCAAATCAAATTCGCTTGTTTTATCAGAAGAAAAATTTGTTACAATTATCAGTTTTTGAGTTTCAGACCAACGGACATAAGAATAAATCAATTCATCATAACCTACATTATTCTGACGATTTACAGATTGTATCTCTTGAAAATCTCCCATTAAAGCAGAACTATTAATCGAAAAATTCAACAATCTTTTATAAAAATCACGAAGACTTCTTTCTGAATCTGATAATTTCCCTCCATCAAATTTTCCTTCATTCATCCAGCGTTGGTGATTTGGAACTCCTACATAATCGAAAATCGAAGTTCTGGAACGAGTTCCGAAACCTGCATTTTCATTTCCTGCCTCACCTACTTCCTGTCCAAAATAAACCATTGTTGGCGAAGTGCTTATTGTTGTCGAAACCACCATCAAAGGTTTTCCTCTTTCGGGAGTTCCAGCAAATTCAGGGCTTGCTAATCTTTGTTCATCGTGATTATCCAGAAAATGTAACATATGATGTTCTATATCATGCATTCCTTTTTGAATATCTGATAATCCGTCAGGCGAAGATTTTCCTCTGATAATGTCTTTCAGTTTATCATACGTTTCTACTTTATCATACAAATAATCCATTTTTCCTAAACGGATATAATTGCGATATTCATTCGGATTATAAACTTCTGCCAATAAAAAAGCGTTTGGATTTTTCATTTTTATAGCCGAATTCATATAACTCCAAAATTCATACGGAACCATCTCTGCCATATCATAACGGAAACCATCAACACCTTTTGCTGTCCAATACAAAGCAATAGATTTGAATTTTTTCCAGGAATCCGGAACATCTTTATCCTGCCAAAAAGCAAAATGTTCTGCATACGATTTTTGATCAAATCCAGCCGGAAGCTCCGGAAAATCTTTAGAGCCATCAGGACGAATACCATAATTTACTTTTACCGTTTCGTACCAATCGTTTTGATCCGGTTTTACTTTTCGGGAACCATTTCCAGTCCATTTTGCTGGGTTTTCATCAAAGAAACCATCAATCATAGGATTCTTTTCTCCGTTTAACGGAATATCTCCATTTGGAATTTCAAAATGCTCTTTCGGGATATAATAGAAGTTATTATCTCTTTTGTATTCTACATTTACATCATCATTCGCACCAAAATCCTTAACTCCATCAGGATTATTCTTTCCCTCATATTTTCTCGCAATATGATTTGGAACAATATCAATAATCAGCTTTAATCCCGCTTTATGAGTTCTGGCAATTAAAGCCTCAAATTCCTGTAATCTATTTGCAGGATTTATTGCCAAATCAGGATTTACATTGTAATAATCTTTTACTGCATAAGGCGATCCTGCACGGCCTTTTACTACTTCAGGATCATCATTTGAAATTCCGTAAGCCGTATAATCTCGAACCAGTGCATGATGCGGAACTCCGGTATACCAAATATATGTAACGCCTAAATCTTTAATTTCATGAAGTGCTTTATCTGTAAAATCATTGAACTTCCCTACTCCGTTTTCTTCAATAGTTCCCCAAGGTTTGTTGTTGGTATTTTTGTTTCCAAATAAACGTGTAAAAACCTGATACACTACAATTTTCTTATCTGTAGAAACTTCTTCTTTAGCAGTATTCATTTTTAAATCTTTTGTTTTACATGCCGAAAACAGCATTGTCACAGCCATTCCTGCAACTATAATTCTTTTATTTATCATATCTGTTTTATAAACTGTTTCTTAACTGAATCATAAAGATTGAATCAATACAAGAAACCATTTTTTAAATTTAAGCTAAATTTTAAAACTCAAAAGAAACTCTCTCTAATTTCAAATCTAAAAATATAACTACAACGAAATAGTTGTATTTTTTGTTGGTAACTTAAAAAAAAGGTTCAAAGTTACAGAGGCTCAAAGGGACAAAGTTTTTTTAAGGACTTAAAACATTTTGAATGCATATCACTTTCTGTATGTTAGACGCACTGCTATGTGTCTCTACGATATACATTGTGCATAAAATTCGTTTACAAAAAAAGCGAACAAACCTTTGTCCCTTTGCTACTCTGAACCTTTGAACCTACTCCATATTAGACGCACTGCTGTATGTCTCTACGATATACATTACCTATAAAAATTCATTTTACCAGAAATATCACAGTCCTTATTGAATCTTTAAACCTTTGTCCCTTTGAACCTCTGCAACTTTGAACCTACTAAGAAAACCTTTGTATCTAAAAAGATATAATTTAATCCTAATAACATTATAAGGTTGTAACCTTTTTCATAAATTTGACAAAAATTTAATCAATTGAAGAAATCACTCTTTTTCATATCTTACTGTTTGCTTTTGTTAAGCGTACAATCCATTTTTGCACAAGCGCCAAAACCAAAAACAATTAATATTGAGAATTCTGACCTTGTAGAAGTTAATCAAGTTTTAGTGCCTGACGGGATTTTGCTTACCGGAAATGTAAAAGTAAATCATGATGGTGTCGTATTAACTTGTAATAAAGCTTATTTCTTTCAGAAAGAAAACTACATCAAAGCTTTTGGAAATGTACAATTAGTGCAAGGTGATACTTTGTTCCTTAATAGTAAATATGCAGAATATAGTGGAAACGCAAAAAAAGCTTTTGCAACCGGAGATGCTGTTATGAGTTCGCCTGACGCTACTTTAAGCACGGATACAATTAATTTTGATCGAAATGTTCAGCAGGTTTTTTACAATACAAAAGGTACAATTGTCAATAAAGACAATACGCTGGTAAGTAAATCAGGTAGATATTATGTTGAGGAAAAGAAATTTCAGTTTTTAACCGAAGTAACAATTACAAATCCAAAATACGTTATAAAATCAAATCACTTAGATTATTATAGCAATTCAGGACATACTTATTTGTTTGGTCCATCAACGATTACCAGTAAAGCTAATTATATTTATACAGAAAAAGGCTTTTATGATACCAAGAAAAACCTCGCCCATTTTTTACGGAAATCCTATATAAAATATGACGACAGACTTATCGAGGGTGATAGTTTGTATTATGATAGAAATGTTGAATTTGCATCGGCAACGCGAAATGTAAAGATTACAGATTCTATAAATCGCGGAATTGTAAAAGGACATTATGCCGAAATTTACAAACTGAAAGATTCGATGTTTGTAACCAAAAGAGCGGTTGCAATCAACCTTGTTGAAAAGGATTCGGTTTACATTCACGGACAAAAATTAATGGTTACCGGCAAAGAAGGTGAACGAATTTTAAGAGCGTACAAAAATGTTCGTTTCTTTAAAATAGACATGAGCGGAAAATGTGATTCTATTCATTCAAATTCTAAAACCGCTTTGACAAAACTAATAGGAAGTCCGATTTTATGGAATGGCGATAATCAGATTACCGGAGAAGTCATGCATTTAATTGGCGATAATACCACCAAAAAATTAGATTCGTTAAAAGTACTCAATAACACCTTTCTCGTCTCGCGGGACACACTCGGAACCGGTTATAATCAAGTCAAGGGAATCAATTTATTTGGAAAATTCAGAGATGGAAAACTTCATGATGTTGATGTTATCAAAAATACCGAAGTCATTTATTTCATGCGAAATGATGAAAAAGAACTCATCGGAATCAATAAAAATGTGAGTAGTAAAATCAATCTGATTCTGGAAAATAATGCCATAGAAACGATTACATTCTATAATAAAGTTGATGGTGATATCTATCCCGAAGCCGATTTACCCGAAAATGCCCGTAAATTAAGAGGTTTAGTCTGGCGTGGTGATGAACGAATAAAGTCGAAAGACGATATTTTTACCGCAGAAGAAAATGAAATGAATGACAAATTAATCAAGGAAGGAAAAGATGACGAAGCCAAGAACAAAGATGTTCCGCTGAAAGTCAGGAAAGAAACCTTAGATTATGATAAAAAGAAACCAGCAGTAAAACCAGCAAAAGCAAGTACAAAAACTAAAAAGTAGTTTTCAAATTCTAAGTTTACAAAAGAACGTTCACAAAAATGAAAATATTTCCGGCAAGTAATTATAGCTTCAAAATAATTGGAGAACAAACAGAATCTCTTGAACGTTTAAAGCGAAGAACACAAATTTCTGAAAGTTTGAGTTCGAAGATAACTGATAAATCTTTTCTTGGAACAATTAACAACAACAGCTTTAAAATAATTTCAACTGAAATAGGAAAAGGTGCTTTTTGTGTTTTAAACGGGGAAGTCACTAACAAAAATGGAACTGTAAACGTAGAAATTAACAAGGCTTTCCAGATTTTATTATTCATTTTATTGTGTTTACCAATTGCAGGTCTAATTGCTCAATTGTTCACTCATGAGCTAAATTTATTTTTAGTCTTTATTGTAGTCGCAATTGGTCAAATCTTAATGATTCGATTTATATTTATTGAATTGGCTTTTAGACGTTTATCAAAAAGAAGTTTAAACCGCTTAATAGATGTTTTAGATATTGAGTCACTTGAAAAAATATAATAAAAGCAAAAATCACAAAATTGGTACTCAACTTTAAAGTTCATATACATTTAACTTTAAAACCTCAGAACCTTAGTACCTTTGCCACTTTGAACCTTTAAAAAGAAATGAATCCAGATTTTATAAAATATCAAGCACAAACTTCCCCATATCCGTTAGGAATGGAAGTTTCGCATGCCATTGGCTCCTACATTTACGACACAAACGATAAAAAATATTTAGATTTCGTAGCAGGCGTTTCGGCTTGCACACTTGGTCATCAGCATCCACGAGTTAATCAGGCTATAAAAGATCAGCTAGACAAATACTCGCACGTGATGGTTTACGGCGAATATTCGCAAAGCCCAGCCGTTCAATATTGCAAACTATTAGCTTCGCTCCTACCGGAATCTCTAAATAAAACCTATCTGGTAAATTCAGGTACAGAAGCTATTGAAGGCGCATTAAAATTAGCCAAACGAACAACAGGACGCAGCCAGCTTATTTCGTGTCATAATGCGTATCACGGCAATACGATGGGCTCTATGAGCGTTATGGGATTCGAAGAACGCAAACAAGCTTTTCGTCCTTTGCTTCCTGATGTTGACTTTATCACCTTTAATAACGAAGCCGATTTAGAAAAAATAACCACCAGAACAGCCGCAATACTTTTAGAAACTATTCAGGGAGGCGCAGGATTTATTCAGCCTCACGATAACTTTTTACAAAAAGTCAGAAAACGTTGTGATGAAGTTGGAGCCATGATGATTGTCGACGAAATTCAGCCTGGATTTGGTCGAACCGGAAAGCTTTTTGGTTTCCAAAACTACGATGTCATTCCGGATATTGTCGTTATGGGAAAAGGAATGGGTGGCGGAATGCCGGTTGGTGCTTTTACAGCTTCGGCAGAAAAAATGGATCTTTTAACCGAAAATCCTAAACTAGGACACATTACAACTTTTGGAGGTCACCCTGTCATTGCGTCAGCATGTTTGGCTACTTTGCAGGAATTAACTGAAACAAACCTGATGCAAGACGCCTTAGACAAAGAAAAACTCTTCAGATCGCTTTTGGTACATCCTTTGATAAAGGAAGTTAGAGGAAAAGGATTAATGCTTGCAGCGATGACAGAAACAGCCGAAATAACTAACGAAGTTATTTTGACCTGCCAGAACAAAGGGCTTATTTTATTCTGGTTGCTGTTTGAAGGATGCGCCATTAGAATAACACCTCCATTAACAATTTCTGAAGAAGAAATAAAAGAAGGTTGTGCCATAATCTTAAATGTTATGGATGAAATCCTGAAAAAAGAGCAAAAAGCATAATTTGGAGCTATTTCCTGCTATCCGCTTTATCTTTTATTTTTTAAAGAAAAAAATAAAAGGATATCGCTTCTATCAGGGCTAGGGCTCAACGTTAAAAATAAACTATAATAATAACTAATAATCTCCTTAATAATAAGAAGATTATGACTAAAAACAGAATCGGAATTCTGTCCATATTGTTAATTAAATTGTTCAAAACAATTAATTTCCTTTCCCCACAACAATAATATGGTTGCCTAAATTTATAACAGGCTAATTTCAAATAAACAAAGTATGCAATTAAGCAACGAAGAAGAAGATTATAACCTATCCCTATCCAAATTTGAGTCTATGTTAAAAACTAACAAAGTACTCTTTTTTGATTCTGAAGAATTTGAAGAAATCATTCTTCATTATTTAGATATAGGTAAGGCTAATTTAGCAAAAAAGGCCTTGAAACTTGCATTAGAGCAACACCCAAAATCTACGGGCTTAAAATTAGTACAAGTAGAAATGTTGGTTTACGACGATAAACTAGAAGTCGCCGAGAAACTCCTGAATGAGTTATATGCAATTGAACCTAACAACGAGGAAATTTACATCCAGAAAGCAAATATTTGTTCTAAGAGAGATCAACACGAAAAAGCAGTAGAATTACTTAAAATTGCCTTGCAATATACGGACGACTACGCTGATGTCTACAACTTGATTGGAATGGAATATCTATTTATGGATAACCTTGAGATGGCAAAAGACAGTTTTATCAAATGTCTTGAAGAAGATTTAGAAGATCAATCTGCCTTGTATAATGTGGTTTATTGTTTTGAATTTTTAGATCAAAACCAGGAAGCCATTTTATATCTTAACGATTATATCAATAAAAACCCATATAGCGAAATCGCCTGGCATCAGCTTGGACGTTTGCATTATGGCGTAAAAGAATACGAAAATGCGATTCGCGCTTTTGATTATGCAACACTTATTGACGATGAGTTTTTGGGAGCTTTCATGGAAAAAGCAAAAGCATACGAACGTCTTAAAAAATACGGCGAAGCAATCGAAAGCTACAACCGTACAATTGAATTGGACGATGCCACTTCTTATGCGTTATTGCGTATTGGGAAATGCTACGAAAAGCTTGGTAATTCGGCGAAAGCCTTACAATATTACAACCAAACTGTGCACGAAGATCCGCTTTTAGACAAAGGCTGGATTGCGATAACTGATTTTCATGTTCGTCAAAAAAACTTTCAAAAAGCATTATTTTTTGTCAATAAAGCTTTGGCAATCGACAATCAAAATCGTTTGTACTGGAAACGTTATGCAACGATCAATAAACAAATGAACTTCTTTGAAGAAGCTGAATTTGGATATAGAAAAGCAGTAGAATTTGGAGATTATGCTTTAGATACCTGGTTATTCTGGGTTGATATTCTTCAGTTTTTAGGCGAATTCGAAAGTGCCATTCAAACTTTGCTACAAGCTACAGAATACTTTCCGGAAGAAAATGAAATCGAATATCGTTTGGCGGGATTATATTTTATGATTCAGGACACCACAAAAGCAAAATTCCATTTAAGCAATGGTTTGCGTTTGAACTTCGATAATTACATTTTAATTGAAGATTTATTCCCTGTGGTTTGGTCCAAAAAAACAGTTAAAAACTATATTGAAAAACATAGAAAACAATAATGATTGATATTTTAAGAAGACGTTTTGGCTTGTTAGGCCGTAATATTAGTTACTCTTTTTCGAAAGGATATTTTACAGAAAAATTTAGCGATGAGGTATTTGCTGGTAACAGCTACGAGAATTTCGATATTTCTGAAATCAACTATTTTACTGAATTAGTAAAAAACAATCCGGATTTAAAAGGCTTAAATGTTACAATACCTTACAAAGAGCAAGTTATACCATTCTTAGATAAACTTTCTAGAAAAGCAGCCTTAATTGGTGCTGTAAACACTATTAAATTTACCAAAAACGGAAAATTAAAAGGCTACAACACCGATTATTATGGTTTCAAAAAATCATTAGAACCACTATTAGAACCACATCACAAAAAGGCTTTGATTCTTGGTACTGGCGGCGCATCAAAAGGTGTTGCTTTTGCACTTGACGAACTTAATATTCCGTATGTTTTTGTTTCGAGAGAAGCCAAAGAAAACATCATTGATTACAATTTAATCAACGCCACTACTTTTGATAATTTTCAGATCATAATCAATTGCACTCCGGTTGGAACAAGTCCAAATACAGAAGCTTGTCCGGATCTTCCTTATGAGTTTTTTACAGAAAAGCACATTGCATATGATTTAATTTATAATCCGGCAGAAACTCAGTTTTTAAAAAATGCCAAAGAAAGAGGTGCAACAATAAAAAACGGCTATGACATGCTTATTTTTCAAGCTGAAAAGGCCTGGAAAATCTGGAATAAATAAAACTTTCATTACAAAGAAAATGCTAATGTAATTTTATTATAACTACTCATTTATAAGTAGTTATAATAAAATTACAAAAACTATTCTTGCTTATTTTTTTTGATTAAAATTTCTGCCTTTGCACAGGATAATAATCAAGATGCAAATGAAAATTCACAAAACCGTTACACAGAAGCCTGGTATCATTACTACTTAAAACTATTTTACTTTTTAATGAGTATTTAGATACCGATAGCGGATCTTTTAATACCACAGAACTCAGGTTTTTATACTCAATAGCTAATAAAGCCTGGGATTTAAGAGTAGATCTTCCATTAATTTCTACCCATACATCTTCTATAAATAAAACCGGAATTGAAGATATTGGTGTCGGAATCAGCTATATTCCATATTTAAAGCATGAAAGTGGCGGGATTGCTTTTCGGGCAAGAGTTATTTCCAATTCGGCGGCAGATCAGGTTTTAGGATCTGGGAAATAGGTCTTTGCACCTGCTATCTTTTATGGAAAATATCTAATTGCAAATAAACTTCTTTGGATAACCAATCTCGAAAATCAATCTAGTTCTGCAAGATCAAACAACCGAAACGATGTAAATCTTACTACATTCGAAAATTATTTCATGTATATTATTGAAAGGAATTGGATTGCTATCGATGTCGCTTTTCGATATAACAATATCAATACAAGGATATCCCAATAATGCCTTTGTAGAATTTGGCCGAAAAAATACCCAAAACGATATGGCATATATTCACCCAAGTGTAGATTTTGGAAGTCACAAAACATACAACCATGGTATCGAAGTTGGAATGCTTATTTTATTCTGTTTTTTTTTTACCAAAAGAAACTTCTACTGAAACTACTCTAGCTTTTATTTTAATAGAGAAAAATCAATTTATTTAAATCAAAATATCAACTTCACATCATTTTTCTTAAATGGATATTTATTTATTATTTAAATTAAGTTTAAAAGAAATAGCAAAAAATTCGATCTCACATTCGTAAATTATTTCAATAAATAGGGATTTCATCGCAAAATAACGTATAAACAAACGATTTATTTTGTATTTAGAAACACCTTTACTATCTTTCGGTCTGTTTAAAATAAAAACCTTATACATTTAAAATGTTAGAAGAAAAGAATGATAACCTGCAAGAGGCAGACGGAAAATTAGAACTCGAAATTAGCGATTCTACACAAGATAATGCAATTGAAACAGCTGCTCCTGAAGCAACAACCGAGAATGAACCTTCAGTCAATGAAGTTGAATTAGAAAATACGGTTGAAACTACAGAAACTGAGCACCAAACTGCATTAGATGCTATAACAAATTCGAATGCCGAAGAAAGTGAAGACGAGACGCTAAAGGATCGTCATGACATTCCTATGCAGGATTACAATACTTTTTCTTTGGATGCACTCGTTGATGAATTGAAAAAATTAGTCAACGATGATAAAGCAATGTCTGTAAAAGACCATATTGAAGAAATCAAAAAAGCATTTTTACTACAATACAACCATCTTATAGAGGAGAAAAAGGAAGAATTTAACGCTTCTAAAGAAGACCCGAACGAAGAATTCGAGTATCATTCCCCATTGAAATCTAAATTTGATGAATATTATAATGTTTTTAGAGAAAAAAGAAATGCTCATTTTAAACATTTACAAACAAACTTAAAATCAAATTTAGACAATCGACTTGCCATAGTTGAGGAACTAAAAGAACTTATAAATCCTCAGGAAAACATCAAAGACACACTTAAACATTTTAATGATTTAAGAGAAAGATGGAAAAATGCAGGAGCAATTCCAAAAGACAAATACAATCACGTTTGGAACAACTATCATTTTCATGTAGAGAATTTCTATGATTATCTGCATTTAGATCGTGAAGCCAGAGATTTGGATTTCAAATATAATCTGGAACAAAAGCAAAAAATAATCGCTCGTGTTGAAGAATTGGTTGACGAAACTGACATTAGCAAAGCATTCCGTGAATTACAGGATTTACACAGAATCTGGAAAGAAGATATTGGACCGGTTTCTAAAGAACACCGTGATTCAATCTGGAATAGATTTAGTGAGTTAACTAAAAAAATTCATGACAAAAGAGAAGTTTTATTCGAGAGCCAAAGAGCAAACGAACAAAATAATCTTGAAGCTAAGAAAGAAATCATTGCAAAAATTGAGGTTTTAGGAACTGAAAAAGTAAACTCTCACTCACAATGGCTAGTACAAATTCAGAAAGTAGAAGCACTTAGAAATGAGTTTTTTGCTGCCGGAAAAGTGCCATCAGAAGTAAATGAGGAAACTTGGGCTGCGTTTAAAACCGCTGTGAGAAACTTTAATTCTTTTAAAAACTCCTTTTACAAAGACATTAAAAAAGATCAAAACGATAATTTAAACAAAAAAATGGCTCTTGTTGCAAAAGCCAAAGAATTACAGGAAAGTACTGATTTTGGTGCTACTACTCCAATTATGAAGCAAATTCAGGAAGAGTGGAAACAAATTGGTCATGTTCCTAAAAAGTATTCAGATAAAATCTGGAAAGAATTCAAAGACGCTTGTAATCATTATTTTGATAAATTAAAAGAACACAAATCAGAAGAAAACATTGATGAAGTTGCTGCTTTTGACAATAAAAAAGCCTATTTGGATGTTTTGAGAGCTTACCAACTAACAGGTGATCACAAAACAGATCTGGACGCTATCAAACAACATATCGAAATCTGGAAAGGTTATGGAAAAGTACCTTTTGGAAGAAGACACATCGAAGGAAAATTCAATAAAATTCTGGATGCTCTTTTTGAAAAATTAAGTTTGAGTAAAAAAGAAACTGAAATGATGCGTTTTGCTAACAGAATCGATTCATTATCTGACAGTAATGATACTCGTAAATTAGACAACGAGAAGATTTTCTTAATGCGTAAAATTGAAGAAGTTCAAAATGAAATTTTCCAATTAGAGAATAATATTCAGTTTTTCACGAATACTAAAAACGCTAAGAAAGAAAATTCAATTGTTCTTGAAGTACGTAAAAACATCGCTATCCATAAAGAAAGCCTTGACGTTTGGAAAGATAAATTGAAACAATTACGCAATTTAGGTCAGGAATAAGATTTAAGTGCATAAATTAATATTTAAAGGTGTAATGAAGATTTTTCATTGCACCTTTTTTTTTATGCACTAATTTTTTTTTACCGCAAAGCACGCAAAGATTTTACGCAAAGTTCGCAAAGCTAAATAAACACACAGCTTTGCGAACTTTGCGTTTTTATAAACTCCGGCATATTTAAAAAACTTTGCGCGCTTTGCGGTTAATTTTTTCACACACTTCTACCTAAACTTAACATTACAATTAAATTTCATAAAACTATTCTTTAAAATATTGATTATATTTGAGAATCAAAAGATTATAAACTTAAAATATTATAAAATGAAATTTACAAGAAAAGCAAATGCCAACTGGAAAGGAACCGGCATGGAAGGAAAAGGAACAATCAGTACTCAAAGTAGTACATTAGATAATGCACAACTATCATTTAAAACAAGATTTGCAGACGGCGTAGGAACAAACCCTGAAGAACTTGTTGCTGCAGCACATTCTGGCTGTTTTACGATGCAATTAAGCTTTTTACTTAACGAAGGAGGTTTTACAGCCGATGATTTATCTACAGAAGCGACAGTTACTTTTGAAGACGGAACAATAACTTTGATTCATTTAGATTTAAAAGGTAAAGTTCCATCAATCTCTGCAGAAGAATTCGAAAAAACTGCCGCAAAAGCAAAAGAGATCTGCCCAATCTCAAAACTTTTAAATACTACAATTACTTTGTCGGCTGCATTAGTTTAGTCAACAACAGTAATTTTTAGGCATAAAAAAATCCCGTTAAAACGGGATTTTTTTATAAATCAAATAATGAATTCTTAGTTCATTGTAGCTTTTAATGCTTTTGCCTCAGCAGTCATTTCTAAAGCTTTATAAACTCCTAATAATGTTTTAGAAACATCTTCGTTTTTAGGATCTAATTCATTTGCTTTTTTAAGGTAAGGAATAACTCCTCTAAAAACATTTTCTCTTTGTGCTTTCAACACATCGTAACGTTTCATATCCTTTGCAGAAGTACCCAATTTATTCATTTCGTCAATAATTGGTTTCTCAGCTTCCAGTTTTAATGCTGCAAGATTAAGGTAAGCATTTGTATAATTTGGATTGATCTCGATTGCTTTTAAATAGTACTTCTCAGCATCTGCCGTATTTTTTGCATTACCACTGATTACACCTAAATTAAAAACAAGATCAGCATTGTTTGGTTCTTTTTCCAAAGCCTGAGTTACTAATTTTTTATAAGTATCATAGTCTTTAGTTTCAAGGTATAAATTAGCTTCTGAAAGAATCAAAGAAGAATCATCAGGGTTTGCTTTTCTTGCATCAGCGATAGCTTTTTTAGCATCTTCGATACGTCCCTTTTGAACTAAAATTAAAGCTAGATTTTTGTAAATCTCCCCTCTTTTAGAAGGAATAGCTTCTGTTTTTGGTTTTTCGTGAGTTCCCAATTTTACAGCTAAATCTCTTTCTTTTGCAGTATTAAAACCATCTTCACTACCTGAAGCTTTATTCACAGCAGTATATGCAGTTCCTTTTCCTGAAAAGTTTAATTTTTTCAATTCCTCATACATTGGCAAAGCACTATCATAATCCTGTGCATTTACTGCCGTAGAAGCTGCATAATATAAATTGATTGTATCTTTTGTATCTAACAAGTAAGCATCATACAATTTTTTTGCACCTTCTTTTACTTTATTCTCTTTTGTATCAGCAATAGCCGAATTAATTAATTTTCCTTTAATTTCAGTAATTGAAGTAGCAGCCTGAACCGAATACTTTTGTTTACCTGAAGTTTTCTCAATCTCAATTAATTTTTTGTAGCTCTCAGCAGCAAGAGATAAATTTTTACCTTCTTCTACTTTTTTGTTTGCCAAATCTAAATAAGCATTTCCTTGTACAAAATAGTATTGTGCTTGTTCAACGTCTTTGGCATTTACTACCAAGTTTTCAGCGTCTTTCAATATTGTAATTGCTCCTTGAGCATCGCCGCCTTTTAATGCTTTTTCAGCACTCTTAATTTGATCTTTTTGAGCAAAAGTAGCTACCGAAATCAATAATGCTGATGCTAGTATTACATACTTACTTTTCATAATATTCAATTTGTGTATTTAATTTTAATTATTCCCGGGTTAAATTTATTATTCTTCAGATTCTTCTTCTTCAGAGTCGTCTTCGTCTTCTATTTCTTCGTCAGAATCATCGTCATCGTCTTCTACAGTTCCGTCATCTTCCAGAACTTCTAAGTCCGGCTTAACTCTTTCGATCACAGACTCAATAACATTACCATCTTCATCAACAACAACTTCAGCAACATCATCTTTCATAACTTTTGTTACAGCCGCAATAGAATCTTTACCTTTTAGATTAATCAAACGAACACCTTGTGTTGCACGTCCCATTACACGTAAATCTTCAATAGCCATTCTAATTGTCAATCCTGATTTGTTGATAATCATTAAATCATCAGCATCGGTTACAGCGCTAATAGAGATTAGTTTTCCTGTTTTCTCCGTAATATTAAGTGTTTTAACACCTTTACCTCCACGGTTCGTAATTCTGTACACATCTTCACCATCGTCATCCACTAATTTAGTACGTTTACCGTATCCGTTTTCAGTTACAACTAAGATTTGTGAATCAGCAACATCATTTTTACCAACAGTAACCATACCAATTACTTCATCAGTATCATCTTTTAAGGTAATTCCACGAACTCCAGAAGCTGTTCTTCCCATCGGACGTGTTTTAGTTTCCTCAAAACGAACCAATTTTCCAGATTTAACTGCCAAAATAATTTGGCTTTCACCATCCGTTAATTTTGCTTCAAGTAATTCATCACCTTCCTTAATAGTAATGGCAGCAACACCATTTACTCTAGGTTTAGAATATTTCTCTAAAGATGTTTTCTTAACCTGACCTTGTTTCGTTACCATTACAAGGTTATGACTGTTAATATAATCTTTGTCTTTTAAGTCTTGCGTACAAATGAAAGCCTTTACTTTATCGTCGCTTTCAATGTTTACCAAGTTTTGGATTGCTCTACCTTTTGCAGTTTTACTTCCTTCCGGAATTTCATAAACACGCATCCAGAAACATTTTCCTTTTTGAGTAAAGAACATCATATATTGGTGATTGGTCGCAACGAACATGTGTTCAAGGAAATCCTGATCTCTTGTTCCTGCACTTTTTTGTCCAACTCCACCTCTATTTTGAGTTTTGTATTCTGTTAAGTTAGTACGTTTGATATAGCCTGCGTGCGAAATTGTAATAACCACATTTTCATCAGCAATTAAATCTTCGATACTTACATCTCCACCAGAATATTCAATTTGAGAACGACGGGCATCTCCGTATTTCTCACGGATTTCTTCCAGTTCTTCTTTGATTAATTTAGTTCTTAAATCTACGTCCGCCAATAATGCTTTTAAGTGCTCTATTAACTTCATTAATTCTTCGAACTCAGCTCTTAACTTATCTTGTTCCAGACCTGTTAACTGACGTAAACGCATCTCAACAATAGCACGAGCCTGAATATCTGATAAATTAAATCTTTCGATTAATTTATCACGAGCCTCTTCTGTATTTTTAGAACCTCTGATGATCGCGATTACTTCATCAATATTATCAGAAGCAATGATTAAACCTTCTAAGATATGTGCTCTTTCCTCCGCTTTACGCAATTCAAAACGAGTTCTTCTTACTACAACATCATGACGGTGCTCAATAAAATAGTGAATCATATCTTTTAGATTCAACATTTGTGGGCGACCTTTTACCAATGCAATATTGTTTACACTAAAAGAAGATTGTAATGATGTGAACTTATATAAGGTATTCAATACTACGTTTGGCGTAGCATCACGTTTCAGGATATAAACAATACGCATACCATTTCTATCTGACTCGTCACGAATATTCGCAATACCTTCAATTTTTTTATCGTTAACTAAGTCAGCCGTACGTTTGATCATTTCGGCTTTGTTAACCTGATATGGAATTTCAGTAACAATAATACATTCTCTTCCGTCAACTTCTTCAAAACCAACTTTCGCACGCATTACAATACGTCCTCTACCGGTTTTAAAAGCTTCACGAACACCTTCATAACCATATATTACACCACCGGTTGGAAAATCCGGAGCTTTAATATGTGTCATTAATTCGTCAATTTCAATATCATTATTATCAAGGTAAGCAAGTGTTCCGTTGATAACTTCAGTTAAATTGTGTGGCGGCATGTTTGTTGCCATACCAACTGCAATACCAGTTGCTCCGTTCACTAATAAAGTAGGAACTCTTGTAGGCATTACTTTTGGCTCATATAATGTATCGTCAAAGTTCAATTGAAAGTCAACTGTTTCTTTTTCGATATCTGCCATGATATCTTCTGAGATTTTGCGCATTCTGGCCTCAGTATAACGCATTGCTGCCGGACTGTCACCATCGACAGAACCAAAGTTACCCTGACCGTCCACTAATAAATAACGCATACTCCATTCCTGAGCCATACGTACCATTGCATCATAAACAGAGGTATCTCCGTGTGGGTGATACTTACCCAGAACCTCCCCTACGATTCTCGCAGATTTTTTGTGGGCAGATCTTGATGTTACTCCTAAGTCATACATTCCGTAAAGAACTCTTCGATGCACTGGTTTCAAGCCATCTCTAACATCAGGAAGCGCTCTCGATACGATTACTGACATCGAATAATCGATGTAAGCTGATTTCATTTCATCTTCTATGTTAATAGGAATTAACTTTTCTCCTTCAGACATAAGTTGTTATGTTTAAATAATTATATTAGTTTCAAAGCGTGCCAAGATACGTTTTTTTGGAATTTTTTCAGCTATTTCCTTACACTTATTTCAATGATTTATTAACAACTTTATTTCCTCTTTTAGTTAATAAATTAAGCGTATTTTAACGCTTTTATTGTTATTTTTTTCGTCCCTTAGCTGTCAGGAGATCTCGAAGGGTATGGTTTTTGTTTTTCAAACACTAATTCACTAAATTTACAATACCAATTATATATTATGGATGATAATTTTTCACCAAGAGTAAAAGATGTTATTACCTACAGTAAAGAGGAAGCCTTACGTTTGGGCCACGACTTTATTGGTACTGAACATCTAATGCTAGGCATTTTAAGGGATGGAAACGGAAAAGCTATTCATATACTTAATAACCTTGCAGTCGATTTAGATCATTTACGCAGGAAGGTAGAAATACTGAGTCCAGCCAATCAAAGCGTTGAAGTAAATGCCGAGAAGAAAAATCTTCATCTTACCCGTCAAGCGGAAAGAGCCCTGAAGACAACTTTTCTTGAAGCAAAAGTATTTCAAAGCTCGTCAATTAGCACGGCACACTTGCTTTTATGCATCTTACGAAACGAAAACGATCCAACAACCAAGCTATTGAATAAGCTAAAAATAGATTATGACATAGCTAAAGAACAATATTTAAACATGACTCCAAACGAAGAAGAATTCTTAGAAAACTTGCCAAGAAACGAATCGTATAATGACGATTCAGGACAAGATGACAGTCTTAAAGAAAGTAGTTTTAATAATCCCGCCAATAAGTCAAACAAAAAATCTAAAACTCCGGTTCTAGATAATTTTGGGAGAGATTTAACAGAAATGGCCGAGGAAGGAAAACTAGATCCGGTTGTAGGACGCGAAAAAGAAATTGAACGTGTTTCTCAAATCCTAAGCCGTAGAAAAAAGAACAACCCGCTTCTTATTGGAGAACCTGGAGTTGGTAAATCTGCTATTGCAGAAGGACTGGCTTTGCGTATTATCCAAAAGAAAGTATCTCGTATTCTTTTTCACAAACGTGTGGTTACTCTTGATTTGGCAAGTTTAGTTGCCGGAACAAAATACCGTGGTCAGTTTGAAGAAAGAATGAAAGCCGTGATGAACGAGCTGGAGAAAAATGACGACATTATTCTTTTCATTGATGAAATTCACACTATCGTAGGCGCTGGTGGAGCAACGGGTTCTCTTGATGCTTCAAACATGTTCAAACCTGCTTTAGCAAGAGGAGAAATCCAATGTATTGGTGCTACAACTCTTGATGAGTACAGACAATATATTGAGAAAGACGGTGCCCTTGAAAGACGTTTCCAAAAAGTAATTGTAGAACCAACTTCTGTTGAAGAAACGATCGCGATTTTGAACAACGTAAAAGACAAATACGAAGATCACCACAATGTAACTTATACTCAGGAAGCAATTGAAGCTTGTGTGAAATTAACAAACAGATATATGTCTGAGCGTTTCTTACCGGACAAAGCTATTGATGCTCTTGACGAAGCCGGATCTCGCGTACACATTACTAACATTGATGTTCCTAAACAAATTCTTGATTTAGAACGTCAGTTAGAAGAAGTTCGTGAAAACAAAAATATGGTTGTTAAAAAACAAAAATATGAAGAAGCAGCCAAACTTCGCGATGATGAAAAACGTATCGAAAAAGATCTGGCGGTTGCACAAGAACAATGGGAAGAAGATTCTAAAAACAACAGAATCGAAGTTACAGAAGATAATGTAGCTGATGTTGTTTCTATGATGACCGGAATTCCTGTAAACAGAATTGCACAAACAGAAAGTAATAAACTGGCTAAATTACCTGAATTGATTCAGAATAAAGTAATTGGTCAAAACGAGGCAGTTTTAAAAATTGCACGTTCTATTCAACGTAACAGAGCCGGACTTAAAGATCCTAACAAACCAATTGGTTCGTTCATTTTCTTAGGTCAGACTGGAGTTGGTAAAACTCAATTAGCAAAAGTTTTAGCAAAAGAATTATTCGATTCAGAAGATGCATTAGTTCGTATCGACATGAGCGAATACATGGAAAAATTTGCGATCTCTCGTTTAGTTGGAGCGCCTCCGGGATACGTTGGTTACGAAGAAGGTGGTCAATTGACTGAAAAAGTTCGTAGAAAACCATATTGCGTTGTACTTTTAGATGAGATCGAAAAAGCGCATCCTGATGTGTTCAATATGATGCTACAAGTTCTTGATGATGGATATTTGACTGATAGTTTAGGTCGCAAAATTGACTTTAAAAACACTATCATTATCATGACATCTAACGTTGGAGCACGTCAGTTAAAAGATTTTGGACAAGGTGTAGGATTCGGAACCGCTGCAAAAGTAGCTCAAGCCGATGACAACTCAAAAAGCATTATCGAAAATGCATTGAAAAAAACCTTTGCTCCTGAATTCTTAAACAGAATTGACGACGTAATCGTGTTCAACGCATTAGAAAAAGCCGATATTGATTTGATTATCGAAATTGAACTTGCAAAATTATATTCTCGCGTTTCTGAATTAGGATACAAATTAAATCTTACTGATAAAGCAAAAGCATTTATTGCAGAAAAAGGTTTTGACAGACAATTTGGAGCAAGACCTCTAAAAAGAGCAATCCAAAAATACGTTGAAGATTTATTGGCCGAAGAAATCATTACTTCAAAAATACATTCAGGTGACGAAATCTTAATGGATTTAAAAGATGACTCTCAAGAACTTTCAGTAGAAATACACAAAGCGGAAGAGCCAACTAATCAATAAATTATTTATTTTTTTTAACAAATTTAATTTACCCGTTACGTTTTCATAACATAACGGGTATTTTTTTTAGATAATTTACTATCTTTAGTAAAAGCAAATAGCTATTTTTGGCTATTAAATTTTATAATAAAAAACAACGTATGCTTCAAAACAAAGTCATTTTAGGTAGCGAAGAATGGTGCTCATTTCCAGAACTAGGAATTCCAACAATCAAGGCTCGTGTTGATTCTGGCGCCAAAACTTCGGCAATGCACGCCATAAACATAGCTCCTTTTATTAAAAATGATACCAATTGGGTAAAATTTGATATTAATCCTATTCAGAATAATATCAAAACCATTATTCATTGTGAAGCTCCGTTGGTTGACAAGAGAATTGTAAAAAGTTCAAGCGGATTTAGAGAACACCGTTATGTAATTCAAACGAGTATTAAACTTGGCGATGTAAAATGGCCAATCGAAATGACATTGACCAATCGTGACTCTATGGGTTTCCGAATGCTTTTAGGTCGTGAAGCCATGAGCGGACGTGTTTTGGTTGATCCCGAAGAAAAATATCTATTAGGACAACCTACTCCGGAATCTTTAAAAGAATTGTACCAAAACTCTGAAAAAGCAACCTCCGGCTTACGAATTGGACTTCTTGCCAGTAATCCTGAATTGTACAGTAATAAAAGAATTATGGAAGCGGGTGAAATGCGCGGTCATGAAATGCATTTTTTGAACATCAAGGAATGTTACATGAAACTGGATGCCAAAACTCCGGAGATTCATTACCGTGGCGGAAAAATATTAAATCAATTTGATGCTATTATTCCAAGAATCCGACCAAGCATTACGTTTTACGGATGTGCTTTAACACGTCAGTTTGAAGCTTTAAAGGTTTTCGTTTTAAATTCGGCTACAGCCATAACACAATCGCGCGATAAATTATATTCGCTGCAATTGCTTTTAAATAGCGGAATTGATATTCCGACAACTGGTTTTGCTAATTCTCCTTTGGATACCGATAATCTAATTAAAATGGTTGGAGGTTCGCCTTTAATCGTAAAATTATTAGAAGGAACCCAAGGAAAAGGAGTTGTTCTGGCAGAAACCAAAAAAGCCGCAGAAAGTGTTATCAATGCCTTCAAAAGCTTAAATGCAAACATCTTAGTTCAGGAATTCATAAAAGAAGCCAACGGAAAAGACATTCGTTGTTTTGTAATTGACGGAAAGGTTGTTGCAGCAATTCAGCGTGAGGCAATGCCAGGAGAATTTAGAGCCAACATTCACCTTGGCGGAACTGCTTCTGTAATAAAAGTAACTCCCGAAGAGAAAAAGATCGCTATAAAAGCAGCAAAAGCTATGGATCTAAAAGTAGCTGGTGTTGATATTATTCGTTCTTCAAAAGGACCTTTATTACTTGAAGTAAACTCTTCTCCGGGTCTTGAAGGAATCGAAGGCGCAACAAACAAAGATATTGCCGGAGAAATGATCAGAGCAATCGAAAAGAATTTTAAATTAAGCTAATTCACTTTAACTTAATATTTCATACTTATTTTAGCAGCTTTGTCAAAGTTTAAAACTTTGACAAAGCTTTTTTTAAAACTAAATTGTAAAAGAATGACATTACTTCCATATATAGACATCAGTTTAAGAAGCCTTGCTGTCTATTTTTTCATGACGATTGCTTTGAGAATCTTTGGTAAAAAAGAGCTTTCGCAATTAAACACTGCCGACATTATTCTGATTTTACTAATTAGTAATTCCGTTCAAAATGCAATGGTTGGTCCTGACACGAGTCTTTCAGGAGGATTGATTGCTGCTTCGGTTTTGTTTATAATCAACTTTATAATCAAAAAACTAACACATAAATATAAAATAGTTAATGATCTGCTTCTGGACAAACCCGAAATCCTAATTCATAACGGAACATTGGATTTTGATGCTCTAAGCAAATTAGACATTTCACACGAAGAATTAAAAGAAGCGGCACGTGAGCATGGTTTAGAACATTTAGCAGATATAAAGCTCTGTACGCTAGAAATTGACGGTACAATAAGCATTATTTCGAAAGACAAAACCAACTTAAAAGAAACTCATTACAAGCGCAAACACAATCATAAGAATTTAAGAAAGTGATTCTAAATACTTTACAAAAAAAGCTAGTTTCAAATAAAGAAACTAGCTTTTTGCTTTTGCGATTCTACTTTTTAACTTCATCAATAAAGTAGTTATCTAAATCAATCTTTTTTATCGTTTTGTTTGTTAAACCGTATGATTTAAGTCTATGATTCAGGTTTACTAAAATATAATCTTTTTCTCTTGGAAATTTTTCAGCAACGATCTTATAATGCGGTAAAAGTTTTCGATCTTCTACTCCATCCAGAGCCTGCAAAACCGTATGAATTACTCTATTTGAAGCATCAGAAAGACCTGTTATAAAAGTATCTATATAATCAGCTTTATTTTTCAATTGACCAAGTGCATAATAAGAACTAATTCTTATGTTTTTATTTTTATTAGAAGTAAAAGGAATAAGAATACCACCATAATCCAAATCTGTTTCTTTTAGCAAATAAGTACACAATCGAAACGTTTCTTCATCTTTTATTGCATCAGCATTTGACTTTATAGTTTCTAACCAATCAGAACTTTTGTCTTTTGCATACCAAAATATACACTGAAAAACTTCTAACAAACTCTCTTTTGTAAAATCAAGCAAATGAGGATACGCTCGTTCGTAATCAAATTTAGTAAGGATTTGAAGTAGTCTTTTTTGAATTGCACCAGAACTTAATTCATATTGTTCTTCTACTAAATTAATAGTTTCCAGATCGAGATTTTTCTTTTTTAAGATCCCAAATAAACAGTCCATTTTGGTATCAATTGTATGCGTTGAAAAATACACCTCAAAAATATGACTGCTTATTCCTCCCAATGTATATCGGAACAAATCAGGATCAGCCGCCTTTATATTTTCAGGTATAATTTCGTCAAGCCATCTCTCATACCAATCTAAAAAATTTGATTCAAGAGTGAAGTGAGGCTTTTGCCTGTCACTATCTATATTCACAATTCTTCCTTTAAATTCCCCGTTTAAAACAAGTGCATGATAATAGGTGCAACCCTGACTGCCGAGAGGCAATAATCCCGAAAATATTTTACCTAATTCGAGATCAAATTCTTCCTCAGAAATAGCATCATTCTCTTCAATATTTTTATTGAGATCAGTCCAAAATTTATCAGACATTTTTGGAGAGATTTTACAATCTTCTTTTAAGTAGCTTTTGGTATTTTCATAGATAAATTCATTTGTGTTTTTTCCTAAAGCATAAATTCCGTAGTAAGGTCCGCCAGCAGAATTTGAATCTGAAATTCCACCATTTCCTACATGAAGTAAAAACTCTTTATACGCTTCTGGAAGTTCCAGATTATACTCTTTTTCGAAATCAGAAATTTCTTTTTTACTTACCGTTTCTCCCACAAAATATTTATGATTCGCCGCGCCAAAAACCTCTAAGTTTTTATCGGCATCTTTTGCCATAACCAACTTACTTTTGATTCTTTCGATCTGATTTAAGTAATCCATTTTCAATCTTTATACCTTCTTATTTTACAGTAAATATAAATACATTCTAACTTAATCAACTAACGAAATAAAACAAAAAAGCCGGTTTCAATAGAAACCGGCTTTTTTTATGTCGATAAAATGTGATTTAAGATCTCACATTTTACAAAAATCTTTTCACTAAGAAATAAATACACTCAATACAAAGTACACCAATCCTGCTAAAATAGCCGAAATAGGAATCGTTAATATCCAAGCCCAAATCAAACTTACAGTTACTCCCCAACGAACGGCAGATACACGTTTTGTTAATCCAACCCCAATGATAGAACCTGTAATTGTATGTGTTGTACTTACCGGAATTTTTAAGTGTTCTGTAAAGTAAAGTGTCAAAGCTCCGGCAGTTTCAGCTGCTACACCTTCAAACGAAGTTACTTTTGTGATTTTAGAACCCATTGTTTTCACAATTTTCCAACCACCACTCAAAGTTCCTGCTGCAATAGCAGAATAACAAGCTAATGGAATCCAACCTGGCATTACTCCTTTTACACCTAAATCATCATTTGGTAAAACAACATCTAACCAAGAATCCATATGAACACCCGGATTAGTATGAATATAAACCGCTACAGCTGCAGCAATAATACCCATTACTTTTTGAGAATCATTTCCTCCGTGTCCTAAACTGAAGGCTGCAGAAGATAATAATTGCATTTTTTTCAAAGCAGCATCAGCCTGATGAAGGTTTAAGCTACTGAATATTAAACAAAATGCACTTACTGTTAAGATAATAAAGGCTACTAAAAACCATTTAATATTATGCGGATCAAAAGCTACGCTCCAAAAATGAGATGCAAATCTAGGTTTATCGATATCAGCATAAGGCACCATTAAATTACTAACAAGCCAAACCGTCGCTATCATTAAAGCAACTGTAAATATTTTAGGACCTATAATTTTTCGAGAAGCATTTAATAACCAGATCGAAATTAAGTAAGAAGCCAATGCCCCTAATAATGGTGCTAAAACAATAAAAGCAATAATGATAATAACTCCCGAAGGCATTCCGCCATCTTTTCCTGCTTTATACCAGCTTACAATTTCGTACCAATAATGAGTAACTCCATCTTCGCCAACATAACCAGAAAAACCATGTACAGCGATCGCATGAGCTACTGCTGCTCCGGCAAAACCACCAATTAATGTATGCGATGAACTTGAAGGAATTCCTAACCACCAAGTCAATAAATTCCAACAAATCGCTGCAATAACCCCAGCTAGAATCACGACCAGGTTAATCTCCATAGTGTGCGCTGTTTTTGCAACAGTATCCGCAACACCAAATCCGAAAACCCAATAGGCCAGAAAGTTAAAAAATGCTGCCCAAAGAACGGCCTGAAAAGGCGTTAAAACCTTTGTAGCAACAACGGTTGCTATAGCATTTGCCGCATCATGAAAACCATTGATGTAATCAAAAATTAAGGCTAGTACTATAATAATTATAAGTAGCGTCATAAAATTATAACTTCAGAATGAAATAAATTGAATTTAAGAATGTTTTACAGAAATAGATTCCAGTATGTTCGCAACACTCTTACATTTGTCAGTTGCTGATTCTAAAACAGATAACACCTCTTTATATTTAATAATATTTTTAGCGTCTGTTTCGTTTTCAAAAATTTCAAAAACTGCTTTGTTATAAACGTTATCAGATTTGTTCTCTAGTTTATTAATTCTAGCACAAGCTTCTTTAATAATGTTCATGTTTTTCAAGTTGCTCAACTCTTTTACAGCACTGTCAATGTTTTGACAAGCTTCAAGGTTGATTTCTGTCATCTTTCTGATAGATTTTGTAATCTTATCAACTTGATATAATCTCATTCTGCTTGCTGCACCGTGAAGGTAATCAGCAACGTTATCAATTGAAGTAATTAATGTATGAATATCCTCTCTATCGAATGGAGTAATGAAATTTCTGCTCAATTCAAGATTGGTTTGACGTGTAATGTCTTCTCCTTTTTGCTCTAATTCATCAATTTTCTGAAAAAGAACTTCTCTTTCTTTTAAAGGAAGATTTACAGCTTCGTGTAAATTAGAAGCTAATTCAATTAAATTACTTGAAGCCTCTTCAAAAAGTGGAAAGAATTTCTTGTCTTTCGGCACTAAAAATTGGAAAATACTGTTTATTGACATTTTTTTATTTTTGATAGTGCAAAATTACTTCATTATTACTTTGTCATGTTAAGCCATTGTTAACAAATCGTTTTCAATTTGGAAACTATTCAGAAATACCACCGTTTTTTCTATGTCATAATGTAAGATTCTATCCTCTTTTACCAAAGGCACAACTTCTCTGTAGCTGCTCAGGAACATTTCGATGAAATCACTAGATTTTAAAGGCGCTCTGTAAGCAATTGCCTGAGAAGCATTCATTAATTCAATAGCCAAAATGCGCTCTAAATTATCCATAACACGCAATGCTTTTGTAGCTCCGTTTGCCCCCATACTTACATGATCTTCTTGTCCGTTACTAGAAACAATACTATCAATACTTGACGGAGTTGCCAATTGTTTATTCTGACTTGCAATACTTGCAGCAGTATATTGTGGAATCATAAATCCTGAATTTAATCCCGGATTATCCACCAAAAATGCCGGAAGATTACGCAAACCTGAAATCAATTGGTATGTTCTTCTTTCAGAAATACTTCCTAATTCAGCCAACGCAATTGCCATAAAATCTAAAGCTAAGGCTAAAGGTTGTCCGTGGAAATTTCCTCCAGAGATAATCTGATCTGATTCAATAAATATATTTGGATTATCTGTAACCGAATTAATTTCGGTTTTGAATACTTTTCTAACGTAATCAATCGCATCTTTTGAAGCACCGTGAACCTGAGGAATACAACGGAAAGAATACGGATCCTGAACGTGTTTTTTCTCCTGTGCAATGATTTCACTTCCTTCTAAAAACTCATTGACACGTTGAGCCGTAACAATTTGACCTTTGTGAGGACGTATAAAGTGGATCAATTCGTTGAAAGGCTCAATTCTTCCATCAAAACCTTCTAAAGAAATTGTTCCAATTAAATCTGCTAAATAAGAATATTTATAAGCTTTCAATAAAATATGAGCTCCATAAGCGCTCATAAACTGAGTTCCGTTTAATAATGCTAAACCTTCTTTTGACTGTAAAACGATTGGTTCCCAGTTAAAATGTTTCAAAACTTCGGCAGAAGCTACTTTTTTACCTTCAAAAAGCACTTCTCCTTCTCCTAATAAAGGTAAAGATAAATGTGCCAATGGCGCTAAATCTCCAGAAGCTCCAAGTGAACCCTGTGTATAAATTATAGGTAGAATATCATTATTATAGAAATCAACCAAACGTTGTAAAGTCTGTAATTGAATCCCTGAATGGCCATAACTTAAAGATTGAATTTTAAGCAATAACATTATTTTTACAATCTCAGCAGGCACTTCTTCCCCAGTTCCGCATGCATGCGATTTTACTAGGTTTTCCTGAAGTTGTGATAAATTTTCATTTGAGATTTTCACATTACAAAGTGATCCAAAACCTGTATTGATACCATAAATAGGTTCAGAATGTGAAGCCATTTTTTTATCTAAATAATCTCGGCACTTTTGCACATTTACCTTAGCTTCTTCTGATAATTCCAGTGTTTTTTGATTTACAATAATTTCTTGTAAAGCTTCTAAACCTAAAGTTTCTGTACTTATATAATGGATTTCTCTCATGATGTTTATAATTTTAGACCCCAAAATTCAACAAATCAATATTAAAAAGCAACATTTGTTCATAATAATTAAAATTAGACCAATACAAATTCTCCACTTTTAACTTTTTCACAATACTAATCACACAAAATCAACTCCTTATTCTGCTTTCGAGAAATTAAATTTTTAGAATGCAGAAACAAAAATCAAAAAAAATCAATTCCTACTTACCATATAGGCTAAATTAGCTTTATTTCGAAGCATTTTTCTTAAAAACCAAGCTATTAACTCTTACTGACCTCAGCAAAAACACATCTAAATATACGAATACATCAATTTATCATAATCTATCCTGACAAAAACTCAATATTAATTTCATGAGATTTGAATTATTAAAATATTCGTAAAAAAGACATTAAAGGTTTTTAACTTTTATAAAAAACTGTACTTTTGAAAAATCAAAAATGAAAAGTAACAGCGCAAAATATCAATCTTCAATGACAACTCAAACTAGAGTTGCAATTGCTGCTACAATTATTTCTACTACAACAACTACTACCCCTTAGGGGTATACATTTTACATATAATCCTGGTTATCTATACTTTTTTTCTTGAAAGAAGAAAGGCATTGAATACATAAAAAACATTTACAAAGAAAAAAAAAGTCGCAGTTTTCAGTTTCAGTTCACAGTTGATAACCTTTGAACCTTTGTTACTCAAAATCTTTGCACCTTATTAAAAAACATCAAAATGAAAGTATTAAAATTTGGCGGAACTTCGGTTGCCAATGCTCAAAATATAAAACTCGTTCTCGAAATAATAAAACAAAATTCTAAACAAGATAAATTAGCTATTGTAGTTTCTGCTTTAAGCAAAGTGACTGATTTATTGCAATTAGCGGCATCAAAAGCAGCTGCAAACGACGAAAGCTTCAGAGAAATTGTTGCCGAAATCGAGAAAAAACACCTTGACACTTTAAAGGAATTAATTCCGGTAAGCGAACAAAGCAGCTTATTAAGCCACGTAAAAAGAATTATCAATCATCTTGAAACTTTATTGGACGGTTGCTTTTTATTAGGCGAATTATCTCCAAGAACAGCTGACACCATTTTAAGTTTTGGAGAGTTACTTTCGTCTTACATTATCGCTCAAGCGTATCAGCAAATTGACAAAAATGTAGTTTACAAAGACAGCCGCGAATTAATCAAGACCAATAACAATTTTAGTAAAGCAGTTGTAAATTTTGAAGTTTCGAATCAATTGATTCAGGAATATTTTGGAGGAAATCAATCGCAAATCAATATTTTACCGGGTTTCATATCTCAAACTCTAGACGGAATCACTACAACTCTTGGCCGTGGAGGTTCTGATTATACTGCTGCAATTATTGCAGGAGCACTTCAGGCATCTCAATTAGAAATCTGGACTGATGTAAACGGAATGTTTACTGCAAACCCAAAAATTGTAAAACAAGCACGACCAATTGCGAATATATCTTACCAAGAGGCAATGGAATTGTCGCATTTTGGTGCAAAAGTGTTGTATCCGCCAACAATTCAGCCGGTTTTAAGAAAAAACATTCCAATTTTAATCAAAAATACTTTTGAACCGGAAGCTGTAGGAACTTTAATTTCCAATCAGGTTTCATCAAAAGATACTGTTGTAAAAGGAATCAGCCATATCGATCATATTTCGCTTGTAACACTTGAAGGTCCGGGAATGATTGGAGTTTCGGGTTCATCAAAACGTTTATTCGAAGTATTATCTCAGGAAAAAATCAATGTTATTTTTATTACTCAGGCTTCTTCTGAACATTCAATTTGTATCGGAATTTTAAATTCAGATGCAGAAAATGCCGAAGCTGCGATTAATAAAGCTTTTGAAGTGGAGATTTTACAAAACAAAATCGATCCTGCAATTGTAGAAAAAGATCTTTGCATTATTGCTTTGGTCGGCGAAAACATGAAAAACCACCAAGGTTTAAGCGGAAGAATGTTTAGTACTTTGGGAAAAAACAACGTAAATATCCGTGCCATTGCGCAAGGTGCTTCTGAGCGTAATATCTCGACTGTAATCAACGAAAGAGACGTTAAAAAAGCATTGAATACTTTGCACGAAAACTTCTTTGAAGAAAACACAAAACAGCTGAATTTATTCGTAATGGGTGTTGGAAATGTAGGTGAAAAATTCATCGAACAAATTCACAATCAAAGAAAGTTCTTAAAGGATAATTTGAAGATTAATGTTCGCGTAATTGCATTGTCAAATTCAAGAAAAATGCTTTTTGACGAAGATGGAATTTCTCTAAAAGACTGGAAATCGGCATTAGACAAAGGGGAACACGCTATTCCGACAGAATTTATTGCACGTGCCAAAGAACTGAATTTACGTAACAGTATTTTTGTGGATATTACTGCAAATGCAAGCGTTTCTGAAACTTACGAAAAATTCTTAAAAGAAAGTATTGCCGTTGTAACTTGTAATAAAATTGCCTGTTCATCAGCATACGACAATTATAAAAAACTGAAAAGTTTATCCCGTCAATATAATGCTCCATTTTTGTTTGAAACCAATGTGGGCGCAGGATTACCAATTATCGATACCGTAAAAAACCTAATTGCTTCCGGCGATAAAGTGCACAAAATTCAGGCAGTTTTATCGGGAAGTCTAAACTTCATTTTCAATAATTTTGATACCAATAATTCTTTTCACGATGTTGTAAAAGAAGCCGGAGTTCAAGGGTTTACAGAACCTGATCCAAAAATTGACTTAAGCGGAATCGACGTTGCGCGTAAAATCCTGATTTTAATTCGCGAAAGCGGTTACGAAATGGATATTGACGCCATTGCAAACGAATCGTTCCTGCCTGCAGAATGTCTCGAAACAACAAATAACGAAGACTTTTTTGCTTCGCTAATTAAACACGCTTCGCATTTTGAGAAAATCTACGAAGAAGCTTTAGCCAAAGATTCAAGATTGAAATACGTAGCACAATTCGAAAACGGAAAAGCAAGCGTAGGATTACAATTCATCCCAAAAGATCACCCGTTTTACAATCTGGAAGGAAAAGACAATATCGTACTTTTCTACACAGATCGTTACGTAGATCAGCCTTTATTAATCAAAGGCGCCGGAGCCGGAGCAGCAGTTACCGCTTCAGGAATTTTTGCTGACGTTATTAGAATAGGAAACATATAAAATTTTGTTTCAGGTTTAAAATTTAACCGCAAAGTTTACAAAGAGCTACGCAAGGTTCGCAAAGCTTTGTTTTTTTCTTGTGTCCTTTGCGAAAAAACCTTGCGAACTTTGCGGTTAAACTCACAAAGTTTGGCAACTTAAACTTTAAACCTGAAACCTGAAACAACAAAAAATGGAAATAAAATTATTCTGTCCCGCTACAATTGCAAATCTCTCATGCGGATTTGACGTACTTGGACTTTGCTTAGACAATGCGGGTGACGAAATGATTGTTCGAAAAGTAGAACAAAAAGGAGTTCGCATTACTAAAATTGTTGGTGCCGATTTGCCTTTGGAAACCGAGAAAAATGTTTCGGGAGTTGCGGCTCTTGCAATGTTAGAAGATTATGAAAGCCATTTTAACCCGATTGATTTTGGATTTGAAATTGAAATTTATAAAAACATCAAAGCCGGAAGCGGAATTGGAAGCAGCGCTGCAAGTTCTGCCGGAGCAGTTTTTGGAATAAATGAATTATTAGGAAAACCGTATTCTCGTAAAGATTTGGTGCAATTTGCCATGCAAGGCGAAAAATTAGCCAGCGGAAACGCACATGCTGACAACGTTGCTCCTGCCCTTTTGGGAGGTTTTACATTGGTAAGAAGTTATGCTCCGCTTGATATTATCCGAATTGATAGTCCTGAGGAATTATATGCAACGGTTGTTCATCCTCAAATTGAGTTGAAAACATCTGATGCACGTTCGGTACTGAAACAAAATGTTTCCCTAAAAAGTGCGATTATGCAATGGGGAAATGTAGGCGGATTAATAGCGGGATTATACACCAAAGATTACGATTTGATTGGAAGATCACTTCATGACGAAATCGTTGAGCCTTTAAGAAGTGTTTTGATTCCGGGATTTGATTTAATCAAACAAACGGCTCTTGAAAATGGCGCTTTAGGTTCTGGAATTTCAGGTTCTGGTCCGTCGATTTTTGCTTTAAGCAGAGGAAAAAATACCGCAGACCAAATCGCCAAAGCCATGAGCGAAGTTTACGAAAACATGAATTTACCGTATGAAATTCACGTTTCGAAAATTAATCCTGATGGTGTAAGAATTATATAACACGAATTGCACGAATTTACACAAATTGGATTGTGAGATTGTTAATTTAAATAATTCCGTTTGTCAGGCTGAGCGAAGTCGAAGTCCGCGCAAAGTATAGCACACAAAGATAATACACGAACAGTTTGTCATTTCGACCGAAGGGAGAAATTCTTGCAAGAAACTCGACAAAGATTAGACTCTCATTGCGGAGCTACTCGCGAGGATTTGCTTCGCCAGTCGCTATCGCTCGAGTCTCCTCCGTCGAAATGACAAAAAAGACGCTTAATTAAAAATCATTGAAATAAAAAAACAAAAAAACATCACCACAAAGCGTTGCGATCTCTGCGTTTTCAAAAGAAACAATTTCCTTGCGCTCTTTGCGGTTAAATAAAACAACCATTAGAATTTGGAATTTTAAAAATTTGGAATTTATTTTTAAGAATCTAAAATCTAAAATCTAAAATAAACCATGAAATACTATAGTTTAAACCATAATGCACCTGAAGTTTCGTTCAAAGAAGCTGTAATACAAGGATTAGCGAGTGATAAAGGATTATATTTTCCGCAAACTATTACGCCATTAAATCCTGCATTTTTTAATGTAATCGAAAATTTAACTCACAACGATATCGCTTTTGATGTGATTCAGCAATTTGTGGGTGATGAAATTCCGGAGGACAATTTAAGAGAGATTATAAAAGAGACTTTATCTTTTGATTTTCCGGTTGTGGAAGTCGAAAACGGCATTTATTCGTTAGAATTATTCCACGGACCAACAATGGCTTTTAAAGACGTTGGCGCGCGATTTATGTCACGTTGTCTGGCGTATTTTAATAAAGATAAAAAAGACAGTAAAAACACCGTTTTAGTAGCAACTTCTGGAGATACTGGCGGTGCTGTTGCAAGCGGATTTCTTGGTGTTGACGGCGTTGATGTTGTAATTTTATATCCGTCTGGAAAAGTAAGCGATATTCAGGAAAAACAATTAACAACTTTAGGACAAAACATTAAAGCGCTTGAAGTAGATGGTGTTTTTGATGATTGCCAGGATATGGTTAAAAAAGCATTTTTAGACGAAAGTCTGGCGCATAAAAACCTGACTTCGGCAAATTCTATCAATATTGCACGTTGGTTACCGCAAATGTTCTATTTCTTCTTTGCTTACAAAGCATTGAAAAGCCAAAAAAAACCGTTGATTTTCTCTTGTCCAAGTGGGAATTTCGGAAATATTTGCGCGGGAATCATGGCAAAAAAATTAGGCTTGCCAATTGAACACTTCGTAGCATCTACAAACGTAAACGATACTGTACCAAGATTCTTAGAAAACGGAAAATACGATCCAAAACCTTCTAAAGCAACGATTTCGAACGCTATGGATGTTGGAAACCCAAGTAACTTTATAAGAATTCAGGAATTATACAATAATGATTTAAAAGCTTTCGAAAAAGACTTTTCTTCTTATAGTTATACTGATGAAGAAACACTTGTTGCTTTAAAAAACATTTATAAAGTTGATGGTTACATCGCAGAACCTCACGGTGCTGTTGGGTATTTAGGGTTGAAAAAAGAATTGCAAAAACACGAAAACACGATTGGAGTTTTCTTAGAAACCGCACATCCTATCAAATTTCTTGACGTTGTTGAACCTGCTTTAGGAATTACACTTCCGATTCCAGAACAAATTAAAAGTGTTATTAATGAGGAGAAAGTTAGTGTGAAGATTAAGACTTATGAGGAATTGAAGGATTTCTTGGGGTAATCAATTATATCATCTTAAACAAAACGACTGAGACTTATTTCAGTCGTTTTGTTTTTTAAGTCAATATTTATTGTCCAAAACATTCTTTAGATTTGTTTTCTTCCAAAAAATAATTATTCAATATCAAGTTTAAAAATCTAGTAAGAAAAAACCATATATTTGAAAAGTAAGAAAACATAATAAACCTTCGCTTATCTATCATTTTAGGTGTATATGCGAAAGTTTATTTTGCCTATAAATGAGTTATGTGATATTTTATGATAAGTAAGACTGTTGAAATTAATTCTGGAAAAAATATTATTGACATATCATTTGATGGTTTAGTACTATGTCTAAGAATTTCTAAAACTATTATTGCTGATTTTTATGATGATAGATATTTAGGAACTATGGGACGTTATTTTGTCCTAAATTCTGATTATGAAAGAGATAAATACATTAAAAATCTAAATAATGTATTAATTGATGGAACTGATGAAATTATTCTAGAAAAAATTATTGGCTTTCTAAATTTATTTAATTCAGGTATCTATTGTGTTTATACTCGTGAGTCGAACGTAGATTATTACAAAATTCATTATGATTATTATAATGTAGAAGACACTTTTTATCATTATGATTATACTGTTGATTTTCGCAATTTAATGTTTACGCAACCTTCTAAAAGTATTTCAAGAGAAAGAGTTGATTTTTATAAGGAATTAATTAAATCTGGCTATAAGCCAAGAGTTCTAACTGTTGGCCACAATAATTTAGGTTTTGTTAATAGTCATATTAATACTGAATTTATACTTGATGGACACCACAAACTATTAGCATATTCTGAATTAGGTGTTCCCTGCAATTTTGTTCACATAGAAAAAGAAAGTGAGGAAGATAAAATTTATAAAAAAAATCTTTTTAATTCATATTCATATTTTCTAACTGAAGAGTTAAAAGCTGAAATTATTGGTAATAATCCAAAAATGTACATTGAAAATTCTGAGGAATCTGTAAAATATAATATTGAGTTTGATAATTATTTAAGAACATTTCAAAAATACATTTCTGGAGATGTTTACAAATTAATATTTAAATCTATTAATTCACTCAACAATGAAGAGAAAAAATGGGGATTGAGTAAATTAAGAATTATTGAAAAAAAAGATTTTTCAAAAGAAAAATTAATACTGTGGAATATAATCAACGAACACCTTTCTCTTTCCTATCGTGAAATAAAATCTAAAGAAGAATTTAATTATTTTGTTTTGGAAACTTTTGGAAGATCATTAGATGATATTGAGAAAAACATCACATAATAGCAACTACAACGGATTTGGGCAATTGGCGTAATGGAAAGTTGGTTTTGCATTTGAATAATTTTTAGACTAATAATATATTATTAAAAATGAAATACATAGAACTCTTATTAATACTTATACTTGCAATCATTCCATTGTTTTTTAGTTTAAAAGATGAGAAAAATAATATTCCATTCAGAAAGCGAATAAATACTGCTGGTAAGATTGTAATTGCTCTCACTATTATTATTTTATTTACTGGTTACTGCAGAATTCACAAAGAAGCAATAGCTGAAAATACAATAAATGAGAATGAAATAGTTTCATCTATTGAAATAAGTTCACTATCTAAAGCCAAAATTGATTCAATTTCAAACTCACTTCCAGATAAAATTTTCATGCGAAGTAAAATAGGAATTAATGATATCAAAATTGATTATCAAAAAGAAAATGTTAGATCCATAGGAAAGGGAATTGGCAGATATATTCTCATATTTAGTTCTGAAAAAATTGCCTTTGAAAAAAATCCTTTAATCCATTCTTTTGAAGTTGATGAAATTAATGGAAAACAATTAAATTGTGAAATACCCGAAATTTCGAATTTAGATTGCTTAGATAATATCGAAATAAAATTCTTGATAAATATTCGAAATAAAATTTTTACAAAGTATTTTGCCTGCAATAATTTATCTACTATTAAAATTGACGCACTTCAATAATTGAATTGTAATAATAATTTTGATAATTATATCATGACACCGTGAGCATTTCTCTTGTGATTACAAAGAATAAAAAAGAGATCTTAACTAAGATCTCTTTTCAATTTAATATATCTTCAAAAAACGGTTATTTCCCATTCAATAATTTCTCTAAATACTCAACTTTATCTTTTTCAGCTTGCACCAAACGTTCGTAAAGTTCTACAACTTTATCTAAAGTATTAAAAGTACCAGTCGTAGTTGAAAGCGTACCGTTATCTTGAATAGTATTTCCAATAATATTAAAAACTACTACTTCCGAAAAGTTCTTAATCGCTTCAACATTAACTCTCAGTGGCAATTCATATTTTTATTAAATGACATGATTACAAAAGCATTACTCGAAGACATTTCAGCATATAGAAGAAAAACTTCCAAAAAAGGCTATGACAACCGAAGCTAATTTATTAGAAAGAAAAAGAAGCAACAAAGAAAAATTAAAATCCTTTTTAGAGCAAATATTTATTCTTTACAGAAAACAGATTAACAAAGATTCTATTACTTTTGTGTTTTATCCGCTATCGTAAAACACAAAAGTAATTTTACAAAAAATGAAAAACAAGTTACCTTTTCTTTCTATTGCTTTACTCCTGTTTTTCATATCAAACCAGACCATTTTTGCTCAAAAAGATAATTATAGCGTCAAAATAGACAGCTTGATTAAAACAACTTCGGTTCGACCTTTTAATGGTGCAATTCTAGTATCTCAAAATGGAAAAATCAAATATTCTAAAGCCTACGGCTATTCTGATTTTGTAAAAAAAACACCTCTGAAATTAGATGACCCTTTTGTTATTTTATCCAATAGCAAGCAAATTACCGCTGTTCTGATTCTTCAACAAGTAGAACTAGGGAAAATAGTTTTAAATACTGCTATAAAAAAATACCTGCCAAACATAAAACAACCTTGGACAAGTACTGTAACTGTCGAAAATTTATTAAATCATACTTCGGGCATTGTTGATTTAGAGAAGCCTGCAATTTTTCCCGTCGGAACTCAATTCAAATACTCTGATTTAAATTATATTTTGTTAGCTCAAATTTTAGAAAGAGTAACTAATAAAACTTATGAAACTGTTGTAACCGAATTGTTCAAGAAGAACGACATGAAAGATAGTTTTTTCCCTAATGCCTCTAACCAGGATGAGGTTGTAAACGGTCGTCAATTTTTTAAAGACAATACAACCAAAGAAATCAAAGGTGTTACTGTTCCTAAAGAGCGAATTCCTGCGGCAGGACTTGTTAGCACGGTCGAAGACTTAGCACTTTGGAATAATTTGTTACATAATGGTAAACTTTTAAACTTAGTAACTTATGGCCGAATGACTAGTTATACGATCACAAATCAACATTCGGTTTTTGGTGATAAAGAAATTGGTTATGGATATGGGATTCGAGTAAACGATGAAGCAAAAATTAAAGAATTTGGTCATACCGGAATTGTACCCGACCAAGGATTTACATCGGTAAATTTATATTATCCAAAAACCAAAACAAGCGTGATTGTTCTGGAAAACCAAACCTTTGAAAATTTTGATATCGCTTATTATTTTGAAACTGAAATTCGAAAAATCGTACTCAATAGTGGATTACTGGATTAAGAAAATTAAATGATTTAAAGATTGAAAAATTGAATGAAAAGCCACAACTATAAATTTTGTAGCTTTTTTTATAAAAATCAATTTCAGTATTAGATTTCTCTAAGTGAAATCATTAAGTTTTAAATAAATAAACTAAACCATTTTTATATCCGTTTGTATTATATTTTTTGAACCCCATAAAACATCAAAAATAAATCAATAATGAAATTAATTACAAAAGCAAAAAAAGGTGACTACCCTGAATATGCCAAAATGTATATGAAGCTATTATCTGATGATGGTTTAATTTTAAAACATCTGAAAGATAATTTTTTGATGATAAAAGACTTCATATATTCTTTACCCGAAGAAAAATTATTACATCGTTATGAAGAAAACAAATGGAGTATTAAAGAAATATTAGTGCATATCATTGATGACGAGAGAATTTTTTCTTATCGCGCATTGCGATTTGCAAGAAATGAAAAACTAAACTTAATTGGGTTTGACCAAGATTCTTATGCTATTTATTCTGAAGCAGATAAACGAGATTTAGATAATATTTTTGAAGAATATGAAGCCGTAAGAAATTCTACAATTGCTCTTTTTAATGGGCTTCCCGAAGAAGCATTTGACAGAATGGGACATGGTACCGGAACTGCGAATGATGCAACTGTCAGAGCATTGGCTTATCATATTGCAGGACACGAACTTCATCATTTTAATTTTATCAAAGAAAACTATCTGTAGAAAAGAAATCTAAAACCAATCAAAATGAAAAAAAATTTTTTTTATGTTTTATTGCTATTTATAATAAGTTTTTCGGGTATTGCTCAACATTCTTTAAATAGAATTTGGATAACTGATAGTATTTTACCAATTCCTGAATCGGTATTATATGACAAAACAGATCAGATTTTATACACCTCTTTAATGGATGGTTCACCGGCTGAACGTGACGGAAAAGGAAGCATAGGAAAATTAGCTACCGATGGGAAAATCATTAATTTAAATTGGATATCAGGTTTAAATGCCCCAAAAGGAATGGCAAAATTCAAGAATAAATTATTTGTAGCTGACCTTACGGAAATTGTAATTATAGATATAAAACAACAAAAAATACTAAAAAAAATAACCATTGATGATTCTAAAATACTAAACGATGTAACTATTGATAAAAAAGGAGTTGTTTATGTGTCTGATCCAAAAGTTGGTAAGATTTTCAAAGTAGAAAATGATATTGCAACTGTTTATTTAGAAAACCTAAACAAGCCAAATGGTCTAAAATTTATCGATAATAACTTGTATTTTTTAGACAATGGATCATTATACAAAATGGATGATAAAAAGAATAAACAACTTTTGGCAGAAGGCATGGATGAAAATACAGATGGAATTGAGCCAATAGCAAAAGGAGAGTTTATTGTGAGTTGCTGGACTGGAGTTGTTTATTATGTAAATAAAGATGGCTCAAAAGAAATTCTTTGGGATACTAGAAAAGAGGAATATTACTCCGCAGATATAGGACTCGACAATGAGAAAAAAATAGTCTATGTTCCATCTCTTTTCAAAAAAACCATAGCAGCATATTCACTTAGATAAAACAAGAATAAAAGTCTGTCTTTCCTTTTAAATTATCTATTTTAGAAAACCCTTATTATAAACTAAAAGCTACAACTATAATTTTGTAGTTTTTTTTATCTTTGAAAAATCAATCTCAAGAATATATTACTCATGATAACAAAAGCATCTTTACAAGACATTCCAGCATTAAATATCTTAATCAATTCAGCTTACAGAGGCGAAACTTCGAAAAAAGGCTGGACTACAGAAGCCAATTTACTTGGAGGAAAAAGAACAAACGAAGAAGAATTGACAGAAACAATTCTAGATCCTAAAAACACAATTCTTAAATATACCGAAGACAATAAAATTATTGGATCGGTTTTGTTAGTAGAAAAAGAGCATCAACTGTATTTGGGAATGCTAACGGTTTCGCCCGAATTGCAAAATAGCGGAATTGGCAAAAAGATGTTGGCTGAAGCCGAAAATCACGCTAAAACTTTGGGTTTATCGAGTATTATTATGACGGTTATTTCAGTCCGTGAAGAGCTTATTGCTTGGTACAAACGCCATGGTTATGTTGATACAGGCAAAAGAGAAGCTTTTCCTGAAAGCGGAATTCATGTTACGATTTCGGAGAAACCTTTGGAGTTTATTTATTTCGAGAAAAGGATTTAAACAGGTTTTACCACAGAGATACACAGAGATTTTGCGCAGAGATTCGCTAAGGTTTTTTTAATCTCGCAAAGACGCGAAGTCGCAAAGTTTCTTTTATATTTCTTTGCTCCCGAAGCCTCGGGACTGCGACTTTGCGAGATTTTCAATTCTTACGTTAGACGCACTGCTGTGCGTCTCTACAAAAAAACCTTTGCCTCTTTGTAACTTTGCAACTTTGAACCTTTTTTAAAAAATAAAAAATGAACATACATCTTTTGCCTAAAAAAGATAGTAAAGCCTCTATTTGGAGCGGTGGATTGACATATGAATATATGATCTATCCAGAAACAGCAAACTATACCAATAGAGATTTTACATTCAGAATAAGCAGTGCTACAATAGAAGAAGTGCCTTCAGTGTTTACCAAATTTAAGGGCTATCACCGCTACTTGGTAATGCTTGATAACAGCTTATATATTGAGGTAAACAAAGAAAAAAAAGTGTATGAGAAATATGAAATCATGGAATTTAATTCAGATGATGACGTGATTTCTTATACAAAAGGCATCGATTTTAACTGGATGGTTTCTGAAAAAATAAGCCATCACAAACTGGAAATAACGAATGGTTATCAGAATTGTAATGTTCCAGTAATAATTTTATTTTCTTTTGATACTACAGTTATTAAAATTAATGAGAAGTCATTCGATCTGGAACCTCATGATTTATTAGTAATCGAAAATCCAGAAAAGGAAAATATAATGCTTCATTTTTCTAATGAATGCCTTTGTGGAATATTGGATTTTTAATGAGAATCATGTATGGTTTTACCACAGAGATTCACAAAGGTTTTGCGCAGAGATTCGCTAAGTACGCCTCTACGGAAAACCTTTGAACCTTTGTTACTCTGTACCTTTGTACCTTTGTACCTTTTTTAAAGAATACATGAGACGCACTGCTGTACGCCCCCACGGAAAAACCTTTGTTCCTTTGTCACTCTGCACCTTTAAACCTTTTTTTAACAAATACAGTTAGAGGCACTACTGTGCGTCTCTACGGAAAACCTTTGTCCCTTTGAACCTTTTTCTAAACCTTCCTTTTAATTTTTGACAAAAATTCGTGTGAAACTCCTAGATAAGAAGATAAATTCCGGTTATTGATTTTATCAACTTTGTTTGAATATCTCTCTATAAACTCCAGATATCTTTGTTTAGAAGTTTTATTCAATACATCTAAAAGTCTTTGCTGAATCGCAATATTGGCTTTTTCGACCATGAGAATATGAAACTGGATCAACTTGGGCACTTGCTCAAATAAGAGTACTTTATTGGCTTTGCTAATCACCAGAATTTCGCTGTCTTCAATCGCCTTGATATTATAGGTTGTTGGCTTTTGATGATAGAAACTTTCGAGATCGCACATCCATTCGTTTTCGAATGAGAAAAAAATAACACTTTCGTTGCCATTATCATTCAAAATATAGGTTTTGAAAGCTCCTTTGAGAATAAATCCTTCATAAGAACTGTTGGAATTCTGAATTTGCAGGAATTCATTTTTTTTAAGTTTTATAAACTCTGTCTTCTCCAGTATTAATTTCCATTCTTCATCCGTTAGTGGTATTTTACGTTCAATAGTTAATCGTAGGTTTTTGTACATGTTTTTTACTTTTATTCTTACTCAGGGGCGTAAGTATGTGAATGAATTAAAAATAATGTAATCGATTACGCAAAAGTATAGCTTTTTGTAATGCGATTGGTGTTAAAAACACATTTAACAATAAATTATTTTCAAAACATTGAACTTGTTCAACTTTTTTCATCCTAATTATGAGCAGATTTGCAGTCTTAACTATTTAACCAAACTTAATATTATGAAAATCAAATCAACATTTTCAGTGTTTCTATTAACACTTGTTTTCGGTTTTACAGCGTGTAATACCGAAGAAATTTCTTCTCCTGAAAACAGCGAGAATGCAACTAATAAAACTACCTCTTCCGGAAGTTTAACAGCAAAAGTTGGAAACTGTGCTGAGGTTCCCGGTTGGGCATCTCAAAATGGCAGTACAACGGGTGGCGGAACATCGGCAGAAACAACAGTTACTACTTATGCACAACTGAAATCGGCAATTGAAAACAGCGCCGTTAAAGTCGTAAAAGTTAGCGGTACAATTACCATTACTACAAGATTATCATTGCAGGACCAAAGTGGTAAAACTATTTATGGTGCAAGCGGTGCAAAACTAGTTTCGACCAATCAAACTAAAGATGGTTCTGGTATTATGAACATCAAAAGATGTACGAATCTGATCATCAGAAATTTAATTTTTGAAGGTCCCGGTGCTTATGATACTGATGGTTGGGACAACGCCATTCTGGACGATTGCCAAAATGTATGGGTTGATCACTGCGAATTTAGAGATGGTGTTGACGGGAACTTTGACATCAAAAACAAATCAGATTATGTGACAGTTTCGTATTGCAAATTTGGTTATCTAAAAGCGCCTAAAGCTGGTGGTCCCGGAGGTTCTGACGATCACAGATATTCAAATCTAATAGGATCAAGCGATGGTGCAACTGCCGATCGTGGAAAATTGAGAATTACTTTTGCTCGTTGCTGGTGGGCTCCAGGTTGTAAAGAAAGAATGCCAAGAGTTCGTTTTGGAAAAGTACATTTGATCAACAACTATTTTAATAGTACAGTAAGTAATAAATGTATTGCAGCAGGTTTTGAAGCTAATCTTAAAGTAGAAAACAATGTTTTTGAAGGTGTAAAAACGCCAATCGATTTAATGACAGGATATACAGCTGTTACAGCTGTTGGAAACGTATTTACAAATACTACCGGAAATACTGCAGGAAGCAATACTGCTTTTACTCCGCCCTATTCTATCGTAACGCTTGCGGCTTCGGCTGTTAAGGCTGATGTTACTGGTGGCGCTGGTGCTACATTTACAGGTAATACTTGTGGATCGTTTTAATAAAAATTGAGTTAGTTTTTAGTTTTTTACCATATAAGTTATTTAAGTAAATTTAAGTCTTTGGCTTTTTTTCTTAAATTGCTTATATGGTTGTTTTATTTTTGGTGCGAGATATTCGCGCAAAGACGCAAAGTCACAAAGTTTTTTTATATTCTTTGCGACTTCGCTCCCGATAGCTATCGGGATTGCGAGATTTTTTATAAATATTATGTTGGAGCACTGCTGTACGCCTCTACAGAAAACCTTAGAACCTTAGCAACTCAGAACCTCAGAACCTCAGAATCTCAGAATCTTAAAAAAAACCTTTGAACCTCTACTAAAGAACTAACTCTTCGAATAAACGCTGAATCGTTTTTTCTAAATCCTCACACAATCCCGGATGCGGTCTTGAGGTTTGAATTGCTGAACTGCGAATGGCCGTTAACCAGCGAAAACGCTCTGGAATTTCCATTTGGGCGATTGGACCGCCGTCTTTGGCTCCGTTGGCAATTTTTTCTAATGCGGTTACATTGCAATGTAATTGTTCGATATCAAAATCGTTTGAAAGGGCTTCAATTTTAGTATCGTTTATGTGGTGCAATACTTTGATAAATTTGGCCTTTTTACAAAACAAAATGATTCCAATATTTAGGAATTCTTCGCGCTCCACTTTTGGTACCACACGAATTACGGCATACTCATATAAGTGACTATCTTGCATTTTGGGCTTGATTTACAAAGATTTCTGAATTATTTAATCGGGTTTGCAAAAACTGTAAGTAAACATTTCGCAAAGCTTCTGGGGTTTCATCAGTGTCTTCCCATTGCAGCCATTCGAGCGGAATTGTGTTTACAATTTCTTCAAGAATTACCGGTGTTAAAAGTGCTTTATATTCGGCATCGACTTCTTTTAAAAGTGTTGCTTGTGGCAATAAAACGTGATCTTTTATTAATGCAAACGGGCTTTTGGCATGTTGCTCCCAATTGTTCCAGGAATGATGAAAGTACAAACATGCTCCATGATCGATAAGCCATAATTCTTTATGCCAAATCAACATATTGGTATTTCTAAACGTACGATCTACATTGGTGATATATGCGTCAAGCCAAACAATTTGCGATGCTAATTTAGCATCTACAGTTGTTACAACGGGATCAAAAGTGATTGCGCCTGATAAAAAATGTAGTGCGAGATTTAATCCCTGACTTCCTTGTAGTAAATCCTGAATTTCCTCGTCGCCTTCGCTTCGTCCAAAGGCTTCGTCAAGATTGGCAAAAACCAATTCTGGTAATTGTAATTTTAAGGCTTTTGCAATTTGTCCGCCTACCAATTCGGCAATTAAGGCTTTTACGCCATGACCGGCTCCTTTGAATTTTAGGACGTATTTAAAATCGTCATCGGCTTCTGCCAAAGCGGGTAATGAACCGCCTTCGCGCAATGGCGTTATGTATCGTGTAACATTTACGGTTCTTAGATCGAAATTGTTTTTCATAAGCAGTATTTACTGGAATACAAACTTACGAATTTAGATTTCTGATTGTAGGGTTTGGATTTTAGATTTTTATCGCTTTATGGTAAAATTTTAAAAATAATCGCGCAATCCCGATAGCTATCGGGAGCAAAGACGCAAAGTTTTGTATTCCTGAGCGAAGTCGAAGGCGCGCCAATTGGAAAGCGGCTTCAACTTCGATCAGCCTGACATAAAACATGTGTAAACTTTAGTTTAGAAACAAAAGTCTATACGCAAATCGGATGAACTTGAAACTTGAAACAAAGAAAACCTGAAACAAATTATCTAATTATCTCAATTGCCTATTTCTCTATTTCCAAAAAAGCTTTTCCAAGATTCTTAATAATATCTGAGGCAATAAACGATTGATATCCTGTTTTTGGCAAAGCAATATCGGCGGTTAATCCGTGGAGGAAGACGCCTAGTTTTGCTGCATATCTGGGTTCGTAACTTTGTGCCAGTAAACTGGTGATGATTCCGGTAAGGGTGTCACCGCTTCCTGCGGTGGCTAGAGCGGCGTTTCCGGTGGTGTTTTCGTAGATTTCAGATTTGTTTATGATATAGGTTGGCGCGCCTTTCATGACGATTATGACTTTGTATTTTTCAGAAAAGGCGGTTGTTTTTTGAAATTTTTCTGATTCTGAATTCCACTTGCCTATTAGGCGTTCAAGTTCTTTGGGGTGTGGTGTGAGGATTGTGTTTTCGGGAACTAATTCTAGCCAGGATTGATTTTGCGCCAGGATATTCAAGGCGTCGGCGTCGAGAACTAATGGTGTGTTGTTGATTCTTAAAAATTCGAACAGGGCTTTTTGTGTGCCTAACTCCTGCCCTATTCCGGGGCCAATTGCGATCGCTTGGGGAATTAATGGCAGATGAATATTGGTAATGAAATTGGCGCTTTCATCGGTTACTACCATGACTTCGGGAATTGAGATTTGCAGGATTTGATAACCGCATTTTGGCGTAAATGTGGTTACGAGTCCGCAGCCTGTTTTTAGGCAGGATTTTGATGCGAGAACTGCTGCTCCTATTTTGCCGTAACTTCCGGCAATAATCACGGCGTGCCCTTGTAGTCCTTTGTGCGTATGGGGATTTACGGGTTTGTAGAATTTTAATATATCTTCTTTTGTGATTAGAAATGGATCTTTCATTTGACTTTTTTATCTATTGTATTATCTTAATTTTTAATCGCTTATGGTTTTAAGTTAATGCTATTTATGACGCTGATTAAACAGATTTACTTTGTAAAAACACGGATAAAAACAGATTTTTTATTAGCTGATGTATGTTCTGCCTTAATTTGAGTATTGCTAAAATTAAGGTTATTAAAGTTACATAAAAAATTGATGACGAAAATGTTTATTGTTATGATAATGCCTAGCCCAGATTGTAGGGAAAAGCCCGGAGTAAAAAAAGCAAAAGTTTCTTGTTTCAAAAAAGCGACCAACGGAAGCTCTTTTTGGAACATTAGAAACTTTGCTTTTTTTATATCCCGATAGCTATCGGGATGTAACGAAAAGCTGGAATTGCTTCTAATCATTGCGAAATTTATAATTTTGTGTATCTTGTTTTGATATTTTTTGAATAAATTTGCGATTCAATTTTTTAAAACAACACAATGAAAAACACTACGCTTACGCACATACATGAGGGTTTGGGAGCGAAAATGCTGCCATTTGCCGGTTACAACATGCCTATTACATACGAGGGAGTGAATGCTGAACACGAAACGGTTCGAAACAGTGTGGGGGTCTTTGACGTTTCTCACATGGGAGAATTTTTATTGACTGGACCAAATGCTTTGGCTTTGATTCAGAAGGTGACTTCGAACGATGCATCGACTTTGACAATTGGAAGAGCGCAATATTCTTGCCTGCCTAATAATGATGGCGGAATCGTAGATGATTTGATTGTTTATAAAATGAAAGATGAGGAGTATTTATTGGTTGTAAATGCTTCGAATATCGAAAAAGACTGGAACTGGATTTCATCGCACAATGATTTGGGTGTTGATATGAAAAACATTTCTGATGATTATTCTTTATTAGCGATTCAGGGACCTAAAGCGGTTGAAGCTATGCAGCCTTTGTCTTCTATAGATTTATCGGCGATTGCTTATTACCATTTTGAAGTGGCTGATTTTGCAGGTTTTAGTGATGTAATTATCTCTGCAACTGGTTATACTGGTTCTGGTGGTTTTGAAATTTACTGCAAAAATGCTGATGCTGAAGCTATTTGGAATAAAGTTTTTGAGGCTGGTGCGGCTTTCGGAATTAAACCTATTGGTTTGGCGGCTCGTGATACTTTGCGTCTTGAAATGGGTTTCTGTTTGTACGGAAATGATATTAATGATGCTACTTCTCCGCTTGAAGCCGGATTGGGATGGATTACTAAATTCACGAAAGACTTTACAAATTCTGAAAACTTTAAAAAGCAAAAAGAGGAAGGTGTTACTAAAAAACTTGTTGCTTTTGAAATGCAGGAGCGCGCTGTGCCTAGACATGACTACGAAATTGTTGATGCTGACGGTGCTGTAATTGGTGTTGTAACTTCTGGAACGATGTCGCCTTCTATGAATAAAGGTATTGGTTTAGGATATGTTACGGTAAATAATAGTGCTGTTGACAGTGATATTTTTATTAGAATTAGGAAAAATGATGTTGCTGCAAAGGTGGTTAAATTACCTTTTTACAAGAAATAGTTTTTAAGACTTATATATTTTAGAATGCATTGCTTAATTGTAATGCATTTTTTTTTGCCACGAATTCACGAATTATTTTTAATTTATTTTAAACAAAAATTCATGAATTCGTGGCTTATTTTCTGGCTTTGCATTTTGAAAAATTGATTTCTATATGTTAAAATAAATTGTCTTGCTGTAAGAAATTTTAGAAAATAATATAACCTTTTATGAAAAATTAAATGTAACTTTAGTCTAAACGATAGATTTTCTATTTATGAAAAAAATTTGGCTGGTATTTCTGTTGACTTCTACTGTTCTATTTAGTCAAAATAGCGCTGAAACGTGCGAATTAGTAAACAAAATTAATGCTCTTATTCAGGCGGAACATCTTAGACCTAAACCTGTAGACGATAGTTTATCTGTCTACGTTTTTGATAATCTAATCAATGGTTTAGATCCTTCACGAAACATTTTTTATAAGAGTGAATACGACGAAATAGCGGCTAAATATCGCTTGAATATAGACGATTTAATCCTGAGTGATGATTGTAGTTTTCTAGCTGATATTACGGACAAATACAAAACCGGTCTTTTGAGAACTAAAGCTGTTTTAGAAAAAATTCAGGCCGGACCGATTGATTATACCAAGAAAGATACGATTAGGTTTTATAAAAAATCATTTCCGTTTTACCTTAAAAAAGAAGATTTAGAAAAGGTTTGGCTTAAAAAACTTCGTTATCAGATTTTGGATGAAATAGCGGAAACCAGCGAGAATCTGGATTCAATTAAGACCAATTTCAAATCGATTGAACTTACGGCGAGAAAATTGATTTTGACGAACGAAATCTGCAGAATCAATACGCTTCTTGAAACAAAACTGAAACAGGAAGAGAACTTTTACAATTTCTTTTGTACTTATTTTGATCCGCATACGGCTTATTTTAGTGATGATTCTAAAACAAGTTTTGTGGCTTCATTATCCAAGGAGCATTTGTCGCTGGGAATGAGCGTGAATCTAAATGAGAAAAATGAAATTATTATTGAAGAGATTGATCCAAATGGGCCTGCTTACAAAACGGGACAAATCAAAAAAGGGGATCAGATTATTTCTATTTCGAATCAAAAGGAAACATTACAGGTTTCTTGTGCTTCATTAGAATCTATTTCGACAATGATTTTATCTGAATCTAATAAAAGCATTACGCTTACGCTAAAGCGAAATTCGGGCAAAAGCTTTGATGTTTACATTGAAAAACAAGTGATGAAAGACGAAGAAAATTCGGTTTTTAGTTTTATTGTTGGGAAAGAAAGTAAAATTGGATACATCAAAATTCCTAGTTTTTATGCAGATTTAGACGGAACCAGTAGAAAAGGTTGTGCCGATGATGTTGCTCGCGAAGTGATAAAACTGGAAAGGGATAATATAAAAGGTCTTGTTATCGATTTGATCGATAATGGCGGCGGATCGATGGAGGAAGCCATAAAAATGGCCGGAATGTTTATCGATTATGGCCCGTTGTCTATTGTGATAGATAATAAACAACAAACATCTGTGATTAATGATCCCTACAAAGGCTTGATTTATAAAGGTCCAATTGTAGTTTTGGTTAACAGCAATACTGCTTCTGCAAGTGAATTTTTCTCTTCGATATTGCAGGATTATAATCGCGCCTTGCTGTTAGGAAGTAACACGCTTGGAAAAGCTACAATGCAGACTATTCTTTCGCTTGACGAGAGTAAAAATACGGACTTTTTAAAAATTACGATTAACAAATTCTATAGGGTTACAGGCAAAAGTCATCAATATGTTGGGGTTAAACCCGATGTGATTCTTCCGGAATTCTACGAAGGTGTTTATCAAAAAGAAAGTGATTTCCCAACTGCGATTAAAAATGACAGCATTGAGCCGTTTTTAAAATACAGACCTTACGTAAAAAGAAGCCTTATTGATAAATTGTCCAAAAATAGTATGGCAAGATTGGCGGATAATTACTTTTTTAATAATATAAAAAAAATCAACCTAAAAATCGATCAGCTGGTAAACAAACCTAAAGCAGAGGTTCCGATGACGTTAGAAGCGGTTTTTCAGCAGAAAAAAATGGTAAACTCCCTTTGGACGGAAATCAATACTTTTAACGATGAAAACAATCCGTTGGATGTTTACAATTCTACTGTAAATCAGTTTTTATTAGGCTCCTATCCTACCGAAAAAACCATAAATCAATATCAAATCGATAACCTAAAAACTAATCCGTATCTAAACGAAGCGATAAATGTTATTAATGAATTCAATGCGTCGAAGTAGATTTTAGATTTTAGATTTTAGATTTTAGATTTTAGATTTTAGATTTTAGATTTTAGATTTTAGATTTTAGATTTTAGATTTTAGATTTTAGATTTTAGATTTTAGATTTTAGATTTTAGA